>Ga0207695_10000293_pt1 | contig 123676 bp, 113 predicted proteins | sample KBSC54metaG_FD_184354 | JGI IMG/M metagenome (GOLD analysis project Ga0207695, IMG submission 184354) | Corn rhizosphere microbial communities from Kellogg Biological Station, Michigan, USA - KBS C5-4 metaG (SPAdes) (version 2) | ecosystem: Host-associated > Plants > Roots > Rhizosphere >... | reverse complement strand
GCCTTCCCGGTGCACACAACCAGCCGCGTCCTTCACGCAATAACTGATCGTCTTCTTGTGAATGTCCAGTCCGATGTAATACATATCGTCTCTGAGGAGCCTCCGAGGTTGTTCTCTGAGTCAGCTCGCGCTGAGCTCAGCAGCTTCTTGTAACACCTCGCGCTCCTCCTCGACTAAGCATTCAAACAACTCGCCCCGAACTGCCGAAAAGGACGGTCGGATCAGCTAGATTCAGTTTATGTTCAGGCGGATATTTCTCGTCGTTATTGCACTATCGGCCGGAGGCTTTAGCACTTTTGCAGCATGTGATCCGATTACAGGCGCTGAACAGGTATTGTCGAATCCTCAGCTGCATTGGATCTTTGTGGGAGAGATTCACGGTTCAAACGAGTCTCCTGCCACGTTCTTCGATCTCGTCTGCGAGGCGATTCGCAGGGTTACGATTTCGCGCTCAATCGAAAACTGCGTAAGAAACATCGCAGCGTGAATCATACGATTGAATGGGTCGTGCCCGGTTCCAGATAGGTTGGGTACTGCGCGAAGCTCTCTGTCAGGCTCGTGAGAGGCACCGTGAGAAAGCCAACCGCAAGACCTTAACATTTCTATGCTTGCGGTCGCATATCGAAACAATTGCTCTTGTCCTTAAAGACCAGGCGATCTTACAGGTCCTCGAAAAGCAAGGTGCTGGAGTTGTAGCGAACATGCGCCACTCCCGTCCTACCGCCGCGCTGTTTTGCCACCACAATTTCTGTGCGCACATCAATGGAAGCGCCACCATTGGTGCGCTTCCGATGAATTAGCGCTGCGGTGTCTGCATGGAATGCTAAGTCTCCGGATCCTCGCAAGTCGGCCATTGATGGCCGCTTATTAGGATTTTTCTCCGAAGTCTCTGTGATGCTCGACAACATCAACACCGGCACGCCCTCTACTTTTGCGAACTCGCGTATCTGTTTGGCTGCATCGCTTATTTCCTGGTGCCGCAACGTCCCTGCAGAAGCGAAACGTAGATTCTGAATGTAATCCAGAGCCACGAAGCGAGTCCCTTGCAGGCGGACGCTGAGCCGGCAGCCTGCGAGGACGGAGTCTACTGTCTGGTCACCTCGATCGTCTATCTCAAGTGGCCACCGTTTCACGTATGCGCAGGCACGGTCGAGCTTTTCCCAGTCATCATTTGAAAGGAGCTGGGGCTCGGAAACTTTCTCAAAAGGGATCGTCGAAACCGCTGCGAAGATCCGCTGCAGCAGTTCGACAGAGGTCATCTCGAGGGAGACAAGTCGGGTCCGGACGTCTTGAACGCAGTGCTGTATGGCGGCTTGGATCATGATGCTCGTCTTGCCCATAGAAGGACGGCCGCCGATAATGTAAAGCTTCTTGGGTTGAAAGCCTCCTATGATTCCGTCCAAGCTCTCGAGTCCGGTCGAAACCCACGGGTTTGTTCTTCCTGCACGCTGAGCTTCCAACTCCTCAAATGCGGTTTGAGTCTGAGACTCGAGGGATTGTTCACGGACTGAGCCACGTGCGATTTTGAGCAGTTGTCGATCGAGATCGGCAACAAGTATTTCCGGCGGCTGGCATTTAGCAGCGGCTCGCGCTAAGCCATCGGAACAGATAGACATTGTCTGACGTAGAAGATGATTTTCCCTTAGGATGCGAACGTAGTCTTTAATGGCGGGTCGTTGAGGCAGCCCTTCTATTAGGCCTGCAATATAGGCGAGGCCGCCGCTCACCTTAAGTTGCTTTTTTCGGCTCAGCTCGTTTGTCAGTGTAAGAAAATCTACGCTCATCCGAGATGCAACCATCTGGCCGATCTGAACGTAAATTCTTCGATGCCAATCTAAACAGAAGAAACTTGGATCGAGGCCGTCGCACTCGTAGTAATAGGCGTTATCAAGCAGAATTGCGCCAAGGATTACTTTTTCGGCGTCGATATTCCTCAGCGCATCGGTGTTGATGTCTCCAATTGGGTCTGAGTTCATATGATCCCGGCCTTGGCTCGGATGGCGTCCATACTTGTAGCCCGAGTTTTACGAGGTCCATAAGATCGTCGATTGGGTACGTCTTGCTTTCTTTGTTCTTCTATCTTTTTATCTAGCATTGGGTCACCCAATGGGATTGAGGTGAGTGACTCTGTAGCCCCGCATGTTCCTTCGAAGCCTTCCACCGTCCATCTGCGCTTCGCTGCGGCTCGCCCACTTTCACGCAGGGCTTCGATTTTGGTAATCGCCTCTTGTCGATAGGTTTGCAAGAAGCAGTTCGCCCGGCGGCCTTCACCGAACGTCGGGAAAAAAGCACAAAAGCGAGGCCAGAACGACTCCATTTCTTCTTCCGAAATCCGTGCCTGACGAGCGAGCAATGCCTTGTCGTCCTTCAGATCACCGTCGATCCACTGGCGGAAGAGGAGGCGCATCGTCGCCCCAAGTTCCAGCGTCGACATCGCATCGACAATTCCATCCTGCAGGAACAATGTGGGATACATCTTGAACCAATCTAGTTTCATTTCGGTCTACTCGCTCACCTCGACTGCTGCTCTCTGGCGAGAGTTGATAAAGGCGCGAATCTCCGATGCCTTCCAAGCGACCGCTCCACCGGAACCTGAGAGGAAATACGGAGCTGGGAATTTCCCAGCCGCAATCAGACGATAGATACTCGCCCTGGAGTATGGAACGTATGAGCGAACCTCAGACATACGGAGGAACTTTTCGTTGAGGTCGCAGACCCTAGGGTCCCCGTCCAATCTCTGGACGGCCCCCTTGAGCCAATCTGGATATTTTTCTACTTTCGTTTTGCTTGGCACGTTAAGAGACTCCGAAGCACTTGTTTCAGCTTGGAGTGTCAACGCAGGGTGGATCGAAAGTAAATGTCCTGAACTGCGCGGAACTGCGCGGAACTGCGCAGACGTATAAAAAGTTGTGGATCTAGTGGTCTGAGGCCCTTCAAATTCCCAATTCTCTCTTGATGGACGCTATCGTAATGGTCGATCTTCTCGGTCCTTCTTCTAGTCTCCCCGACGCTTTCCGAACATTAAGCGCCCGCCTCTTGATGCCCAAGACGATCTCCGTTTCTGCGTAAGACAACGTCGCACCTGGCGGCGCATCTCTTACCAAGGTCAGGAGGACATCTTTTGTGTCTATTTGAGGAGGCGCTTTTGTAATTTGAAGCAGTAATCCGGCCTGCGCCAATTCAGATGGTGCGACAGGTTCTACGTATGCAGCCTTTCGTGGAGTGTAGGATTCATCGAGAATTGCGTATGGATCATAGGAACGGGCAATCGCGGCGTCAAAATCAAATGGGTCGTAATCCCACACTGACACAAGTCCAAAGACCTCCGTTGAAAGAGTGCATCAGATGACTCCGGAGTAGAGCCTACTTTCTGTCAACGTGGCGCAACCGGGTCTTATAGTGACTTAAACTCTAGCACTTCGCTCGCCTCGATGAGTTCCGATATCTGTTTACTAAGTTGATCTGAAGCTGCCGGAGGGGGCCCCAGATTCAGATGCCAGAGCATCGACTTGGTCAGCCCACCACTGCAGCATTTTCGCCCGTTCGCTGGCATACTGCGCCCGATTGTAGATTCCAGCGACACCGCCCTTTTCATGGCTCAGCGCTTTTTCAACCACATCTTCGCCCCAACCATGCTCGCGTAGTTGCGTTGATGCAGTTCGCCTTAGATCGTGAATAGTGAAGGGATCCATGTCGAAGCTCAGCCCTTCTAAAGCATGATTGAGTGCATTTTTTGCGAAGGGTCTTGTGGTTCGATTGCGGCCCGGCAAAACGTACTGCGAATCCCCAGCGAGCGTCTTCAACTCTTGGAAGAGCGCTTGGGCCTGAGTAGAGAGATAAACCACATGTTCATGCTCCTCCCCTTTTCGCCCCTTCATGTTTTCCTTCGGGATCGTCCATTGGCCACTATCGAATTCAATCTCAGGCCAGCGGGCGAGCAGAAGCATGCTCTTGCGAACGAGAGTGAGCAAGATTATATGGAAAGCCAGCTTGAATTGCCGCCGGATGTTGCTTCTGTAGATGACGTGCAAGTACTCCCGAATTTCCGGCGGTCTCAAATTGCGGTCTCGCCTGTTCGCCTTGCCAATGTAACGTGTAGCAACCATTGAAGCGGGATTTGACGTCACCAGCTGCTTCTCTATCGCATAGTCGAAGACCTGTTTTATGACCATTCGGATCCTCATCGCTGCTGCGGTTCGTCCATGATCTCTCTTTCGGTAGACCACGGCCTGAACGTCGAGTGCATTGATGTCGCCCATCAACTTATCGCCGAGAGATGGATAGATTTCAGCGTCCAGATATCGCTTAAGGTCCCTTGCGCTTTTTAGCTTCCCCTCAACTTGTTCCTTGAAGTACTGGTCTCCGAATTCACGAAGTGTCTGCGCCCGTGAGACTCCTGAGCGCGCAAGCTTCTTCTCATCCGCTGGCGATTTACCGTTAGCCACCTGAGCCGCAAGCTGGTCGCGCTTTTGACGGGCCACCTTGAGGGTCATGTCAGGGTATCTGCCGAGGACCACCTTCTCCCGCCTGCCGTTCAGGCGATATCGAAAGGCCCACGACTTTATTCCAGCTGGAGTGATGTCAAGAACCAGGCCTCCGCCATCAGCCTTAGTTAGCCGAGCGCCAGGCGCGGATTTAAATCCTTTGACTTGAATATCAGTGAGAGCCATATAGCCCTATTCCGGGACTCCAGATCCAACGGAGCTAAATCGACTCAGCCTGAGTCCCGAGAGAGTCCCGAACACGTGGTGCTTTGTTAATACAAAATGATACAGACTAATTCAGTAAATCGCTATCTATAAAAGATATAAATCCACTTCTGATAACAGATGAGATTGGCTGAGACTTATGCTTATTTTCCGATGCAGAAGGTCGTGAAAATCAGGTTGAGGATGTCGTCGGGGGTGGTCTGGCCGGTGAGGGAGTCGAGAGCCCAGAGGGTGCGATAGAGGTCGAGCAGGATCATCTCGTGGGGGATGCTGGTGATGTTGGCGCGTCGGGCGTCTTCGAGGGCGGCGCGGGCGGTGACGATGGTCTGCTGCTGGCGGAGGTTGGTGAGAAGGCCGGGTTCGGCGGCTGCTCCGCCGGTGGCTAGCTGGAGAATCTTTTCGCGGAGAGCGGTAATGCCATCGCCGGTGAGCGCGGAGGTGGGGACGGCGGGGATGTGGAATCGTTCGGCGGCGGATTCATCGGTGTGAATGAGGTCCTGACTCTGTGGGTCGGAGGCGAGGTCGCTTTTGTTGATGGCGACGAGGGCGCTGCGATCATGGACCGCGGCGAGCAGGGAGCGCTCTTCGTGGTTGAGGGGCTGGGTGGCGTCGAGGACGATGAGGACGATGGCGGCGTCGGCGAGGGCCTGACGCGAGCGCTCGATGCCGAGCTGTTCGATCTCTTCGAGGGTGTCGCGGAGGCCGGCGGTGTCGACGAGTTCGAGGGGGATGCCGTCGAGGGAGATGCGCTCAGTGACGAGGTCGCGGGTGGTGCCGGGGATGGCGGTCACGATGGCGCGGTCGCGTTCGACGAGCCGATTGAAGAGGGAGCTTTTGCCGGCGTTGGGACGGCCGACGATGGCCATGGTGAGTCCGTCATGAACGATGCGGCCACGGGCGAATGAGGCTTCGAGGGCTGCGAGCGGCGGGATGAGCGAGTCGATGCGGCGGGCGATTTCGGATTGAGGAGTGACGTCGACGTCGTCTTCGCCGAAGTCGATGCCGGCTTCGAGAAGGGCGATGAGTTCGACGAGGGATTGCTTGAGCGGAGCAACGCGGCGGCTGAGTGCACCGCCCATTTGGCTGGCGGCCTGGCGCGCCTGGGTCAGGGTCTGGGCTTCGATGAGGTCGCGAACGGCCTCGGCCTGGGTGAGGTCGAGCTTACCGGAGAGGAAGGCGCGCTCGGTGAATTCGCCGGGGTTGGCGAGGCGAGCGCCGAGGGAAAGGGCGCGACGAAGGAGAAGGTCGAGGACGATCGGAGAGCCGTGGGCGGCGATTTCAATGAGGTCGTCGCCGGTGTAGGAGTTGGGGGCGGCGTAGAAGGTGATGATGGCTTCATCAAGCTGCTGGCTGGATTCGGCTTCATCGAGGACCGAGGCGAGGCGGGCGCGGGAGTGTTCCAGGGGTTGGCGGAGGCTGACGAGTTGGGCGGCGATGGAAGCGGAGTCGGGGCCGCTGAGGCGAACGATACCGATGCCGCCGCGGCCGGGTGGCGTGGAGATGGCGGCGATGGTGTCGACGATGGCGGCGGAAATTTCTGGAATGGCAGGCTTGTCTTCGCTCACGCTAATTCAATTGTAGGGAAGGGAGCTAAGCCTTGGGAGCGCGTTCGATTTGGCGAACGTGGTGGAGGCAGATGAGGAGCGGAATGGCACCCAGAATGCCGAAGCTGCAGTCGATGAGACGCCAATAAGGCGGTATGCCGCGGATCGGTCCGGCGATGAGGGCGAGAGGAATGACCCCGGCACAGGCGATGACGCCGAACTGGAGTACCCACTTGTTGCGGACGGGGTCGATGAGCGGACCGATGAAGGCTATTGCGATGGCGAGGTGAGCGAAAGCCAGCCAGTCTGTACCGTAGGCCATGAATGGATAGGACTGGTTTGTGTGAACGATGCCGTCGTGGACGCGGCGCAGCCAGCTATGCAGCGCGGGCTCTCCGGCGGATGGCGTCGCACTGACGCGGAAGATCTGGTTCAGGATCGCTGTCTCGCGTTCGAGTGGGAAGGCCGTGATTCCGCTAAGGATTAGCCCGATGATGAAGAGGACGAGCCAGATCCGGATTTTTCGGATGCTTAGGGCTTGCCGGGTGGTGGCCACTCCCCCAGTGTAGTGTCAGACATCGATGGGCTATGCGCTGCACAGAGATAGCAGAGTGGGTGCGGCAGCGGAGATCCCAGGAATTGGTACCGACTAATTCACATCAAAGTGGTTTATTGATGATTCATGCCGAATATCGTAGAACTGGATGCGCTGATCGAGAGATACGCGGCGGCCCTATTGCAGCTGAACCTTGAAGGGGATGAGCAGGAAGAGTACAGCACGATGCTTCTCTGGCTGCAGAACCAGGTTGAGACGGGGGAACCGAGCGAGAAGATCGTTCTCAGGTGCATGGAATATTTTCGGCATTTCGAATCACGGGCGGCTTGAAGACTTCCACATCGAAACTCTCCCAGGCTCAGTACAATCTCGGCTACACTTCCTCCCCAGCACACGCCACTCATATCCAATTGACTTAAGCGCCTTTTGCTCTCGCGATGTAACCCCGAGGCGACGAGGGTTGTCGAATCCATGAGTGTGCATCGGATGAGTCCATCTATTCAGATAAGGGCGGCAAAGTCAGCCGATTGCGAACGGCTGGCGGAACTCTTTCATGCGTTGTGGCCGACGGGGTCGGTTGAGGAGCATGGGAAGGAAGTGCGTTCGCTTGTGGATGGTACGGCGCGTCTGACGATGCCGATCGTGGTGATGGTGGCCGAGTCAGATGTCGACGGCGTGGTCGGGTTTGTGGAGGTGGACTTGCGTTCGCATGCGGATGGATGCGACCCCGCGCAGCCAGTGGGTTACGTCGAGGGGTGGTATGTGACGGAGGGATACAGGCGGAGCGGGGTTGGCGCGAAGCTGATTGATGCTGCGGAGACATGGGCTCGCGGTCTCGGATGCGTCGAGATGGGCTCGGATGCGGTGATTGACAATCTGGTATCGCAGCAGGCTCACTCGGCTCTGGGTTATGAGGTAGTAGATCGCTGTGTGCACTTCCGGAAAAGGTTGTGAAGGCCATGGGCTAAGAGAAGGACGGCTGCCCATCAGCCTACTCATCGCACGCTGGGGGCGCGCGATGAAAAGGGATACATCGTTCTGAGTACCAAGGCTGAGCTACTGATCACAAAGGAGTTCTGCAAAAAGCTTTTAGTAGCCTTCTGAGGACTATAATTCTGTGCAGTTCCGCGCGCAGAGACGAGAGTTCATCAGACGCGTGGGATCTATCTGCATTTCTAAGGCAGTCCATTGAAAACAGAGATTTTGTATGCCAGCCGCTTGGGTCGCGAACGGGCCCTGAAGTTTTTTTGCTCTCTTACGATTTTCATCCTGGTCACGATGTTATTCGGGTCTGCGCAATCGTTGTCGCAGGTGCCGTGGAGTGGTGTCCTGCGCAATGCGGCGGGATCGCCGATTTCGGATGCGACGATCACCCTCACCTCGGATCACGGAAGGGGTGAGGCTCGGACCGACACGAACGGGCGCTTCACTCTGCAGGTTCCCGAGGGCAGCTACCAGCTGACCGTCGCCGGGAAGGATGCGAAGGCAAACAGCAACCAGCCCGTGGCTGTAAAGGTGAATGGGCCGGAGGCGTTGCTGACGCTTGCGGGTCGCGGCGAACTGACCGTAGGTACGCTTGTCGAACACAAGGAAAAAACCGGGACAGGCGGCGAAGAGCTGTCGAGCCAGGCTGTGAGCGAACTGCCGCTGAACAAGCGCGACTTCAGCTCCCTGCTGCTGCTGGCAGCTGGAACGATGACGGATGCGAACGGCGCAACGAACTTCACGGCGCAGTTTGCGATCAATGGGCAGCGCGGAGTGGAAGCGACGTTTGCGATGGACGGGGCGGACGTCAGCGATCCGGAGATGGGCGGCGCGACCTTCTCGAATTTCAACGTGGATGCAGTGGAGGGGATCGACTCAAGTTCCGGTTGGATGCCGGCGGAGATTGGGCGCGGTGCGGCAGGGTTCACGAATATCCACACGCGAAGTGGCGCTAGCGGATTTCATGGATCGTTTTTTGAATTTGTGAGGAACTCGTCGTTCGATGCGCGGAACTATTTCGATAATCCGACACCGGCGTATCCGGGGCGAATTCCGCCGTTCCGGAGAAATGAGTTCGGGTTCACGAATGGCGGGCCAGTGTATCTGCCGCATATTTATGACGGGCGAAAGAGGACGTTCTACTTTACGCAGTACCAGGGCTTTCGTCAGGTGCTGGGGACGACGCAGGTGATGCCAGTGCCTGCGGTGTATGAGCGGCCGAATAACAGCGCCAATCCCTGCCAGCCAAACGTATGCGACACGGTGACGTTTACGAACCCTGATGGATCGAAGTCCAAGGACACGCTTAGCATTCCGGTGGATCCCGCGATCGCTGCGATATTGGACAGGTACCCGTTACCGAATAATCCGACTGGACCGTACGGGGACCGTACGTATGCGACGGCGTCGAAGGTGATAACGGATGCCAATCAATTTTCAGTGCGCATCGATCACAAGTTCAGCGATAAGGATCAGTTTCTTGCGCGTTTCAATCTCAATAACCTGACCGGACCGACGACAAATCCGGAACAGACGGCGATCGATCCCAATTTCGGCATTGAATATGTGGACCGGCAACGAAACGTTCTGGGGACCTGGACACGAACGGTGTCGCCACGGCTGATCTTCGAATCGTCGATCAGCATTACGCGATCTACGCCAGGGTTTCCGACGAGTGACCACACCGATCCGGCGATCACATTCAAGGATGGATTGTTTGTGGCGTTCAACGCGGCTGGTGGATCAGTGATGCAGGCCTACGGGAACCTGTTCCATGGCCGCGAGAACGTGTCGTATACGCGTGGCAATCATGCCTTCAAAGCGGGAGTGGAAGTTCGGGTGAATCGCGACACAACCTATTTCGGAACGCAGCCGAACGGAGACTACGACTTCGGCAGCGGACCGGCGTACTACAACGGGAGCACGATCATCCGCTCCAGCAGCGGCACGCACGATGTTGCTCCTGGCCAACTGTTGCCTGACACACTTTCGGCGTTTCTTGCGGGGAATCCGTTTTCGTACACGGTGGCGATTGCAACCCCAGGAATTTCAGGCGGAGAGCATATCGGCCCCGCGGCTATCAGCCGCAATAACGTCTCCGCATATGCGCAGGACACGTGGAAGATCAACCCGCGCTTGACATTGGACTATGGTCTTCGCTGGGACTTGTATACGCCCATTACGGAGCGCGCGCATCGGACTTCGTCGTTCAGAACGATCAACGGCAAGCAGGAATTCGTGATCAATCCGCAGCCCGGATATGAGACAGACTGGCGAGCCTTTGAACCGCGAGTGCAAGTATCATGGCAAGCCACAAAAAAGATTTCGGCGCATGCGGGTGGCGGCATCATGGCGATCCCACCGAATATCTGGCAGGACAACTTTTTGACCGGATCGACCCCCTACTCAGTGTACCCACGCGTTGTGGCTACGCCGAGTTCTCCCCTGAGCTATGGGTTTCAGGTTACGCCGGATCAGCTGCCGCAGGTTTACACGACGTCAGGGGAAGACGTGTTTACGAAATGGCAGGTCAACGAGATTCCATCGAACACAATTATGGATGTCGATCGGTATCAGAAGGATCTCGCGGGACTGACCCATCAATTTGGCGCGCTGAACCTGAGCGGGATCGACGCGAAATTTGGCAATGCGACGATGTACACCTGGACGTTCGGACTGGAGCGGAAGCTGGGGAATCTGACGGCTGATGCGGCGTACGTGGGAACAGCCAGCGCGCATCTGCCACACTATACCTTTCCCAATGCATTTGCGGGGGCGTCACCAGGCTTTGCGCCTTACACGGAATTCGACAGCAGCGGCAACGCGGTGGGCGGGTTCGGGGTGGAGAACATCATTCAGAGCAACTCGCACTCGACGTATCACGCGCTACAGACGTCTCTGGCGGGAACCGTCGGGCATGGCGGGCCCGGGATCCAGGCAAGCTACACGTGGGGCAAGTCGATCGACGACACAAGCTTTGTTCTTCCCGGAACCGGAGCGACCGGAGCGGTGGCTGCGGGAACTGCGCAGGACCCATTCGACGACCATCCGGAAAAGGGGCCATCGTCGTTTGACGTCAGGCATGGATTTGGATTGAGCGTTGCGCAGGATCTGCATCTGCAGGAGGTGAGCTTACTGCGACCGATCAGCCGGAAGATCACGGATGGATGGGAGATGCTGAGTATTTCGAGCATCAGTTCCGGGTCACCATTCACGGTGTACTCGGGGATTCAGCAGACAGGATACGGGGCTGGCGGCGTGGATCGACCAGATCAGATAGCAAAGCCTCAACTCTCGACCGCGCGGAAGGTACGCGAAGATTATTTCGGCCACGGCGACGATAACGGCGTGGACTTTTTCTCTGCGCCGGTTCACGTACCTGGCGGAACTGGACCTAACCAGGGACGGTTTGGCACGCTTGGGCGGAACACGTTTCGCGGGCCAGCGTTCTATAACTTCGATTTTGCATTTATCAAGGACACGCCGTTCGGGCGCAGAGCCAGCGGAGCGGAGCGAATGGATCTGCAGTTCAGGGCAGAGCTGTTCAATCTGTTCAACATCGTCACGATGGGATTGCCTTCGAATACTCTGCAGGTGAATCAGACGACCGGCGAGATCCTTACGGGGACCGGATTCGGGAAGATCAGCAAGACGGCCGGAAACTCGAGGCAGATTCAGTTTTCGTTGAAGCTTATCTACTAGGAATCAAGGGCCAGTGATAGTGATCAGTCGTCGAAGGCGAGAGGACAGGGAGTAAGGCAAGCCGGGACTAAGAACGAGGATTTCGGGCCAGAACTTTGCGTCGGTGATGCCGATGGCGGGGTTCTGGTCTTTGTTTTGGTATAAAGGGTGCGCTGCTGAAATGGGGGAAAGATAAGTGCGAATGGATCGCGGTGTTTTGACGGCTTTGTTGGGGATTGGTTTGACGGTGAGCCCCTTGGCGGGCTCTGGGCAGCGGGCTGCGAAGGCGAGCGGGGGCGAGTCGAAAAGCGGCAATGTTGATATGACCCTGGTGAAGCCGGAGACGGTGGGGTTCTCGGCGGAGGGAATGGAACGGCTGCATACCTTGATGGAAGAGGCCGTGAAGAATCAGCAGGTGGCTGGCGTGGTGACGATTCTGGCGCGACACGGAAAGGTGGTGGACTACCGCACATACGGGATGCGGAATATCGAGAAGAAGGAAGAGATGACGAAGGACACAATCTTCCGCGACTACTCGATGACCAAAGTGGTGACTGCAGTCGCGATGATGAAGCTGTATGAGCAGGGGAAGTGGCTGCCTTCCGATCCGATATCAAAGTACATTCCGGAGTTTGCGCATTTCAAGGTGTATGCGGGAACAGATGCGAGTGGGAAAGTGCAGCTGGAGGATCCGGTGCATGCGCCGACTATGGCGGAGTTGATGACTCACACGGCGGGGTTTACCTATGGGATCTTCGGAAGTACGCCCGTGGACCAGATGGTGAAGGATGCACATCTGTTCGAGTCAAAGGATCTGCATGAGTTTGTGACGAAGCTGGGCGGGCTGCCGCTGTCGTATCAGCCGGGGACAAAGTGGGTGTACTCGGTGTCGATGGACATCCAGGGTTACATCGTAGAAAAGCTTTCGGGGAAGACGCTGCCGGAGTTTTACCGCGAAGAGATATTCAAACCGCTGGGGATGAAGGACGCAGGGTTCTTTGTGCCGGAAGACAAGTGGTCGCGATTCGCTACGGTGTACTTTGTGGAGCCGAACGGCGGACTTTCGGATCACGGGTCGGCGAATGTTAATCGGCGCGACTTTGCGCACGAGCCGACGATGGCATCGGGCGGCGGCGGGATGGTGTCAACCGCTGAGGACTACTTCCGTTTTGCGGAGATGCTGGCGCATGACGGGGAGCTGAATGGGGCGCGCCTGCTTTCACCGGCGAGTGTACGACTGATGAGCGCGAACCATCTGGCACCAAATTTGCTGACCGGTGAGTTCAGCATCGGAGCGCAGAGAATGCGGCCGGGATTCGGATATGGATATAACTGCGCGGTGGTGTTCGATCCAGGCGCGGCGAATCTGCCGGATGGCAAGGGGACGTTCTTCTGGGATGGAGCAGCGGGAACGTGGTTCTGGATCGACCCGACGAACGACGTAGTTTTTGTGGGAATGATTCAGCGGATGGGCGGCGGGCCGAATACGGAGAATCTGCAGTATCTAAGTCGGGGTGTGGTGTACGGGGCGCTGGTGGAACCATCGAAGTGAGACGCCATACGCAATGCCTGCGCCGCGCTAGGGGCAGGAATGAGTGATTGGAGGAAGGTTGATCCGCAGAATCCGCTGCTCCCGGATCAGCCGTCTGACTTCCATGGTGGTGCGAAAGAGCGACCGGTGAGCGTCACGCTGATTGCAGCGTACCAGTGGATCAAGGCTCTCTTGTTCCTACAGCTCTTTTGGTACTCATGGATCACGCCACCTCTCACCCACGGTGACTTGGCCATAGGAGCCGCAATTGAAGTCGGAAAAAACTACACGGCATTGCTCCTTGCTGCTGTAGCGGCATACTTTGTGGTATTGGGATTTGGGCTGTGGCGCCTTCAAAAGTGGGTGCTCCTCCTGCTGCTACTCGTTTGGCTTCCTGACTTGGTCTACGGGTTTTGGCCTGAGCAATTCGGTCTACAGCATCTGGCTGACTCGTGGTTAGGCGAAAGAACTTCCTCTCTATTAATCGGGATCACGATTGCAGACACCGCGGCTTTGTTCACGTTTGCGAATCGCGATACATTCAGGGCGTTCGACGCGGAGGATGAAGCGAAGATCTTGTGGTGGCTCCTCTGGTGGACGTGAGCAAATCACAAGCGCGAGGAATCGAGTGTCGATTGACTGGTGCTTGGCTACGGGCACTGATCTTCAGCTACTTGAGGAGGTCCAGGGCCATGGAGGTCATGGCGATGACGCCGGTTTTGATGGTGGGGGTATAGACGGGGGCAAAGAGTGGGGAGTGGGGACCGGGGAGTGGAACTCCGGTTTCGCGGGCGTGAGCTAACTTTTGCGGATCGACTGCGCCGAGATAGAACATCACGCCGGGAATTTTGTTTTCCATGCGGAAGAGGCCGACATCTTCCGAGCCCATCAGTGATTTTGAGTCTTCAACGTGCTCTGCTCCGAGAGTGCGGACAGCGATGGCGCGCAGACGATCGGCGAGAGCAGGGTCGTTGAACAGGACGGGTGTGATCTCGGTTTTGCTGACTGAGACGACGGGCATGCGGTCCTGGGGAAGGCCGTATCCGACAGCGATTCCCTCGGCAGTGCGGCGGACGGCGGCGATGATCTGATCACGTACTCCGTCAGAGTAGGCGCGCAGGGTCAGGCCCATCGTGACTTCTTCCGGGATAATGTTGCGTTTGGTGCCACCGTGGATCATGCCGACAGTGAGAACTGCAGGCTGCTGAGGATCGATCTGGCGGGCAACGATAGATTGCGCAAGGACGACGAACTCGGCAGCCATAAGAACGGGGTCTTTGCCATTTTGCGGAGCTGAGCCGTGAGAACCAATGCCCCGCATGATGACGTCGATGCTGGTGGAGCTGGCCTGCTGGGGTCCGCCTCTGATGGCGATGGAGCCCGCAGGATAAGTGGAGGAGTCGTGCTCGGCGAGGATGAGGTCTGGCCGGCCGAAGCGCTGGTAGAGGTTGTCAGCGAGCATGGCGCGCGCCCCATCGATGGTTTCTTCAGATGGCTGGCCAATGAGCATGACGGTGCCATGCCACTGCGATTTGCGTTCGGCAAGTTCGCGGGCTGTTCCCAGGAGCACGGTGACGTGGATGTCGTGACCGCAGGCATGCATCACAGAAACGGCCTGGCCTTGGGCATTTGTGGAACGGACCGTTGAGGCGTAGTCGAGGCCGGTTTTCTCCTCGACTGGGAGCGCGTCCATATCTGCGCGAATGAGGAGGCGCGGGCCGGGGCCGTTCTGGAGAATGGCTACGACGCCGTATGCCTGGGAGCCGTCCTCGTATTTGCCGACGCGCTCGGTGACGGAGTAGCCGAGTTTGCGCAGTTCTGCGGCGAGCAAGGAAGAGGTCTTCTCCTCGTGGTGGGAGAGCTCGGGGCTGTGATGAAGGCGCTTGTAAGTCTCCGTCAGTGCCGGAAGCTGCTTATCAACAGACGAGGAGAGGCTGGAGGCGGCCTGGGCATGAACGAAGTTGCAGGCAGACGCTATCACAGCAAACGCAAAGAGACGCTGATTCATCGGGTTCGAGCTCCAAGGCCAGATTGAGGCAAGGCTACCACGCGATACAAGCCGCGCTGCTCGTCACAAGTATTCGATGGCACGGTGGCGTTCCTATTGCGTTCCCATATAAGAGAGCGTAGAGTGCTCCTATTGCGGACCCATAGGAGAGAAGAATGGGCGACAAGACGGATGTGTGGCAGGGCACGCTGGCACTGATGATTTTGAAAACGCTGGAGACGATGGGCTCGCAACATGGGTACGGGCTTGCTCGGCGCATCGAGCAGACCAGCGGTGATCTGCTGCAGTTGAATTATGGGACCCTGTATCCCGCGTTGCTGAAACTGGAGCAGGAGGGGTATGTACGTTCCCAGTGGGGCACTTCCGATAACAACCGTAAGGCGAAGTTCTACGAGCTGACCAAGGCGGGGCAGAAACAGGTTCGCAGAGCGACGGCGGACTGGGAACAGACGACGGAGATTCTGTCGCGATTTCTCACGCCGGCGGAAGAGGCATAGGCGGAGCGACGAATGAGTTCAGTACCGGCAAAGATGCGGGCATTCCTGATTCGGCTGAGCGGGAGTGTGCGCGGACGCCGTGGTGCGAACGAGTTCGATGAGGAGCTTGAGGCGCATATCGCGATGCATACGGAGGCGGGTATTGCGGCGGGGCTGGATGAAGAAGAGGCGCGCCGGCAGGCGCTCGTAAAGCTTGGCGGCGCGGAGCAGGTACGGCAAGCGCAGCGAGAGAGGACAGGGTTGGTGTGGCTGGAGAATCTGGCGCAGGATCTGCGTTATGGCGCGAGGACTCTAGTGCGGGCGCCGGGATTTGCGCTGACGGCGATTGCGACGGTCGGGTTGGGGATTGGGGCGTGTACGGCGATTTTCAGCATGGTCAATGCGGTGCTGATCCGGTCGTTGCCGTATGGGGATGCGGAGCGGCTGGTGTATCTGTTCACGCCGAACCCGCTGCTGAAGATTCCGGCTGAAGTTCTGTGTCCGGGGTACGGAGACTACTTCGATATTCGGCAGCAGAATCACTCGTTCGAATCGATGAGCAACTTGGTGCAAACGAGATTCAGCCTTGACGAACGCGGAATGATTCAGCGCATCGGATCTGCCCGGGTAGACGAGGACTTTTTTCGGACGATACAGGCGCAGCCGGAGCTTGGACGTGCGATCGGTGCAATGGATGTTCAGGCTGGGCGCGACAAAGTTGCGGTAATCAGTCATGCGCTTTGGGTGTCGATGTTTGGCGGCCGAGCGAACGTACTGGATAAGTCTCTAACGCTGGATCATGCGAGATACCAGATCGTCGGGGTGATGCCGGCTGGCTTTGAGTATCCGCTAGGAACTGATCTGCCGTATGGAGACTCGCAAACCAAGTCGACCCAGATATGGGTGCCGCTCGTGCTGAGTGCAGCGAAGAGAGAGGAGCACGAGCCTGATGACAACGTGACAATTGCGCGGCTTCGGCCTGGTGTGTCAGTTCGTGCAGCGCAGGCGGAGATGTCGCAGATGATGGCGGCACTGGACGTCAAGTATCCGGGCGATCCGAAGACCGAACTCGGGCCGATGCGAGCGCATTGGGGCGCATTGGTGAAGAAATTCACGGACATATCGGTTGGGCCGGTGCGGCCGCTCATGCGTTTGCTGCTGGCGGCGGTAGGTTTAGTGCTGCTGATTGCGTGCGGGAACTCGGCGAATTTATTGCTCGCGCGCGCAGCCGAGAGGGCACGCGAATTGGGAGTACGGACGGCGCTGGGCGCTGGTCGCGGGCGGATGGCGCGGCAACTGCTGACGGAGTCGCTGCTAATCGGCGCGGGGGGATGTGTCGTGGGAGTTGTGCTGGCATATTTGTTCCTTCGTTTGCTGCCGAGGCTGGATCCCGGGAATATTCCTCGGCTGAACGAAACTTCACTCGATTGGCGGGTGCTGCTAGTTGCGGCTGGGGCCGCATTGTTTACCAGCGTGGTCGCGGGATTGCTGCCGGCCTGGAGGTCCTCGCGGGTGGAGCTTACTGAATTTCTGAAAGCTCAAGGCGCCCGTGCCGGATCACGTGGGCACAGCGGTACCCAGAGCGCATTGATCGTGGCACAGACGGCGATGGTGGTTGTACTGCTGGCCGGGGCAGGGCTGTTGATTCGAAGTTACATCAAGGTGGTAACGGTCGATGCGGGGTTTTCGCAGTCAACGGTGGCGTTCAATGTGAGCCTTGACGACGGATATAAGGAGCCTGAGCAACAGGTTGCCTTTTTCAAGCATGTGGCGGAAAGCCTGAACGCTCTGCCAGGAGTGATTGCTGCAGGCGCGGTGAATAAGCTGCCCCTAAGTAACTCCGAAAGCATCACGATGATGTTCGTGGAAGGGTCCCACAGCAACAAGGAATTTCAACAGGCAGAGGCTCGCTATGTTACGCCGAAGTACTTTGAGGCGATGGGCATCCCGTTGCTTGCCGGTCGTTACCTGACGGAAGAGGACTATAGCCGAAGATCTCAAGTAGCAATAATCAACAAACGGCTCGCTGATATCTATTTCCCCAATCGGAATCCGATTGGTGCTCGCATCAGCACAGACCGAGAAGCTGATGGCTGGAAAGACTTCAACACTGTCGTTGGCGTGGTTGGCGACGTGCGACACGTCAGTCTTGAAGAAGAAGCAGAGCCGCAAATGTACTACGGCAACTACCAGATGAACGGAGCGTATGTGGCGGTGCGATCAAGACTGCCGGGTTCCATATTGACGAGCGAGATCCGGGCGACGTTGAAGGGGATCGATCCGCAGCTAGCTATTACGGACATTCGGACGATGGGGGACTGGGTTTCTCTGGCGAGTGCTCGCAGGCGGTTTCAAACATCGCTCCTGGCGGCGTTCGCGGGGATCGCACTGGTGCTTGGGCTGGTCGGGTTGTATGGGTTGATGGCTTTCTCAGTGAACCGGCGGACGCGAGAGGTTGGGATCCGCATGGCGCTCGGCGCCAAGCGGCGTGATGTGTTGATGCTGGTGCTGAGGAATGCTGGTGTTCTGATCGGGACGGGATTGATCGCAGGCCTGGCCTGCGCGTGGGTGACGACTCGCGTGATGCGGTCGTTCTTGTTCGGGGTGAGCGAGCACGATCCGATGACCGTGTCTGCTGTTTCACTGCTCATGATCGTGTGTGGCATTGTGGCGGCGCTGGTGCCGGCAAGACGCGCGGCTTCGATTGAGCCGATGCGGGCATTGCGGATGGAGTAGGAGGATTCTTTGAGAAAGCTGCGGGGAGCGTTTGTTCGGATGTTGGGAGTGGTGCGGCGGGCGCGCGCGCATGACGAGTTCTCAGCGGAGCTTGAAGCGCACATCGCTATGCATACGGAAGACGGTGTTCGAGCGGGGTTGAGTCAGGAAGACGCGCGAAGGCGGGCGATGATGCAGTTGGGCGGAGTAGAGCAGGCGCGGCAATTCCGCCGTGAAGGGCGAACGCTGCCGTGGGTTGAGAATGTCGCGCGGGATCTGCGCTATGCGGTTCGGACGCTGATGAAGCATCCGGGGATCACTCTGGTGGCGATGATTTCGATCGGGCTGGGAATTGGGGCGAACGCAACAATCTTTGCAATGGTGAGCCGATTTGTGTTGCGGCCCGCACCAGTAGGAGATCCGGCGACGCTGCTGTCTCTGCATATCGTCCCGAAAGGCGATCCATGTTGCAACGAGTTCCCGCTTCCCGTGTATGAAGACATACGAGATCAATCGAAGTCGTTCTCAGGCGTCGCGGCTTTCTACGAGCTGCTTCCGGCATCGATCAGCGGGGGCGGCGAGCCGGAGCGTGTGTGGGGCCAGGCGGTGACGACGAACTACTTCGATGTGCTGCGACTGCCGATGGTTGCGGGCCGCGGATTCGCGGAGCAGGAGAGCCGGTCGCCAGATGTGGTGTTGAGCGCGAGGCTGTGGCAAAGGCGCTTTGGAAGCGATCCACAAATTGTGGGGAAGAGCGTCAAGCTGTCGGGGAAGGCGTTCACGGTGGTCGGCATTGCGCCGGCACCGTTCCGAAGCGTCGATCAAATTCTGGATATACAGTTCTGGGTCCCGCTGGGGATGGCGTCGGAACTGGCTGCCGACCTGCCTCCTCAGAGGTCGCGCGAGTATCACTGGCTCGCTGTTGTCGCGAGGCTGCGCGATGGCGTGGCGCGCAGCGAGGCCGCAAGCGAACTGGATACGATGGCCAACCGCTTTGAAGCAGAGTATCCGAAGACGGACAAGAACATGGCGTTCCGGTTTGAGCAGGCCGGGTCGCTACCGCCTAGAGAGAGAAATGCGGTTCTGACGTTTTTGTCTGTGCTGAGCGTGATCGTGGTCTTGTTGCTGGCGATTGCGGGAGCGAACGTTGCGAACCTGTTGTTTGCGAAGGCGGCGGGACGGCAAAGGGAGATGGCTGTGCGGCTGGCTCTTGGCGCAACGCGAGCGCGGCTTCGAAGACAGATGATGCTGGAGAGTACTCTGCTGGGCGTGGCGGGCGGCACGCTGGGTGTGTTGATGTCGCTGTGGGCTACGCAGGCGCTTTCAGCATTTCATTTTCCCGCGCCCATCCCGCTGAACCTGTTCGTGGCTCTGGACTGGCGAACGCTGGTGTACACGCTGGTGGTAAGTATCGCGTGCGGTGTACTGCTAGGAATGGCGCCTGCCTGGGCGGCCTCGCGGCCGATGCTCGCCAACGCACTGAAAGGAGAGGACGCGCTGGCGCGGCCGGGACGGCGCGTGACATTGCGTAATGTTCTGGTGATCGCCCAGATTGCGATGTCGGTGGTGCTGCTTTGCGTGACGGGGCTATTTCTGAGGAGTCTGGAAAGCGCGGCAAGAATCGACCTTGGATTCCGTTCGCAGGGATTGCTGCTGATGTCGATTGATCCAAGACTGAACGGGTATTCGCCGGAACAGATCAGCCGGTTCATGCGTGAGTTGCGTGAGCGAGTTGCGGCGCTGCCTGGAGTAGATGCGGCGGTTCCGACGGATGTGGCGATGCTCTCGGGCGGCCATCGCAGCGACGGGTTCGCAATAGCAGGACGCGAAGGGAAAGATGCTGTGAATGCGATGACGGAGCTGTACATGATCACTCCGGGATACTTCGAAGCGATGGGGATTCCGATATTGTCGGGGCACGATGTCGGAAACGACGCGGCGAATGGTCCGCGCGTTGCGGTGGTCAACAAGGCATTTGCGGATAGGCTGTTTCCGGGCGCGAATCCAATCGGGCAGCACGTGCAGGGCGGGCGCTGGACGTACGAGATTATTGGCGTGGTTGGGAACACGAAAGCCCGCACGATCGGAGAAGATACACGGCCAGTGCTCTATCGATCCCTGGATCAGAGCATCGCAGAGGATCCATCTGGGATGGGGTACACGCTTGTGCTGCACACGCCGGGAAACCCTGCAGCGCTGTCGGAGGCGGTGCGTCGGCAGATCTATGGGCTCGATCCAAATATTGCGATCTTCAACGAGGAGACGATGCAGGAGCATGTGAAGTCGGCGTACTTTCTTCCTCGATTGGCGGCGACGTTGTTCGGCATTTTCGGCGGGATCGGGCTGGTGCTGGCGGCTGTGGGGCTTTACGGAGTCATGAGCTACGCGGTGAGCAGGCGAACCCGGGAGATTGGCATCCGGATGGCGCTGGGCGCACGCAGTGGCAATGTAGCTGGACTGATTGTTCGTCAGGGGATGGCGCTGGCGTTGATTGCGACGGCCCTGGGCTGGCCGGTGGCGTGGATGCTGTCGCGGTTTGCGTCGAGCTTCCTGTACGGGATCAAGCCGCATGACGTTGTGACGTTTGTGGCCGTGCCGGTGTTTCTTGCGGTGATTGCTTTGGTCGCGTGCTGGCTGCCGGCACGGCGAGCGGCATTGGTGGATCCAGTACAAGCGTTGCGGACGGAGTAGAGGAGTCGAAGATGGGACAACACAGAGCATTTTGGCTTCGGGTTCGAGGGGTGTTTGTGCGGCGCAAAGCGGTGGAGTTTGATGCCGAACTGGAGAGCCACATCGCCATGGACGTCGATGCGCGTGTGCGTGCGGGAGCGAGCAGGCAGGATGCGCGACGAGAGGCATTGAAGCGACTTGGTGGAGCGGAGCAGGCCCGGCAGGCGTATCGCGAACGGGCCACTCTGCCGCCATTAGAGAGTTTTCTGCAGGACGTGCGGTTTGCGCTGCGGCAAATGCGGCGAGCGCCGGGATTCACAGTCACAGCGGTGCTGACGCTGGCGCTGGGGATCGGGGCAAATGCCGTGATCTACACGCTGGTGGACTCGATCCTATTGCGGCCCCTGCCGTATCTTCAACAGGACAGGCTGGTGCGGATAGCAGGAACGAATTCGCCGGTGTTCCCGAAGGGATGGATTCGTGAGCTTGGATCGCATGCGACGGCGCTGAAGGCCGTGGCTGGATATGGGCCGGACGCCGAGTCAAACATTTCTGGCGGAGATGTTCCGGAAAGGGTCTTCGGCACAGCGGTGACGGTGAATGCGTTCGAAGTGCTGGGTGTTAAGCCCGCGCTGGGGAGTTTCTTTTCTGCTCAGGATGCGGTGGCTGGCGAAGATCAAGACGTGGTACTGAGCTATGGGTACTGGCGGCAGCACTTCGGCGGAGATGCCGGTGCAATCGGGCGGCAGATTCGCATCGATGGCGTTTCGCGGCGGATCTCAGGAGTGATGCCGTCAGGGGTGCATTTTCCGTACGCGGACACGCAGTTTGTAATTCCGATTTCGTTCAAGGGGGGAGATGCGTTCGATCCGTGGAGCATCTTTGATTTGCGAGGGTTTGGGCGATTGGCAGACGGAGCGACTACGGCGCAGGCTCAAGCAGAGCTAAGAAGGCTGCATGCCGTATTGCTGCCCGTGTTTCCATTTCGAATGCCGGACATTTGGGCTTCGGATATGAGCGTGATACCGCTGCTTGAATCGCAGACGGGTGCGATGCGGCCGAGATTACTGCTGCTGTTTGGAGCGGTAGGGCTGATCCTGCTGATCGCGTGCGCGAATGTGGCGAACCTGATGCTAGCGCGGGCGAGTGCGCGCGAGCGGGAGATCGCGGTGCGAAGCGCGCTAGGCGCTTCGGGTAGGAGGCTCGTGCAGCAGCTGCTGTCAGAGAGCGTGGTGGTCGGACTGACGGCGGGGGCGGTAGGGCTGGGCGCTGCAGTGGCGAGCTTGAGGATTCTTGTGGGCCTTATGCCTGCGGATACGCCGAGGATTCAGGATGTATCGCTGCATTGGAGCGATGTGGTGTTTACTCTCTGCTCGTCGATATTTGCGGGGCTGGTGTTCGGGTTGATTCCTTCGCTGAAGATGGCGGGGATGAATCTGCTGAGCACGTTGCGGATGGGCGGACGCGGGCTGGCAGGACAGGGGTCAAGATTTGGAATCTCGAAGATCCTGGTGATGGCGCAGATCGGGCTGACGGTGGTTGTGATTACGGCGGCGGGGCTGGTGCTGCACAGCCTATATCGAATCACAAAGGTTGATCCGGGATTCAGGACGGACCACATCGTAACGGCCGAGGTATCGCTGGATGCGTCCGCATGCAAGGAGAAGGGAAGGTGCCAATCATTCTTCGATGCGCTGCTGGTCCGTTCGAGCGGAATTGCGGGCGTGGAGAGCGCGGCGCTGGTGGACTCGTTGCCGCTGAGCGGGCGTGCTGATAACTACGTGTTCGACGCCGAGGATCATCCACGCGATGCGCGACAAGGAGCGCTGCTGGCGACGAGCAGGGTGGTTTCACCGGGCTATTTCAATGTTCTAAGCCTGAAGCTGGTGCGCGGGAGACTGCTGGAGCAGCAGGACGCAACCGGAGCCACGCATGCTGTAGTAGTAAACGAGCATATCGCGCAAAGGCTGTGGCCTAACCAGGATCCGCTCGGTAAGCACTTACTAGATGTTGGAGATGAGAAGACACCAGCTGTCTGGAATCCAGAGAAGGCTTCAATGGTTGTAGGAGTGGTACGGAATGCCTTGGAAGGAGGTCTCCAGGAAGGCTTCAGGGATGAGGTCTTTTTGCCGCTGACAACGGAGCGGGATCGGCCCGTCATGTATGCGATGTTGCGGACGCACACGAGCGCGAGCGAGGCAGCGGCGGGACTGCGGAACGCTGTAGCGGGAATCAATTCTTTGATTCCAGTAACGCGGGTGCGAACGATGGATGACCTGGTTGCAAGCTCGGTGGCGGCGCCGCGGGCACTGGCGATTCTGCTGCTGGGCTTTGGCGCACTGGCGATAGTGATTGGTGCGGTGGGCGTTTACAGCCTGATTGCGTACATCGTGAGCTGGCGGACGAGAGAAATCGGACTGAGGCTTGCGTTGGGCGCGCAGCGGTGGCAGATCGTGATGACCGTCGTAAGGGAGAGCCTGTTCCTGTCACTGGCGGGATGCGTAGCGGGCCTGGCTGGAGCAGTCGCCCTGAGCCGGGTTCTACATAGTTTCTTGTTCGAGGTTAGCGCGCTCGATCCGCTAACCTTCGGGTCGGTGCCGGTTCTGATGGCGATGGTGGCGGTGATGGCGGCGTGGATTCCGGCTCGGCGGGCGGCGGGGGTGGATCCGATGGAGGCGTTGCGGGCGGATTAACTTTCGAGGTATTCCCAGAAGCTGTCGGCGAGTTCCGCGCCTAGTTCATTGGTCATGCGGCGTGCGGCGCGCTCCACTTCTTCGATGAGCTGGTGGAGATAGCTTCTAGAGCTGGATATTGCGACCACGCCGAGGGTCGCGGATCGCCAGGTCACCGCCTCATCCATTTCGGCGACAGAGATGTTGAAGCCCTGGCGAAGCTGGTCTTTCATGGAGCGCACGACGTGGCGACGGTCTTTGAGCGACTGGGCATGCTCAATACGGAGCTCGAGAGTGAGATGTGCTACTGGCATGGCTTCGAGGCCTCGTACGGCGGCCAGAGAAGGAATTCCCTGGTTGTGACTTCCCGGGGTGCTCCATTGTAGCGCGTTCATCGCAGGGGTTCAGGAGAGTCTGAGCGCGGTGATTCCGTGGCCTTTCGTAAGAGGGCGAAGGCCACGATGGTCTCGTCGGAATCGCCGGTCTCAGCGAGAATTTCGCTTTCGAACTCGTGCGGGAGATGCATTTCGCATGCGGCAATCTGTTCGTCGGTGGCTCCCACGAAGCAGAGTTCGCAGCAGGCAAGGCCATCCCCTTCCGTGACACGCACGGGCGGCCCAAAGACGCGGCAGGTCATGGGACGCCAGGCGTAAATGTCGCAAAGGCCAGTTTGAGGGTTGAGGGCGGGACATGGTGCGTCGTTGGCAAAGTCTTCGAAGCGGTCCTGGTCGGCTTCGGATTGGCCGAGCATGCCGGTAGCGAGATTACCCGGGAAATCGGGACCGTATTGTTCGAGCCATGAACGGGCGCGGGTGGAGATTGCTTGAGCGGTATCAGGATCGGAGATTTCGAGAGCTTTCCTCCCGGACTGAATCCGGGCAGCGTCGAGGGCATTGATGGAGAACACGCCGTGGCAGCATTGGGTGCACCCGGGGCGACAGGCTAGCCATTGACCGGCGCGGTGAGAAACGTCGGAGAGCGCCGCGTCCATGATTTGCACGAGCTCGGAGTCGCGAACGGGCAGCGGCATAGATCCAGAGTATCGGAGAACATGCGCGATCACAGCCCGGCTGCAACTCAGCGGAGGTTTCGCAGGTTTTTCGCGAGGAGGTTGGGCTGGCTCCGAAGGTGTGGTGCCGGGTGCAGCGATTTCAGCGGGCGTACAGCAGCTTCATGCGGGGGTGGAAGTGCGCTCGGCGGAGCTGGCTCTGGATTGTGGTTATCATGACCAGTCGCACTTCGCGAATGAGTTCCCGGCGTGCTCAGGCGTGGATGGGAGTACGTATACGGCGGGACGGACAAAGTGGGCGAATCACATTGCGGCGGATTAGCTTTCCGGCTTGAATTCGGCGTCGCCTCCCAGGTCTCCAAAACAGGGGACCTAGGGCGCCCGGCCCCTCCCAAGTTCTCCCAAAACGCGGGACCTGTGGCAACTGGCATACGAGATTAGTTCCGAAGCTTCGCAAGATTGCGATACGGGCCGGGTGGCATTCTGTTCGGCGTAAGGTGAATCCCGAGGAGGTTTATATGAATGCGAATGTTCCCAGTTCTCCATCAACGATCATGCCGGCTGTGCGGTATCGCGATGCGAATGCGGCGATTGAGTGGTTGTGCAATGTGTTCGGTTTTGAGAAGCACGCGGTGTATCCGGGGCCGAACGGAACAGTGGGACATGCGGAGCTGAAGCTTGGCGGGGGCATGATCATGCTGGGTTCAGAGAAGGACGATGAGTACGGGCGCGGATTCAAGCCGCCGGGTGAAGTGGGCGGTGTGGAGACGCGGAGCGTTTACATTGTGGTGGCCGATGCTGATGCAGTGTATGAGCGAGCTAAGTCGGAGGGTGGCAGGATTGTTCGCGAGCTTCAGAACACGGATTACGGGAGCCGTGAGTTTACGGTGAAAGATCCGGAGGGGCACTCTTGGAGCGTGGGTACCTATGATCCGTGGGCGTCGCACTCGTAGCCAAATCGAGTAAGTAATGAAACTGCGCTGGTAGTGGTATCCCGCCCAAGCAAAGCTTGGACGGGGCATCCAGTTGTTGTTCGGGGAAGCTGTGCCGGTACGATATAGTCGGTCTGTTTGGTGGAGGTCGCCGATTGAGCATTTCTAAGGTTGTCGTTGCGAGTGTTGTGGTGTGTGCGGGTGTGGCGAGCGCGCAGTCTCGCCTGCTGGTCGCCGTGAAGGGTACGCAGAGCCTGGCGATTGTCGATCCAGGGAATGGGTCGGTCCTGGGGACTGTTCCTGAGGGCGGTACCACGGGGCATGAAGTGATCGCGTCAGCGGACGGGAAGACTGCATTTGTGCCGATTTACGGCAACTCGGGTGTGGGTAAACCGGGTACGGATGGAGACACGATCGCTGCCATCGATCTCGCTTCGAAAAAGGTGGTTGGAAAGATCGAGTTCAACCATGGAGTGCGGCCGCACTGTCCGCTGATTGGACCGAGGGATGGCCTGCTGTACGTGACGACTGAGCTGGACAAGACGATCACCATCATCGATCCGAAGACGCTGAAGGTTATGGGGGCGCTTCCGACAGGGCAAGAGCAGAGCCACATGATGGTTCTGTCGCATGATGGAAAGCGCGCATACACGGCGAACGTGGGGCCGGGGACTATGTCGGTGATTGATGTGGCGGGACGCAAGGTTTTGAAGGTGATCAAGATCTCGGACAACACACAGCGAATAAGCATGACACCGGATGATAAGTGGGTTTTCACCGCGGACCAAACCAAGCCGCAGATGGTGGCGATTGATACGGCGAAGAACGAAGTGGCTAAGTGGATTCCGCTAGAGGGAAACGGGTATGGATCAACCGTTACACCGGATGGGAAATGGCTGCTGGTGGCGCTGCCGGATCAGAACAAGGTGGCGGCGATCGATTTGAAGACCATGCAGGTGGCGCGGACGGTTCCAGTGGGTGAGTATCCGCAGGAGGTGCTAGTGCAGCCGGACGGAAAGACGGCGTATGTGTCGTGTATGCATGGCGCGGGGACGGTATCGGAGATCGATCTGGGAAGTTGGAAGGTGACGCGGACGATTTCGACGGGGAACTCGACGGATGGGTTGGCTTGGGCGGGGCAGTAGTTCACAGAACATCAATGCAGAAGCTCTGGTGCTGGCGTTGCCGAATCGAGATGCCGATGCTCGACGAGGCGGAATTTGCCGAGGTTGCTAAGCTCCATTCGGAAGCGGTGAGAGGAGTGAAGCAGTTTCGCGAATCGACAGGGTCCGATCTTAGACACCCAACCATTTCCGATCTCTTCAGACCGGTACGCGAGAAATACGAGCAGTTGACCGGAATGAAGGAGATAGATGAGAACGCGATCATGCACCAGGCATTGCGATCTACGGACCACCGTGCGGGCGATGTGGCAAGCCGTTGCGGACACCGATGGCAAAGCTCTGCGCCAATTGTGGGTTGCCGGTATCGATAGCTGCTTCTTAGTTGAGCGGCCGATCCCAGGTTTCGAGCTGGTGTTTGAACTCGCTCATGAATTTGCCGGCGTCGGCTCCGTCGATGAGTCGATGGTCGAAGCCAAGGCAGTAATACTGCATCGAACGAATGGCGATGGTGTCGTTGCCTTCGGCGTCGGTGAGGACAATGGGCTCTTTCTTGAGAGCGCCGATGGCGAGGATGGCGGCTTCGGGCTGGTTGATGATGGGGATGCCAAATTCGTCGCCGAAGATTCCGGGATTGGTGAGCGTGAAGGTGGATCCGCCCACTTCGTCGGGTGAGAGCTTCTTGTTGCGGGCGCGGCTGGCGAGGTCGGCGATGGTGCGGGCGAGATCGGAGAAGCTGCGCTTCTCGGACTCACGGACGGTGGGAACGATGAGTCCCCACTCGAGCGCGACGGCTATGCCGAGATTGATGTTGGCGTGGTAGTGGACCGCGTTATCGACGAGCGAGGCGTTAACGATGGGATGGCGCCGCAGGGCTTCGATCGACGCGGCGGCAACGAACGGCATGTAGGTTAGCTTGACGCCGTGACGCTGTTCGAAGGCTGCACGTTCGCGGTCGCGGAGACGCACGATGCGGGTCATGTCGACCTTGTAGACAGAGTGCACATGCGGGGCGATGCGCTTGCTCTCGACCATGCGCTGGGCGATGATGGCGCGCATTTTGGTGAGCGGTACAACTTCGCTCGTCAGGTCTTTCGGAGCCTGGCGTTCAGGTTTGGGCTGCGGGGCCAACTGCGGCACCTGCGGTGCGGCAGCCCTTTGGTCGAGGTAACTCAGAATGTCCTGCTTGTTGATGCGGCCGTTCGACCCGGTGCCGGGCACTGAGCGAAGGTCGATGTTGTGTTCTCTTGCCATGCGGCGGACGAGGGGCGAGGATCTCACGCTCTCATGCAGGACAGGCTGCACCGATCGCTCTGTCGCGGACTGCGCGGGTACTTGTGATGCGGTTGATTTGGCTTGCGACGCTGCTGGTGGAACCGGTTCTGTCGAGTCTGCCGCACTCCCGCCGATGATCGCAACGACCGCGTTTATCTGTACGGTCTCGCCTTCCTGGGCGCGAATTTCGGTAATGGTGCCTTCGACGGGAGAGGGGATCTCGGCATCGACTTTGTCGGTGGAGATTTCGAAGAGCAGCTCGTCTCGCTGGACGGAGTCGCCTACTTTTTTGAGCCACTTGGTAATGGTGCCTTCGAAGATGGACTCTCCCATCTGAGGCATCACTATTTCAATGCCACCTGAACTGGACGGAGGAGTTGCCGGCGCCTGGAGAGTCGTGGACTGCGGCTTGGCCCCGGAGGATGGCTCCGAACTGGCTGGGTGAGCTGTCTTGGAGCCGTTCTCGGAGAGGGTGGCGACGACGGTGTTGATGCCGACGGTGGCACCTTCAGGGAATTTGATTTCGGTAAGAACGCCGGAAATGGGTGAAGGAATTTCGGCGTCAACCTTATCAGTGGAGATTTCGAAGAGCGGCTCATCCTTTTCGACAGAATCGCCGATCTGCTTGAGCCATTTGGTAATGGTGCCCTCAACGATCGACTCGCCCATCTGGGGCATGATGACGGGGGTTGGCATGAATCGTTCACTCCGCGAGGCGGGATAGCGGGCCAGGCTCCTGCCGGATTATAAATTGCGGCAGCTATGGCGCGTGATTGATGATCCCGCTCGCCACGATGAGACTGCGGTATGCGGGATAGGTGAAGTGCCGGGCAATTGTAAGGATGGGGCCCCGCCAGGTGATCGCCGAATCGGTCAAGCCTGGATGGGAGGGTTGGGATCATCGCTGTAAAGCCGGCGTACCTCGTCCGGGATCTGGAGGGGGGTGTCATTGGCCGGAAAATTCTTTTTGGCCTCCGCATGAGCGCGAAGGCTATCAAGGGATTCAACGGCAAGGATCTGCTGAGAAAAGACATGGCCAAATTGACTTGCGGCCTGATCGGCGACTTGCTCGAGAGCAGGCAGTGACACGGCTTCAGGCAGTTCGAGGTTGAGGCTGGTGACGGGCTTGTCGGTGATGCCGCAAGGGTTGATCAGCTGGAAGTCTCGTAGATCCGTGGTGACGTTGAAGGCGAATCCGTGCGAGGTTATTCCGCGGGAGACGTGAATCCCGATGGCTCCGATCTTGCGTTCGCGCGTGGGGCCGGGATGGTTGTCGTGCAGGCCACACCAGACGCCAGTGAGACCGGCGATGCGGCCCGCGCGCACGCCATAGACTCCGCACAGGCGGATGAGGGCTTCTTCCATCATGCGGACGAAGTCTACCGGACCGAGGCGGCTCCCGTTCGGCTTATGGAGGCTGCGGAGGTCGAAGATCGGATAGCCGACGAGCTGGCCGGGACCGTGATAGGTGACGTCTCCGCCACGATTGACTTCGTGAAGCGCGACACCGTGTTTGGCGAGCAACTCATCCGATGCGAGGACATTGGCTCGGCTGGCATTGCGTCCGAGGGTGAGAACCGGAGGGTGTTCGAGGAGAAGGAGCGTGTTGTCGATAAGACCAGCGAGGCGCATGGCTGCGACTTCTGCCTGGAGCCTAAGAGCTTCGTCGTAGCCTATGCGGCCAAGGTAAAGGTACTCAATCATCACAACTACTTCATTCTAGTTATGCCGTGAGGATCAGCGCTGGGGAGCCGGCTCGAAAATGCCCGCGAAGTTTGAACGAACGCGCAGGAAGACGAGAAGCCAAAGCAGGCTGACTACGGCCGCCATTGGTAGACCGGAAGGAGCCATGGTGATGTGGGTTAGGTCGATGTTGATGATCATGCCAGCGAGAACGGTTAGCGCCAAAGGGACGTAACGGTTGATAAGGAGCAGGATGCCCGGAGCTATCTGGAAGAAGCCCAAGGCCAGGATGTAGTGAGAGGCGTTGAGGGCATTCGTGAAGTCGGCGAGGGGACCTGGGGGCATCGGCGGTGTGGGGAGAAAATGGAATAGCATGTTCGAGCCGAAGAAGACGAAGATGACGCCGAGCAGGTAGCGGGCGATGGTGGCGGCGATTTTCATGGGTACTCCTGGGATTGGATCTGGAAAACGAAGCTTAGGGGGAACGCGGTTTTCACAATGGATGCGCTGCGGCAATCGGTTGATTCAGAAGAAAGCAGCAGGCAGGGAGAAATACAGGCAGTGGCGACCGGGGCGGGCACCACTGCCTGCGACGGCAGCGATCAGCTCAAGGGCTCGATCAGCTGACGCAATGGGTTGGACCCGCCTTCCCCGGGCAGTGCCAACCCTGTTCGGACTAGTTCCCATGGAGGGTGGTTGCTAGTCCGTTGGATTCCCCCCAGGCAAGAACACGACGGGAATCCAATCTAAACTCGGCACATCAGAATGTTTTGCGGTTGACTGAAGCGGTCACAAGCTACTGCCTGAAGACACTATGGTCGCGCAGAATTCGCTCACGAGGCGGTTGGACGACCAGAGCTGTGAAGGATGCAAGCTAGGCAGAGTGGCGTGCGGGTGGCCCACGGGAAGGATTGGGGCCGTTCAGGTCCTGGGTGTGGGGAGTGACCGATAGAGGGCTGGACTCCGCGATGGGCGACGTGGCTGGTGGGAGAACAAGAGACGTATTAAGGTTGATTCTCTTGCCCCGCAGGCGATGCATCCGCTGAGCCGGTGACCGATGAGCAGGCGCAGCGAGCACGACGTCAAGCGCGGTTCTGGTGAGCTGGTGGTGATGAGTTCCACCGGAGCGCTCGAGGACTCGACAAGAAGGCGAACTCACGCGGCTGCCAAAGGCCCGGAGACCGAATGGAGCCAGCAGCGAGATCAGGAGCAGAGCTCTGACGATCTGACGATGCGCCTTCATGGTTGAGTGCTGAGTATACCTATCGGAAAAACGTTTTCGCAATGTCTGCCGGAGACAATTTCAAGTGAGGATGTTACGCAGATGCAGTTACGGCTGATCATTACTCTTGAATAGTTGACATGATGGGCCGGTGCTTTGATGATCCCTTTAGAGTGACGCAGGAAAACACTGCCAAGAGGACACTCGGCATGGAACGCACAGAGTATCGGGGGGCGTCAGGTGACGCCCAGCATCAGGAGGCGATCAGTGCCATGGTCGGTGGACTGATTGCAAAGCGGGGCTACTACTCAGTAATCGATGAACTGGTGGCGGCTGTGTACAACCTTGGCGAGATGTCGCTGGCCGATCCGGATAACACCGAGAAGATGCGCGATTTTGACATGTGGGCTTATGCGGTGAGGGCGGCTATCGTAAAACACGACGGTGAAAACACGTTTGAGAACCGGCTGACGGAATGGGACCGCATTCTGGCAAAACGGATGGGGATCATACTCGATTGACTTTCCCGGAACTGGGCGACTGGGTGAGCGCCCTTCGTGCTAAGGCAAACAAATCGTTCAGCTTGCCGAAGCCCTCAAGTGATGTGATCTATCTCACATAACTCATAACGATCCTGTGGGACCATCGCGGTGTAGTGAAAGTCCGAGCCCGGGTTTGTCCCGCTCCCTCCGTTTTTCCCCGAAAGACCTGAAAAGCGAACAACTACAAAAGCTCAGCCGGTGCGCAGCAGGGTCTGTTCGCCAGAAGGAGCTCCCTTGTGTCCAGGGCATGCGACGTCTGCGCGCCGTTTCTAAGGAGGTCGCAATGAAGGTATTTACCAGTGTTTTTGTTGTAGAAGGGCCGCGCACCTCGTTCGACGAGTTGGAAACGACTCTGAAGAGTGACCGCGAAACGGAAGGGCCGTCCAAAATGGGTCGTAAGCAGATGTTGGAAGTGCATGTGAGCAAAGAAACGCCACCAGGCCGAGACGGTCGAAGGGCATGAGCATTCAGCCGGGCCGCCGGATTCTGGAGGTCCTGCGACGCTTAGAAAGCTGGAGGACCCGGTCGCTCCAGAGACCGGGATCAGGCCGATCTGAAGCAGCGTCTTCGGCGACGGATTGCCGAAGTCGATCGGGGCGCGGACAGAGCGTGAAATCTACTGGCAGGTGATTAAGTTGACGATACATTCAGATCATAGTCTGCTCGACTCGCTGCGCGCGGTATTGCGCAGGTTTGAGAGCGACATGGGCCACGACGCGCAAAGCGTTGCCGATTTGCAGCGAATTCTTCGCGCGCGTATTGCGGAACTGGAGGCTGCGGAAGACTCGCGCCGAAGCTCACGCATGGGAAGCAGGACGTAATAGGACAACCGCTGAATATTGCGGACGGTTTTGGAAACTTCGGCAAGAGGCCTATAAGCCGAATTCTGTCGTGTGCGGTCATTCCTCTAGGCGGAGCGTTACCGCTCGCGCTCATCAGCGACCTACCCGGAGGTTTCGACAGCTCCCGAGGGAGCCAGAGGTGAACCGTCTGAACGCATCGGGTCGATGCGCAACGCCGCGTGGTCCACTCGCGAACGTTTCCCCCCCTATTTGGTCTTGCTCCGTGTGGGGTTTACCATGCCTCCGCCGTTACCGCCGGAGCGGTGCGCTCTTACCGCACCTTTTCACCCTTACCACTGCGTGGGGCAGCCCTTTGGACTAGTCCATCGAGCACCCCGGCTGCCTCTTCGGAAAGAGGCATTACAGAGGCGGTATGTTTTCTGTGGCACTGGCCGTCTACGGGCCTTGAAGCCCGCATCCCGGACGTTATCCGGCACACTACCCTGCGGAGTTCGGACTTTCCTCCCCCGGCTGTCCAGCACTTGCGTGAAGGGCGCCGGCAGCGACCGCCCGGTCCTCTTGCCACACCTATTTTATCGCTATTTGCTTGTCTCACCGTTGGTTTTTCGGGTGGTGGCGCATGGCTTTGTGGATGGCCTTCCAGCGAGCTTTGGTCTCGCTCATGAGGCGCTTGTCGGCGGTGCGATCGAGGTAGTCCAGTTCGCGCTGAAGTTTCCGGTAGCTTTCTAGCCGGCAGGAATCGATCGCCGAATCCGCAACAGCGCAGCCGGGTTCGCCGGAGTGGGCACAGTCGCGGAAGCGGCAGTTCTCGGCGAGTTGCTGTATGTCCTCGAAGCTGGCATCGAGATGATCCGACGACGCCCATAGCTGGACTTCGCGGAGTCCGGGCATATCGATGAGGAGCCAGCCCGATGGGACGATAAATAGCGACCTGACTGTTGTGGTGTGGCGGCCGCGATGATCGTCTTCGCGAACTTCGCCAGTGGACTGACGAGACTGGCGAAGGAGGAGGTTGACCAAGGTAGATTTGCCGACGCCGGAGGAGCCGATGAGGGCTGCAGTCTCGCCCTGTGCCACGTGGTTGTTGAGCTCCTGAATTCCTCGGCCGGTAATTGCGCTGATGAGGAGAACGGGCGCGGTCGTTGACTCTGAAAGGCGATTCGCGATCTGGTCGGGGTCGAAAGGAAGAGTTCTGTTGAGATCCGCTTTGTTGAGGAGAATCACGGGACGGGCGCCACTTTGCTGCGCGACGACAAGGTACCGTTCGATGCGGCGTTCATTGAAGTCGCGATCGAGGCCGCAGACGATGAACAGGACGTCTATGTTGGCGGCAAGGACCTGCTCCTGGGTTGACTTGCCGGGCTGTCTGCGCGACAGCACGGTCTTGCGCTCGAAGATATGCTCGATAACGGTTGTACCGGGCCGCAACGCAACCCAGTCGCCCACGGCCGGCCACATGGAGCTGTCGCGCCGGAATTCTCCGCTCACGACTGCCTGCAGTTCTCCGGATTCGCTCCAAACAGTGAAGCGATCCCGCGAGGCTGAGGCTATACGCGCAGGCGTGCCGCGATGCTGCTGGATGGCGAAGTAGCCATTCCAGCCAAAGTTCTCCAATTGCACTGGATGATCCTCTCGGTGTGAAAGACAAGAACGCACACCTCACCAGGAAGCTCTCAGATGAGGCGACTTTTGAGAGGACGAATTAGGCAGTTTCGGACAGCGGCGCCCCTTAGGTGGAGCAAGATTAGCATAAGGTGGATTTCCGATGGAATCGATTTCGAATGGTAATAGGCGAGCTGGCGCCGGCCGTTAGTATGAACACATGTTACGCGTGAAGCTATTGGGTGAAGGGGCGAAGCTGCCAGTTGTTGCGCATCCAGGTGAGGATCTTGGGTATGACGTGTTCTCGCTTGAGGGAATGGTTCTGGAGCCAAATAAGACAGTGAGAGTGCGGACAGGGATCTCGGTTGAGGCGCGTCATCCGGAGACAGGTGTCGCTCTCGGATTGCTGGTGCGCGACCGTTCCTCGATGGCCTCGCGGGGGATCGCCACAACGGCTGGCGTGATCGATGCGGGCTATCGCGGCGAGGTGCAGATTGTGATGACGAATTTGGGGATCGAGCCGATCGAGTTGAAAGCGGGAGAGAAAATCGCGCAGATGATTCCGGTGCCGGTACTCACGGGAAAGGTGGAAGAGGCGGAAACGCTGGAGGATTCGGCCCGACTCGCGAAAGGGTTTGGAAGTTCGGGACGGTGATTACCAAGGAACAAGGGAACAAGGGAACAAGGGAACAAACCTTAGATGCCAGATTCGACGAGCGCCGGGCGTGAAAGCGAGTAGCAGGTTGAGGTTGGGATGCCTTTAGTGTCGGTGACCAGGTTGAGGGTGCGGTCATGGCGATTCATGCCGGCGTTTCTCTTCTCCGCCCTTCGCATTGGAAAGCAGACGGCTCAGGCTGACGGGTGCCTGGCCGCGAAGGTGTTCCGCGATCGGCGCAATGCGTTTTGGACTTGCACATGCTGGGAGACGGAAGCCGCGATGAAGGCATTTATGACCGCAGGTCCGCACGGAGCGGCAATGCGCAAGCTGCTTGAGTGGTGCGACGAAGCCTCGTTAGCGCACTGGGCTCAGGAAGAGGACGAGATGCCGACCTGGAGCGAAGCTCATCGGCGCATGCTGCGGCACGGCAGGGCCTCAAAGGTGAACCACCCGTCGAATGCTCAGAAGGCGTTTCGGATTGATGAGCCAGATGAATCGAGGAAGGATAGAAGAATTAAGTGATTATGGTGGATAGTGTCGGATGTGGAGCGTTAGCCGCCTTCTCCCGACTTAAGCACCGCGGGCTGTCATCTCATGGAGTTGGGCACGGGCGGGCGCAAGGATCTGCTTGGCGGCCCGTTCGCCGGAACGGATAGCGGCGTGGACGGTGCCCCAATGACCAGTGACGTCTGTATGTTCTCCGGCGAAATAGAGAGTGTTATCCACGGGAGTGGCGAACTCGAGAACAGCATCAAGGGCACGAGCAGGAATGTAGCTGTACGCGCCGAAGGAATAGGGGTCGGTTTGCCAGTCGTGAGTGGCACAGAAAATAAGCTGAGAGCGCAGGTAGTCGACGGGGATCGGGAAGATGCGAGCGAGCTCCTGGCATGCCAGGTCGCCGACCTGCTCTCGGGTGCACTGATCGAAAGCCGATGAACGTGGACCGCCAATCCACCCGGTAAGTGTGCGAGTTTCCCAGGGGTGGGCTGTCCACCAGACGGGCGGCATCGTGCCGTGCGTGAAAAGGAAACTCAGCTTCTCGAATTTCAGATCATCGTGGCTGGCCCACCAGCGCTCGCGGAAAAGCAGCGTGAAGCGACGGACCGGGCCCATGGAAATCTGTTGAGCCGCGATCAGGGTACGAGGGACGGGGTCAAAGACGACGCCAAACTGATGAAGTACACCGAGAGGGACAGCGACGACGACTTTGACGGCAGAGAGCTCGAGGAGTTCTCCGCCATCGCGCGCGAATACGTCTACCCTGCCTCGCCGCCATTCGATTCTTTCGACGGGGCGCGAAAGTTCAATTCGGGCGCCTGCCTCGCGAACCTTCCTGGCGAGGAACTGGGGCAGCCGGTCGTAGCCTTCGAGAATGCGGAAGACCTCGTCGCCATGAATTTCCTCTTCGGCGTGTTGCTGGACCGCAAGGGAATGAATCCCAATCTGGCGATAGTCAGCGGCGTTAAAGCTCTGAACGTAGCTGATGATCTCATCGCGCTTCTCAGGTGACAGCTTGTCGAGGGGAGGGTAGTCGGCGAATGCGAGATCGGGACCCTTCCACTTTTCAAGCTGATTTAGAAACTTGAAGATTCCGCTTTGCTCGTCGCATTTTTTGAGCTTGCCGTCTTTATGGCAGTAGTCGGCGCCGTCGAGGGCGTAGGTGTCGAGATTGGCTTCGCGGATGAGGTCCCAGAGTTCTGGTGGATGTCCGTGTATGAATTCTGCCCCGAGTTCGATAATCTGGTTGCCTTCCCGGAGCGTGCGGATCCGACCGCCTACGCAGTCGCGGGCTTCGAGGACCAGAACCTGACGACCAGCCTCGGCGAGACGCCTAGCGGCCGTCAGGCCGGCCATGCCAGCTCCGATCACCAGAATTCGCTGCTTTCCGGGTTCCATCAGATGAATTGGATGCGGCGAGGCTGGGGAAGTCAATGAGAATCGGGATCGCCGTAAGGACGGGAAAGCTCATCCAAATGCAAAACAGACTTACTAGCTTTTTTCTTTGACAGCAAGATCGGGCCAATTCTCGAACTCAAGTGGGGCCTAGTGGCCCGAGAGGAGCAGCGATGAACCGAGTCGGCCGAATGTTTTGCGGGCAATTGGTTGGATTTATGGCGGTGACACTCGCTTTTGGAGGCACAGCCCAGGAACCGGATGCGGTGCGGGCCGAACCAGATGCGACGACCACCCTGCATCACATCAAGACGGTTTTCTTGATCGTGATGGAGAACCACAATTGGACAGGTGCAAGCAGCGGGAACATCAAAGGGAATTCTGCCGCGCCGTACATCAACTACACGCTCTTGCCCATGGCCTCGTATGCCAATGGGTACAAGAACCCGCCCGGAATTCACCCGAGCCTGCCGAACTATTTGTGGCTGGAGGGAGGAACGAGCTTTGGAGTTCGAGACGATGGGTTGCCATCGCAGCACAATCTGACTACGAGCAATCATCTGGTGAAACTGCTCGAGAAAGCCGGGATTTCGTGGCGGTCCTACGACGAAAGCGTCAGCGGTACGAACTGCCCGCTGACGAACCAGGGCTCCAAAGACTCCAGCGGTAACCAGCTTTACCAGGCTCACCACAATCCATTCGTGTATTTCAGCGACCAGACAAATAACCGTTCGAGTTCATCCGCGAACTGCATTTCGCATATCAGACCATTCACTCAACTTGCGCATGATCTTTCGGCGAACACTGTGGCGCGGTACAACTTCATCACCCCAAACGTGTGCGATGACATGCACGACAGCTGCGGCGGAAATGCGATCGCGAATGGGGATGCGTGGTTGAAGAAGACCGTTCCGATGATCCTGAACTCGGCGGCATACCGCAGCGGAGGCGTTCTGTTTGTCACCTGGGATGAGGCGGCGTCGGGGGATGGGCCAATTCCGATGATTGTGCTGTCGCCGTACGCGAAAGGAAATCACTATTCGAACTCGACTTACTATACGCATAGCTCCACATTGCGAACGATCCAGGAGATATTCGGAGTCTATCCGCTGATTCGCTATGCGGATTCGGCAACAGACCTGAAGGCGATGTTCTCGGTATTTCCCTGAGCCCAGTACATCCACGAGGAACTACTGGGGGACTGTTCCCGTAGATAATGGGGTCGCGGGCCGGAAAATGACCGTTTGCCCGCTGAAAACGAGGGCAGGCGATGCGCAAGTTTGTCGTTGGTCTAGTAGCGGGTTTGCTGATGGCAGGTTCGATAGTTTCCGCAGTGGCTCAAAGCCGCGGGGGGCGGGGCGGTTCGGGACAGATCGTCATTGTGTTTAAGGACGGTCACCGCCAGAGTTTTAATTCAGCCGACATCTCCCGGATTGAATTCCCGGGCGGCGAGCCGATCGCTGACGTGGGCTCCACGCCGCCAGGAGCGCCACCGAGGGGACATTTTCTGGGGAAATGGGAAGTTGGAGATGGAAACGGCGGTAAATTCACCATCACCCTGAATGAGGATGGGAGCGCCTGGCGATCGCTGCATCGAATCCGTGGTCGCTGGTCGTATGTGAATGGCGAGGCTAGAGTTAGGTGGGATGATGGAGCACAGGACTGCCTCCGCCGGGTAGATGGTCAAGACAAGAAGTTTGCATATCGGGCGGGAAAGCTGTTTACCGATCAGCCGGATAATGTGACGGAGGCGCGCAATACGAGCCGGGGTCCCGTGTAGCGGAATCCATCACCGTTTTCTATTGCCCGCTACCAGTTCGAACCCGCTTGGAACCGGTTTGTCCCTGCGCGAGAGCCAGCGGCCACTTCGCTTGGGAACCTCAGCAGTTTGAGGTACGTACCGACTGATGGGAGAGATATCATCGGCCTATCGGTTTTCTGAGGCCGCAGGTCGAGATCAGCCGTCTCTTAGACATCGGGTCATTTAGAACCTCGCTGTACGCGCAGCTGAGCATGTTCCCCCTGTTGAAAGATGGGGAGCGGTCTGGACTCGGCAGCATCTTCTTGCACGACGCAGAAAGTGGATTCATGAGCATACTTGAGGCATTCAAGCTCGCTTTTCAATCGTTGTGGGGCAACAAAATGCGGTCCATTCTGACGCTGATTGGCGTGGTCATGGGCGTGGCCTCAGTGATCATGGTGCTCACCCTAGTTCAGGGAGCCAAGAAATATATCTCCACGAAGCTGTCTGGCTATGGCGCCGATGTGTTTACGGTGAACCGGATGTCGAGCGTGATTCTCTCAGCGGATCAATATTTCAGCTATCAGAAGCGAAAAATCCTCCGGATGGAAGATTACGAGGCCGTCAGGGACGGTTGTACTGAGTGCAATGAGGTTGGGGCGTCCCTCTTCAAGTCGACCAAGGTGGTCTACAACGGACACTCAAGCAACAATACGGGAGTGCGCGGATACACGGCGTCGATGATGTCGCTGAACAATATCGATATCGCGGTGGGACGAGGATTTACTCCAGCTGATGAAGAGCACGCGTTCCATAACTGCATTGTGGGCTATGACATTGTGGACAACCTGATCGGGGACGGCGATCCGATTGGGAAGGAGATCCGCGTGGACGGAATTCCCTTCACAATCGTTGGAGTTGGCGACAGGCAGGGCAAGACGCTGGGACAGTCTCAGGATAACTGGGTGGCGGTTCCCATCAGCGTATATCAGCAGATCTACGGATATAACGATTCCGTGGATATCTATGCGCGGGCATCGGGAGCGCCGGAGGTGATGGCGCGAGCAGAAGATGAAGCACGGGTGATCATGAGGTCGCGGAGGCATCTCGGCCCAGGCACACCGGACGACTTTGAAATTCAGACGAACGATACGTTTCTTGATATTGCGAATCAGCTGCTGGGTGTGTTCGCGTGGGTGGTCCTGGGGCTGGGCTCGATTGCGCTTGTGGTGGGCGGCGTGGTGATCATGAACATCATGCTGGTAAGCGTCACGGAGCGTACGCGCGAGATCGGCGTGCGAAAGGCACTGGGAGCTAAGCAGCGGGACGTGTTGGTGCAGTTCTTGATTGAAAGCGCTTCGCTGGCAGGAATAGGCGGAGTGTTCGGAATCCTGATGGGAGTGCTGGTGGGAAAACTTATCACGGTGTTTGTTGGTTTTCCCACGGCTGTGCCGCTGTGGGCGGTTTTCCTAGGGCTATTCCTCGCGAGTGGGGTGGGAATTTTCTTCGGAGTGTATCCAGCAAGCAAAGCGGCCAGGCTGGATCCGGTAGTTGCTCTTCGAGCCGAGATGTAAGTTACTTCGACCTTTGGCTCTTCAAGTGTCTATCCGAGTGCGAGCGCGCGGAATGTTGGTGATCAACATGGATTTTGGAATTATCAGCTAGGAGCTGACTTTATGCGGGGACAACAAGCGGGCGAGTCGGTGAAGATGGCGCTGCAAACGATTCGCACAAACAAGCTGCGATCGGGGCTGACGATTCTTGGCATCGTCATTGGTGTGACGACGGTGATTACGATTTCCTCGGTGATCAGCGGGCTGAATAACCGCGTCCAGGATTTTGTGAGCTCGCTGGGCAGCAATGTCTTCTGGGTATTTCATATGCCGGTGATCGGCGTGCGGCCGACTGCGGAGATGCTCGCGCGCAAGAAGCTGAACTTTGACGATGTGCTGGCATTGCGCGAACTTCCGCACGTGGTTGCCGCTGATGGCGGTTACCAACATGTAAAGTCGCAGTTTCGTGTGGGCGATGTTTCCGTTCGGTACAACGGAAAAAAGATTGCGGGAACGATTCTGCAGGGGTCGACGGCCCAGGTTGGCCTGGTTGCGAACCTGACATTTCTTCAGGGCCGGCTGTGGACGGACGAAGAGGACAAGCGGGCCGAGCACGTGGTGGTGCTCGGTCACGATACGTGGGATGAGCTATTTGGCGACCAAAACGCTATCGGCAAGGAAGTGGCGGTCGAATCAGGCCTGTACACAGTGATCGGAGTGTTGGATAAGCAGAAGCAACCGTTTGGTGGCGGAAAAAATCCGCAAGATAACATGGCGTATTTTCCTCTGGGCACATTTCACAACCTCCATCCGGAAGACAAGGATATGTGGGTGAGCGTGAAGTATGACGATCCAAAGAACAAGGCGCTGGTGGAAGAGGAAATTCGTGAGCTGTTGCGAATTCATCGAAAGGTGAAGGTTGACCAGCCGGATAACTTCGAAATTTTCGGGCCGGATTCGCTTTCGAAGCTCTGGAACCAGCTGACAGGCGGTCTGGTGCTGTTCATGATCGCTGTTTCGAGCGTGGGGTTGATGGTAGGCGGCGTCGGTGTGATGAACATCATGCTGGTGAGCGTAACTGAACGGACGCGCGAGATCGGAGTGCGGAAGGCGATCGGCGCAACGAAGCGGACGCTCCTGGTGCAATTCACGACAGAGGCGGTGACGCTGTGCGCGGTGGGCGGCGTGATCGGGATTCTGGTTGGGGCGGTACTGACGTGGATTATCTACTTCCTGCCCATCGGTCTGCCGGCCACGATGTCGACGATGTGGGTTTTGACCGGGTTTACGGTGTCCTGCGGTATCGGGCTCGTATTCGGGATATATCCAGCGTGGAAGGCGGCGAATCTGGATCCGATCGAGGCACTGCGCTACGAGTAGGGTGACTTTTGGGACATCAGGTAGCAGGTGGCTTGCGCCACCATTGTGATGCGCAACACCGACTGTGATTGATGAAGCAGGTGGGATAAACACACCTGGCACATAATGATTTGCCAGACTGCCAAGAAAGCCGGCGCGCGATGGCACAGGGACAGACACGGGAATCCGTCAGGATGGCGCTGGACACCCTGAGGGCAAACAAGCTCCGCTCGGGGCTTACAATTCTCGGCATCGTCATCGGCGTCACCACAGTTATCACCATCTCTTCGGTCATTACCGGACTGAACAACCGAGTAAATGAGTGGGTGACTTCGATGGGATCGAACGTCTTCTGGGTATTCCATATGCCCTTAATCGGCGTTCGGCCCACTACGGAAATGCTCACCCGCAAGAAGCTGAAATTGGAAGACGTCCTTGCCTTGCGGGATATGCCGCACGTAGTGGCGACGGACGGCAGCTACAGGCATGTGAATGAGCAATTTCACGTAGGCGATGTGGACCTGAAATACAAAGGGCATAAGATATCCGGGGCGTTTCTGGCTGGTTCGACGGCGCAGACGGAATTCATTTACAACCTTTCGATGACAGCCGGGCGCTTCTGGACCGAGGATGAGGACCAGCGGCATGCGCACATATGCGTGATGGGGCACGATACGGCTGAGGAACTGTTCGGCGCTGATGATCCGATCGGGAAGGAAGTGAACGTCGGCCCCGGGCTGTACACGGTGATTGGGGTTGTCGACAAGCGGAAACAGCCGTTCGGTTCGGGGAAGAATCCTGCCGACAATGGGTTGTATTTCCCGCTGGGTACATTCCATAGTCTCTACCCAGAAATCAAGGACATGTACATCAGCGTGAAGTACGACGATCAGCGCAACAAATCTCTTGTAGAAGAAGAGATCCGGGAAATGCTGCGGGTTCGTCGGAAGGTGAAGGTAGACAAGCCGGACGATTTCGAAATCTTCGGGCCGGATTCTCTATCGAAGCTGTGGAATCAGCTTACGGGTGGGCTGGTGCTGTTCATGATTGCGGTATCGAGCGTGGGGCTGATGGTGGGCGGTGTGGGCGTGATGAACATCATGCTGGTTAGCGTGACCGAGAGGACGCGAGAGATTGGAGTGCGGAAGGCTATTGGTGCGACGAAGCGGGCGTTGCTGCTGCAATTCACTGTGGAGGCAGTGACGCTGACTGCACTGGGAGGGATTGTCGGGATATTGATTGGGGCGGTGTTGACGTGGATTGTCTATCTGTTGCCGATCGGATTGCCAGCGGCCATGTCGACTTTGTGGGTTCTGACAGGTTTTACCGTGTCGTGTGGAATCGGGCTGGTGTTTGGGATTTATCCGGCGTGGAAGGCAGCGAATCTGGATCCGATTGAAGCGCTGCGGTACGAGTAGCGAAGAGCCGCGGCCCAGAGACTAGGGACTAAGGGCCAGGGAACAGGGATTAGGAAACGACGGTCAGAACTAGATTGGGTGTATTGTAGGTCCCCGAGGAATGGGATTGAGCGTTGGAGGCACGCTCCCGAACCTGCTGCCCTGAAGAGGGCGGGAGGGTTGCAGATGGTTCTCGTCGAAGCCTCCAAACTGGCATTGCAATCTCTGTGGGCGAACAAGCTGCGCAGCATTCTGACGCTGCTAGGCGTGGTGATCGGCGTTGCCTCCGTGATCATGGTGGTGACGCTGACCAATGGCGCCAAGCAGTTTGTCACGTCGAAGCTCAATCGCTATGGCGCGAGCGTGATCACGATCAGCAAGATGCCGCAGACGTTCATCACGATTGAGGAATTCCTCGATTTCCAGAAGCGACGCGATATCACGATGGATGATTTTCGAGCGATCGCATCCGAGTGCCAATCATGCGTCACTGTTGGAGCTCGACGAGAAAAGCTGGGCAAAGTGGTTTTTGGCCGGAATTCGTCGACAGATACCGACATTCGCGGCTGGACGTGGACAATGCCGGGGCTTTCGAACCTTGACCTGGAGTATGGCAGGGCGTTCACAGAACTTGAAGATGGCCACAGCACGCATGTGGCGATGGTTGGCGCAGATATTGTCAACAACATGCTGGGGCCTGGCGACCCCTTAGGGAAAGAGATTCGTGTTGACGGAACACCTTACACGATCATTGGGGTGGGCGAAGCTCAAGGCAAGATGCTGGGCATGAGCATGGACAACTGGGTTGCGATTCCGCTCAACGCGTTTCAGCAATCGTACGGTTCCCATGCAAGTATCGACATCTATGTGGATGCAGGTGGTGGCGGTGAGCTGATCGACGTGGTATCCGACCAGTTGCGGACAATCATGCGTACGAGAAGGCATCTGGCGCCAGGTGTTCCGGACTCATTCAGCATTGACACGAGCGCAACGTTCCAGAACATGCTGGGGAAGATTCTGAACAATTTTGGAGCTGTGGTTGCGGCTGTTGCGGGGATCTCTTTGGTGGTTGGCGGCATCGTGATCATGAACATCATGCTGGTAAGCGTGACCGAGCGTACGGCGGAGATCGGACTGCGCAAGGCTGTAGGCGCCAACCGGCACGACATCATGATTCAATTCCTCGTCGAGTCGGCAACGATCTCTGTGGTCGGAGGTCTCTTCGGCATCGTTGCCGGAATCTCGGTGGCGAAGGTTATCACGCTGCTGATTGCATTTCCGTCGGCGGTGAAGGTCTGGTCGATCCTGGTCGGGCTGATCGTAGCGGCAACGGTGGGCATCTTCTTCGGAGTTTATCCAGCACACAAGGCAGCGCAGCTAGATCCCATTGCGGCGCTGAGAGCGGAGCAGTAGCTATGTACATCTCCAACTACAAGGAGCCGATTCGGCTAGCCCTGGATACCCTACGAAGGAACAAACTGCGCTCGGGGTTGACGATTTTGGGAATCTCGATCGGAATCTCGACGGTGATTTTGATTTCATCGGCGATCAACGGCCTGAACTCTAACATTGGTCGCTTTGTGAGCGCATTGGGTACGAACGATCTATGGGTGTTCCGCTTTGAGCCATTCGGTAAGAGACCTACAACGGAGGAATTAAATCGCAAGCAGCTGACGTATGAGGACGGCATTGCAATGCGAGCTTTGCCACATGTGGTGGCCGTAGATCCGGCGCTAACGTACCAGAACTTTCAACTCGGGATCGGAAATGTATCGCTGAAGCATGGCAAACACAAAATCAACAACACCATCCTGTATGGGGAGACTTCCGCAGTGAAGGTGACACAGGATTTTGAGCTTGTGGAAGGGCGGTTGTTCACGGAGAGCGAGGAGGAGCGTCGGGCAAATGTGGTGGTTCTGGGACACGATGCGGCAGAGGATCTATTTCCGGAAGGATCGCCAATTGGGCAGGATGTGGAATGTGGCGGAAATGTCTTCAATGTGATCGGGGTGCTGGACAAGAGCCCGCAGCCGTTTGGCAGTGGACGCAACACTCAGGACAATGCGGCGTACTTTCCTCTCAATACATTCAGAAAGATCCATCCAGAGATCAAGGATTTCTGGATCACGGTGAAGTATGACAGTCAGGCGAACAAGGCCCTGGTGATCGACGAGATAAGAGAGCTGTTGCGGCGTCGCAGGTCGGTACGTCTGGACCAGGTAGATAATTTCGCGATCTTCGGGCCTGATTCGCTGACGCGGTTATGGAATCAGCTTACGGGGGGACTGTTTCTTTTCATGGTATCGGTATCGAGCGTGGGATTAATGGTAGGCGGCGTTGGCGTGATGAACATCATGCTGGTGAGCGTGACGGAACGCACGCGCGAGATTGGGATTCGTAAAGCTGTAGGGGCAACGAAGAAGAACATCCTGCTGCAATTCACTATGGAGGCGATTACGCTATGCGCAGTGGGCGGGCTGCTTGGGATCGCAGCGGGATCACTGTTCACGCTGATTCTGCACTATGCAGTGACATTTCTGCACGCCGCGCTTTCGACTATGTGGATTGCGCTGGCGATAGCGGTGTCATGCGCGATCGGCCTGCTGTTTGGAATCTATCCGGCGTGGAAGGCGGCAAATCTAGATCCGATTGAGGCGTTGCGATACGAGTAGGCAGTTCACAGTTCATCATTCAGAGTTCCGGTTTTGCGAAGTGAGGAGAGGCGTTGGACGCTGGCACAAGCTGTGAGCTACGAGCCATGAACCAGCATTCGTTAAACTAGGTTTCGTGCAATCACACACAGCTGCGATGGCGATTGGAGTGCTGACCACGGTGCTCACCGTGGCGGCAATGGGGTATTTTCTTGCGGCTACTGTAGCGGCCAGGAAATACATCCATGCGCGGCGTGCCACGCTCGCTAACTTTGCGCCCGGTGTTTCCATTCTCAAATCTCTTAAGGGACTTGATCCGGGAATGTTGGAGGCATTTCGAAGCCACTGCATACAGGACTACGCCGGCGAGTACGAGCTGCTCTTCGGGGTTTCGTCGTTGGAAGAGCCGGCAGTGTCAGCGGTGAAGGAGTTGCAGGCGGAATTCCCGGAGCATTCGATTCGATTGATCGAGTGTCCGGAGCGACTGGGGTCTAATGGCAAAGTCAGCACCCTTGCGCAGATGGCGTCCTATTCCCGCCATCAATTCCTGATCGTGAATGACTCCGATATCACGGTAAGCACTCACTACCTGACGCGTGTGATCGCGCATTTCGCCCCGCTAGAGCCCGACGCGCTGCATCAACCACCAAAACCTGTGGGACTTGTGACGGCGTTGTACCGAGGAAGAGCGCATGGGACACTTGGGTCGCTGCTCGAGGCGCTGACGATTGCGACGGATTTTATGCCGAGCGTTCTGATGGCGCAAATGCTGGAAGGCGGTCTTCGTTATGGTCTGGGGTCGACTCTGGCAGTGAGCCGCGAAGCGCTGGCGAGGATTGGCGGGTTCGAGGCGATCGTCGATCAACTGGCGGATGACTACGAGCTGGGAGAACGGATATTCAAGGCGGGGTTCCGGATCGCACTCTCAGCCGAGGTTGTAGAAACGAGTGTTCCGGCATATGACTGGCGAGGTTTTTGCGATCACCAGTTGCGGTGGCTGCGGACGGTGCGCGATGCGCGTCCGGGAGGCTATGCGGGATTGATCTTCACCCAGGGCCTGTCGCTCGCGGTCTTGAACGTGATTGCCAGCGGTGCGAGCCTGGTGAGCTTCTGGCTGCTGGCGCTCAGTTTCTTTTTGAGACTCTCACTGGCAATGACGGTAGGTGCAGAAGTACTGGGCGATCACCAGGTGCTTCCCTCGCTGTGGGTGCTGCCGATTCGTGACCTGATCTCTTCGGGACTCTGGATTGGCGGATTCGCATCGAATACGGTTGTGTGGCGTGGCGAGAGATTCGAAGTGCGAAAAGGGAAGCTGCATCCGTCATCGTAAGACCAGACGCTCAGATCGTCGAAGATTTGTGCGCTATTCAGTTGCGTCGGCAGTCTGGTAAATTGACCCCCACGCGGCCCCGCCTTCCATCGAAATACAACCGTATGGCCGTGAAAGGAGATTCAATGAGGATTGCTTCGCGCATGATGGTCGGGCTAATGTTAGCCTTCGTGGTTGGGTCAGGACCGAATGCTGTATTGGCACAAGATTCCGCCGCAGCAAAGCCAGCCAAGCCTGCAGTGGGCTCTCCCGTGTCTCCTTCTGAGGCTTATGGGAAACTTCTCAGCCTGATGGAGAAAGAGTTTGTGAGCGCCGCTGAAGCGATGCCGGACAACAAGTTTGATTTTGCCCCCTCTGCGGGAGAATTCAAGGGCGTGAGAACCTTCGGCGGCCAGGTGAAGCACGTAGCGCAAGACAACTACTACTTCTACCGCGGAAACCTGTCGGATGCTGATATGAAGGCGAAGCAGGATGCAATGGATAAACTGACCTCAAAGGCGGATATTATTCAAGCCTTGAAAGAGTCTTTCGTCCAGGCTCACAGTGTTGTGGACGGGATCACAGCTGAGAATGCGTTTGTGACGACGGAGCACGGCACGCGCGGCGGGATGGCGGCTTTCGGGCTGGCGCACATTATGGATCATTACGGACAGATGGTGGTGTACCTGCGGATGAATGGAATTGTGCCGCCGGCGAGCCGGGGAAACTAATGCAAACTACCAGCTGAGACATGGGAGCCCCGGGCGTCTTGACGCTCTGGGCCTTTCAGGTGGAGCAGAGGCGAGGGCCAGTCTGGCGCATAAACAATCCGCTTCGAAACTTTTCGAGCGAATTGTGACAGATTCACAGAGCGTAGCTATCGAGGTGCGATGGGGGTCTGTTAGATTTGGCCTCACGCGGTGCAGGCTTGCAGTGTGCGCAGTTCAAGAGCCGTGCAACCGCGAAAGGAGAGATCGATGCAAAGCCCCTCACGAATTGCTACCCGGCTGCTGTTGTGTTGTACGGTCGCGGCTGGACCTGTTTTTGCTCTTGCACAAGATGCGGCGGCCAAACCCGCCAAGCCAGCGGTGGGCACGGCGGTTGCGCCTGCAGAGACGTACGGGAAGCTTTTGAGCAACATGGAAAAGGAGTTTGTCGATGCGGCGGAGGCGATGCCGGAAGACAAGTTCGATTTTTCTCCGCCAGCAGCTTCAGGCGATTTCAAGGGCGTGCGCAGTTTTGGCGCGCAGGTGAAACACGTTGCCGATGCCAACTATTACTTCTTCGGCGGCAACATGTCTGAAGCCGACATGAAGGCGAAGCATGATGCGATGGAGAAGCTGACGAAGAAAGCGGAGATCGTTCAGGCACTGAAAGATTCGTTTTCTCAGGCGCACACTTTTGTTGGCGGCATCACGGCTGAAAATGCGTTTGTGGCGACGGAGCACGGGACCAGAGCTGGTATGGCCGCGTTTGGCCTGGCGCACATGATGGATCACTACGGGCAGATGGTGGTGTATCTGCGCATGAATGGCATCGTGCCGCCGGCCAGCCGTGGGAACGGCATGTAGAAGGATCTGGCAGGAATGGGCCCGGGAGCCTGACGGCACCCGGGCCTTTGTGTTATTGCTCGCGGATGGCAGCAACGGGATTGATACGCATGGCGCGATGTGCAGGCAAGTAGCACGCGAGGATGGAAATGAGGGCGAGCAGCCCGATCACCGCCAGCGCGGTCATTGGATCCGTTGGGCTGACACCGTAGAGCATGCTGGCAATGAAACGCGTGAGCCCGAATGTCAGAGCCAGCCCGATAGCGAGTCCCGCGATGGTCAACTGAATCCCTTGCACGAGCACCAAGCGCATTACGTCAGCCCGTGACGCACCCAAAGCGACGCGTACTCCGATTTCATGAGTCCTGAGCTGGGTGCGATACGAGATGACGCCATAGATACCTGTCGCCGCGAGCACGAGAGCGATGATCGAGAAGATTCCCGCGAAGGTGCTCGCCAAGACCGGGAAGATGGCAGAGGCACGGGTGGTTTCCTGCAGTGAACGCACGTCGAAGAGGACGAGCTGCCGATCGACTTGGTGGATGGCTTCCTCGATAGCAGGCGCAAGAGCGTTTGGGTCGCCGGTGGTCTGGACCATGAGGGTGGGATCTTCGGGATTCTGGAAGAAGCTGCGGTAGATCATGGGCTCCAGCGGCTCGTTGACGAATTGATGCTTCGAGTTTTTGGCGACGCCGACCACGGTGTACATGCGGCCCCAGATCTTCACGTGGCGACCGAGCGGGTTCTGATCGGGCCAGTAGCGGTCGGCCAATGTTTGATCGACGATGGCGACGGGCGGCGCGGTGCGGATGTCATCGCGCGTGAAGTCGCGGCCGGCGGTAAGGGGAATTCCCATGAGAGAGAAGTATCCGGGCGTGACGTCGGCGCGGCGGACTTCGTGCGACTCGTGCAACTGAGGAGTGTAGTCCTCGGGGTAGACGTCGGCGTTTCTGCCGTTGAAGGAAAGCGGGAGCCAGTTGCTGAGGGCGGCGATTTTGATTCCGGGCAGGGCGGAGACACGGTCGAGTAGTTTGTGCTCGATGAGGTCTGCTTCCTTGTCGGAGTAACCGGCGATGCCGAGGGCGATGGAGGCGGTGAGTATATGGTCCTGACGGAAGCCGGGGTCGGCACTGCTCATATTGCGAAGCGTACGGAGAAATAACGCGGAGGAGACAAGAAGTGCGAGGGAGAGTGCGATCTGTGCGACCACGAGACCGCTGAGCAGACGGCGGTGATGTCCGCCGGAGATGCTGGCGGTTTCTTCTTTGAGTACTTCGGCGGCGTTGACGCGGGAGGATCTGAGGGCGGGGAAGGCTCCGCAGATGAGGGTGGCGAAAATGGAGAGCAGGACGATGATGCCGATGACATTGTGATCGAGGGTGCCGTTGAGCACGATGGGGTTTGCGTTGGGTGGGATAAAGTCGGCAAATCGCTTGGCGGTCCACGAGGTGAGGGCGAGGGCGACGAGGCCTCCGGCGAGGGAGACGACAAGGCCTTCGAGAATCATCTGGCGCATGAGCTGAAAGCGGCTGCCGCCGAGCGACTCGCGAATGGCGATCTCGCGCCTGCGAGCAACGAAGCGGACGAGTGCGAGCGTGGCGACATTGACACAGGTGAGCAGGAGGACGAAGGAGGCTATGGCGAGGAGAATGGGGAGAGATTTCGCGAGATATACGTTTGCGCCGAAGGGTGATCGCCACATCGGGTCGAGCGTGATGTTGTTCGCGCCGATGTGTTCGCTGGGGTAAGCGGCGACGATCTGGCGCATGATGTTCTCGAGATCGCCGCTGGCCTGCTGGCGAGTGGCTCCGGGTTTCAACCGGCCGAGCACATTCAGGTAATTGGCGCTGCGATGGGTCATGCGCCACTTGTCTGTACCGAGCGGATCAATGGGGACCCACGCGTCATGACGAACGCCGGGCATCGCGTTGATAAAGCCTTCAGGCGCGACGCCGATGATCGTGCCGGACTGGCGAGCGAGTTCGATTGGCTTGCCGACGATCGCCGGATCGCCGCCGAATTTATTCTTCCAGAGCGAATAGCTGAGCACAACATAGCGAGCTCCGCCTTCGCGTGCTTCTTCTCTGGGCAGGAAGAAACGTCCGAGCGTGGGCTTGATTCCGAGCACGTCGAAGAAGTTTGAGGAGACGTTGGCGACATAGATGCGCTCGGGCACGCCGTTGCCGGTGAGCGTGAGCCAGTCGTGGTGGTAGGCCAGCATGCCCTCGAAGGAGTGGTTCCGCTCGCGGAGGTCGCGGTAGTCGAGATAAGAGAAGGGCGGAGCGGGGGAGGTGCTCCACTGGCCGCGCATGACGCTGACAAGTTCGCTGGTATTGCGGGCCTTGGGTATGGGGTTAAGCATGGTGCCGTCGATCCAGCTGAAGACGGTGCTGTTGGCGCAGATTGCGAGCGCCAGCATCAGGACGGCAGTGAGGGAAAAGCCCGGGCTCTTGCGCAATTGCCGAAAGGCAAAGCGAACATCTTGAAGCAGTCCGGCCATGGACACTCCTCGAGACTTTGCTCTCGGGGAATGAGAGTATTTCGCATTCTATGCTGCATGCTGTGCGCCAAAGCACGGCTGGCCTAAAGCACATCAAATCCTTACGGATACGATCTGAAGGAATTGTGATGGGAATCGAGAATCTGTCCGAACGATGGGGCGGCTGTTCATTTTCGAACAAGAGCCGAGACGGGACGGGAGGAAAGACGGGGGAAGGGGAGGGAGCCTGATACCCCCTGAAGGTTCTGCTATCGGTCTGAAGGTTTGCGCGGCCCGCTGCCAGGTAAGCGCAGCGGGAAGTCCAGGCCCCTGATCGAGGCCTGGACTTCCCGGTGCAGCTTTTTATTGCAGCAGTTGGTTCGTGGTGGTAGACGTCGTGATGCGCGTGCCTGAGAGAGAACCGCTGAAGCTGATCGTGATGTTGCCCTGCGTGTCGTAGGCAGTCAGGGTGAAGCTGCCGGTGAAGTGATTCCGATCGGGTGACACAGTCACCGTCTCGGTGAAGTGGGTAGGGCCAACAGGATCGCCGATGCCATTGTTGGTGTCGTTCGGGAACTGATTGGCATACCAGGCGAAGTGATTCAAATAGAATTTCGAACTTCCGGTTTGCTTCCAGACACCGAGGCAGAAGTTGCCGTCCTGGGGAGGGCGAACGGAATTCATGATTTCGGTGTGGTCGCTATGCCAAACGGAGAGGGCGTTGTCGATTACGGTGTCGGGTATCGGGCTTCCGTTCATCTTATTGGCCGTGAAGAACACGTGCCACATGCCGACGATGGCTGCATTTCCGCCTTCGTCGTCAGCCAGCATCAGGTGGGCGCGGCCATTCTGAGGTTCCCAGCTCATGGGCTTGATGTTTTTGCCAGGCATACCGCACTGAGACAGAGCCGCTGGTGCAGACATGAGCCCAAGCACCAGTGTGAAGATAGCCGGTGCCGACTTCCAATTTCTTGACCTCATCTTTCCTCCTTGGCCGGAGAACTTTGCCGGCATGTGGACCGAAGCTAATCGCGGAGACCGCCCTGGAGGCAATGAAGGAGAGGTGAAGACGGAGGTGAAGTTTAGGTGAAGCGCGAACCCCTTTCAAATCGAGGACTTTCCTGACACACTGATTGCTGCTCTTCCCCAGGCAGGAGGTTGCGCACCGCTTTCAATGTCAGGACCGGTGTACCATTTTGGCGAGTTCAGTCTCGACTGCGGGCGATTTGAGCTTCAGCGGAACGGGAAGCCGCTTCGCTTGGAGCGAAAGCCAATGGAACTGCTGATCCTGCTGGCAGAGCGGCAGGGGCAACTTGTCACGAGGGCGGAGATTGCCGAACGTCTCTGGTCGAGCGAGGTTTTCGTCGATACGGAGCATGGGATCAACACAGCGGTTCGCAAGCTGCGACACCTATTGCGGGATGACGCTGAAGAGCCAAAGTTCATCCAGACGGTTACGGGGATGGGATATCGGTTCGTGGCGCCGGTCGATGTGGTCGCGACCCTCGCCACCGCTGAGCCGCTTGTTCCGGAAGCACCATCCGAATCCAAGCAGCCTGAGCCGGCCCTATCAACCAGACGAAGCGTGTGGGGCTGGTACGCAGGAGCCGGTGTGTGCGCACTCCTTGCGCTCGGAGGGGCCCGGGTCTATCGGTTGCGGCACCAGGTGGCCGAAGTCAGATATACGCAACTGACAGATTTCACGGACTCGGCGGTACAGCCCGCGCTGTCGCCGGATGGGCACATGCTGGCGTTCATTCGCGGAGGCGACACATTCATGACCCCCGACCAGATCTACGTGAAAATGCTGCCAAACGGGGAGGCCCGGCGGGTGACAGACGACAGCCGGGCGAAGTATGGGCTGGCTTTTTCGCCTGATGGATCGGAGATCGCGTACACGGTGCTTGAGGGGCCGACGTTTTCGACCTACGTGGTGTCTGCTCTGGGCGGCGAGCCGCGGCTTATGTTCCAGAATGCCGCGGGGCTGGTCTGGCTGGACACGCAGAGAGTTCTTTTTTCTCGGGCTCCAGCGGGAATCCATTTGAGTGTCGTGAAGGCGAGCACCACTCGAACAGATGTCGAGGAGCTCTATTCACCGCCTCACGAACGAGGCATGGCTCATTACTCTTTTCCTTCTCCAGACCGTCGCTGGGCGATCGTTGTCGAGATGAACGGAAATGGCGAGTGGGGAACTTGTCGCCTTATCGCCCTCGAGGGCCAGCACCAAGTACGAACGGTCGGCCCGGATGGCGGATGCACCTCAGCAGGATGGTCGCCAGATGGACGGTGGATGCTTTTCACCGCCACGCTGGCGCTGCGAAGCCACGTCTGGCGGCAACGATTTCCGGAGGGGGCGCCTGAGCAAATTACCTTTGGCCCGACCGAAGAGGATGGGGTGTCAGTCGAGCCAGACGGAAACGGGATGATCACCTCCGTCGGCGTTTACCAGACCTCCATATGGGTTCACGACGGAAACGGCGATCGATCGCTGTCTTCAGAGGGCGAGGTGCTCTGGTGGCCTACGCCCGTGTTCAGCGAGGAAGGAAAGACAATCTACTACCTAGTGCGCCGAAGGGATAGTTCGGCCGTGGAACTGTGGCAAACGACAGTGGATTCGGGGAAGAGCGAAGCTATGTTTCCCGGCGTCTCCATGGCGTCTTTCGATATCTCACCGGATGGCAAACAGATCGTATACACGACGAACGGCGCAAATGGTTCGACTGAATTGTGGCGAGCGGAAATGGATCGCAGTTCACCGGCGACCAAACTGGGCATCTCCGGTGCGCGGGCGGCGAGGTTCGGGGGCCACGGCGAGATATTGTTTCAGCGTGCTGAGGGAGGCGCGAATTACCTGGAGCGCGCAGATGCCGATGGGAAGAATGTCGCAAAGGCTTTGCCCTATCCAATCTCGGATCTGCAGAGTATTTCCCCCGGTCGGAAGTGGGTGATTCTGGCTGCTCGAAGATCAAAAGACAATCGCCAATCCATACTGGCAGTTTCCCTCGAAGACGGAGCTCAACGGGATCTCTGCGTTAATTACTGCGCCCCCAAGTGGTCGCCGAATGGGAATCTCCTCTTTATTCCTGTGGAGTATCCATCGCGAACCGGCCCGGGGAGGACCCTGGCAATTCCTCTGGGGCCAGGCGAGACGCTTCCGGAGTTTCCAGCCGATGGGATTCCGCCCTCAGCTGACGCGAGCATCGTGCGAGGAGCTAAGTCGGTGCCGCGAGGAGTCCAGGTACCGGGAATGGACCTCGATCACTATGCATGGATCAATGCAACCGTGCAGCGGAACCTCTATCGCATCTCGCTTCCTTAGTTTTGCGTTTGGCGCGGATGTTAATTCACCATGCCATTTGAGTTGGGTGCGGCTGCTATGCTTTGAGCGAAATGCCGCTGGTAACGACAACCGAGGCTGGGGTACCGATTCAGGGGCCGAGTGCAACGCTGATTTATGACGACTGGTATCCGGCGCTGCGGACAGATCGGTTGCACCAGGGCAAACTGGCAACGGCGATGCTTTTGGGGATTCCGCTCGTGGTGGGAAGGCGGAACGACGGGCGAGTTTTTGCCATGCGCGACAGCTGCCCGCACCGGGGAATTCCCCTGAGTTACGGTTGGTTCGACGGGAACCGCGTGACTTGCCGGTATCACGGGTGGGAGTTTGAGCCTTGCAGCGGGCGTTGCGAGCTAATTCCTTCGCTTTCGAGCCACGATCACCTCGATGCCACAAAGATTTACGCGAGCGCGATTCCGTGCGAAGAGCGAGATGGACATGCGTGGGTGTACGTGCCGGGACCGGGGAGCGGCAAGAGAGCGCCGGGTATCGAGCTGCGTCCGGTGCCGGAGTTGGTTAAATTCGGACCACGATACAGAACTGCTTTTCTCACTGCGGATCTACCGTGCAACGTGGATCACGGGATCATCGGGTTGATGGATCCCGCGCACGGTCCGTTTGTGCACCAGGCATGGTGGTGGCGTTCGCGCGCGAGCATCCGGGAGAAGACGAAGAAGTTCGAGCCGATTGCAGAGGGGTTCAGGATGAGTGCTCATGCGCCCAGCGCGAATTCGGCCCCGTACAAATTGCTCGGCGTATATGGGCAACCAGTAGAGACGACGATCGACTTTGTCCTGCCGAATCGACGTACGGAGATCATACGCGCGGGAGATAAGTGGTTCTCATCCCTGACGACGGTGACACCAGTGACGGCTTCGACGTGCCGGATCGATGTGATTGCCGCTTGGAATGTTTTCTATTGGGTGCCGTTCCTGACGCCCATAGCGAAGTTCTTTGGTGCGAAGTTTGTGCGGCAGGATCAGGAGACGATGATTCAGCAGGCGGAAGGGCTGAGACATAATCCGAGCCTGATGCTGATCGATGATGCGGACAAGCCGGCGAAATGGTATTTCGCATTGAAACAGGCAAGGCTGGACGAGACGGGGAAACATCCGATGGATGGACAGGTGGAGCTGCATTGGAGGAGCTGAAGAGCTTCCTATTCCCGATCCCTAACTGCGAGAGATCCCTGGCTTCGCTCAGAAGAGGGTCGGGGCACCCAATCCAACATTAAGTCAGGCAAGGACTGGAGCGGACACGGCGACTCTAGAGATGGTGAGGACGGTGATGTCGTCCGACTGGCCGAAGGCTTTGGCGACTGCTGCGATGGAGGCCGCGGATTGAGAACTGATGTCGCGGGTCCGCTCGAAGCCGTAGAGCTCACCCGATGCGTCAGAGGCTTCCACGACGCCGTCGGAGACCAGGGTAAGAGTTCGGCCCGGTGCAAGGTCGAAGTGAATCTCGGAATACTCTACTTCTGAAACCAGGCCAAGGGGCAGGCCCGAGGGAACTTCGATCTCGGTGCCGTCGGAGTAGGGGGGCAGGTGGCCAGCGTTGGCGAGCGTCACGGTCCCCTGAGACCCGATGCGGGCACAGCAGCAGGTTATAAAGCCGCCGTTACGAGCTTCGCAGATCTGACGATTGAGGCGGTTGAGCAGCTCGCCGGGTGAGAGATTCTCAACAGCGAGAGTTCGAAGAGCGCCTATGGCAAGCGTTGCGGTCATTGCGGCTTTGAGGCCTTTACCGCTTACGTCGCCGAAGATGATGAGGGCAGCCTTATCAGGCTGTTCGATGGCCTGATAGAAATCCCCGGCCACTTCCTCTGCAGGGACATAGGCGGCTTCGATTTGCAGTCCTGGAAGGGACGGCAGTGCAGCAGGTATAAGTTGCTGCTGGATTTCGCGGGCGGCGGCAAACTCAGCGGCAGATCGCGCCTGATCCTTCGATACGCGAGAAAAGCGAAAGAAGATGACGACGAGGGTGCTGAGGAAGAAAAGGAGGTTGCCAAGGTCGTTGGGCTCGAGTTCGACGGGGCCCACGGTGATGGTGTTGACGAGAAATTCGAAGCGGCGTGAGCCGAGGTAGATGGATGCGCTTCCAAGGTCGTACAAGGCCAGGGTTACGGGAGGGAGAAGGCTGGGGAGAACGAGCCATCCAGCTTCGCGGTTTCCGCGTCGGTACCAGATGAAGAGCAGAACGGGGAGGAGGATGGCAACTGGAAGAATGATCAGCGGCTCGATGATCATGTAGGTCTGAGACTGAATCTTGCCGTACCACACCAGCCAGGGGATCGCGATGGGGACGATCATGAGCGCCTGGTAGACCCGCCAAGCGCGGCCAAGGCGGTGTCCTCCGAAGGCAAATGTGAAGCGAGTCTGCGTGATGATGAGCGCGTAAATTACGGGGTCGGCAAGGACGACGTTCCAGGCGAGCGGAACAAAACCGGAGTGCTGCAGATAGTAGATGACATCAGCCATGCCAACCAAAAGGAAGTAGAGTCCGAGCCAGAAGTACTCGGCATGACCCCGTTGTCTTGAATAGAGTACGAAGAGAGCTACACCGGCGAAGGCGATGAGCGCGTTGATGACCAGGGCGGGAATGGCATAGGACGTTCTTTCGTGGAGCATGGACTGGCGCCCGGTTTCGATCGCGTCCGGGGTGCCGATGGAGCATGACATGAACTGCGGAAACCGCCAGGCTGCATAGCCAGTAGGAATATGCGTTCGCAGAGCGATGACTAGATCGGTTGTCCCCTCGGGAATTGTGAAGACCTGCTCCACGGGCCTGTTTACCCGGAAGCTCGAGAGAACCTCCGGCCCGGGAACGGAAGATCCGTTGATGAAGAGGGCGTATGTGCCGACGCCTCCCTGAATGAGAAGGGAAAGTTCGGGGTGATCGTCGTGAAGCTTAACGTGCCGTCGGAACCACCGCCACCCGGGCTGTGCACTTCCGAGGTCGTCGAGCCTGACAACTTGCCATTGGGAGTCGTTGAATGAGGGTGTGGACCACGCGGGTTCGTCGCCTTCATTCGTCAGCCAGCCGCGGTCGACGTCGGTGATCCAATCCTGAGCGTGCGGACGGTCGACCAGGGTCCAATCGTTGGGATCGGCCGTGGATGGCGGTGCCTGAGCACCGAGCCGGAGCACGAGACACAACGGGATCAGCAGGATAAGGAAGGGAAGTCTTTTCATCGAGGCGCCGAGTTCATGGTACTGGCGCCAGTTCAGTGGTGGAAAAGCAAATTTTGGCGGCGGCTACTTCTGGCCGGCCTCTGGTTCGTCGGGCTGATCGGTGATCTCGCCCTCATCGCCCTCGATGGATATGCGAAGAGAGCGGAGGAAGTTCACGTCGTTCTTAGTGAACTTGTTCCCGCCTTCGGCGTTTTCCGCAGTTTCGGCACCCTCTCCCTCTTTGACTTCATTGAGGCCGATGGTGGCTTCCAACATAAGGAGGACGTCGAAGCCGTGCTTACGGATGTCCTGGACAACCCCGGCGATCTGTTCGCTTTCGATAACGGACTCGTGGATGGCTTCACCGAGTTGTTGGATCAGTTCGCGCAAGCGAGATGTCACAGTGTCCTCCGGCACCTACCAGCGCGGGGAATGGCGCAGGGCGGCAAATGATTTAACTACCTTAATTTTACCGGCGGCACTCCGGCAACCAGCATCCAGTTTTGGATGCACGGAGGCGAATAGATGTCCGCCGCTGCTACCATCATATCGAAGTGAGACCTCAGACCATTGGACGTGTACTCGGGATAGGGCTTCGCGTAGCGGGCCGCGTGGCAGGTCAGGCCATCATGGGCGAGGACGCTCACGGCGGTGCAGCGAGCGTGCAGCCGAGTTCAAATGGATCTGCGCAGGGTCGAGGGCGAACTGCCGGGCAGGCCACGCGCAATGTCGGCCGCGGCGTGTCGGGATTCTTCCAGCCATTCAAGAGGGTGGGTAGCAAGATATTGCTGGAAGTTGTCAGCGTATTCTTCCTGCTACCGGTCCTGGTGTTTGCGCCTGTCTTGTGGCGGACGCGGGAAAGCTGGCAACATGGGCCGGATCACAGGACGTTTCTGGCGTCGGCGGCGGTGATTGTCACGTTTCTCTATCTCGGGGTGAGCTCGTTCTGGCGGGCGCGGAAGCGGGAGTAGGTCTCCTTACCGAGAACCTGAAGGGGCCCAGATGCCGTACCACCATGTCTCCTGCGACGGTTCGACTACTTTTTGATAGTGGTCGTCGATATACTGACAAACCTCCTGGCGAGGTGAGTCGGTATGTTTTACCGTGCCTATGTAAGGAGAGAGAAGCAATAGCTGGAGGTAGTGTTTCTCGGCAATCGTATTGGGACTGCAATAGCCTTCGGGGCCGGCGGGCAGGATGAGCGCCCGATCAGGATTCGTACTCATCTCACTGATTTTCTGATGGACCGAGTGGGGCATGCTGACGTTGATCACGTCTTCAAAGCGGCCGTATTCAATCCGCGACGACTGGTATGTACCGAAGCCGTCTGGGCGGAAGCCGAAAGGGGCTACGTAGCTGCCGGGCCACATTGCCAGGAACGACTGGATCTTCGCCTCGGGAGGACGGACCTCCGGGTGTTTGTCGAAGAAGCGAGCTGAACGAAGCTGGGGAACGAATAGATAGAACTCCGACAAGTTGGGAGCGAGGAAGACGAAGAGCAGATATGCAAGCGCGTAGATGGGCCAGACTCTCCTGAAGAGCGACATGTAGAGCAGGCTGACGAGGAAGGTGGCGAGGCCGTTCCAGAAGACGTGGCTGGGGTCGCAACGTCCGAGAGCCGCGGCAATCATTGGTATCGAGAAGAAGAGCAGGCCCAGAGTGGGGTCGTCCATCGCGCGGTTCCGGAAGGTGCGATAAAGCCAGCAGGCTGTGATGAAGAGCGCAACGAAGTAGACAAGGTTCGTCAGGCCGGGGACGATAGGGAAGTTGATCGCGCCGCCGCCATCGGCGAGCATGGCGTCGAGAACGTGAAACTTGTGGGCGACTGCGAAGATGGCGCCGTACGCGACGACGAGCAGCGATGAAATGAGGAGTCTCTTAGAAAGAGGGATGGGACGGCAGAACAGAGCGAGGCAGCCGCTGGCGAAGCAGAATCCAACCGCAGTCTCGGGAGACGAGAGAACAAGCAGAGCGGTGAAGACGCTGCACACAAGTACATCGAAGCCAATTCGAGATGGTCGCGTATCGCGGAAGCGCGCGTTCAGCTTAACGACGAAGTAGAGCGGGAGCGCATAGCGCAGGAAGGTGTAGTTTGTCCCCATGCGAATGGTCGCAAACAAGCCGGCGGCATAGAGCATGACATAAATCGCAGGCTTCGCAGGCGAGGGGAAGCGTAACTCGTCGACGCACTTGAAGAGCAAGTAGGCGCCGACGAGATAGCTGAGGGTCCAGAAAAGGTAGTATGCGTCGCCGACGCTGAGAGCAAAAAGTCGGCGAAGGGCAAGCGGACCGTATAGCTGCGCAGGGCCGTAGACAAATTCGATCTCGCGATAGGGCGCGCGACCTTGATCAAGAAGGGCGATGCGATCGATGAGGTAGTAGGACTCTCCGAAGCCGTGATAGCGGCCAGCAACGATGTACATGGCTGCGCATCCGAGAGCCACGAAAAGCAAAGAGACAGGAAGCATCCAGCGAGGAAGAGGGGCTGGATCAGACGTGTTTGGCGATTGAAGATTGAAGCCGCGGGTGAGAAATACGCCGAGCGCGATAAAGAACAATAGCAGGAGGATTCCGAGACGGTTGTTGTAGCCGAAAAGATAGGAATCCGACGCGGACGGCGCGGTGGGCACCAGGCGAGGTAGAAAAAAGATCGCTGCAAGGGCAATCAGTGCGTAGGGAATGAACCAGATCCTGGACTTGCGCCAAACCTCGGCAGGTCCGGCAATGGAAGCGCGGACTTCGGTCGAAACAGGTAGATGAGCTGCGTTCTTCATTTTGTATAGAGATGTAAGCGATAGTTAGATGCTGGCCGTCCGCCTGGAGGTTTTCAGCCCGTCGGTTGAGCCGCTATTCGCCAGAGGGGCCTCGTTTTGCGCTCCCAAAGTGCCAGGCTGCGAGACCAAGAGCAAGCAGTGCGAGGCCATAGGCCATCCAGGCGTAGCGGCCGTTGTGAATCTGCCAGCCGCGCCAGAAGGCGATGGCGGCAGCAACGATCATGAGAATTCCGCGAAACGGGTTCAATCCTCACATCCTTGACCTGAGTTGGATTTTAGAGTGCGCGAACCTGGTTTGAACGTGATTTGAGTGTTTTGATCGCCCTTGAACTGATCTGGTTTGCGGTTTGACCGGGCATCGGTGTAATCCCTATCGTTGAAAAGGTAGAGCAGAGTTTGAAGAAGAGGTACATTCCATGAGTACTCCAGCAGCACCGGTCGCGCCAGCACTGCAAAAGACGGCACTGAATGCAACCCATCGGGCTTTAAAGGCCAAGATGGTGGACTTCGGCGGATGGGATATGCCGGTCGAGTATCCGTGTCCCGGCGGTGGGCTGATTGCGGAGCACATGGCGGTGCGAACCGGAGTAGGCCTGTTCGATGTGAGTCATATGGGCGAGATCCAGTTTCGTGGGCCCGGATCTCTGGCGGCTGTGCAGCGGATCACAATGAATGACGCTTCAAAGCTGAAGGATGGGCAGGCACATTATTCAGCTCTGTTGAATCCGCAAGGGGCGTTTGTCGATGACATCCTGGTGCATCGGCTAGGCGAGAATGACTATCTGCTGGTAGTGAACGCAGGGACCAAGGACAAGGATTATGCGTGGATCCGGCAGCAGGTCGGCGGATTTCCGGGTATCCACCTGGCCGATTACTCCAGCTACTACTCGCAGCTCGCACTTCAGGGTCCGCGATCACAGGAGACGCTGGAGAAACTGACTAAGACGGATCTAGGTGCGATCAAGAACTATTGGTTCACGTGGGGGCAGGTGGCAGGCGTGAACAATGTGCTGATTGCGCGGACAGGGTATAGCGGCGAGGACGGGTTTGAGGTCTACATTCCAAGCGATGAAGAAACGACGGTGAAGATCTGGAATGCGCTGCTCGAAGCGGGCGCACCGTTCGGGATTCGGCCCTGCGGGCTGGGTGCTCGCAACACTCTCCGGCTTGAGGCCGGGATGAGTCTTTATGGGCACGAAATATCGGATGAGATCAATGTACTCGAAGGGGGCCTGGATCGCTGGCTGAAGATGGACAAGGGCGAATTCATTGGCCGCGAGGCGCTGGCAAAAGTTCGGGCGGATGGGGGACCAACACGAAAGATTATCGGGCTCGAAATGGTGGAGCGCGGGATCGGACGGGATGGATATTCGGTGTTTTCACTGGATGGTGAGCCGATTGGGCAGATCACGTCAGGATCGCCAGCACCGTTCCTGAAGACGAATATCGCGATGGCGCTGGTGCAGACTGCTGTAGCGGCGACAGGTGCCGATGTGCTGGTGGATGTGAGGGGCAATCGAGTAAGGGCCAAGCAGGTTCCTCTGCCGTTCTACAAGCGGGCGAAGAAGTAGATGGGTGTGTTTTGGGACTGAGAAGTGTCTTCGTAGGCGCCCTGATTGTTTGCTCGCTCTCTTTTGGAACAAGCGTATTGGCTCAGGAGATGGAGAGTTCTCCGAAGGCAGCATCTTCCGCCCAGGAGAAAGCTGCTCTTGGGATTAAAACGCTGCAGTCATGGTTCGAGGCGAAGACAGGCCTCTATCGCACCACGGGGTGGTGGAACTCGGCGAATGCGATTACGGCGGTGGCGGACTACACACGCTTAACGAGCGACGATCAGTTCTCGGGAGTGTTTCCGGTCTCGTTCTCGGCCGCGCAAAAAACCAGCGCAGGATTTCTAAACGATTACTACGATGATGAGGGCTGGTGGGCTCTAGCGTGGATCGATGTCTACGATGTGACGCACGAGCAACGCTATCTTAAGATGGCCGAGTCAATCTTCGCGGATATGGCTGGAGGCTGGGACGAGACTTGTTCGGGCGGAATCTGGTGGAGTAAAGAGCGGAAGTACAAGAACGCGATCGCGAATGAGCTGTTCCTTTCAGTGGCGGCTCATCTAGCGGAGCGAAGCCGCGATGAGAAAGAAAAAGCACGGTACCTCGACTGGGCGCAGCGCGAGTGGAAATGGTTTGTGCATACCGGAATGATCAACGCTGACCATCAGATCAATGACGGACTCGATGCGAAATGCGTGAACAATCAGAAAACGACTTGGACCTATAACCAGGGCGTGGTGCTTGGCGGACTCATAGAGCTCTACGGGCAGTTGCATGACGTGAAGCTACTAGACGAGGCAAATGCAATTGCGGCAGCGACACTGGTGAGCGCGACGCTAGTCGACAAGCAGGGGATTCTGCATGAACCTTGTGAGCCTGACTGCGGAGCGGATGGGACGCAGTTCAAAGGAATCTTCATGCGCAACCTCGCGGCGTTGTATCGGATCGCGCCGAGTGCGATCTACAGGGATTTCGTTGTGAAGAATGCAGATGCCGTGTGGAAGGAAATGCAACCGCCGAAGTACGAGATTGGGACCAGCTGGAGTGCGCCTTACGGTGAGGCGAACGCAAGTACGCAGAGTTCTGGAATGGATGCACTGGTGGCTGCGGCCGCATTGAAAGGACGTTGAGCGTTGCCTTCCAGCTTTCTATCCGCCGTGACCGCTGCATTTGAGCACCCCGAGGAAGGCAGCGAAAGGGCCGACTTCGTCGCGGCAGGTGGCTGCCATGATGCGGGAGATCTGATGCAGATGGGTCAGGTCATGCGCGGCCCACGTCGCGAGAAGTTCTGATAGTTTGACCGGGCCGAGCGAAGGATGGCGTCCGGACCTCTGAAGCTGAGCGGGCTGCAGCTTCAGGGAGCGTAGTTCCTGGAGGCAGACGGCGCGGATGCGCGTGAACTCGTCAAGGAGTTGCGGAAGGGCTTTTCCGCGACAAGTTTCGACGTGGCCCCAGCGATCGAATGCATCGAAGGGCTTCGATTCGCCGTGTTCGAGGATGCGGCGCGCGCGCGGAAGCCAGTCTTCATTCTCGGCGTAAATGAGATGACCGACAACATCCCGAACTGTGAATGTGCCTTCGCCTTCATTGTGATCGGTCCAGGAAGCAGGAAGGTCGCGCAGAAGCGCATTCAGACCTGCGGGCGTGCGCTCCAGAAGCGCGATGGTGTCTGAGAGCTGATGGGCCATAGGCAGCGGATGCCGCTGGACAATCGAGCGATGCAAAGAAAAAGAGCGGAACCCTTGTTCCGCTCCTGGTTGCATCCTGTTTGCGCCTTCAGACCTGCATAACTTCGACTTCCTTTTTTCGCGAGAGCTCTTCCATCCGGCGAATCTCCTCGTCGGTCATTTTCTGAACTTCTTCCATGGCGCGCTTCTCTTCGTCTTCGCTGACTTTCTTGTCCTTCGCAAGCTTCTTCAGCGCGTCATTGCCGTCGCGCCGAACATTGCGGACAGCGGTACGGTGCTCCTCAAGAATGCGATTGAGATGTTTGACGACATCGCGTCTGCGTTCTTCCGTCATCGGAGGAACGGGAACGCGAATCAACTTGCCGTCCGAGAGCGGGTTGAAGCCAAGGTCCGATGCCTGAATGGCTTTTTCAATCTCCTTGACGATGGAAGGATCGTAGGGCTGGATCAGGATAGTTTGCGGCTCGGGAGTAGAGACCTGCGCCATCTGCGTGATGGGAGTGGGCGTGCCGTAGTAGTCCACCTTGATGGCATCGAGCATGTGAGCGCTAGCGCGTCCGGTGCGTGTAGATGCGAGGTTGGTCTGGAAGCCGGCGACTGCCTGGTCCATGCGCCTCTTTAGATCAGCATAGAGTGATTTCGTAGCCGCATTCCCTGCCATAAACGAGCCAGCCATATTCAACCCCCATTGAATCAATTGCCAACGGTAATTCTACTAGACCGCGGAACGTCGGGAGCTACCGAGGGCAGGAAACGTCAGCCCTCTTCCTCGCGGGAGTATTGGAGCCAGAAATGGCGGGAAATCAAGAAACCCGACACGATCCCTGCAGCCAAACCAGAGCCGAATCCGATCTCAAAACAGCGCTCGACAGACAATTCCGTTCCAGAGAAATGAATGAATATTAGACCGTAGGTGATCAACAGTCCGACAAAGGCCGTGATGATTACGGCTGCAATCAGGGCGCCAACAAATCCGAGTACGACCTTCATGACGGAGCCCCCATCGCGGGCATTCCTTACACAACAGACGAGGAGGAAATGCCTGTTGCTGCGGCTTGCTCGTGCGCGTGGTAGCTGCTGCGGACGAGTGGTCCGGACTCGACATGGCGAAAGCCCATGCGCAACGCTTCGGTCTTAAGCTCGGCGAATTCACGGGGTGTGTAGAGCCGGGCCATGGGCAGGTGGTCGCGCGAGGGACGCAAGTATTGGCCGACCGTGAGGATGTCGCATCCGACTGCGGCGAGGTCGCGGAAGACAGCGAGCAGTTCATGTGTCTCTTCGCCGAGGCCGACCATCACTCCCGATTTCGTCACGCCAGTTGGGTTGAGTTCTTTGGCGTAGCGGAGGAGCTCGAGGGTGCGCTCGTAGCGAGCGCCAGAGCGCACGGCACGGTAAAGGCGCGGGACGGACTCGGTATTGTGATTCAAGACTTCGGGTCTGGCGTCGACGACGATTCTGATTGCTTCCCGATTGCCCTGAAAGTCGGGGATGAGGACTTCGACGCGGCATCCAGGAGCCTGACGACGGATTTCGTCGATCACCATGGCGAAGATGCGGGCGCCTCCGATGAGATCGTCGTCGCGATTCACACTGGTAATGACGGCGTGTTCGAGGCCGAGTGTGGCGACGGCTTCGGCAACGCGACGGGGCTCGTCATAATCGATGGGCTCGGGGCGGCCCTTTGGAACGGCGCAGAATCCGCAGCGGCGGGTGCAGAGGTTGCCGAGCATCATGAAAGTGGCCGTCTTGTGACGCCAGCACTCGCCGATATTGGGGCACTGGGCGCTTTCGCAGACAGTGTGGAGGCCGAGAGAGCGGGCCAGTTGCTTGAGGGAGTGGTAGTTTTCGCCGACGGGAGCACGGGCCTTGAGCCACTCTGGCTTGGGAGCGGGAGTGCGGCGGGCGGGCTGGATCTGGACGAGGTCCATCTGTAGTTATTGTAGCGGTTAGATCGGAACTCAGAATTGTTCGAGACTGGGGATTGATAGACTTCGGCTTATGTGGAAACGGATCTGTTGGTGCGTGTTGATGAGCGTTGGAGGTGCGGCGTTCGCGCAATCGTCGCACGACCCTGATCCGGTTGGCCAGAAGACGACGAAGGCAGTAGCAGTGAGCAGCCTTGCGGCGCATCCCGTCGTCGCGCTTACATTTGACGATTTGCCCACTGCTGGAGTGTTGCCGCGAGGGATGACCTGGACGGAGATCGCCGGCAAGCTTATTTCGGAACTAAAGTCGAGCGGTTTTGCCGGCACCTATGGATTCGTGAACGGAGTGAAGCTTGAGAGAGACGCTGATGCGCAAGGTGCGTTGCGTAAATGGATCGACGCCGGCATGAACATTGGCAGCCATACGTGGTCGCACCCTCCTTTGCCGAACGTCTCCGTGGATTACTTCGAACACGACATTGATATGAATGAACCAGCGCTGAAGAAATACTCACTCGGACGAGACTGGCACTGGTTTCGGTATCCGTTTCTTTGGGAAGGCGAGACGCTGGAGAAACGCCGGGCAGTGCGGGCGTATTTGCTAGAGCACGGCTACCGTGTGGCACAGGTGAGTTTGGATTTCGAGGATTATGCGTGGAACGACGCTTATGCACGCTGCGCGGCGAAACAAGATGCCGTTGCGATTGCGTGGCTTAAGCAAAGCTATCTCGATGCCGCTAAGGAATATGTGCAGCTTGGGAGAGAGGAGCAATTGATCGCGTTTGGACATGAAGTGCCGAACGTGATGCTGTTGCACGCGACTGCGTTTACATCTCTTATGCTGCCGGACTTAGTAAAGCAACTTCGGGATGAAGGCTTCTCGTTCCGGAGCCTACCTGAAGTGGAAAGTGACCCGGTATATGTGCAAGATCCTGACGCAGCGCTGCGGTACGGGGGCACGCTGCCGGATCAGTTCATGGATTCGCATCATCTGAAGTACCCGCCGGTTGCGCCGAAGCCATTCAAGCGGCTGAAGAGTCTTTGCGAGTAAAGATCCGGATCCGGTGCTCTAGGCGAGGAGCCGTGCACGAGAACCTCATGCACGGCACGACTCGCCAGCGTTACTCGCCTTGTTTGTCCGGTTGGGTGGGGGCTGGCGTGGCGCCAGGCTTCAGGTACTTGTCCCACCATGCCAGCCAGCGCTCGTAGCGGTCTTTGATGAAGCTGGGGCGGGTGAAGCCGTGAAACTGGCCGGGGTAGACGATGAGTTCGGTGGGGCGGCCGAGGGATTTGAGAGCCTGGTACATCTGCTCGCCCCCGATGAGCGGGACGTTGAAGTCGGACGAGCCACCCATAAAGAGCATGGGGGTGTGGACCCGCTTGTCAATTTCAAGGAACGGGTAGCTGAGCTTTACGTAGAGTTGAGGGTTCTTCCACGGCGGGCCGAGCTCGTTGTCATACTGCTGAATGTACTGGTCGACGCCGTAGAAAGAGATCGGGTTGGCGACGCCGGCTCCGCTGATTCCGGCCTTGAAGCGGTCGGTGCTGGCCACGGTGTAGTCGGTGAGGATGCCGCCATAGCTCCACCCAGTGACGGCCAAGCGGTTGGGATCCGCGACTCCCAGTGCTACTGCTTTGTCGACACATGCCAGCAGGTCTTCAACTTCGAAGTGGCCCCAATCGGCAGCGATGGCCCTGGCGAAGTCCTGCCCGCGGCCGGAGCTCCCGCGATAGTTGACGTTAAGCTCTGCGTAGCCCTTTGTGGCGAGCCATTGGCGAAGGAAGTCGAAGCTATGCGTATCCTGCCCGTTGGGACCGCCATGAATGAAAAGGATTGTCGGTACCGGTGTGCCTGACTGGAAGTTGGCCGGTTTGGTTAGCAGGCCATGAATCTCTACCCCCTCCTTGTCTTTGGCTTCGAGGACTTCGGTAGGCGCGAGGTTGAGTTCGGCTATGAGCGCGTCGTTGTGGGTAGTTAGTTTGCGGAGAGATCCGCTCTCGAGAGCGCAGATTTCAGGGGGCGTGCTGTCGTTGGTGAAGGAGACGGCAGTGTGGCCGTTTGCCGAGTCCCAGGACAAAACGGTGCCTTGTTGAGGCAAAAGGCGCTTAATGCCATTTCCGGCGAGCTCTACTTCGGCCGGATATTCGTTGCGATCGTCGGCGACGAGATAGGAGAGGTGACCGTCTGGCGAGAAATTCGGATGATTGACGCTACGGTCGAATTTCGCTGCCGGGTAGGTGATTTTGCCATTGATAGTGACGACGGCCGGCTTGGCCTGCGAGTACTCAAGGAGCTCAATCTTCGCGCCTTGGGTGTAGGCGATGGATTTTGAGTCGGGTGACCAGGCGAGATGACCGCCGTCTGGGCCGGGCCACGTCGTCAGCTTTTTGGGAGTTGAGCCAGCTTTTGGCTCGACGATGAATACGTCGGGATTGTCGGTGCGGTCCGGATCTGCGTCCTGGTTGCTGACGAAGGCGATCCACTTTCCATCTGGGGACCACTCAGCGTCGTTCTCATTGACGTTCTTGCCTGTGGTGACTTTTTCAGCTTTCTTCGTAGTGAGGTCCCAGAGGTAGAGGGCGTTGTAGGCATCGTTGCGGAGGTAGCCCTGGATGTCCTGTTTGAAGTGATAGCGGTCAACCACAACTGGCTTGGGCGGTGCCGGTGGCTTGCCTTCTTCAGAATCCGGCTCGGTTTTGGGGTGGAGGGTGAGCAGCAGCTTTTTGGAATCGGGCGACCAATCGTAGCCCTGAATGTTCTGGTCAGTGACGTTGGTGAGCTGCTCGGCCTCTCCGCCACGGCGGTCCATAACCCAGACCTGATCGCCTTTGACCGCGCCGGGGCGTGAGGACATGAAACTGATGTAGCGGCCGTCTGGGCTGAAGTTTGGGGCTGATGCGCCTTCCTTGCCGTAGGTGAGTTGCAAGTGGACGGAGCCGTCCCACTTCACCATCCAGAGATGGGTCTGGGATTTGTCTTCCTTCGTGTCGACCTGGCTAACGGTGTAGAGAATCCATTCACCGTCGGGGGAGATGACGGGTGCGCTGACGCGCTGGAGTTTTGCGAGGTCATCGAGGGTGATATCGCGCTTCTTAGGTGTGTCTGCGGCGTGTGAAGGTGTGATTGCGAAGAATGTTAGAGCAAGGCAAAGGGAAGACTTCACCAGTTTTGGCAGCATGGGCAGAGATTAACATTCGCGGTCGGCGTGGCTCTATTGGAATGTGAGAGTCAGATCAGCGGAGCTTTTCCCGAACCTCTACCCGAATCAAGTAAAGAAAAAAGACAAGATTGAGCAGGCCTTGAATCAGGGAGGGCGCAAGGTGCAGGTGCGCGAAGATCCAAAGGTTGTAACCGCTGAGAAGGAGGACTGCCGTCAGCGCCATCGCCCAGGCCCAGCGGAAGAGCATGAGCAATCCGCCGCAAGACGCGAGGAGGAAGACGGGAAAAATCAAGAAGAGTTTCGGGTAGTGCCCGCCCACGGATCCAACAATGATGACCACGGAGAGCAGTAGCAGGTAGAGGGAGATAGCGATCAGTCCGGGGAGCGGGAAGCCCTCGCGTCCACTGGAACCACCCGGCGGTGCGGGGATAGATGGATCGCTTGACGGCGGGGTGTTCGATAGAGACCGCTCGTCGCTCATAGCGTGTGCATATAGGCAAGAAGATCGTGGAGCTGCTGATCATCCATCGCCGTGCCGGGCATGGTGCCGTGGCCGTGCAGTATGACTGCGGTCAACCGGTCATCGGTGGGCGGAGCGCCCGAGGGCATCGCCTTGATCTTGGTGATGGCTTGAAGACCCGGACCGTGGAGTCCATGCGTGGATGTCGGGTAATGACATTTGGCGCAGGACTGCTGGAAGACAGCTGCGCCGCGAGTTTCCTCAGCAGTCCATTCAGAGGATGGTTTGGAGGGCGGCAGAGACCTGCAGCCGGTTGCGAGAACCGTGGCGACTGCAAGCAGAGCAAAGAGAAGGCTTGATGAGCGCATCTGCATCTCAGGTCTGATGATACAGCCGGAATCAGAAACTGAAATCTGACTGGTGAACAAGTGTGTCCAAGCGCACAAATGATGCGCATGATCATTTGGTTAGGGGGAATCGCGAGGTTTACGTCAGAGCCGGCGCGCTGGCCGCTATTCTGTTGCGGCTATGGCCTCGCAAATCTTCTCAATCGCGGGAACTTCGGACTGGCTCCCTGGGCGATGGCCATTGACGAGAATGGAGAATGCCACTGTTTTGCCGCTTGAGGCCTGAAGGTATCCGGAGAGTGCATTGGTCTCGTTCAATGTACCCGTCTTGGCCCAGAGCTTTCCTTTGAGAGGAGAGTTTCTGAAGCGCGTGTAGAGCGAGCCGTCCACGCCTGCAACCGGGAAGGAACTGCGCCAGGCCTGTCCCCAGTGCTGATGCGAGGCATATGCGAGTAAGTGTGTGTAGGCTCGAGGAGTGATTCGGTCGTCCATGCTCATGCCTGAGCCGTCGTAGAAAAAGAAGTCCGAATCCGGAATTCCAGTGTCGACGAGAAACTGCCGAACGACACGCGTCCCCTGGGCGAGGCTGCCGTCTTTTGCGAATGCCTTGCCCAGCAGGCGAAGCACGAGTTCTGCGTGAAGATTCTGGCTGACCTTATTCGTGACGGTGATGTCCTGCGCGACGGGAACGGAGGTGTGATGCGCGAGAAGGCGGCGATTGTTAACTGGGGCTTCCATTGTTTGAATTGCCAGCGGCGCAAGGGTTAGCTTCTCCGAACGTTCTCCGATAAAGTCTCCGGTGCCTTCGGGCAGGCGATGCGCGGCTGCGGGATCGCCTTTGACTATGACGCCGCGATGCAGCAGAGCGTCTTTGAATGCCGCAGCGGTGAATTCGGCGGGATCCTCGATGGCAAGAGGTGCGTGAAGGCCCTGGACTGGCGCAGTGCCCCAAGTACGCACGAGCAAAGCACCGGGGCGACGCTCGAGGCCAGGATGCGGCTTCTCGCCGGGCTGGGCCATCTTCATATTGTTTTGCAACGTGTAGTACGGCACGTTTGGCATCCATTCTTCGAGCATGGAGCCGGGCTTTTCAGGATCCGAAGTAATAGTGAGCTCGATCGAGTTATCGGCGAATGAAAGAGCAGAAACGGGGGCGCCATAACCCCACTGCAAATCGTCCCATGCCCAGCCAGTGCCGTAAGGTTCGCTGAGGTAATAGCTATCGTCACCAACAATCGTGCCTTCAACGGAGCGCACGCCGGCCTGCACGACTTGTTGTGCGAGAAGATCGAGCGCTTCCATTGCGTGTGGTTCGGCTTGCAATTGCTGAGGAGTCGGAGTGGCTTCGGGCTTGCCCGTAGGTGATCTAGCCGGCGGATTCGAGGGAGTGGGAGTCGCCATGGGCGGAGTCGGCGGCTGATACGGATAGTGGTGGGCGCTCATGGTCGGGTCGCCAGATCCAAGGATGAGGATGTCGCCGTGAAGGACGCCGGAAGAGTCGATCTCGCCGTTTGCGACCACATTGGTTGTCCACGTGAGGGTTTCGACAGGAAGAAGCGCGTAAGCAGCAGCCGTGGTGGCGAGCTTGGCATTCGAAGCGGGCGTGAAGAGTCTTCCTTCGTTCAGGCTGTAGAGGGGCTGGCCATCGAGCGTAGTAACGCTAATGCCGAAGTCGACTTGTTTGAGTGCAGGATCAGAGAGGATGGACTGAATGCGATCCGCGGTAGCTCCTTTTGCAGGTGCGGCGTGTCCGGCGGGGCGAGGCGAAACGTGAGCGGGGCGATGCTGTGCATTGAGTCCAGTGGATGGAATAAGAGACAGCGCCAGAGGCAGCACGAGGACCCGCAATATCCGAATCATGGAGGGAGTTTAGCAGGACCGCGAATACCATTCCTGTGCTCATAGAATGAAGAGGTCAGTCGGACTACTCGCTTGGATGAGATTCCGGAAAGCCCTGAATGCCGTTGAGTCGATCAGTCACGCAGTGGAAGCTTCGATCGCGCACGCTCGAGCTGGGTAGCCGAACGCTTCTCATGGGAGTGGTGAACATCACGCCAGATTCGTTCAGTGATGGAGGGAATTTTCTGGAACCTGGTGAAGCGGTCAGGCACGGGCTGGAACTCATCGAAGCCGGTGCCGACCTGCTGGATCTGGGAGCCGAGAGTACAAAGCCGGGCTCGATGGCGGGTAGCGGGAATGCGAGCAGGGTGAGCGCCGAGGAAGAAATGAGACGGTTGCTGCCGGTGATTGAAGGAATCCTGAAGTCGAGAGCTGAAGCCGTAATCTCTGTGGATACCTACAAGGCCACGACCGCACAGGCTGCCTTGAGACTGGGCGCGGAGATCGTCAACGACGTCAGCGGATTCGCATGGGACGCGGAGATGCCAAGTGTCTGCGCAAATGCAGGATGCGGTGTGGTGCTCATGCACACCCGGGGGCGTCCGAATGAGTGGCGGGGACAGCAGCAGTTACCCGCCGATGATCTTATGGGTGTGGTTCGGAGCGGGCTGGGTGAGAGCTTGCGGAAGGCAGTTGTAGCGAACGTGGCGGTGGAGTCGATTGTCCTGGATCCCGGCTATGGATTTGGCAAGAAGTTCGATGAGAACTATACGTTGCTGGCGAGACAAGCAGAGCTACTGGAACTCGAACGCCCCATCTTAGCGGGCGTCTCGCGCAAGTCGTTTCTGGGGCATACGCTTTCGGAACTTTTCGATGGCACGCAGGCGCCCGTGGCGTCGCGCGAGACTGCAGGCCTTGCCGCGATGGTGACGGCGATTCTGCATGGAGCTTCGATCGTGCGGGTACACGAAGTGAGAGCCGCCCTCGAGGCCGCGCGGATTGCAGATGCGGTGCTCCTTAGCGCTTCGACATCGCATGAAGCTTGAGGACCGTATTCCAGTTACGGCCCGTTCCTACGGCGCCGATTGCCTTTTCCAAAGCTTTTCCGGTGAACTTCGTGTCTGCTGCGCTGTCCGGGAAATGAAAGTAGATGTGATCGCCGGCAAGATGATAGCGATCCCGTCGGTCTGGGTACCTCTCGACGATGGCTTCGAGGGCGGCATGGGCCGTTGGGGCGGCCGGGCCTGACAGAAACGCGACGTGGACCCGGGCTCCATCGACTGCTTCATCAGCGAAAGGGTTTGCTCCGATCAGTCTGTCCAGCTGTTCATGAGTTCGAACGATCACGTTGACGCTAGAGCCAGTCAGCTTCTTGAGCGCGGTGACGATCAGGTGTTCAACCCTTTCCGCCGTGGCACCTGAGTCTATGACGGCGTTACCGCTCTGGATATAGGTCTGGACATTTTGGAAGCCAAGGGCAGAAAGCGCGGTCCGAAAGTCTGCCATGGAGAGTTTGCCGTAGCCGCCAACGTTGACGGCCCGTAGAAGAATGACGTAAGTTGACATCCGAGATGGCCCCGCCATTGCGCTTACTCTCGCTTAGATCATAGAGAAGGTCTTCAGGTGCTGACGCGAGTGTAGCTCAAGACTTCGGAAAGACAGCGGGGTCCCAGGTCCAATTGCGAGCATGGTCGAAACGGGTAAACGCGCTGAAACGATCGACGAATTAGAAAAGCAATTCACGGACATCTGCGCGAGATTTCAGGATCTCGTCGCTTCAGCAGGCGAAAAGATGTGCGCGAAGCCGGCGCCGGGATCCTGGTCGGCTGCCGAATGCATTCAACACCTTAGTCTCAGCGCGGACGCGTACTTCCCTGTATGGCAACAAGTAATCGCGGCAGCCGGTCCTCGCAAGAAGGAGGTCAACGCACCGTACCCCGTTGACTTCTGGGGTAGATTTCTCTGCTGGATCCTTGAACCGCCCGCGCGAATCCGATCGAAGACGCCGGCACCGTATCAGCCGATCGAATGCGGAAAGATCGACGAAGTGCTCAATCGGTTTCTGGAACGGCAGGAGCGGATTGTGGCTGCTCTTCGTCGTTGCCGGGAGAGGGCAATCGACGAGGTGAAGATGGCTTCGCCGATCGACTCGCGGATTCGGTACAGCATCTGGTCAAGCTTTGTAGTGACTGCAGCGCACGAACGAAGGCACCTTTGGCAAGCCGAGCGGGCCATATCCAGCATTCGCGGAAATCGATATGGCTGAGTTCAGGCGAAGCCAGCAATGTTGACGCGTAACCGCGCTATTGCTTTTCGGAGGCGAGGTAAACGACGACCCCGCTGAGAAGAGCAATGGTGGCGAGCACAGGCATAATGATCCACAAAATCCCATTTTCCGGCGTAGCGGAGGGGATCAACGCGTCGAGATGGAGCGTGCCGGGAAGGTCAGCGAACCATACGCTCCAGTTGCCGAATTGCCAAACCGCAACTGCAGCGATCACCACCAAGGCCATTGTCGAAGCGAAAAGCTGTGCACCTAAGATAGGGCGGCTCACTTTTTCGATGGCGGCGTTTCTGCGGCGCAACTGAGCGCGCCACCAGATCGCACCTGCAGGTTCCAGACGCGGCAGTTCGGCGGTGTGCCGATGTGATGCCTGGAGCGTATCGGTGACCAGGACGAGATCGGAACAACTGCGGCAGGACGTTACGTGAGCGCGCAGGTCAGCCGGGCTGGCCTGCGGCCAGTGACCTTTGCGGATGAGTTCGGAGAGTTCGCGTTCGCGGGCGCAGGTAAAGGGACTCATGCTTCACCTCCGGAACGGAGCAGGCGAGCCATCTTGCGACGTGCACGAAAAAGAAGGAGGCGGATGCTCGCTGATGCAAGGCCGGTAATCTGCGCAATCTCATGGTGTGAGTAGCCCTCGGCGTAGGCCAGCCAGAGTAACTGGCGGTCGCGCGGCCGCATCTGCGCCATAGCAGGACCGAGCATTGCAAGGGAATCAGCTTGCGTCTCGCCGGATGAATCAGCGAACGTATGTTCGGGTATTTCTTCAATCGAGGAAGACTGCGGGCGACGCCAGTGATCACGCAACAAATTGGTTGCGATTTTGAACAGATATCGGCGCGCGGCGACTTCGCCGTCTTGAGGGTGCGCGGCACAGAGGAAGCGAACGTAAGCTTCCTGGGTTAGATCGTCGGCAAGTCCGGGATCGCGGCTAACACGAGCAAGATAGGCCCAAAGAGAGCGAGCCGAACGTGCGTAAAAAGCCGCGAACTGCTCGTTATCCATCGCCGCGGCGGGCGAAGAGCCGGCGAGCGATTGCGATTGGCCCGCCAGCACGTTCGGAATAATTGATTCCCAGGACATTAATCTCTGCTTTCTCGGCCTCAGTGCACGCACTGGAGATCACTGCCGGTCTCTGAATGCGCTGCTGAGGGACGAGTCGAGGCGGGTTTCCGCGGTTCCGTTGGGCATCAATCCCAGACGCGATGCAAGGAACCAGGATGCGCCTGCGGAGATGATAAATCCAATTCCGGGCATCAGCACTACGGTTCCAAAGAACAGCATGGGGGTGTTCATCTCGGGTTCTGTGTGGCGCAGCAGAAGCAGGCCAATTCCCAGCAGGACCATGATGATGCCGGTTTGAAGCGGTGTGAGAATGCGGGCGATGGCGCTGGGGACGCGCTGATGCTGCTCGAAGGCAATTGGAAGAGGAGCAGCTTCAAGGAACTTGCGGCCGGCTTCGGTCTGCATGTAGGCGCCCAGTTCCTGATTGGTCGTGAATCGTTCGATGAGGCGGCCATGAACATCGCTCTGCATCTTGAAAATCCGGCTCCAGCGGCGGTTTTCGATGAACATGCGGGCCAGCAGAATGATGGCGACGAGGCCGCAGGCAAATGCCAGGAGCGGAATTAGTCCGTCCCAGATGCGATAGAAGGGCGAAGAATTCTCCTGGGACCGGTAAACGTCGGGCCAAACCGCTTTCTCAAGGGCTTCGTCGGGCTGACCGTCCTCGTGTTTCAGGTGGGAGAAGAGGTAGAACTCGGGGTTGCGGGCTACCTCGGGGTGAGCAGAGAGGAAGGCGGCAAGTTGGGGGTTATTGCGCGCTACGTATTCTGGGTTGGAGAGGAGCGATGGGTCGTGCGAGACGACCGTGGTAAGCGTGGGGCTCAGGCGGAGGAGGCGGATGAGTTCAGTCTGGGTGGATCGGACGTCGCCGTCATTGGGGACCGGAGCGATGGCTGGCGCAGTTCCGGCCGGTGGCGTGGCCGCGTGTTCCTGGGGCCGGGTCTGTGCAGCGGCCAAACCGGTAAATAGCAAGGCGGATAAGAAAGTTGTGGAGAAGCCCTGGTAAAGCAGACGGCGATTCAGCATTTTCATTCCTCGAACAAGAGACTTGAGTGCCTCTTCAATTCGAACAACGAGCGAAGGGGTGTGTCGGTTAACAAGGATTCCGGGGCAAGTTTAGGAGAGCCGCAGAAATGTAGCCCCACCGCAGATCGACGAGGAGAATAGGCCCGCTTTCTTGTCTGAATCCGATGGAGGCGAAGAGAAGACGAAGCTCAACCGTTTACCATATATGCACTTCTCCGACGTTGACGAAGTGCGCTAGACTCCTGAGTCTGCGGGTCTTTGCGCTCGAATCCTTTTTTGTCGCTCTTTTCGGAGGTTTTATGCCACGTCCCTACTGGTCCGGCAACGTTCAGATTTCCCTCGTTTCGTTTGGCGTGAGTCTGTATGTTGCGACCGAAAGCAAAAGCCAGATCAGCTTTCACCAGATCAGCCGACGTACCGGCGAGCGGATTCGTCACCAGAAGGTGCTGGAGAGCGCAGCCGAAAGCCGCGAAGCGACGACTGCCGTCGAGAGCGACGAGATCGTAAAGGGCTATGAGTACCGCAAGGGCCAGTACGTAATTATTGAGCCGAGCGAACTTGAGAACCTGAGGGTTCCTTCGAAACACACTATCGCAGTCTCGCAATTTGTCGATGCGGCGGAGCTGAGCGCGATGTTCGTCGAGAAGCCTTACTTTGTGACTCCGGAGAACGACTTATCGTCGGAAGCATTCAACGTAGTTCGGAAGGCTCTCGTCGATACAGGAAAAGCCGCTATAGGGAAAGTGGCCTTTTCCGGCCGGGAGCATGTCTTCGCGCTGGCACCTGCCGGGCCAGACAGCCCTGGGTTGATGGGTTACACGCTGCGGTACTCGTACGAACTCCGAAAGCAGGAGGATTACTTCCGGGATATCAAGCAGCCGGCTGTCCCTGCGGATTCGCTCCAACTTGCGGAGATGCTGATAGAGCGCATGTCGTCGAAGCTGGATATGAATAAGTTCGAAGACGGCTACGAAACCGCGGTGAAGGCGCTCGTAGAGGCGAAGGTTAACAATATGCCGATTCCGATCGATGAAGGTCCGAAGGAGCGCCCGAGCAACGTTGTGAACTTGATGGACGCACTACGGAAGAGCATCGGAAGCGAGGCGCGTCCGGTTGCAGCCAAGAAGCCGGTGAAGAGCGTGAAGGAGCAACCTGCCAAGGGAATCGGCATTGTGAAGCCGCCTGCGAAGGCTGCAAAGCGGAAGTTGGCCTGATCCGCTACAGAACAGACCGGCCTTGACTACTCGTCGCGAAGAAGCACGAGGGGATCGACAGCGAGAGCCCGGCGGGCCGGTATCCAGGATGCCACAAGGCCAAGCACGAGCATGGTGGCTGTAACGCCGAAGAGCACCAGCGGGTCCTTGGGTGTGGCCTGATAAACGATAAAGGCAAGGACACGCGCACCCAGTACGCCTAGCGCCAGGCCAGCGAGCGAACCAATCGCGAGCAAACGAAATGCCCGGCCGAGAGAGGTACGGAGAATCTGCCTCTGGCTGGCGCCCAGTGCCACGCGAATGCCTAGTTCGCGGAGGCGTTTGCTGACCACGTAGGATGCCATGCCAAAGATGCCTGTGATAGCCAGCATCGCGCCCAGCATGCCGAGAACGCCCAGCGCCACGCTGGCTACGCGTGAGGCGAACAAGGCGGATCCCATCTCTGCGTTCCACGTCTGAATCTCGAAGGGCATGGCGGAGTCCAGGCTGCGAATGGATTTCTCGAGGCTTGCAGCTACATTTGCAGGATCCCGCTGGGAGCGGACTACAAAATTAGTCTCGCTGGTTGTGTGCTGAAGAAAGGAGAAGAACATTGCGGGCATCTGGTCTTCCGTCAGGGTGCGATATTTCCCATCCTCGACGACTCCAACCACTTCAGCGCGCTCTCCTCCCCAGTATTTGAAATGGCCGCCAACTGCCTTATTGACGGAGCCGAAGACCTTGATGGCGAACTGATGATTTACCAGAGCTACCTTCGGCGACTTCTTGTCGTCGCTCAGGGTCAGATTCCGACCAGCGATGAGTCGGGTCCCAGCAGCATCAAGGTAGCCCGGAGATATGCGGTAGTTCATTGCGTCTGCCACATAGTTGGTTGGGCGAAAGTCGGTGGTTGCATCCGTGTAGACGTAGGAATCGCCGCCGCCGAGGCTGAGCGGAATATTGTCGATGGATCCGACTGCGGCGACACCCGGGATGTTCCCGAATGTCTCCAGCATGCGTCGTTGCATTTGCGGAACCCGATCGTCGGAATATCCAGCCATGCGTAGATCGCTGCCAAGAAGCAAGGCGTTGTCTGGCTGGAAGCCAAAGCTGCTGTGAACGGAACGCACCAGGCCACGCACCGCGACGAGCGAGGAAGTGACAAGGACGGCGCAGATAGAGATCTGAATTACGAGCAGGACATCACGAAGCGAGAAGCGACGCATTCCAGTTGTCGAACTCATGCCAGTACGGATCATCTGCCATGGATCGGCGCGCATGACCTGGCGAACGGGGACGATGCCGAAAAGCAAGCCGCTCGCGAGCGAGAGCAGAAGGGCAACCGAATAGGTGCGGATGTCGGGATTGACGGGTACATTGATTGGGACGTTTGGTATAGGCTGCCATGCACTGAGGACGTGAAGAATGAGGACGCCAGCGGCCAATCCGATGACCCCACCAGCAATGGAAACGAGCATGGCCTCAGTGAGGAGCTGGCGAAGGATGAGACTGCGTTTCGAGCCAAGGGCCAGGCGTAGAGCGACTTCTTTGGAGCGATCGGCTGCGCGGGCGGCGAACAGGCTTCCGAGATTTGCGCAGGCGGCAAGAAGGATGAGTCCGGCGAGCAGCATCAGCCCGGCCATGAACGCTCGCGCGGGACCGCCCAGGAAGTCGCCGATCAGGCCGGGTTTGGCGAGGCTGAACTTGATGCCGTCATCATCCCTCGGGTAGGTTTTGGCCAGCCAGGATCCGATGGAGTTTAGATCTTCAGTGGCCTGGGCCGGGGTGATTCCGGGCTTGAGCCGACCGATGATCCATGGTGAGTGGTCCCCTCTGTATTGCAAAGAATCGTTTCCCTGAATCAGCGGCTGATCGAGGATTGGGATCCAAAACGCGGGAGCAAAGAAGAGTTCTGTGCCTCGAAATGACGGAGGAGCCACGCCGATGATCGTGAAAGGGTGCTTATTGATTTCTACTGCTCGACCGATGACTCCTTTGTCGTCGTGGAAGCGGCTATGCCAATACGAGTAGCTCAGGACCACAAATGGCATGCTGTTCTTGCCTTTTTCGTCTGAGGCGTGGAAGAAGCGGCCGAGGAGTGGCTGAATTTCAAGTGCGTCGAAGTAATTTCCGCTGACGAGGTAGGGCCAAGCGGTAGAGGGATTTTTGCCTGTGTCGATGCCAACGGGGCCCGTGATCTGGCAAGCAACCAGGCTCGAGAAGGTTCGGTTGCGGTCGCGTAGATCTATGTAGTCAAGATAAGACTGCGACGGGAAGGTGAAGCGTTGGACAGTAAAGAGATTCTCTGCGTGCGGGACATTCACGGGGCGCAGGACCAGCGCATTCAGCACGCTGAAGACTACTGCATTTGCGCCGATGCCGAGAGCCAGGGTAATCAGCGCCGTAAAAAAGAAGCCAGGCGATTTGGCAAGCTGGCGGGTGGCGAACTTGAGGTCGCGGAGCATGATTCTGGAATACGCGAGTCTCGCCTGAGTAGTTCCCGCCAAATTATCATGTGCTCATTCACCCTTCGATTCGCCTTCTCATCCCAAGACACATGCGCCTGATGACATTCGCGGCATTGCGGCTTCATATCCAGCTAATCTCTGGGAGTCGGCGGAGGACGTGATGCGGATTTGTGCGCGGCGCTTCTATGGGGGAGTTCTAGGGGTCCTGGTTGTTTTGTCTTCGGTGAATTTCAGCTCGCCTTCGGCAATGTCTGAAAATTCCGGACCAAAGCCCGTCGGCAAGCTGGTGGATCTCGGCGGACATCGACTACATATGAATTGCTCGGGAAGCGGATCGCCGACAGTCGTTGTCGAGAACGGCCTTGGCGACTTCTCGTTTGACTGGATTCTCGTGCAGGAGAAGGTGTCCAGGTTTGCACGGATCTGCACGTATGATCGTGCCGGGTACGCCTGGAGCGATCCGGGTCCGAAGCCGAGGACCTTCGCGCAGATAAATCTTGAGCTGCATGACGCGCTGGACAAGTTGGGCGAGAAGGGTCCTTTCGTTCTCGTGGGACATTCCTATGGCGGGCCGGTCATGATCAACTTTGCGATCCGATATCCGAACGATGCAGCGGGACTGGTGCTGGTGGACTCTGCGCATGAAGGGATGAGGGTTGGAGTCGGCGGAAAGCAGACGATTCGACTTGGCGCGGGCGCACAGGCTCGCGAGATCCCCTCTCCGCACGAGCAGATGGCGGAGGCTGATCGAACTGGACCGCGCGGGGCCGATCCGACTCCCACGAAGCTCGACAGCCTGTACAAGCGTCTGCCGACGCGAGAGCAGAAGATGCAACTCTGGGCGCAGGCTCAGCCCTCGCTCGAGGATGCCGAGAACAGTCAACGAGAGTGGTCTGAGATTTACTTCGCGCAGTGGCTTGCGAAACCTAGCGAAGGTTCGCTGGGAATGATGCCACTGGTAGTGCTCTCGCGGGCAGACGGGGGCTATACCGAAGATCTCGACGTTCCGGCTGCACAGATGGAGCAGGAGAGGAAGGATGGGCAAGTAAAGCTGTTTCGCCTTTCGACAAACAGCAGGCAGTTCATCATTCGATCGGGCCACAACATGGAACTTGAGGCGCCAGATGATGTGTGTTCGGCGATTCGAAGGATTGTTGACGCGATCCGGTCACGCCAGAATTTATAGACGCGACGAAGTGATCTCGTCCTGCAATCGAGAGAAAACGCATTCCTGGTCAAGAAATGGACAAAGCACGTCAGGAAGAGGACATTCGTTGATTCATCGCTGTTAAGTTGAAACGCAATTGCGTTGACTCTCACAATTCCTTCGGGCTACACTCCCTGCGCCCTCGGCTGTTCCTTTCTGCCGCAGATCCAACCTGGAGGATAATCATGTTCCCGCTTTTGAAGCGTGCTTTGTCGTTGTTCGTCTTTGTTCTACCTACTGCTCTCTATGCCGGTGATTACACGTATCAGCAGACGACCCAGATTACTGGAGGGTCGCTTTTGAAGATGATGAAGACTGTGGGAGTGTTCAGCTCCCAGGCGCGGCATATGGGCGATCCTATCGTTTCGACAATCTACTTAAGCGGCAACCGACTCGCGGATGTCTCCCCTCAGCAGATACAAATTATTGACCTCGACAAGGAGACGATCACGCAGATCGATGTCGAGAAGAAGACTTACTCGACGATGACGTTCGAGCAGATGAAACAGGCGATTGAGAATGCGCGTCGGCGAATGGAGGAGGAAGCCGCGAAACAAAAAAATCAGCCTGCATCTGCACAGAACTCAGATGCGCAGAATGTGCAGATGAGCTTCGATGTGAAGGTGCGGAAGACAGGAGCCACAAAGGATGTGAGCGGCCTGAACAGCAGCGAGGCCATTCTGACGATGACCATGACGGCGACCGATGCGAAGACGCAACAATCCGGGAATCTTGCAATGACAAATGACCTGTGGTTGGTTCCATCGGTTCCGGGTTACGAGCAGGTGCGCGAGTTCTACAAGAAGTTCGGCGCAAAAATGGGCGATGTGACCGCGGGGATGGGGCGAGATTTCAGCCGCATGCTGGCGCAGCAGCCTGGGGCGAACCAAGCCATGGGAGACATGGTGAAAGAAATGCAGAAGCTCGATGGCGTTCCGGTGATGCAGGTGATGCGGATGGGCACGACCGTGAATGGGCAGCCACTACCTGCGGCTTCTGAAGCACCTCTGCCGGCTGAACCGGCTGGCCCGACCAAGGGAGAGATTGCAAAGGCCGGCATGAGCTCCATGATTTCGAGTCGCCTGGGTGGATTTGGCGGATTCGGAAAGAAGAAGCAGAGTGCACCGCAGCCGGACCCGAGCGCAGATCAGTCAGGGACTCAGCCTACCAGCGCGATCCTGATGGAGATGCAGACGACGACTTCGAATTTCTCTTCCGGGCCTGTAGACCAGTCACACTTCGACGTTCCGGCAGGGTATAAGCAGGTGACTGCGCCAATGCTGGAGCATCAACAGGAAAATTCGAAGTAAGTCAACGAAGCGAGCATCAGTAGCCGATTTGAGTTGGCCTCACGGCTTGCTTTAAACCAAGGGTTTAAAATCGTTCGTGGCGCAACAGGTTTGCGCCACGTTTCCGCAGGCGTGCAGCCGAGACGAGCTGCTGCGGGTGTTTGTGTGATTTTTGATGGAAGCAGGGCAGTTGATGCGAGCGAAGACGGCGGTGGTTCTAGGCGCTCAGTGGGGCGACGAGGGTAAGGGAAAAATTGTTGATGTGCTGAGCGAGCGGTTCAGTGCAGTAGCCCGCTATGCAGGTGGGCACAATGCAGGACACACCGTCATCCATGGAGAACAGAAGTTTGTACTGCAGCTTATTCCATGCGGAGTTTTGCGACCGGGTTGCAAAGGCGTCATTGGGAACGGCGTCGTGCTGGATCCGATTGCATTTCTCAAGGAAGTGGGAAAACTACGGGGTCTCGGGATTGACGTTGATGCGCAGCTTTGCATATCGAATCGGGCGCAGGTGATTCTTCCTTATCACCGGATGATCGAACTGGCGGCCGAAAGCGCGCCGGGACGGAAACGGATCGGAACCACCAGCCGTGGAATCGGACCGGCGTACGAAGACAAGATGGCGCGGAGCGGGCTGAGGATCGTTGACCTGCTTCGGCCGGAGCTCTTGAAGACGCACATTTACGCGGCCTGCATTGAAAAGAATGCGATCGCGCATGCGCTTTTCGGTACCGATCCGTTGGAGCCGGAAAAGATGTTCGAGGAGTATGCGGCGGCAGCTGAAGAGGTGCGTCCATTCGTGACAGATACAGGACGGCTACTGAATCAGATTCTCGCGAGCGGTGGCTCAGTGATGTTTGAAGGCGCGCAGGGGACCATGCTCGATATCGATCACGGCACCTATCCCTTTGTGACTTCATCGTCTGCGACGGCAGGCGGAGCTGCTACGGGAACAGGGGTCGGGCCGACTGCGATCGGCACGGTGATCTCGGTGACCAAGGCATACGTGACCAGGGTCGGCGAAGGGCCATTCCCCACCGAGATCCACGAGGCCGTGGGAGATCAGTTGCGAGCGCGAGGGAACGAGTATGGCGCAGTAACGGGCCGTCCGCGCCGGTGCGGTTGGCTGGATATTCCGCTGTTGCGCTACTCCAACCAGGTGAACGGGGCTGAGTGGTTGGTTGTGACGAAAATGGACGTCCTGGACGAGCTGGAAGAGATCCCAATCTGTGTGGGGTACCAGATGGATGGCAAAGTGAGCGACGAGATTCCGGCTGATGTCCAGGGAATCGAGCGGGTGAAGCCGGTTTACACAACGCTCAAAGGCTGGAGGTCTTCCACAGAGGGAATCACAGACTTTGATAAGCTGCCGAAAGCGGCACAGGAGTACTTACGCTTCCAGGAACGTGAGAGTGGGGCAAAGATCGGCATGGTGTCGACGGGGCCAGATCGCGATCAGACTATGATCCTTCCGGACTTTGCCGCGGCACTCAACGAGATTCAAGCCTAGAACGATTCGGAAATAGAGGAACAGCTCCAAATGATCAGCTTTACGGTCCGGATAAGGTTCGCCCAGGAGGATAGGTCGGAGATCGCCGAGATTCTGCGCGAACTGACCGGCGCTTCACGCCAGGAGGCGGGCTGCGTGAGCTATATACCGCACTGGGTTCAGGGCGAGCCATGCACCGTGCTCATTTATGAGCAGTATCGGGACGTACAGGCTGAAGAGGCGCATCGGCAATCGCCCCATTTCAAGAAATTTGCGGTCGGCGGACTCTATCAAAAGATGTTAGAGCGGAACCGCGAAGACCTTGCCGCGCTTGATTGAAACGAAGTTCAACTCAGTCGACAAACCCCGCTTGCGAAGAAACAGTCAAACCCTCTGACGCGTGATCCATAGTCTCGATAGTCGCGTGACTTCTGGATTGCTGCTCGGAGGCGTGTGTGATCTCTCACATTGACCCATTCGATGTGTCCCGGCTACTATCCCTATCGCCTATGCGAACACTCGAGGGAACGTCGTCTGCTGTTAAGAGGTGGGCTGTCTTTGCTGGCGTGGCAGTTGCGGTGTTCGCTGGAAGCGGTTCGTTGCGCGGTATGCCTCGAGCAGAAAAGCACGAGGTTCGTCATCAGATCGAGCTGCTCGAAGACGCGTGGAGAAGTGCGGTCCTGCATGGCAATTCTTCAGCAATGGACGGCTTGCTGGCCGACGATTATATGGCGATCACGCCTTCGGGGATATTGCAATCCAAGGAGCAGGCGCTTGCTGCAATCCGGTCGGGAGCGATGAAGATCAATTCGCTCGAGCTCTCCGATCGCAAAATTCGCCTGTATGGAACGACTGCGCTGGTCATTTCCCGAGCAGAGGTCAAAGGCGCCAGCGCAGAGGGAGACATGTCAGGGAGCTACCGATATACGCGGGTCTATGTCCGCGACGCACGGGGAGTCTGGCGGATCGTGAGCTTCGAGGCAAACAGAATTCGTGAGCCAGGAGAGAGACGTTCCGCAAAAGCGGATTAGCTGTTCGCTGCAGGCGATTGCCGGGCCGGACGAATTCTAGAATAAATCTTATGCCTGAGCTGCCAGAGGTAGAGACAGTCGCGCGCGGAGTGAACGCGCGCGTTCGGGGCGATCGGATCGCTGAGGTTTGGTTTGGTTCCCATCGAGAGCCTTTCAAGAATTCTGCGACGCAACAGGCGAAGGGATTAGTCCATCGTCAGATCGCGTCGGTCCACCGAACAGGGAAGCACATCGTTGTGGAACTGGGGCCACAGGGCGGGCTCGGGAAAAGTGGGATAGCGCGAGAGACCACAGCGCAATGGATCGTTCACCTGGGAATGACCGGCCGCTTGCTCGTAAGTACTCCTGATGCGCCGATAGCGAAGCATACCCATGCGAGATTGGGGCTGGAGAGTGGGCGCGAACTGCGATTCGTGGACCCCCGAAGATTCGGGCGTCTGGAGTTTCGCGACTTAGAGAAGAAGGCCACATTCGGCGGGCCTGGTTCGGAGCCGCTCACAATCGCAGGCGATGAGTTTGCGACACTGTTCCACGGAAGAAAGCTTACGATCAAGGCGGCTTTGCTCAATCAGACACTGCTGGCTGGTGTCGGCAATATCTACGCAGACGAGAGCTTGTTCAGAGCCGGAATCCGACCGCGGAGGAGAGCGGGAAAACTGACTCGAGAGGAGCTGGAGCGGCTGAGGATAGCGCTTAAGAATGTACTCGAACAAGCGATTCGTATGGGTGGCTCCTCCGTTTCGGATTACGTGGATGCTGACGGAGTGAAGGGATTCTTCCAGCTTGAACACAATGTTTATCAACGAACGGGGGAAAAGTGCCGCAGGTGCGGCGCAGAAATCAAGAGGATCGTGGTCGCCGGGCGAAGCACACACTTCTGCCCCAAGTGCCAACAGTAGCAATCTATTGTTTTTTGAAGTTACAGGGTGATCTGTTACCAGAATCCAAACGAACGTGCTTGCACAGTCGACACAAGCTATTGAAAACAAATGACGGGGGAACGGCATAGCGATTGCTACTACTAGGGTGCCAGTGATGTACCGGCTGCTGGAGAATACCCGGCCAGCCCGCAAAACAGCAGACACCCGCAAGAGCAGCCACCAAGAAGTGGCAGACCGGCGGCAAGTCTGTAGAAGGCGCGGTGGAGACTACCATCGGCCGCAATTGCTGGGAGGCCAGTGACCAGCGCAGGGACACGAAACGCCACTCTCAAGAGTGGCGTTTCGTGCGTTTGCACACCAGATAGTCGAAACTGAGTTAGTGTATGCATTACGCTCGTACCGGGAGTCGAGACTTGCGCCGTTTTCCAAGAGACTGTACTATCAAGTTTGCCTATCAGGCGGCTGAAGCGAACCACCCTTATGGGCAGAGTAAGCTCGCCGCTGAAAAAAGATACCTTCGAATTGTGAAGCGTCCGGTTTTTGACGAAAGTTCGAAGGATCTGAAGGACGGGCAATACCCAGGGAAACGCCGACGAGATCGCACCAACGTAGGTCAAGGGAGCGTGGCTAGGCAGATTTCGGCTGGGTTAATGACCTGAGTATTTCGATTTGGATGTTTGGCCCTGAAGGTGCATCAGATTAATAGGCGTCGTTCTTCGCGGGGATCCTGGCGGCAAGAAATTGCCGAGGGAGCAAAAAGGCTGACGCCGTGCATTGGGCAGGAAAGGTACACACCCGCCGTATAAATTGTCCTGGGAATTGCGATCCGAGATTAGGTGCACCGAGAATTCGGTCCAGGCAGGTTGCGCGCGGTAGTGTTCAAAAACCAGATCTTGCTGATCTAGTCCATTCAGAGGAGAGATCCGGCGGGAGTGAGGGCAGATCAGCACCCCAGATTCGAAGTTGCTGACTCAGAGTTCAGTAAGGCAAAGCAATCCAAAGCAAGTGCCAGGAAGTGCACGCATGACAACAGAACCGACAGCGCCCCAGTCAGAGACGGCGGGGCCGGTCCAGGCCAACGGGCAGGGACAGTCGCAAGGACATCGGCGCCGCCGGCGTCGCCGCAAAAACAAGTCGAACCAGCAAAGCGGACAACAGCCGCAGGGGCAAGCGCAACAGAACCAGCCCGCGCAGCAATCTCCGCCTCAGATGCAGGCTCCGCAACCGCAGGGCGGACAACAGCCGCAGAAGCAGGGTTCGGGTCGGCACCGCAAGAAGAAGAAGTTCTTCCAGCAGAAAAATGGATCGCAACAACCTCAGCCGCAGCCTGGAAACAGCATTCTCCCGCAGCATCAGGGAAGGCGTAAAGACAGGCAAAGAGGCCCCAGGATGTTCGTCGGTCCGATGGATCACAGTTATCGAGTTGCGAACGGCAATGTAGCCGATGCGCCACCCTCAACCATTCCCACATCTGGAAATGGGCACCACGGAGGGGGTAACTACTACGACTTGAATACTGGTTCGTCCGGCGCTGCGGTGCGCCCAGATGCTCCGACACGGATTTTCTGCTTCATAGAGGATCTTTTCTTCCAAGCGAAGATTCAAGAGACTGCGAAGAAACTCGGAGTGAAGGTTGAATTCGTTAAGGGCGAGAAGGAGACGGTCACGCGGATTTCTGACTCTGCCGAGCCACCGACTTTGCTCGTGTTCGATCTGAACAATCTCAATGCAAAGCCGATGACCCTGATCCCAAAGTTCAAGACGAAGTTCAAAAAAGCCACTTCGATCATTGGTTTCCTAAACCATCTTCAAGGCGATCTAAAACTGAAGGCGATCGAGGCGGGGTGTGACACCGTTATGCCGCGTTCTGCGTTCTCACAGAGCCTGCCTAACCTGCTTCGAAGGTATGGACTGGAAGAGGAAGACGAGCACGTTCCCCAGCCGGCGTTATAGGCGGAAGGTGTCACTAAACATTGAATGGGTGCCGATTGGCACCCATTCTGTCTTTGGACCAAGAGTGATGTCTATCCGGGGGGCCATGCCATGGGACGGCCGCCAATCAGGTGAATGTGGATGTGCTCGACAGTCTGACCGCCGTCAGGTCCCGTATTTATGACAGTCCGATATCCCTGCGATAGGCCTTTCGTTCGTGCAATCTCTGCGGCAGCCCAGTGCAGATGGCCGAGAAGCGCTCTGTGACTCTTCTCGGCGTGGGCGATGGATGCGATGTGTTCTCGCGGCACAACCAAAATGTGCACGGGCGCCTGCGGATTGAGATCCGCGAAGGAGTAGCAGAGATCGTCCTGGTAAATTGCTTTCGACGGAATACTCCCGTCGACTATCTGGCAGAAGACGCAACTCATGTGAAAGAGTCTACAGACGTCCGGCAGCAGCTGTCATGGCTTGAAACGGGCGTTCGTGGATCACTTGCGGTTAATGAGTCTCGACTCTATTTGCGGTTGGGATCTCCTCGAGCGTCCAAGAGTCGGTGTATGGCCAACGCCAGCTTGCGATTGAAAGATCGAATCGACGCAAATGGGACATCGATGAGGCGATGTTTACCTGATCTTTCCATAACCTGCGCCACCCGCTTTTTGTGGTCGAGATCCATGACTACAAAAAGCCCCGGTGAACCTGCCACACCCACAACCTGACCCGGCTGGGGAAAACGATTAAAGAACTGATCTGACTTGATGACGATCCGGGATATAGCGGAACTCACTGAGCACCTCAGCGTTTGAGTGACTTCCGACGAGAACGGTCAGAGTGCCATTCTTCGCACAAATACAAGGATGCGCCGTGCTTGGATCTGGGTTGGTTGGTCCGTAAGTCTAAATCGCTCATTGCATTAATGTAAGTGGATTCTTGAGGCATGCGTAAGTCCTTGCTGAGTTACCTCGACCAAACACGCAGCCGATTGCGTAGCTTGAAGGGAGTGCATTCTCCATTGACAAGTTTTGAACGCACTCACAGGCAAAGGCTCGACTGCGAGGACAGGTTTTTACTTATCGGCGATAGAATAGCTTCAGCTTCCGAACCGCTCAGCGCTGTTGCACGAGTGAGACGACTTTACAACGTTGACGTTAGACGTGCGGAGTCGGGACTAAACGTGAAACAGCTGCGCTTTCCTCTCCGGAAAGGTGCATTGAGGGTTCACCAGTGGCAACAACTCAACTTCTTCCCGTCTATGCGAAGCTCACCCAAAAAATCCTGCGCAGGAGTCCGCGTCTTCACGTGGATGGCGGAGCGCAGGTTGTCGAAGGGATGAATCGATTTTGGCTCGCTCTGCGGTGCCCGCTCCATACCTGGAGCTGGCCCCGAGCAAACGGCAATGAGTTTCTGGGTCGCTATGATTCTCACCAGACGTGTCACAAATGCACGTCTCGACGGATGTTCGACACTCGCCAGTGGCAGGCGGGTCCGATTTACAAGAAGCGCGAAACATCCGTCCTAAGATGACGGGCGCGCCTCCTGCTCCTTCAACTGAAAGTGTGAGATCTCAACTCGTGTGGTCGAGAATAATCTTCCACCCTTGAGACCCCTTGCGCCAAACCAGGGAGAAGATGCCGTCATCTTTCGCCGATGCACCGTGTTCGGTGCGAGCCAGATGGAATTTGCCGGTCACGAGGGCGATCTCGGACTTCCCGCATCCGGATGGAAGCAGCCGAATATCGATGTCGGAAAACGTTAGTGTTCCCATCTGCTCGCGAGTGCTGTAGCTCTCCTTGTACCGCTCAAGAATTGGCTGAAAGCCCTTACGAAGCTTCTGTCCGATGAACGTAGTATCGGGAGAGTCCTCGTAGGTCTTCATGAAGGCGGGAATATCAGCGCGATTCCAGGCGTCGGTTTGCATTTGGATCGCGGTACGAATTGCGGTCTCGTCAACTGCCTGGTTGAGTGGATTCTGGGCGAGGACAGCGGTGCCCAGCGCAAGGGCGATTAAGAACACGCAGGTTGTCGTTAGGGCGCGGTTCATCGGAACTCTCCGGGAAGCGTAAATACGCAATCAGCTTACAATGACACTATGGCCGCCGCAGCCGACAATTCCCCATTTCGCGTGGTGCACACCGTGTGCTCGCACGATTGCCCCGATTCGTGCGCGGTGTTGGTTTCGGTAGACGCGACGGGAAGAGCCATCAAGGTGCAAGGGGATCCCAGCCAGCCTGTTACGCAAGGGTTTCTATGTGGGAAGGTGGCGAAGTACCTGGACCGGGTTTATTCGCCGGAGCGAATCCTGTTTCCTCTTCGGCGAAAGTCCGGAGTGGCCAAGGGGCCGCTTCCCAAGGGGCGGGAGCTGGAATCGTTTGAGCGCGTGAGCTGGGATGAAGCTCTGGCGGCGATTGCCACGCGACTACAACAGATCAGCGACAAGTTCGGACCAGAGTCAATTCTGCCCTATAGCTATGCCGGAACAATGGGTGTTCTGGGATACGGGTCGATGGACCGGCGGTTCTTTCACAGGCTTGGAGGCAGCCAGCTGGATCGAACGATCTGCGCTGAAGCAGGCGGCCAGGCATGGAATTTTGTGTATGGGAAAAAGCTGGGAACGCCGACAGAAGATTTCAAGCTTGCGAAGCTGATCATCGCTTGGGGGGCGAATATCCACGGCAATAACATCCATCTCTGGCCGATGGTGGAGCAGGCGCGACGCAGTGGCGCGCGGTTGATCGTGATCGATCCGTACAAAACCCGCACGGCGGCCCTTGCTGACTGGCACATCGCGATTCGGCCGGGTACCGATGTGGCGCTGGCGCTCGGCATGATGCATGTGATCCTGCGCGAAGATCTTCAAGATCGCTCCTATATTGCAGAGATGACACATGGATTCGAGCAGCTGGCCGAGAGAGTGGGCGACTACACTCCAGACCGTGTTGCCGCATGGACGGGCATGACGAGCGCGGACGTTGAACAGCTGGCGCGAGAATATGCGACAACACGGCCAGCGGCGATACGGCTCAATTACGGTGTGCAACGATGCGACAACGGTGGAGCGGCCACGCGGGCAATTGCGATGCTACCGGCTTTGACTGGCGCATGGAAGTATCGCGGTGGCGGTGGATCGCTTTCGACTTCAGGTGCTTTTCAGTGGAATAAGCGGGAACTGGAGCGGATGGACCTGGCCCTTGATTCGCCGATTGGCAGGCCCGCGAGGGTGGTGAACATGTCACTCCTGGGACGGGCACTCAACGCCGAGGCGGGAGATATTGAGGTACTGAGTGGTGGCCCGGCGGTAAAGGCCATGTTCGTTTACAACTCGAATCCGGGAGCAGTGGCGCCCAATCACAACGCGGTTCGCCGGGGGTTGGCGCGCCCAGATTTGTTCACGGTTGTGCACGATCTGTTCTTCAACGACACGACAGATTATGCGGACTTCGTGCTTCCGGCGACGACATTCCTGGAGCATGACGATATTCAGGGTGCCTATGGGCACTACTTTGTACAGAGGTCGAACAAGGCGATTGACCCGCTGGGAGAATCGCGCCCAAACATTCGACTGTTTGGCGAATTGGCTCAACAAATGGGGTTCACGGAGCCATGTTTCCGGGACACCGAGGAGCAGATGATTCGTCAGGCACTTTCGATCGGTCTGGATGGACGATCCAAAAACAAAGGCATGGAGCATATCAGCCTCGAAGATTTGGAGGAGAGGGGTCATATTCCGCTAAACTTTCATCTTCACCCGGACGAACAACCCTTCATGCCATACACGGAAGGCGTTTTGCCGACGCCTTCTGGGAAGATTGAGTTCTATTCCGAGGCACTGAACGCGGCCCAGCAGGATGGGCTCCCGGCTTATGAGCCACCTGCGGAATCGCGATGGTCTGAAGCGGCAAAGCGGTATCCACTTGAATTGCTGGGTCGCAAAGCCGACAACTATATGAATTCCACTTTTGCAAACCTGGATGGGCATCGGAAGATGGAGGCCCGGACGACACAGCGCGTTGAAATGCATCCTGACGACGCCAGGCAGAGAGGAATCCTGGATGGAGACAGGGTCCGCGTGTGGAATGACCGCGGCGAGATTGCGCTGTATGCGATGGTGGACGGAGCGGTCCCAAAAGGCGTTGTTGCCGCCCGGCTGGACTGGGCCAAGCTCAGCGAGAGCGGCGTGAATATCAACGCGCTCACGAGCGAGCGGCTGACAGACATCGGGGCTGCACCGACTTTCTACTCGGTGCTGGTGGAAGTGGGAAAGGTCTAGCAGCTCTCAGAACCTGACAGAATGCAAGCTTGCGCGTCTCTACGCCGGCGCGTTCGTGTGCGCAGGAGATGAGCAAAGGCGGTACACTGGCTATATGTCGTCCTGGGTTGCTTTTATTGTCGTTATCGTTCTGGCGCTTGCCTATATGTTCATGAAGCGCTCAGGCCAGATCTCGTCGAAGGAGGCTGGCGAATACTTGAGAAATGGCGCCATGCTTATCGACGTGAGAAGCGTGAACGAGTTTGACTCCGGCCATATACTGCAGGCCTACAACATGCCACTGGATCGGGTCGACGTGCTGGTTCCATCTGCTGTTAAAGACAAGAACAAGGTGCTGTTGCTTCACTGTTCGACGGGTGTGCGAAGCGGCCTGGCAAAGAAAAAGCTCGAGGAGATGGGATACAAGAATGTTTTTAATCTTGGTTCTTATGAGCGCGCCGGCAAGATTGTGATGGGACGCTAACGGTCGCGAACAAGGAACGAACAAGAGGCCAAGGTCGAGAAAGAGATCCGAGATCTATCTCGGGTCCCTCTGAGGATGACTCCCAAGTCCGATGCGCCGCAGGTGCTCTACCTCGAAATCTGCAATTGAGTTGTAGCGGGCTCAAGTCCGGGTGATTCCGCACGAAGCTGAATGCTCCCGGCATCTCCCTTTGATCGAATGATCACAACGCACTGGCCGTGAAATGCCCGGCAGCGAGGCTGTCTGAAGCTGGCAACATCTTTTGGGTTGGCACTGCCAACTGCAGCAATCTCTCCGGGACCCTCAAGGATAAAGCTGACGGGTGCCGCGGAATCTGGAATCGGCCTGTTTTGCTCGTCGGCAACCTGGACCATCACGTAGCTCAGATCGTCGCGTGTTGCGTTTAGTTTTGGTCTGTCCGGAGTAAGGATAAGCTTGTATGCCTTGCCGACAGTTTCGAGTGAGACCTTGCCAATTTCGTTTCCGCCCTGATATGCAATTGCTTCAAGTTTGCCGGATGCATACGGAATCCTGAACTCCGCTTTCAGCGCATCCTTTTCAGTTAGGTCTTTTGAATCGACTTCCTTGTCGTTCAGCAGCAGCTTCACCCTGTCTCCGCGAGTGTAGACGCGAATGCTCATCGGAGTGTTCTCGAAACCAGGCCAGCTCCAACTGCGCAATTCGTCGCTCCACCCCCACATGCTGATGTGCTCCGCGTAGCCAGCGGGAATAGGGCGCTGAACAGCCATCTCGATTTTGCTTCGGCGCCATACGACATCGCGGAAGTATGACTGAGGCTTTTTGTTCCCGATGAGGTCGATGTCGCCGCAATAGGAGTTGAACCATGGAAACGGCGGCGAGAAGACGTCATGTGCCTGACTATTGGCTATGCTGGCGTGACCGATGCCCGACTCGCCCAGATAGTCAATGGCGGTCCAGACGAAGTCGCCGAGGACATAATTGTTGGCCTCGACTGCGCGCCAGTTCTGGAACGCCTGCTTAGGAAACGACTCAGTGCCGGCCATGATGCGGTCGGGAAATTTCGCGTGATCCTTCTCATATTCAGGCCACTGGTAGTTATAGCCCCCAACATCGAGATACGTGAAAGCTGGCTGCATGTCGGCCCAGGTCTTGCCTGGGTGATCCCACGCGTGACAGATGGCCCCTGTGACTTTTCGGGTGGGGTCCAGTTTGTGAGCGAGAGCTGCGAGGGCTTTGCCTATTTCCACGCCTTGAGGTTCCGCGCGCTCGTTGATCTCGTTGCCTATGCTCCAGAGGATCACGGAAGGGTGATTGCGATCGCGGAGTATCAGACTTTCGAGATCGCGCTGCCACCAGTCCTTGAAATAGAGATGATAGTCCTGCGGATTTTTGTTTCCGGCTTCCCAGCAATCGAATGCTTCGTCGATAACGAGCATGCCGAGACGATCACAGGCATCGAGGAAGTCGCGCGATGGAGGATTATGGCTGGTCCGAATTGCGTTGTAGCCATTTGCCTTAAGGATTTCGACGCGCCGCTCTTCCGCCCTGGGAATGCAAGCTGAGCCGAGTGGCCCATTGTCGTGATGGACACATCCACCCTGAAGCTTTACGGCTTCGCCGTTGACGCGAAGGCCTTGAGCAGCATCGATCTCGATTTTGCGAATGCCAATGCGAACCGCGGCTGCATCCACGGGCTTCTGATCGTATTCAGCTAGGACCTCGGTGCGGTAGAGATGCGGATCGCGCGGCGACCATAAACGTGGGTTGGCAATATGTAACGTACAGGTTGCTGTAGCCTTCCCTCCCTTGGGGACTGTGAGGGGGCAGGACGACTCAGCGGCAGTCTCGCCTCCTGAATCGATCAGACGGACTCGCGCGGTGGCGCGCCTATCGGTTGGAGCGCCATTCTCTAGGGTGATTTCTACGCTCACTGTCGCAGATCCCCGGGAGACGTCAGGTGTGGTAACGGAGATTCCGTACTCCGGAATACGAAGATCATCGCTGATTGCAAGCCAGACCTTGCGAAAGATGCCGGATCCGGAGTACCACCGGCTGTTTCGGCCGGTGTTGTTGACACGCACGACGACGAGATTAGAGCCATCTTTCAGGTGCCCGGTAATGTCAAAGGAGAAAGGAGTGTATCCGTAAGGGTGGTTGCCTAGATGAGTGCCGTTGAGCCAGACATCACAGTTCATGTAGACGCCTTCGAATCTGAGCTCAGCCTTCTTCGGTTTGGGAGTCGGCGTTTGGAACGACTTGCGATACCAGGCGATTCCGCCGACAGTCCAGCCGGTGGAGATCTGGCCCTCACTCTGGTAGGCGTCGAAGGGCCCAGTGCGAAGAGGGTTAGTTCCTTCGGTCCAGATTGCTCCCTGTTCTTCGGCGGCGATGAGAGGTAGGTCCTCGATGCTCCAGTCGTGGGGAACGTCAAGCGTTCGCCAATTCGAATCGTCGAAGGACTCTGCCTCGGCTCCGGCTAAGTCTCCGCGATGGAAGCGCCAATCTTCCGTGAAGGGAAGGAGCCGGTTCTTAAGAAGTTCTTGGAATTCGGCGTCAGCTGGCCAAGCGGGCAAGTGCTTCGATCCAGGTTTTGCGATGGCGGTAACGGGGAGCAGAGAAACTGCCGAGACGCCGGCGATGCTCTGTAATGCCTCGCGCCGAGTCATTTCAGATGCGTGGAAGGGATTGTTCTTCTCGCTTGGCAGCATGAAGGTCACTCCTTTTCAGGGACAGACCATCGTAAACTCCCGGAGCTGAGTTGAGTCACGAGACATTGGCGAAAGGATCTTCGAAAGAGGGGCACTGGGGAGTGAGAAGTTCTGCCCCGTTCTCGGTTACAACCAGGTCATCTTCGAGGCGAATGCCGAATTGTCCAGGGATATATACGCCGGGCTCGTCGCTGAGAGTCATGCCAGCTGCCAGGGTCGGGTTCAGATCCCATCCGTACATATTATTGCGAACGAAGTACGGCCACTCATGTCCGTCGAGGCCAATGCCGTGGCCAACCCGGTGGGTGAAGTATTTGAATGCGGGACCGTAACCGCCATCCGAAATGATTTTGCGAGCGGCAGCATCGACGGTTGCAGTTGCCACACCCGGTCGGGCGGCATGCAGGGCTGCTGTCTGTGCTTGTCGGACGAGATCAAAGACAGAGAGCATTTTGTCCGTCGGTTTGCCGAGGACGAAGGTGCGGGTGATATCGGACTGATAGCCCTCGACTGAGCACCCGTCGTCGAGCATGAGAATGGAGCCTTCGCGAAGAGTTTGAGGCTGACGTGAGCCGTGCGGGAGCGCTGTGTACTCGTCGACGTTGAGGCTGGCTTCGCCATCAAAGCCGACTTGGCGGTATGCGGCTGCAATGAGCTGGTGAACATCTGCGGTTGTCATTCCCGGATGAAGTGACTGAGCCACAGCACGGTAAACGAGGAGAGTAGCGCGGCAGGCCAATCGCATGCAGTCGAGTTCATGCGCGCTTTTGATCATTCGGCAACCGGCAGTAATAGGCGTGGCTGAAACGAGTTTGAGATGCGGGCTGGAAGTGCGAATGCCTTCAGAAAAGACGAACGCCATGTGTTCGTCAAGGCCGATCGTCGCCGTGGAAAGTCCGCGATCCTTGAGGCCAGTACCCAGGAGAATGAAGGGGTTCTCATCTTCCTGCCAGGTGAGGATGTCGCCATCAGCAATCGGCCCGGAGGCGAGAAGCTCGTGCGCACGGCCTTCTTCGAAAGCAGGACAAATAAGGAAGGGTTTGGATCGGGCGGGCAGGACGAGGGCCCAGAGACGTTCACCGCCGTAAAGGTGCAGGTTCGCAAAGTAGACAGAGGAGCTGGTCGAGTTGGCGAGGATGATGGCGTCAATTTTATTCCGCATCATCAGTTCGCGAGCGTGCTCGATGCGGGCTTGACGCTCGGCGGTGGTGAATGGGCGAGCCTGGCCCGAGAGAACGGGGAGGGACTTGATGGCGAAAGACGATGATGGGGCTGTGCTCGACTGCGCCGTCAGATGAGAGGCGACAAGAACAGCGCCGGAGCCGGTGATGAATTTTCGGCGTGAGATGCCGGATGAGGGAGACATGGTCCTCCGCGGGGAATCGGGATCGTGGCTGACTCAAGAGTAGCGCCTGGATGGCGGGCACAGAGTCGGATTCCGCGGCATCTGCATTCTGTTCGTTGTTGACACAGGCGATTTCAGATGCGAGGCTCACAGAAAATCTGAGGGAGATTTCGGTTCTGAAAGGTCCTGGAGCGATGAGAAACGCTGTTCTTGCCTTGTTGACGAACGTATTGTGGGTTTCGGTCGCATTCGCAGCTGCCGGAGATGATGTGGCGGCGCCGCTGCGGCATTTTATTGATGCTTTCAACAAGGGGGACACGGCCTCTGCGTATGCCACATACGCGAAGGGGGAAATTTCAATAGTGGACGAGTTCGCTCCGCATCGATGGAGTGGGACGCATGCCGCGCAGGACTGGGCCGCCGCGTATGACAAGCATGCGCAGGCAACAGGCGTCTCCGATGGACAGGTGAAATATGGGACACCGACTCGAGTCGAGGTCGAAGGCGAGCTAGCTTACGTCATCCTGCCAACTGAGTATTTGTACAAGGAACATGGGAAGCAGATGGATGAGAAAGGCCAGGTTACAGCTGTGTTGCACAAAGAAGATGGAGCCTGGAAAATACGCGCCTGGACCTGGTCTGGTGAAAAGCCGCACTTGGCGAAATAAGTTCGAATCATGTCAAACGGGAACTACTTCGCTGACCTGGACGATAGATTCGCCAGAGTAGTATTTGCGCTGATCGGCTATAAGGTCTGAAGCAGTGGCAGCTAGAGCCGTGTCGAGGTGAAGCATCGACTCGAAGTAGAGGTGGCCAACGGCATGGTAATGAGAAGGAGTGCCGGGAGGGAATGCGCCGATGCCCCGGTCTACTTCGATGCGGACGAGCCCGCGTGCCCCAAGCAGCTTACGGGCAACGACGAGATGAGGGCCGAGGTAATATTCCCAGTCGAAGGTAGAGCCCGGTGAGGCAGGGTAGAGCACGCTGAGTCGGACCATTAACCCCGGAATACAAGCTGTGTGTCTCCGGTGTCAATGAAAGGTGGCTGTACCGATCTGGTTCCTGTGACGATCAAGCAATGGAAAGGTGAGATTGATGATTCACTCAGCCGGCGTTGACGGAAGTATCTCGATGTAGTCGAAGGCTGCGGAATCCGGAGCGTCGGGTGTGCCTTTGATCCGAATGAGATCGCCGGACTTCAAAGCAACACTATGAAGAATGTAGCGCGTCGAATTGTCGCCATTCGGATGATTCGACGGCAGGTTATCCTGCGCAGTCCACGTATCGATCTGGCGGCCATTGATTGAGAGGGCGAATTTGGCGCCGCCGCCTCCAATATCGAAATACTGCACGGCTACCTTGAACGTGCCGGGTCTGCCGCTGTACGTGAAGTCGGCAGAACAGGATGTGTGTTCTTCACATTCGACGGCTTTGCCGCGACTCGCGTCTTCCCATGGAGCGATGTCGATCACGTTGTAGCCAGTGGCCTGCGCATCCTCGGCTTCCAGACGATTGGGGTAATTGCCGACGCGGCCCTTTGCATCGGAGACTCCACTGAGCTTAAGAAAATACTGCGTGACGGCGTCGCGCCATACGATTGCATGTCCGGCCTGGTAATCAAGCCGCTGAAGTACGTCGGCGAATAGAACCGGTTCGAGCCACGTTTTGAGCGACTTCCAATCTTCGACGAATCTCGCAGCCTGCGCTGCTCCGTCGTAGTGCGAATCGTAGAGAGATTGGATGACGGTCCTCCCGTCCTGCAGCCTGTGCGTATACGGGACGTGGTGAAAGAAGAGGAGCAGATCGTCAGGAGTGGTCTCTGCGGATTCGTAACTTTTTGCGTGTTCAGGTGAATATTGACCGACGTAGCCTGAGCCCGTTTCCACGGTGCGATCGAAGCCTACGCCGTCGTGATCGGCTTTATGCCATTGACCCCAGCCGTTGCGCTCGCTTGCCTCGACGTTTGGGCCGTAATGGCTTCCCGTGATATCAGTGAGCGTCTGCAGACCAAGTGGCCCAGTGTATTTCTCGTAGGCAGGCCACGACTCCATCAACATGTGCACCACAGTGCGGACGGCTGTTGGCTCAGTGGAGATAGTCTGCCGGGTCCATTCAGTCGCAATGTCTTCGGGCTTGAGGTCGGGATTCCAGGCGAGGCGGCCGAAGGCGTAGAGATTCGCGAGGGCGAGCGGCGAGCCGAGCCAGCCGTTTTGTCCAACGCACGCGACGCCTATCATGCCTCCAAGCTGGCGATGAAACGACTGTCCAGAGACGATCTGTTTCACAGGAGTTGACGCACCATTCACGCGCATATCGAGGTCAAGAACTTCTTTCCACATGGGCGCGATGTATACGAGATGGCGTTGCTGACCGAGGTATTCCTGCGTGATCTGGAATTCAATGGCCTGGCTGGTATGCGGCAGCCCGCCGAAGAGGGGCGAAACGGGTTCACGCGCCTGAAAGTCGATCGGGCCTTCCTTGGTCTGAATGATGACGTTTGAAGAGAATTTGCCGTCGAGGGGGTGGAAGATGTCGTAGGCGGCTCGTGCTCGATCGGCTTTGGGATCGGTCCAGTCGAGATGGTGGTTGTAGACAAATGCGCGATAGAGGACGACTCCGCCATGTGGAGCGAGTGCGGCTGCGAGCGTATTGGCGGCATCGACGGGTGAGCGGCCATAAGTGCCGGGGCCGGGCTGCCCTTCCGAGTCGGCCTTAACCGTGAACCCTCCGAAGTCCGGTATGACGGAGTAGATCTCATTGACCTTGTCGCTCCACCATTTTTGGACTGCCGGGTCGAGTGGGTCGAATGTGGGAAGACCGCCAAGCTTTTGCGGACTGGCGATGTCGGCCGAGAGGGAGACCCGTATGCCGTACGGACGCATGGCATCGGCGATGCGGGCGACTTCCTTTACCATTTCCGGCGTGAAGAAGGCTGAGGCGTTGTTGACGTTGTTGAGATTGCATCCGTTGATGCCAATGGAGGAAAGGAGTCGTGCGTACTCCATCACCGGCGCGAGGTTTCCGCGAACATGGCCGTTGTCGAAGAAGATGCTGCGGCCTCCATAACCGCGCTCTATAGAGCCGTCAATGTTGTCCCACTCGTCAACCCAGCGAATCGGCATGGCGGGGCTGCCACGCAAGCCATCTTTCGGAATTCCGTCTTGAGCGGCTACGGCTGATCGGCGAATGAGTTCGAAAACCCCATACAGCGTCCCTTTCGCGCTACCGCCGGCAATGACGAGTCGGTGTGGATTCCGCCAGATCCAGTAGTCCTCAGGCCCCAGGTGGCTTGGTGTGGGTATGCCTGGGAAACTTGCTTGAACCTCCGCAACTGTTCCCAGGGCGATCTCACTGGAGAATGTCCTTTTGGCGCGGGCGGAGGCGTCTGTTCCCGCCAATGAGCCAAGATAGCGATTCAGCTCGGCCGCTGCGACTCTTTCGATCGCGTCTTGTCCGAGTGCGCGCGCAGTAATTGAAGAGTGAGAGTTGGTTGTTTCTTTCGATCCGTATTTGAGCCACGCCTGGTCGGCGGTTTGAGCAGTTATGGATGGGATAGAAGAAAGCAGGATGGCGACGAGCGGAAGCAGCACCGTGGGCCGGAGAGATTTCACGGACTCATTCTATGACCCGGCAGTTCGAGTGAGTCACGTCGGAAATTCAGTAACGTTTTGTCATGGCCTGTGGAGGCTCACCCTTTTTTCCGCTCAGGAGCCAATCGACTGGCTTGCGCACGTCGTCCTCTTTGGCCTCGCCCATCACGCGGGCGATGGGTTGGCCGGTCTCATCGAGAACGATTGTTCCAGGCACGACGTTGCCAAGGCCAAAGCCGTCGAGTGTCTCAGTGTCGGCGTTGACCCAGCTAACGAGATCGACGTGAAGTTTGGCAAGTGCGGAGGGAATTTTGTTACGGTCCTTGACGTCGTCGATCGAAATGAAGACGAAGTTGACTGGCTTGCCAGAGTACGATGAGGCAATCTGCGAGAGACGGGGAAGCTCTTCCTGACACGGGCCACACCAAGTGGCCCAAAAGTTTACGACTACGATCTGGCCGCGGAGCGACGAGAGTTTATGCGACTGACCTTCAAGCGTCCTGAATGTAGGATCCGGAAGTCGCTTTGCCGATACAGCAGATGGCAGGGTCGCCAGGCACAGGAATAAAGCGAGATATCGATAGCTGGGGGAGGGCAGCATCTTCTGTGAAGATAAATGCAGATTGATAGTTCGGGCTCCATCGGAAGTTTGAGGTAACGCTCAACACGTTAGGCGACGTAAGTCACGAAGAGGGCTGTTATTTTCATCCGGACGGAGCCACAGGGTCTTCCCAACCCTAATGATCGATCGCTCTGTCGATTTTTGAGGTCAGTTCTTCCTTCCTGATTGGAGACAATAAGATGAAAAAGCTCCTGTTGCGGAGCGCGGTTTCTGCCGCGTCTCTGTCGCTATCCCTTCTCTGTTTGCAGCCAGCCGCACACGCACAAGGCTGCGTCGCCGCCCACTCTCCGCAGCCGGTCATTTCGGGATTGGATCCGACAAACCAGGCTGCTATCGCGCACTCTTCGGGAACGAACTTCCTGCACGGCCTGACGATATCGACAGGGTATCGCGTCTACAACTCGTACAGGCATTACATCGGCACCGACTACCAGGCGCAGAGGCAGGCACTGCATAACGCTGTGGTGAACCACGTCAACCTGTTCGAGCTTGATTTGAACTATCAGCTCACGCCCCGATGGAGCGTCATTGCAACGATTCCAGGTATGGAAGCGACACGTCACGGTCAATCGAGTGCTACGAACTTCTATCGTTCAGGTGGCATCGGAGATGTAACGGTAGGTGCCCAGGCTTGGGTCTGGCGTCCGCCAACAGAGAGCCATGGCAACGTAGCGATTTCTGCACAGCTGAAGCTGCCCACCGGAATCAACGATGCAAAGGGCACGGCGTTTGCGAAAAACGGAACGTCGTCGACACAGCCGTTTGACGAGTCGATCCAACCTGGTGACGGGACTTATGGGTTTGCGCTGGCGACTGAGGCGTATCGGGAACTCTACTGGCGGACCTCAGCTTACTTCACGGGTTCATGGCTGTTCAGTCCGCAAGACACGACGGGCGTGGCGCAGGCTCGTTCGGCTCCGGGTGAGAACGTGATTTCTGCAACGGATCAGTACCTGTGGCGCGGCGGATTTTCGCGGCCAGTCACCGGAGTGAAGCTGTTGCGCGGGCTGGCGCTCAGCTTTGGCGGACGCATGGAAGGTGTGCCGGTACGGGATGCCTTCGGGGCGAGCAATGGGTTCCGGCGTCCGGGTTACGTCATCTCGATTGAGCCCGGAATGATGTACAGCCGTGGACGGTGGGGGTTCTATGCGAGCGGGCCGTGGGCAATGGAGCGGAATCGCAAGACCAGCGTGACGGACATTGCAAACCACACGCACGGCGATGCGGCCTTCGCTGACTACACGGTAATTACGGGGATCTCGAGGACGTTCTAGCGGCGTTGATCAGGGACGGTGGTCGACTCCCGGATCCCGATGTGCGCGTCAAAATCGATAATCACACGACGAAGGCCGCGTACGGCGTTGCAGATGTAAACGCCGTCTGCGGCCTTAAGGTCATTGAGGGCAATGATGTTCTCTTTGACATCGGGGAGGGTGGAGAGAAGGTGCCGGCGGTAGACACCGGGAAGAAGGCCGCATTCCAGCGGAGGGGTATACCAGCTTCCCGAGTGCTCAATGAATATGTTGTTGACTGTTCCCTCCGTGACTTCCTCGTCGGTGTTGAGGAAAATCGCATCGGTGAAGCCGGAAGAATTTGCAGCGGTGTATGCGCGGTTATAGAGCTCGCGGCGAGTGGTTTTGTGGAAGAGGAATCGATCGCGCAGGTTGGTGCGAATTGAAGCCAGGCAAGCGCGCAAAGGCTCCTTGTCATTGCGGAATGACGGAAGAAGCTCGGAGTCGATGTGGGTCTCGCCGTCAGGACTAAGCAGCAGGCGAATCTTTCGCGGCTGGTCTTCGGTGAATTGAGAGACGGCCCTCAGCAGTACGTCTCGAATCGTATCCCGATCGGACACAAAGCCGAAGTAGTGAGCTGAATCCGCAATACGATCGAGGTGTAGCTCGAGGAATGGGAAGGTTCCATTCCAGAGCATGGTTTCAATGAGCGAGAACGGTTCGGAGGAGACGGTCAGGAAGTCGGCCTTAAGCAGACACTCCCGATATTCTTCTGCCGGTTTGGAATCGATGACGATGCCGCTGCCAATACCTCCACGGACAACGCCTCCCTCATATTCCAGCGTTCTGATGGCAACGTTGAAGACCGTCTGTTTCTTTGAAAAATATCCGATGGCTCCGGTGTAGACGCCACGAGGCTCATTCTCGATCTGAGCGAGCAACTGCATGGCGCGTACCTTTGGCGCTCCGGTGATCGATCCGCACGGAAAGAGAGCACGAAAAATGCCTTCGTAGCCGACGTCGGGCAGCAGATCGCCTGAGATGCGAGAGGTCATCTGCCAGAGTGATGGGTATCGTTCTACTGCGAAGAGCTGCTCAACCTTCACAGAGCCGAATGAGCAGACGCGGCCGAGGTCGTTGCGGATAAGGTCAACGATCATGACATTTTCTGCACGATTCTTTGGGTCATTGGCCAGCCAGCCGGCAATCTCGTTGTCTTCAGCGTTGGTTCGACCGCGGGGACCTGTGCCCTTCATGGGCTGGCTCGTAATGCGACGATTCTCGTCGATACGGAAAAAGAGCTCCGGCGAGAAAGAGAGGATATGGTGTTCGGGCCGGGAATGGAGAAATGCGCCGTAGTCTACGGGCTGGGCTGCAGTGAGCCGGGAGTACAGGTCGGAAGGCGACTCGGCGAATTGGGCGCGGAGCGGGAAAGTGAAGTTCAGCTGATAGACATCTCCCGCGCGGATCCATTCGTGAATCTGTTCGACTCGAGAGGCGAATTGCTGTTCATCGAGGTTGAAATGAACGTCGGGCGAACGGTGTGAATCCGGGTAGTCGATGTTCTGTGGGAGAGCTGCTAAGAACGGAGTGCTCGCATCGAAGGCGCCCAGGCAGTGGTTGAAGGTATAACACCGGTCGTATATCGCAAAGCATGCGAGGAGGTCTGAGTCACGGAGACTGCGGGTGGGGACAGTGGGTTCGAAGTACCGTGCGCACTCGTAGGCGAAGTGGCCGGCTGCGAACAGCCCTTGTTCAATGGCCTCTTCGATTTTTGAAAAGAGTTCTGGAAGATCGTCGAGCTGGCGGATCTCGATGATTTGCAGGGGAGACGTGAAGAGACGGCTGCAAACAGACTCGCCTGGCCGGGAGGTATGAAGAAGAATGGTGCCCGGCGTTTGCTCGACGTATTGAAAGACTTGCGGCGGCAGGGGATGCCAGGGAGTCATGCATCCACCCTTGAAGTGAAGTTATTTTGTGACGGTCAGAGCCACGGTCGTGGTGTGCGTGGTGGCGGTAACACCGTTGCTCGACTGTGCTGTGATGGTTACGTTATATGCTCCCGTCGGCGTGGGGAGATTCGGCGGGGGGCCGTGATTGCGATAGTTGTAGAGCGGCGAGCAGCCTGTCGATCCGAGGACACCGACAAAAGCTAACAGCGCAATCAGAGAGAGGCGGCTCAGGAACCGCTGCCGGCGGAGGCCGAAAGCGAGTCCACCGAGGGCCAGGGTGCCCGGCAAGAGGATGGCCCAGGCAATCGGAAGCGTCTTTCGGACTTTTACCGGATCAGCTGCTGCGAGGGATGGCGCCTGCGTGGCAAGCACCATCGAACTCGTGATTCCGGTCGAGGCACTAATGGGGATTTCGATGTTTGCCGGTGTAAAGGTGCAGGAGGTCTGATCGGGGAGACCTGCGCAGGAGATGGTGACGAACATCGGCGCGGTGAGGGACGCGGCGTTGAGAGGAGTGACGGTAACGACTGCCGTACCGGACTGTCCCTGCTTGAGGCTTACCGAACCTGGAGCGATCGCGATCGAAAAGTCGGGGGCGGCGCCGGCTGTTGCGGCAAGCGTGGAGACTGCCGAGGTTGAACCGGCATGGGTTGCGTTGCCTGAATAGAGAGCGCTGAGGGAGTGCGAGCCACCGGGAAGGGTGATGGTCGAAGTAGCCTTGCCATCGGCGCCGAGGACGATTCCACCCAGCGACTTTCCGTGATCTGCGATCGTGATGGAGCCTGGAACGCCGACTCCATCTTCACCATTGACAGCAACGGAGATGTTCGCCTGGGTTCTGCCATCGGCGTCGCGGGTGTCAACGAGTAGGGTGGTCTGCGTTGGTTGCTGCTTGACTGCGGCTGGGGCTGCGAGCGCCGGAATTGCCATAGCGCAGAGATAGGCTGCAACCCTGTGGCGGAACATACGTATCACGTGCACCTGCTCCAAATGTAAAAAGAAATCGTTCGATCGCCGGTTTTCGCGCGTACTCCCATTGTATCCGGCGGAGCCGGTGGTAGCGAACCGTAAGAGCGTACGAGAGTTGGACGGATCAGAGGCGATTCGGGAGCACGAAGGGACCTATATCGGCGGAGAATTGCCGAACAGGTCCCAGGTGCAGCGAACTCATGATGGTGGAGTGTTTCAGGCGTGGTCTGGATTGGGAGTTTCGATGACGAGGACTTCGCGGATGCGGTCTTCGAGTTTCTGGCGTGATTGCTGTTCCGCCTGGATTTGCTCTTCGGTTTTCTTAGTCTTCGAACCGAAGACGGAGGTAAAGAAGTTTGGTTTCCGATCTTGAGACATAGGTACGGCTCTCCTGGGGGTGAAGGTCCCTGCGTGCCTCGCCTGGATGTCTTACTGTCTCGTTCCTGGTTCCGACGGCGGGTACAGATATGAACTTCTGATCTTACTCGTCCATGTTATCCGGGATTCCTCGAATGTGTAAGGTCCTTTACGTCACATCGGGGGGAAGTAAGTGGTCACCGCGAGTCAGGGTACCTATATAACTCTTAAAGTGATCTTGCTATGACCTTCAGATCGTATCGAGGCAGGCTGGCCCCATCGCCCACCGGGTATCTGCACCTGGGCCATGCGCGCACGTTTCATCGTGCCTGGCTGCGCGCCCGGGAGCGGTCCGGGTCGCTGGTGATGCGCATGGAGGATCTGGACCCGGACCGGAGCCGCGGCGAATTCGCAGAGGCGGCCCTCGAAGATCTGCGCTGGCTCGGCATGGAATGGGACGAAGGCCCAGATGTTGGGGGCCCTCACGCTCCTTATATACAGAGCCGCCGCATCGATAAGTACCGGGAGGTCTGGCAGACACTTCGCGACGCCGGGTTTATTTACCCGTGCCGGTGCTCGCGCAAAGATCTGGCGGCGGCGCTCGGGGCACCGCACGAGGGCGCGGCGCGGGCCGATGACCCGGACGATGAGCCTGTCTATCCGGGAACTTGTCGGCCGGTAACCACGGGGAGTGAACCTGCGTACCTTTCCGGCAGCGGGCTCAACTGGCGATTCCGGGTTCCCGACGGCGAGGCGATCGAGTTCGAGGATGGCAATCTCGGCCCGCAGCGGTTTGTCGCCGGGGTCGACTTCGGCGATTTCCTGGTCTGGCGCCGGGACGGGGTGCCGAGCTACCACCTTGCTTGCGTGGCCGATGACTCTTTGATGGAGATCACGGAGGTGGTCCGGGGAGCCGATCTGCTCAAGTCCACGGCGCGGCAGATATTGCTGAATCGAGCTCTCGGTTTTCGAGAGCCTGACTGGTTCCACTGCGAACTGATGGTGGATGAGCAAGGGCGGCGACTGGCAAAACGGCACGATGCTCTCAGTATTCGGGAGCTGCGCCGGAAAGGGATGTCTCCGGAGCAGGTGCTTGCGGGCGACCGCGTCTCATAGTCCGCGTCGATGTCGATGTCCGATTCCCAATTCATATCGAATTTTGCTACCTAATAGATTCGCAAGGGCTTAGCCAGCCGGTAATGACAAGAAACGATTTAGCAGGCTTTCCGGCCAGCCTGAATTGAGCTGCAAGCAAAAGACGGTCCCATACCAAATTTGCAACCTAATAGATACGAAAAGACTTACCGACCTCGTAATTGATAAAGAACGACTTAGAATCGCGTTTCGGTCCGCGCGATTCAGCCGCTACAGAAACTTTCTTGATGCAAATTTTGCTACTTAATACATACGGATGGACTTAGCTGACCGTTAATTGATTAGAAACGACTTAGAGGCGCGTTCCGCTCTGCGTGATCCCAAGCGCTGACAGAAAACGGTTTAATACAGATTTTGCTACCGGCATAAATATACTTGACACACCATGACAATCATGCGATTCTATCTAAGTCATGGAACACAAAGAGTTTCCCAAATCGCTACTCCAAGCAATCCGCTATTTTGACGATCCTGACGTTTGCGTCGAGTTTGTGGCTAGTATGCGCTGGCTTGATGGCCCCATTTGCCCTCACTGCCAAGGGAACAAGGTTTCGTATCTGAAGACTCGCCGCATCTTCAAGTGCATGGCGAAGGACTGCCATAAGCAGTTCTCAGTGAAGACCGGGACCATCTTTGAAGACTCTGCGATTCCCTTGGACAAGTGGCTCACCGCGATCTGGCTGGTAGTGAACTGCAAGAACGGAATCTCCAGCTATGAACTGATGCGCGATCTCAAGGTGACTCAGAAGTCTGCTTGGTTCATGCTCCATCGCATTCGTTTGTCTATGGCCAATGAGTCTATGTTCAAGATGGGCGGTCCTGAAGGTGGACCCATCGAAGTGGATGAGACTTTTGTTGGTCCGAATCGCCGCAAGATGCACGCCAAGAAACTCGCAGAGCGCAAGCAGGGAACCAACTACAAAATGGGTGTTCCCGTCATGGGCATCCTGGATCGGGAAGCTCGGCAGGTTCGCGCAAAGGTGATTCCCAACGTCAAGCGCGAAGTATTGCAGAACGAGATTCTAAAGAACGTCGAACACAAGTCCACTGTGTACACCGATGGCTGGGCATCCTATGACGATCTGAAGGCGAAAGAGTTCATCCACGATACCGTGAGCCATGTGAACGAATACGTGCGCGGAAACGTGCATACTCAGGGGATTGAGAATTTCTGGTCACTGCTCAAGAGATCACTTCGCGGCACATACGTTGCTGTCGAACCATTCCACCTTGACGCCTATGTGACTGAGCAGGTGTTTCGGTTCAACAATCGAGCGACGAAGGACAATCCGTTGACGGATGCGGATAGATTCATGCTGGCAGTATCGCAAGCAGCGGGTAAACGGCTGACCTACGCAGAACTGACTGGCAAGGTGGATGCGTCGCCTGAGCAGCCGTTCTAAATTGCCCGCTTGGGCGAAGCGCCAGAAACGCGGGAAGCGGAAGGCTTAGGTTTCCGCTTGTCTTCTTCTATTCGCCGTTGCAATTCAACTTTTGACACCTTGAGAATGTCACGCATTGCGTTGGTAAATTTCGCAAACTCTGGATCGCTTGGCGGGTTCATTGGCTTGTCGGCAATCCTTTCGTAACAGTCACTCTGACCTCTAGAGTCACAGGATCGTGAGCCAGTTTATCCCCCACATAGAGCGACATAACGATTCTAACAATTCCGTTCTGTCCCATCGGGAACCCGTTGTTCCGAGTGATGAACGCCATTACGTCTTTCTTGGTCACGGAGACGATAGTATCTTGCTTTACGAGCAAAGACCCGTCTGGCCAGAATACTTCTAGCAACAATTTGTAGGTCTGGTCGGCCTCGTCTGGTGAAGTTAATTGCCACTTCGAAAATATCGCCCATTCTTTCGGCAAGAGAGCGTTAGGTGGAACTTCTGCCTCCGCTGGAACGATCACTCCGAAATCATGGAAGACGGCGATCAAGGTATGCCCGATCTGATTCTCGGCATCCTGAATAACCATCTGACAGGGCGTTGCGAATAATAGCTTCATGCTGCGGTCACAAGAAGTTTATTGCGCCAAGTAGCATCGAAAAGCTTAGCGTCAATAAGCTGTTGGTCAGCATTCCAAAGAAGAGGTCTTTGCACGACTTTACTGTGCCACCTCTGTCCATTCTTGATCCAATACAAACGCAGTCCCGCCCATATTTGTGCTTTTGGTTCTGAGCCAACATCGCTGTATCCAAATTGTGTGCCGCAAGATGGGCATATCAAATGGTTCTCAGGAGGATGCCGAAGTCCCTTATACCCACAAACTGGACACATATGCATAATGATTCTCCCTAGCAGCGAGCGTTGAAATATTCAAGGTTTGTGCGCTTGTCGTGCATCCAAGGTGGGCGATCTCCATGCGCGATGTGAGCACCTGGAACCGGAATAAAGTAAGTGAGCACTACACCATCTGCGACCCACATTGCTCCATATTCCTTTGTTACCTTGTCGTATCGGCAATAAATGTCGAGGTCAGGTTTGCGATAGCACTCTTCCATGTTGGCAGTCTTAGGTTTTGTCATGAAGGTGTCGGCCATCGCTTCATACTCTTCCGGGGTGTGCGCCCCGAAAATCTGCCCGTGGTTCCAAAAGTGCTCTAACCGCTTCAATGGATCGGATGGGTCGAATGGCACTTGTTGCGGCTCCGCACGGCCTATCCATAATGTCATGGTAGACCAGCCTTTTGCATACCCTATTGGGGGCACCAAAGTGTACATTACCCAGCATATAATTCTCGCCACTATGACAAATGAAGCGGTCGATGAACTCCTAAACGTTATCCTTGCGCTCTCTCAGACGGCGCACGAGGCAAGAATCAAGATTGCAGCGCTGGAAGTAGCTTTGGAGGCCAATCCCCAGCTTAAAGCTGCATATGATCGCTCTCTTGTGGCCTTTCAACATGCCAATCGGGCGACTTCAGAGGTCCTAGCGCAAGGCACAGCCTACGGCACACTTCGCTCAGTCTTAAGCAAGGATCGCTAATAGCCTCACTCCTCGACGAGACTAGGTTTTCTGTGTCTGTATCATTGACGCTGTCTATTGAAAGAGAGATTCTCATAGCTATCATCTATCATTAAAGCGCTGCCCTGTCACGAGAAAACTTTACAGTGCAAAGCATGGTGCGTCAAGTATATTTATGCCTTGCTACCTAATAGATGTGCATGGACTTAGAGAACGGGTAATTGATACGAAAAGACTTGGAGTCGCGTTCTCTAAGCATTATCCATGCGTCCACATAAGCCGCTTCACGGACCTGTTTTATAAGAATTCTCTTTTGAGTGACTTGCAGTGGCCCTCCGTCGAAGGTATGAAAGCGACAGACAACGCTGCACGAACGAACGATACGACTCAGATCGCGGGGGTTTACGAGCTGAAATCGGCTGGCAGCTGTGTTGATGCAGAGCGGGTGTGTCATTCCTATCTCCAGTATGAACAATTCGATGAAATAACCTGCAAAGCGACGAGGCGAAAATCCGCGCCGGGTTCGCTAGCTACGCTCTCCCGGACTTCGGTTAGGCACCCGGGATAAGCGGGACTATGGAGTTGGAACCAAGCATTCCAAAATGACAATTGACAAGGACAGAAAATCCACTACCATATGGTTGTGGATGGGCTGGACACTACGTTTGCGGCTTTGTCTGATCCGACGCGGCGGGCGATGATCGAACGGCTCTCGCATGGGCCAGCCACGGTGCATGGATTGACGGAGCCGTTTGCGCTCTCGCAGCAGATGATTTCAAAACATATTGCCTACCTGGTGCGGGCGCGGATTGTGATCAAGACGAAGCGCGGACGCGAGAGCGTGTGCACGCTGAGGCCGGAGACGATCAAGACGGTGAGCGACTGGGCTTTCTACTACCGACGATTCTGGGAAGAGAGCTTCGACAAGCTGGAAGCGGTTGTGAAGGAAATGAAAAAGACGGAGGTCAGAGATGACAAAGAACACGGCGAATGAGATCGAGCGGATGGTTGTGACGAGGGTTTTCGATGCCCCACGCGAGCTGGTTTGGAAGGCGTGGACCGAGGAGAAGTACGTGAAGCAGTGGTGGGGACCGAAGGGCTTTACTGCGCCCGCGTGTCAGATGGATGTGCGGGTGGGAGGCAAGTCTCTGCTGTGCATGAAGACGCCGGAGGGGCAGGAGTTCTGGAATGCGATTGAGTACCACGAGATTATTCCGTACGAAAAGATCGTCTCGTCGATGTACTTTGCGGACTCGAAGGGAAACAAGATCGAGCCTGCGGAGATGGGAATTGAGCACGAGGCCATCGACGGCGCGTATGACGTGACCCTCTTTGAGGATCTGGGAAACGGCAAGACGAGACTGACGCAGATTGGAAATGAGCCCATGGAGAGCGCGAAGGAGAGCGGTCAACTGGAGGGCTGGAACCAGATACTGGACAAAGTTGCGGCAGTTGTCGAGGGGCTGGCGCAGGGGAAATAAGCAGACCACACTGCTGGGTCACCTGGCCGAAGTGTTGCCATATCGGTCAGGTGCTCCCGGCTTTTTGTCTTTCCGAGATAACGGTGGTCTGCCCGGAAGTTGCTTCAGCAATTCAATGCTCAAGCAGCGCCGCGAGCCGCAATGAGGCCCCGGATGAACTTCAGATTGCGGCGCATGTCGGCATCGACCGACGCAGGGCTGTCGGTTTCAAGCTGCGCCCATCCGCTGAAACCGATGTCGGCAAGCGCGTCGATGACCGCCTTGAAGTCGATGGTTCCCTCGCCGAGGTAGTGAGGGTTGTCCTTGAGATGGACCTCACAGATTCGCGCGGCGCCCAGCCAGCGGATCTCCTTGACCGCGTCGAATCCATTGTTGGTCGAATTTCCCACGTCGTAGTAGGTGAGGACGGCGGGGGACTGGGCACGATCCATGATTCGCACGTTGTCACGGGCGGATATCGTGTCTTCTAGGCCGAGGATGACGCCGGATTTCTCGGCAGACGGGGCGATTTCTTTGAGGATGTCGCCAACCTTGTCCATCTCCGCGGGGGTCTGCAAGGCGCCTTTGCCGAAGAAGGGAAGGAGCACGACGCGGACGTCCATCGCCTTGGCGATGGGAATGCAATCAGCGACCCAGCGCTGTCCGAGAGGATCGGATTTCAAGTAATTCCGATGGAGGACGTCGAGGCACAGGGATTCGACTTTCAGGCCGACTCGATTCGATTCGTCGAGAAAAGATTTCTGCAACGCAGGATCGGAGAGCGGGAGCTTGTCGGTTCCTCTGCCGATGCTGATCTGGACTCCATCGAATCCCAACTGCTTCGCCAGCGACACGGCTTCGATTTTTCCTTCCTGCTTCAGGTTCCAGTCCGTCGCCCCGATTTTGAACTTTACTTTTGGAGAGGCGAGCGCGGGCAAAGGCAAGGCCGCGAGGGCGGCAGATGCACCCGCACCGATGAAAGCGCGGCGGCTGATTGATGACATGAGCATTTTCTCCTGAACCGAGATGGAAACCGTAAACCAACAAGGTAATCCCACGCCAGCGGTATCCCATAGACGTTTTTCGTCCTGGGATCTGCGGAGCGGTTATTTGCGGAGCAATGTGCCGTGGCGATCACGGTGACGGGCCCGGGTGATGGCGGTTTTATCTTGATGACTCAGGTCGGGCAGTAGGAATTGGGATCTTTGAGATGGCTCAGCTGCGGCGCGTAGGTGAAGGTGCCGTTTCCCATGCCAAGCATCACTTCGTAATTGCCCTCGTCGTCGTCGCTGGTGATGACGATGTCGGCGATGCCGTCTCCATTGAAATCGACCGCGGCGAGGCGATACTCCTTGCCCTTCCGCGGGAGCTCGAAGGACCACGTCTGCCGAAAGGTTCCATCTCCGGCTCCGAGCAGGACGATGGCTGAATTCGAGTTCTGGTCCGAAACGATGAGATCGAGCTTGTGGTCTTGCGTGAAGGCGCCGGCTGCGATCGAGACGACCGAATCCACCCTGGCCACGTCACCTATCGCGGACAGCTCGCCTTTTCCGTTCCCGGCGAACTCGGCGATGGTGCCGCCTTCGTCTCCCACGATCACGTCGAGGTTGCCGTCTCCATTGAAGTCTCTGACGACCAGGGCTCGCGGCTCGTCTCCGTTGAGCCTGTGGGAGCCGGCGAACTGGAAGGCTCCATCTTTTTTGCCGAGGAGGATGCTGAGAACGTGAGGTCCGGCGCTGATGATGTCAGCGATGCCATCCCCGTTGAAGTCTCCCGTGGCGACCAGATGGGCCGCTTTGCCGGAGTCAGGGTCTTCGTTGATTGGGGGTAATACAGAAGCCTGTACGGACAGGGGCGCGAGAACCGCTGCGAACAAAACGGCAGTGAAGCGCCAGCTACGCACCGAAAGGAGCCCTCCGCGGGGGAATCCGACCGTCCCTTTCGGAATTTTAACTTGATAGTCGGTCGCCGACCCGGAAGTGGCGCACGGCAAGATCTGGGGAAAGGTCAGGAATTCGGGGCGAACCAGATGGCATCCGGAGCCAGCTCGCTGTCAATTTTGCGCCAGATGTTCTGGTCGCCAGCGATGCCAACCAGCAGAAAGGACGGCAGGAGAAGCCACAGGGCCGCACCGCTGCCCGAGTGATCAAGGAGCATGCCGAGGCCCGTACAAAATAGAAGGCCAATACCAAGGCGAAGCAGGAACCATCTCGCTCTCATGGCAAGAAGTATGTGCTGACTTTGGTGTTTGAACCATAGTACCTACGGGGGAAGGAGCGCTGCTTCCGGGGTAGGGCGAGGCACTGCTCGGATTCGTGAGGGCTGATGCCTGCCTTGTCGTAAAAAGCTGTTGACTGTGAGGAAGCCGGGGGCGTACAAATTCGAAATAGTATTTCGAATTTGTTTTTTTGGGTGTCGGGTGGGCAAGCTGGTAGCAGCGTCGAGGATGAAGAAGGCAAAGGGCAGCTATCCCGCGCACCGGGAGCGGCAGCGGCGGAGAATTCTGGATGCCGCCGCGAAGCTGTTCGATGAGCGCGGGATCGACGGGGCCACGATGGCGGATGTGACGTCGGCGAGCGGGGTTCAGCCGTCGACGATGTATCAATACTTTTCGAACAAGGACGAGGTTGTCTGGGCGATTCTCGCTGAGTTGATGCAGGAGAAGAGCGGGATGGCGATCGAGGCGATGAAGGATGCGCCGAACGGCCTGGCCCGGATCGCTGCGCTGCTGGAAATGATGGCAGATGACCTCACAGACAATCCCGAGAAGGTTCGCTTCATGGCGCAGTTTGACGCGATGTACGCTCGCGACTGGCCGGTGGAGCGGCTTCTGTCGCTGGAGTCGCAGATCCATCCGGAGCCGTTCCGGTTTTTCAGTGAACTGATTCGGGATGGAATTGCGGATGGATCGTTGCGGCCCGATCTCGATGCGGATTTGACGATGCATGCGGTGATGAACGCGGTGATTGGGGCACAGCGGCGGCTCGCGTCGCTGGGAAGCAAGGTTGAGACGGAATACGGACAGGGAATCGATCCATTGCTGCGGGAGACGATCCGGGTGCTTCTGCTGGGAATGCGCAATCCCGGGACACCGATTGCATCGGGCACGAAAAAAGACAAGACGAGGAAGAGGCTTTTATGAAACTGCAAGTTCGCACCATGATTCTTTTCGCCACCGCGATTGCGGGATTGATGCCGCTGGCGATCGGCGCACCAAAACATACTGCCGGCCGGCAGGAACTTGCGGCTGATGCCGGATGGAAGTTTTTGCTGGGAGATGCGAGCGGGGCGGAAGCAGTTTCGTTTGCAGACGCATCGTGGCGCGCTGTCGATCTGCCGCACGACTGGAGCATCGAGGGAAAACCGGTGAAGGACGATCCCAGCGGCTCGGGTGAGGGTTTCTTTCCGGGCGGGACCGGATGGTATCGCAAGACATTTCGCGCGCCGGCGGAGTGGAAGAGCAAACGCGTGAGTGTGGAGTTCGACGGCGTGTACCGGGATGCCACGGTGTATCTCAACGGGCAGAAGCTGGGGACGCACCCGTATGGATACACGGCATTTTCGTTCGACCTTACTGCGGGGCTGAAGTTCGACGGAGCGAACGTGCTGGCGGTGCACGTGGATAACTCGGCCCAGCCAAACAGCAGGTGGTACAGCGGTTCCGGGATCTACCGGCATGTGCGAGTAGTGGTTACCGAGCCGGTGCATGTGGCGCACTGGGGCGTCTTCGTGACTACGCCGGAGGCGACGAGCGATTCGGCGAAGGTGTCGATACAGACGCGGGTGGCGAATGAATCTGGTGATTCCAGCGAAGTCACTGTCGAGACGGTGCTGCTGGACAAGGCAGGACGAAAAGCGGGGAACACAGAATCGAAACTCAGCACGGCGGCGGGGAAAGAGGTGGACGTCGCGCAGGAGATCACGGTTGCGAAGCCGTCTCTGTGGTCGCCCGAGTCGCCGTCGTTGTACAGCGCTGTGACGACGATTCGCAGGGATGGCAAAGTCATCGATCAGGTGACGACGCCTTTTGGGATTCGTTCGCTTTCGTGGTCGGCCGAGAAGGGGCTGCTTCTGAATGGCAAGCCGGTGAAGCTGACAGGGGGAAGCGTTCATCACGATAACGGACCCCTGGGGGCAGCCGCTTTCGATCGCGCGGAGGAACGACGGGTTCAACTGATGAAGGACTCCGGCATGAACGCGGTACGGACGGCGCACAATCCTCCTTCGTCTGCATTCCTCGACGCCTGCGACCGGATCGGATTGCTGGTGCTGGATGAGCCGTTCGATGTGTGGCAGGCGCACAAGGTCAAGTTCGACTACGGCAGCGACTTCGATGCTTGGTGGAAGCAGGATGTTACGTCGATGATGCTGCGGGACCGCAACCATCCGTCCATCGTGATCTGGGGAATTGGGAATGAGATTCCGGAACTCGAGGTGGAACGCGGAGCGGAACTCGGAAAGCAGCTTGCGGACCACGTTCGGTCTCTCGACAAGACGCGTCCACTGACGCTGGCGTTTCCAGGAACGACGACCAAGCCGACGGTGCAGGCGGTGTTCTCGCAGCTCGATATCACGGGGTACAACTACAACATTCTTCCGACGTACAAGAAGGACCATGAACAGCTGCCGTCGCGCATGATGCTGACGACGGAATCGTGGCCGTCAAAGGCGTTCCCGCTGTGGGAGGTGTCGCATGACAACCCGTACGTGCTGGGGGATCTGACATGGACGGCGATGGACTACCTGGGAGAGTCCGGGATTGGTGCGTGGCAATACGGAACTCCGCAACAGGCAAAGGCGGCCAAGGGGATGGAAGGCGTGATGGCCGGGACGGGAATGGTCGATCAGATGTTCACGGCGATGGCGAACGGGAAGGACGTGATGGCCGATATGGCCAAGAACAACTCCGATCCCGCTTCGAAGGCGATGATGGAGCTGTTCTTCCATCCTTATCCGTGGCACGCGGCGGCTTGCGGCGACCTGGATCTGACGGGGCTCCGGAAGCCGCAATCGTACTATCGCGACATCATCTGGAATGGGGGAGATCGCGTATACGCAACCGTACGGTTGCCGGAGACGGAAGACAAGAAGATTATCGCGATCATGTGGGCGAACTATCCCACGCTGCCCAGCTGGACATGGCCGGGAGAGGAGGGGAAGCCGCTCGAGGTAGAGGTTTACTCGGGAGCGGAGAAGGTGCAGCTGTTCCTGAATGACAAGCTGATTGGAGAAAAGCCGACGGGGCGCGAGCAGGAGTTCAAGGCGGTGTTTCCGGTTCCGTATGCGCCGGGAGTGCTGAAGGCCGTGGGATTGCGCGGAGATCGCGTGGTGGCCGAGAGCGTGCTCAGGACGACCGGGCAGGCAATGAAACTGCGCCTGACTGCGGATCGCACGTCTGTGGACGCGAGTGGCGAGGATCTTTCGTTTGTCACCGTGGAAGCAGTTGACGCGGAGGGGCGGCCGGATTTGCGGGCCAACCCGGAGGTTGAGTTCCAGATCAGCGGGCCCGGTGTTATCGCGGCCGTCGGAAACGGAGACGGGCAGGATCCGGATTCGTATCACAGCGATCGGCGCAAGCTTTACCAGGGACGTGCGCTGGTTGTGGTCCGGTCGTCGAGGCAGGCAGGTTCTATCAAGTTGACCGCAAAGGGATCCGCGCTGAGCGAAGGTTCGGTGACGATTGACGCGAAGGCTGCGAGAGGGGTGGCGCAGCTGAGGTGATGTTCCGGGAGCATTCTAAAATGACGCCTGAGCTGAGAGCAGCGATCTCAGGAAAGGGATAGAGCTGCAGCGGGGACGATAGGGCACTCCTGCGACGGCTGCGCCAAGAATGCCTGCAGAACACTGGCGGGATTGGGTCCTGGGCGTCCGAGCAGAAATCCCTGGACTTCATCAACGCCCAGTTCCCTGATGAGGTCAAGCTGGGATTTTTCTTCGACGCCTTCAGCGATGACGCGCATATTCATGCTGTGCGCGAGGTCGACCATCGAGCGGATCATCTTGTTGGAGCCTGATGCGGTCATAAGTTTTGATACGAATGACCGGTCGAGCTTGATCGCCGCAAAGGGGAGTTCCGGGAGGTAGCTCAGGCAGGAGAAGCCCGTTCCGAAGTCATCGAGCGCGAGACTGACGCCGAGGGCGCGCAAGCTCTGCATCTTTTCGAGGGACCGCTGCAGCGAACCCATCATTACCGACTCCGTGAGCTCGATTTGCAAGAGGTGAGGCGGGAGGCCAGTGATTTCGAGAGCGCGGCAGACATCCTGCACGATTGTTTCGGAGCTGAACTGAAGGGGCGAGACGTTCACAGCGACCTGAATCGGCGCTGAGGATATCGCCTGCCATTTGACTGCCTCGCGGCACGCCTGTTCGAGCACGTAACGGCCCAGCGGGTGAATCAAGCCACTTTCCTCCGCAACGGGAATGAATCGATTCGGAGTGATGTGGCCGAGCTGTGAGTGACGCCATCGGGCGAGGGCTTCGAATCGAACGACGTTTCCCGTGAAGGAGTCGAGCTCCGGCTGGTAATCGAGATGAATCTCGCCGCGGCCGATTGCGCCGCGGAGCTGGTTTTCGAGGGTGAGACGTTCCCGGGCTACCGACCGCATTTCTTCCGTGAAGTACGCAATGCGATTTCGACCGCCGCGCTTGGCGGCGTACATGGCGCTATCGGCTTGACGAAGCAGATCCGTTCCGTGCTGCTTGCCATCCTGAAAGACGCTGATGCCGATGCTGGCTCCGATCGTGATCTCATGGCCCTCGACGCGGAACGAGGTGCTCATGGTCTCAAGAAGTGAAGCGGCAACGGATCCGGCGTTTTGAATTTCCTTCACGTCTGTGAGGATGATGGCGAACTCGTCGCCGCCGATTCGCGCAAGGGAGTCAGACACGCGAAGTCTGGACTTGAGGCGGGTTGCAACATCGCGCAGCAGAAGGTCGCCGATGCTGTGGCCGAGGCTGTCATTGACCAGTTTGAAACCGTCTAGATCGATATAGAGCAAGGCCATGAGCTGCTGTTTTCTTCGGGCGGTGGCAATGGCGATGGCGAGGAATTCCGTGAAGAGGCGGCGATTGGGCAAGCCGGTGAGAGAGTCGGTACGGGCTTGTTCCTGCAGACGCTCGTCCGCGAGCCTGGCGAGGCGGTTGCGGCGCTGCAACTCGGAGATCATGGAGTTGAATCCAAGAGCGAGCTGAGCGATCTCTTTGCTGCCCCAGACTCTCACGTGGGCATCGAAACTTCCCTCGGCAGTAACTTTATGCATAGCGCGAGCGAGGCTTCGGATGGGTCGCGAGATCCGATATTGGAGAACCGATCCGGAGGCGCCGGCGATCGCGAGAGAGATGAGGCCGAGAAGAAGGAGGGTGTTCATGAGGCGACGTTCCTGAGTGGCGATGTCGCTCATGTCGGAGGTGAGGAGAATGGACCCCACGGCCTTATTGCGGTGAGATGCGGGACGGAGAGCCCGGCGATAATTGGGTCCCGGACTTGTTATCTGGGCGAGCTGAACGGGGCAGAAGGCGTCGCCCACGGTGCGGCGATACTCCGCAAAGAGAATGCCGGAACTGGAGTAGAGGCAACCGGAGACGATGTGAGGCTCTTTCCGCAGGGCCTGCAGGACGCCTGCAGCAGAGTCTTGGTCGCTGAAGTGGAAGGCATCGGTAGAATTCTGGCCGATGATGTCGGCAAGGGTGGCGAGCTGGGCATCGAGCTGAGCGAGCCAGCGGTCGTGGTCGAGTCTCATGGAGACGATGCTGAAGACGGCGAGAGCAGCGCAGCTGGCGATCAAAACCACAGCCATGATGTGGGCGGCGAGGCTGATGGAGGGAGCACGTTTCATTCAGTCTTGCCTTCCAGTGTGAAACTGTCGTGCATGTGAAGTCAGCACTCCTTGATTGCTTTATCGGCAGGGCAGCGCAGTACGTCAGCGGATTGGCGCGGGCCTGAACTTGATAACTTTCGGCACCTGATCGACTGAAGTACCCAAGGGCGCGAGTCCGATGGAAATTTAAGATATTAAGGAGGTTGGTTCTCTGGGTGGACTCAGAGAGTCTAGAGCGTGACCAGGCGAACAACCTAATAAGAGTCAAGAGGAGTCAATTCAGGAAGACCCTCGTTTTGCGAAGTGCTTTACCTAATGACTACTAATACCTTGAGTGTCCCCAAGTCGAAACCGTTGAGGCTGATCTTCTGTCTGCTGTGCCTTCTTTGCGTTGAAGTTTCCGGTCAAGGAAACCACGGGGAACTGCGGGTGCAGATTACCGATCAATCGGGAGAGGGTGTTCGGACGACGGTTCACCTTTCTAGTGAAGCGAACCAGTATCGCGCGGATCTGGAGACGGATAAGCAGGGGAAGGTGGCTGCCGCGCGGCTGCCGTATGGGGTTTATCGACTCGACGTGGAGCAGGCTGGGTTCGCGGCGGTAAGCGAGACGATTGCGATTCGTTCGAGCATTCCGATCAAGCACTCGATTGCGCTGAGACTCGCGACGGTGGAAGAGACGATCTCGGTGCAGGCGGCGAATACGCTGATCGATCCGGAGCAGCCGGGAAATGTGGACCAGGTGGGGTCGGTTTCGATTCAGCGGCGACTGGGGTCGATTCCGGGGCGGTCGCTGCAGGACCTGGTGAATTCGCAGCCGGGGTGGCTCTATGAAGGGAATGCGGTGCTGCATCCGCGAGGGTCTGAGAACCAGACGCAGTTCGTGGTGGATGGGATTCCGCTGACGGACAACCGATCGCCGAGCTTCGGGCCCGAGATCGGTGCGGATGATGTGGAGTCGCTCAGTATCTACACGGCGGGAATTCCAGCGGAGTACGGAAGGAAGCTGGGCGGTGTGGTCGAGGTCAACACAGAGCGAAATGCGCAACCGGGATTTCACGGGGAGATTGTGTTGGCCGGCGGGAGCTTCGGCAGCGGAAGCGCGTTTGCGCATGGGCAGTACACGGCGGGTAAAAACACTCTGGGCGGGAGCGCGAGCGGAAGCAGGACGGATCATTATCTCAATCCCGTGGTGCCGCAGAACTACTCGAACACGGGAACGCTGGGCGACTTCTCGATTCGATATGAATGCGATGTAACGAGCAACGACCGCGTGAGCATGACGGTGCGGCATGAGTTGTCGCGGTATGACATTCCGAACGAGCTGATTCAGCAAGCAGCGGGGCAACGGCAGACGGCGGACAACATCGAGACGATGGGGATCGCGTCGTATGAGCACACATTCTCACCGAGGACGCTGGCGCGGTTTGCAGGAATGGTGCGGGATAACGCGAATAATTTTAATTCGAATCCAGAGTCGACGCCGGTTGAGGTGTTTCAACACAACCGGTTTCGCGAGGGATACTTCAGGGCGACGTTGACGGCGAGCCGCGGACGGAACGAGTGGAAGGCGGGCGTGGAGACCGACAACACGTTTCTGCATGAGAACACGAGCTATGCGATCACAGATGCGAGCCGGTTTGATGAGGGGACGCCGCTGACGTTCGGATTTGCGGGGCAGAGGCCGGACCTGGAGCAGTCAATATTCGTTCAGGATCTGATTCACCTGGGGAAGTGGTCGATCAATGCTGGGTTGCGGTGGGACCACTACCAACTGCTGGTGAATCGGCAGAGCGTGCAGCCGCGGTTAGCGATGTCGAGGCATTTCGATTCGACAGATTCCATATTGCACTTTTCGTACGATCGGGTTTTTCAGACTCCGTCGTCCGAGAACGTTCTGCTGTCGAGTTCCGCGCAGATTGAGACGCTGGATCCTTCGGCGTTTCTGCGGCTGCCGGTGGAGCCTTCGGTGGGGGACTACTTCGAGGGTGGATGGACGCAAAGCGTCCTGAGGAAGGCGAAGCTGGATGTGAATTACTTCCGGCGCGTGGTGAACAACTTTGCGGACGACGATCAGATTGAAAACACGAGCATCAGTTTTCCGATTTCGTTTCGCAAAGCGATTGTGTACGGGGCCGAGGGGAAACTGGATGTTCCGGCGTGGCGGAAGATCTCGGGGTTTTTAAGCTATTCCTACCAGGTGGGCAATTCCTGGAATCCGGTGACGGGCGGATTGTTTCTGGGTGACAGGGCGACAGCGGCGACTACGAATCTGACGGGACATTTTCCTTCGACGCAGGATCAGCGGAATACGGCTCGGGGCCAGGTGCGGTATCAGGCGCATCCGCGGTTCTGGGTGGCAGCGGGGATGCAGTATGACTCGGGGCTGCCGTTCGAGTTTGATGGAGATCCGGATACGGTGCTAGCGCAGTATGGGCAACGGGTGCTGGACCGGATCAATTTCGACCGAGGGCGGATTCTGCCGGCGTTTCAGGTGAACGCGTCGGCGGGGGCCGACTTGTATCGCCGCGGCGACAAGGTCAATGTGCGGCTGCAGGCGGATGGGCAGAATCTGAATGATGTGCTGGATGTGATTGATTTCGGAGGATTGTTTTCAGGGAATGCGATCGGGCCTCCGCGGAGTTTCTTTGTGCGCCTGACGACTACGTTCTGAGCAGATCCGGAGATGCGATCCGAATCTGCCCTTCTTCACCACGTCGTTAGAGTTACGTTGTCGACCCATTCGTGAAGTGGGGTGCCGGAGGGATCCTGGTCCAGTTGGAATTGGACGCCGATCATATCCTGCCAGGTGGTGTCGTTGAAGGTCCAGGTTTGATTCAGTCCGTACGGCGTGCCATCGAAGACCAGCGTGTCATAGCGATATTGCGTGGGACTGGTGCGCTCAAGGTACCACTGAACGTGATGCCAACCCGGCGACCAGTGTGGACACGGTATTCCGTTCAAAACCCAACGACCGCCCTGGCTATCCCAGGTGGACCAGTAACCGTCTCCGAAATCGCACTGGCTGCCGATCATGAATTCCTTGCCGCTGAGGACCACCCAAAAATCGAACTCGGAGGACCAGACCTGGGATTCCGCAGCGGGATCGTGGTAGACCCAGAAGTCCCACAAGAAATTCGTATTTAAATTCGTGCCTAGTTTCGTGTCTATAAACAGCACATTGGTCCACGGCGGCCCGTCGGCATACATCTCAAGGCTGCTATCGCTTAGCGAGGGCTCGCTCTGGGAAGGCTTCAACCAGTAGTTGCCGGTCGTGTTGGTGCCGGCAGCGCAGAGGCTGCAGATGGTCCAAGTCGTGTCATTTTGCATCTGTTTGAGCACCTGAGCATTCGCAGGTGGAGTGGGGAGCACCGTACTGCTCGGCGGTGGCGGACCGACCTGGATCAACCTGACTTCCGATCGGTTGGAATCGCCCTTAACGTCCGACAAAGATGCCCAGAGTAGGTGTTGACCAGCCGTCATCTCGATTGGCTGTGAGATGGAAGTTGCATCGATACTGGTCTGATATACGGCTTGACCGTCTAGGCAAACCGTCCACTGGCTGATGGCAACGTCAGCGTACCCGGTCGCATTTACCTGGACACGGTCAAGATTCTGTCCGGGGTCCGGACTTTGCAACCATACACCGTGCACCGAGCCGTTTTGATTGTTGTATCCGGACCCAGAACCCCCGCATACCGAACTGGTATTGGCATTCGGGGCACTGCCACCGCCCTTGTTGGTTTTCGATGATGAACCTCCGCATCCGCCTATCAACAAGACCTGAACTGCGAACGAGAACGAGCAAAGAATAGAAAGGAAACTGCGAAACATTCGGTACTCCCGATATGCAGATGGAGATAACGCGTGCCCGGCTGCTTGTGCCTTCCCAGATGGCTGCGATTCTCGTCTAAACAGGGTTTCCGCGGCTTTGCCCTTGTTGTTGCTGGAGATCTCGTGGAAGGTTGCTTGCTACTTCGGGTGGCGGAGAGTTGGCTACCAGGTTGAGAAGGCGACTTTGTGACGAATTGGGTGGTGGTCCCCTGTTGTTTTCCTAAAGGAAGTGTGCGAGTCTTCTTTTGGAAAGCTACAGGTAGGGGACGCATGGGCGAAAAGACGGATGTGAAGCAGGGGACGCTGGCGCTGATGGTGCTGAAGACGCTGGACGTGCTGGGTCCATTGCATGGATGGGGCATCGCGAGGCGGATCGAGCAGATCAGCGGGGATTTGCTGTCGGTGAACCAGGGCACGCTGTATCCGCTACTGCTGAAACTGGAGCAGGAGGGCTCGATCGATTCGGACTGGGGAGCTTCGGAGAACAATCGCAGGGCGCGTTACTACAAGCTGACACGGTCGGGGCGGCGGCAACTGCAGAGCGAAGTGCAGGAGTGGCAGCAAACAACGGAGATCATGGCGAGGTTTCTTGCGGCCAAGGCGGAGGAGCTGTCATGAGGCCGGTGAGACGGATGTGGAAGAGGATTGTCAATTTCGCGGCGGGACGGAGCGGCGAACAGCGGCTGCGCGAAGAGATGCAGGAGCATGTCGCGATGGAGACGGAAGAAAACCTGCGATCGGGGATGACGGCGGCCGAGGCGCGGAGGCAGGCGTTGATCAAGTGGGGTGCGACAGGCGCGGTGCGGGAACAGTATCACGCGGAGAAGGGATTGCCGGGGATCGAGACGCTACTGCAGGATGTGCGGTTCGCCGCGCGGATGCTGCGGAAGTCGCCGGTGTTCACGACGGTGGCGGTGTTGACGCTTGCCTTGGGGATCGGTGCGAACGCGGCGATTTTCAGTTTAATCAATGCGCTCATGCTGAAGAATCTGCCAGTGGCGGATCCGAAGTCGCTGGTGCGCCTTGGGAACGACAATGCCTGCTGCGTGGGAATTGGTTGGAAAGACGACGGGGAGTATTCGTTTTTCTCGACGGATAGCTACGAGTACCTGCGTAAGAATATGCCGGAGTTTGAGGAACTGGCGGCGATGCAGGCTGGGTTTGCGTATAGGCCAGTGATCGTGCGCATGGATGGAAGCAGCGATGCGCCACGGTCTGTGATGGGTGAATTTGTCTCAGGGAATTACTTCAGGACCTTTGGGTTGAATGCCGCTGCGGGCCGAGTGCTGCAAGATCGCGATGACGTTGCGGGTGCTCCCTTCACGGCCGTGATGAGCTTCGAGACGTGGAAGACGCGGTTCAATAGCGATGCGAACGTGGTGGGCAGCACGTTCCGAGTCAATACGAAGCCGGTGACGGTGGTGGGAATCGCACCGAAGGGGTTCTACGGGGATCGGATGCTGCCGACGCCGCCGGAATTCTATCTGCCGATCGAGACGATGCCGGGCATTGCGAATGTAGCTTACGTGCACAATTCGCAGCAGCAGTGGCTGTACATCATCGGGCGTGTGAGATCGGGCATCTCGCAGGGGATGCTGCAAGAAAAGGTGAACACGCTCTTGCGACATCAGTTGGCGGGGACCAGCCACTTCAGTGATAAGGAAGGCCCGGAAAAGCTCAAGAAGATACACGCCGTGCTTTCGGCTGGAGGAGGAGGGATCCAGGCGATGCAGGAGGGGTATGATCGGCAGCTGAAAATGTTGATGACTGCGTCGGGGCTGGTGCTGCTGATTGCCTGCGCGAACCTGGCGAACCTGCTGCTGGTACGGGGCATGGCACGCAGAGCAGAGATGAATGTGCGCACGGCGCTAGGCGCACGGCGGGGCAGGATCGTGCGGCAACTGCTGACGGAGAGCGTACTGCTGTCGGGTACTGGCGGCGTGGCGGGACTGGCAGTGGCTTATGCGGGCACAAGGATGCTGCTGGCGATGGCTTTTCCGGGCGCGGATTCTGTACCGATCAACGCGAGCCCATCGCTTACGGTGCTGGGGTTTGAGTTTGGGCTGTCGCTGCTAACGGGGGTGTTGTTCGGTGTTGCTCCGGCGTGGGTGGCGTCGAAGGCGACCCCGGCTGATGCGCTGAGGGGCGGGAGTCGATCGGTTACGGGAGGCGCAACCGTGTTGCAGACGAGCCTCGTGGTGCTGCAGGCCGGCCTGTCGCTGGTGCTGCTGGTTTGTGCGGGGTTGTTCGGGAAGAGCCTGAACAAGCTGGAGCATATCGACCTGAAGCTCGACCCGGTGAACCGGTATATCGTGCACATCAATCCGCAGACGGCCGGGTATTCGCAACGGCAGGTGGGGCTGCTCTACCGCGCGATCGAGGAACGGTTCCATGCATTGCCGGCAGTAGAGAAGGTCGGGATTACAAGCTACACGCCGATGGAGGACAACAACAACGGCTGGGGCGTGCAGATCCAAGGCAAGCCTGAGCACAATGTGATTGCTTCGTACA
>Ga0207695_10000291_pt1 | contig 124555 bp, 115 predicted proteins | sample KBSC54metaG_FD_184354 | JGI IMG/M metagenome (GOLD analysis project Ga0207695, IMG submission 184354) | Corn rhizosphere microbial communities from Kellogg Biological Station, Michigan, USA - KBS C5-4 metaG (SPAdes) (version 2) | ecosystem: Host-associated > Plants > Roots > Rhizosphere >... | reverse complement strand
ACCGCCTCCCGTAGCCGTTCCCCCTGGTGGTTTCACCTGGCCGGACAGATTCTTGAACCCTGGGTGCGCCTGCGGCGCGACCCGGCCGAGCCGGCTGCGATGCTGCAGCCCGGCGTGCCGGTCTGCTATGTCATCGAGCGCGACGGGTTGTCAGACGCGCTGATCCTCGAGCGCGCCTGCCGCGAGGCCGGCCTGCCCAGCCCCATGCAGCCCCTGGCCGGCACACGGCGCCGGCGATCGGTGTTTGCGTTGGCCCGCCGCGACGGCTGGCTGTTCGGGCGCAACCGTCACCGTGCCCCGAACGAACCGCTCGGCCAACTGGTGCGCTCGCTGGAAGCGCAGCCGGATCGCGACATCCAGATCGTTCCGGTGTCGATCTACGTCGGCCGCGCACCCAACCGCGAGAGTGGCTGGTTCAGCGTGCTGTTCTCGGAAAACTGGGTCGTCGTCGGCCGTTTCCGCCGCATGCTGGCCCTGTTGCTCAACGGCCGCGATACCGCCGTGCACTTCTCCGCCCCGGTGTCGCTGCGCAGCGTGGTCAACGACGCCGGCGATGTGCGCCCGGAACGCTTTGCGCGCAAGCTGGCACGCGTTCTACGCACGCACTTCCGCCGTATCCGCGCGGCGGTGATCGGGCCCGACCTGTCGCATCGCCGTACCGTGGTGGACGCCGTGCTCAATGCCGAGCCGGTACGCGAAGCCATCGCCGCGTCGATGAGCAAGGAAAACCTGAGCCATGCCAAGGCATGGAACAAGGCGCGCAAGCTGGCGATGGAAATCGCCGCGGACTATTCGCATCCGGTGGTGCGTTCGGTCTCGTTCCTGCTGTCGAACTTCTGGAACAAGCTGTACGACGGCATCGCCATGCATCATTTCGACAAGGCCCGCGCCGCCGCGCCCGGCCACGAAGTGGTGTACGTGCCTTGCCATCGCAGCCACACCGATTACCTGCTGCTGAGTTATCAGCTGCATATGGCCGGCGTGGTGGTGCCGCATATCGCCGCAGGCGTCAACCTCAACCTGCCGGTGATCGGACCGATCCTGCGCCGCGGCGGTGCGTTCTTCCTGCGCCGCAGCTTCAAGGGCAACGCGCTGTATTCGGTGGTGTTCAACGAATACCTGGCGCAGCTGATCGACCGTGGCGTGCCGATCGAGTACTTCATCGAAGGCGGCCGTTCGCGCACCGGCCGCCTGCTCGCTCCGCGTGCCGGCATGCTGGTGATGACGGTACGCGCCTTCCTGCGCGCGCCACGTCGCCCGGTGCTGTTCCAGCCTGTCTATATCGGCTACGAGAAGCTGATGGAAGGCAAATCGTATGCGGGTGAGTTGTCCGGCAAACCGAAAGAAAAGGAATCGCTGCTCGGTCTGTTGCGTGGCCTCAAGGTGTTGCGCCAGCACTACGGCCACGTCGCGCTGAACTTCGGCGAGCCGATCGAGCTGACCCCGTTGCTCGACGCCACCGGCACCGATTGGCGAGCCGCTAGCGGCGATCCCGACGCCAAGCCGGAATGGCTCAACAGCGTGGTCGACAGCCTCGCCGACAAGATCCAGATCAATATCAACCGCGCGGCGGACGTCAACCCGATCAACCTGCTCGCACTCGCGCTACTGGCCACGCCCAAGCACGCGATGGCCGAGAACGATCTGCTGGTGCAGCTGGAACTGATGAAGGCGCTGATCGCCGAGCTGCCCTACTCCGACCGTGTCACGCTGACCCCGATGGACCCGGCCGGCATCATCGCCTACGGCGAGCAGATGGGCTGGATTCGCCGCGTGCGTCATCCGCTCGGCGACGTGCTGGTCACCGAGGACGAACAGGCGGTGTTGCTGAGTTATTTCCGCAACAACGTCCTGCACCTGACCGCCACCGCGGCCTGGGTTGCCTGCTGTTTCCTCAACAACCGCCGCATGACGCGCGTGTCCATCCTGCGCCTGGGCAAGATCATCTATCCGTTTATCCAGGGCGAGCTGTTCCTGCCCTGGGATGCCGAAGGTTTCTCGCAACAGCTGCAGGCGACCATCGAGTTCTTCGTGCGCCGCGGCCTGCTCGAATCGACCGGCGAAGGCCGCGTACTCGAACGCGGCCCAGGCCAGGATGACGGCGCCTATCAGCTCAAGGTGATCGCACGCACGCTCATTCAGGCGTTCGAGCGCTACTACATCACCATTGCGGCACTGGTGAAGAACGGCCCGCATACGCTGACTGCTGCCGAGCTGGAAAATGCGTGCGCGCTGACGGCGCAGCGACTGAGCCTGCTCAATGAATTGTCTGCGCCGGAGTTCTTCGACAAGGCGCTGTTCCGCGGCTTCATCCAGAAGCTGCGCGAGAGCCGCGTCCTGACCACCGACGAAAACGGCAAGCTCGACTATGACCGCGCGCTCGAGGACATGGTGCGCGATGCACGCGTGATCCTCTCGCGCGAGGTGCGCCACTCGATCCTGAAGATCACCCCGGGCGGCGACAACGAGAAGGAAGGCGTGCTGACCGAGGAAGAAACCACCGCCAGCCCGCCGAGCACGAGCGAGGAGCTGCATGATCGGCATGTCGAAACCGAGCACAGCGAACACGAACAGCGCTGACCGCGCCCCTGAGCCTCCGCGCAAACTGGTAGCATGAACACCATGAACGAGCAGCCCCAGAACACCACTCATTTCGGCTTCCGCGACGTCCCGGTCGGCGACAAGCAAAAGCTCGTCGGCCAGGTGTTTACCTCGGTGGCGCGCAGCTACGACCTGATGAACGACCTGATGTCGTTCGGCGTGCATCGCTTGTGGAAGCGCCATTTCGTGGCGGTCAGCGGCGTACGTCGCGGCGATCGCGTGCTCGACCTGGCCGGCGGCACCGGCGATATCGCCGCGCTGCTCAAGCCGGTGGTGGGCGAGGAAGGCGATGTGGTGGTCGGCGATATCAACGCGGCGATGCTGAGCGTTGGCCGCGATCGGCTCACCGACCGCGGGCTGGTCAACGGTCTGCGCTGGGCCCAGCTCAATGCCGAAGCGTTGCCCTTTCCTGACAACAGTTGCGACGCCGTGACGATGGCCTTCGGCCTGCGCAATGTCACCGACAAGGAAAAGGCGCTGGCCGATATCTGCCGCGTGCTCAAGCCGGGCGGTCGCGCGCTGGTGCTGGAGTTCTCGCGCGTGCAGAACGAGCTTTTCAGCAAGCTCTACGATTTCCACTCGTTCAAGGTGCTGCCCAAGCTCGGCCAACTGTTTGCCGGCGATGCCGACAGCTACCAGTACCTGGCCGAGTCGATCCGCAAGCACCCGGACCAGGAAACGCTCAAGAGCATGATGGAGCGCGCCGGTTTCGGCCGCGTCGACGTGCGCAACCTGACCAATGGCATTGTGGCGATTCATCGCGGTTACAAGTTTTAAGAGCGTAGGAGTGAGTGGAGAGGAGTGAGGAGTGAGAGAAGAGCGGGTGACGCTCTGTCGCTCACCGATCCATCAGCCCTGCTCTCTCTTACTCCTCACTCCTCTCCACTCACTCCTAACTCCAACCCTATGCCGAACCGCTATCGCCCGCTCGCCCTTCTCGGCGCCCTCGTCGTTTGGTTCGGCCTGCTATTGTGGCGATTCATCGCGGTTATAAGTTTTAAGAGCGTAGGAGTGAGTGGAGAGGAGTGAGGAGTGAGAGAAGAGCGGGTAACGCTCTGTCGCTCACCGATCCATCAGCCCTGCTCTCTCTTACTCCTCACTCCTCTCCACTCACTCCTAACCCCAACCCTATGCCGAACCGCTATCGCCCGCTCGCCCTGCTCGGCGCCATCGTCGGCTGGTTCGGTCTGCTACTGCAGCTATACCTGACCATCGAACTCAAGCGTATCGCCGGCGAGGGCATCGCCGCGGCGCTGTGGCTTTACTTCGGCTACTTCACCATCCTCACCAATATCCTCGCCGCATCGGCGCTTACCGCTGCAACGGTACGATCGGATCAGCCATCGACACGATTCTTTCAACGCCCAGGCGTGCATACCGCCATCGCGATGAGCATGACCGTGGTGGGTCTGGTCTATAACATCATGCTGCGCCAGCTCTGGCATCCGCAGGGCTTGCAGATCATCGGCGACAACATCATGCACGTCGTCATGCCGGTGTGGTTTCTCGTGTACTGGTGGCTGGGCGTGCCCAAGCAGACGCTGCGTTGGCGCCAGGTATGGGTCTGGTTGCTGTATCCGGCCGCCTACTTCGTCTACGCCTTGCTGCGTGGCGCGTATGACGGCTGGTATCCCTATCCCTTCCTGGACGTGAAGGCGATCGGTTATGCGCAGGTACTCATCGACTCGATCGTCGTACTCGCCGCCTTCCTGGCGATCGCCCTCGTGCTGGTCGCAGTCGGGCGATGGCAGGCGCGCCGGCTTCCGCTGGCAGCCTGATGCTCAACCGGTTGCGCGAAGATCCATGAGCACGCGACCCACACGCAACATATCCACCTCATGCGGGCCATCGCGCCAGGTCTCCGCGACCGCCTGCGCGTACCACGTCTGCAGCGCGGACAACGCCAACATGCGCTCGACGTAAGCCTTTGCAGCATCGCTCAGCGCAAGCCCGTAGGTCTGCACGCGAAACACCACCGGCGCAAAGAACGCATCGACAGCCGTAAATGCCTTGCCGGCAAGGAACGGACCGCCGAAACGGGATAGCCCCTCGCTCCACAATCCATCGATGCGCGCGATATCCGCATGCACAGGTGCCGGCGTGTCATGCAGCTGCACACGAACGCCGCAGCTCATCAGGCAATGATTGCGCAATGCCTGAAAGCCGCTATGCATTTCCGCGGCCGCGCAACGCGCCCAGGCGCGCGCGAGGGCATCGGTCGGCCATACGCCGGGATGACGCTCGGCCAGATATTCGGTAATGCCCAATGAATCCCAGACGACAACATCGCCATCGTGCAGGCAGGGCACCCTGCCGCTGGGCGAAAAACGCAGAAACTGACCGTGCGCAATCGTTTCGTCGAATGGCTCAATGCGTTCCTCGAAGGGAATACCCAAAGCCTGCATCAACACCCACGGCCGCAACGACCACGACGAGTAATTCTTGTTGGCGATATAAAGCGTGTACACATCTTCTCCCGAGAGTGATTGCTTCAATGCTTGAGTGCGACCGCCTGCGCCGGTACGGGAACGGTACGGCGACGAGCATTGACCAACACCACGCCCGCCACCGTCAACACGCCACCGGCCAGGGTCAGCCAGGTCGGCCGCTCGCTCAACCACAGCCAGCCGATCAGCACGGCGATCGGCGGCGACAGGTAGATAAAACTGCTGACCTGCGATGCCGATGCGCGCTTGAGCGCGATATTCCAGGCGATATAGCCGACAAAGGTGGGCGCAACACCCAGCCACAACAGGCTGGCGATATGCGAACCGGGAGCCTGCATCACGGCCTCGCTCAAACCGGACAGGCCGAACGGAGCCGCACCAAGCGTGCCTCCGAAAAAGGTGACGGCGGTGACGCCCAAGGTGCTGCTGCGAGCGAAGAACGGCTTTTGTCCGACGAAGTAGATCGCCGAAGCGGCCACGCATATCAGCACCAGCGCCGCCATCGGCTCGAAGCTGAGCTGCTTGCCACTGGTCAGCACCACCAGGATCACACCGGCCAGCGCCACGCCCAGGCCGAGCAGCTTGCGCGCACCCAGCCGCTCGCGCAGCCAGATCGCCGACAACGCCGCCGTCGCACCGGGCACCAGGGAAATCAGGATCGCCGCCGTGCCGCTGGCGATACGCGTTTCGGCGTAGCAGAGGCACACGTGGTAGACGGTCAGGCCGACCAGACCCAGGCCGATCAATGCCGGCCAGTCGCGGCGGGCCGGCATCGGCACCCGCTTGACCAGCAGTAGCACACCGAAGCACAGCGAGCCGATCAGCAGGCGCGCGAACGCCACCTGCCCGGGCGTAAACGACGCGAGGCTATACGCGATCGCCGCGTAGGCCGAGGACCAGGTCAATAGAGCAATCGCGATCGCGATAAGTGCGCGACCGTCCAGACGTTCGTTTTCCATGGATGCACCGGGGAGGGAGAACGCGCATATCCTAGCGAGGACACGAAAAAGCGTGAATGATGGATCATAGGCTCATCCATCGATTTACCATCGATATCCTCAAAAGACGGTGCTCTGGCTATGGAATCGAAACTCGAACTGGACATCAAGGATTGGCAACTGATTGAGGCGCTACAGCAGGATGCGCGCCTGGGCTATGCCGAGCTGGGCCGCAAGGTGCACCTGTCGGCGCCAGCGGTCGCCGAACGCGTCAAGCGCCTGGAGGAAGGCGGCGTCATCCGTGGCTACCGCGCGGTGATCGAGCCCAAGGCACTCGGCTTTGGCCTGGACGCCATGGTGCGCCTGCGCTGCGATGGAGGCGTGTGCGCACGCGTGGGCGAGCTGGTGGCCGACATCCCCGAAGTGATCACCTGCCGGCGCCTGGCCGGCGAGGATTCCGCCTCGCTGCGCGTGGTGGCGATGTCGGTCTCGCACCTGGAAAACATCCTCGATCGCCTGCTCAAGATCCACCCCAGCATCAGCACCACCACGCTGGTGGTATTGCAGACGCCGCACGAGGACCGGCCGCTGACGCGGGCAATGTGGAATGTGGCGTTGGAGAAGTCGTGAGGACTCAACCTCAGGGCCTTTCCTAAAAAAACCCTTCCTATTCGTCATCCCGGCGCAGGCCGGGATCCAGTGGCTTCGGTTGTCGATTTTCGCCATAGAGCAACTTTTTGGTACCGCTCGCGATAACCGACCACAACGCCACTGGATCCCGGCCTGCGCCGGGATGACGATAGGAAAGACCGCGACGTATCCGCTCTCACTTGAGAAACAGCAGGGGACTTTGGCCTTAATCCCAGTGCCCCAGGTCACGGGGCACCCGCCCCACGCGCAGTGGCATACTTGACGTTTACCGTCAGGGAAGCCCCACATGCGCCTGTTGCCTGTCTTCATGGTCGCCGCGTTCGTATTGCCCGTAGCCGCCTACGCCGCCGACCCGCATTCCTACGCCCAGCCGGATGTCGTCCGGGTGACCCATCTGGATCTCGATCTGAAGCTGGACTTCACCAAGCGGGAGCTGGATGGCCAGGCCACGCTGAAGCTGGACTGGAAGAACCCCAAGGCAAAGGACCTGGTGCTCGATACGCGCGACCTCAAGATCGCCAGCATCGAGGCCGTGGCCGCTGACGGCAAGACCAGCCCGCTCAAGTACGCCCTGGCAAAGCGCGACAAGGAACTGGGCAGCAAGCTGACCATTCAAGCGCCCAAGCACCCTGGCCAGGTTCGCATCGTGTACACCACGGTGCCGGAGGCCTCGGGCCTGCAATGGCTGACGCCGGCTCAGACCGCGGACAAGAAGCTGCCCTTCATGTTCTCGCAGTCCGAGTCCATCCATGCGCGCTCCTGGGTGCCGCTGCAGGACTCGCCGGCGATCCGCTTTACCTATAAGGCACATGTCAGCGCACCCAAGGAAGTACGTGTCGCGATGAGCGCGCTCAACGATGCCAGGCATCCGCTCGACGGCGATTTCAGCTTCGAGCAGCCGCATCCGATTCCCTCCTATCTGCTCGCGATCGCCGCCGGCGACCTGCAGGTGAAAGAAACCGGCCCACGCTCGGCCATCTACGCCGAGCCGAGCATCGTCGGCAAAGCCGCGCATGAATTCGAAGATACCGAAAAGCTGATCGAGACCACCGAAAAGCTATACGGCCCGTATGCCTGGGGCCGCTACGACATCCTCGTGCTGCCGCCTTCGTTCCCTTACGGCGGCATGGAAAACCCGAACATGACCTTCGCCACGCCCACCGTACTGGTCGGCGACAAGAGCCTGGTCTCGCTGGTGTCGCATGAGCTGGCGCATTCGTGGTCGGGCAACCTGGTGACCAGCGCCGCGTGGCGCGACATCTGGTTGAACGAAGGCTTCACCACCTACGTGCAGGGCCGTATCACCGAAGCCGTATATGGCAAGGCGCTGGCCGACGAAGAGGCGTTGCTGTCGGCACGCGGACTGCAGAAAGACCTCCCCGACTTGCCCGCCAACTTGCAGAAGCTCGCGCCCGATCCGCAGGGCATCGGCGCGGACGACTCGCTTTCCGATGTGCCCTACTCGAAGGGCTCGTGGTTCCTGCGTACGCTGGAGCAGCGCTACGGCCGCGATGTGTTCGATGCCTATGTAAAGGGCTATTTCGCGCACTTCGCGTTCCAGAGCATCACCACCGAGCAGATGCTCGATTACCTGAAGCCCAACCTGATCGACAAATATCCCGGCAAGATGAGCTGGGACGAAGTAAAGGAGTGGGTCTACGAGCCGGGCGTGCCGAAGAACGCGCCGCTGCCCGATTCGCCGCGCTTCAGCGCCATCGACAAGGAACGCGCCGACTTCCTCGCCGGCTCGCTCGATGCGTCCAAGCTGGACGCCAAGGGCTGGAACACGCAGGAATGGATGTACTTCCTCGATCGCCTGCCCGACGTAGCACCGCTGGACAAGCTCAAGCAGCTCGATGCCGCCTGGCACCTCACCGGTACGCCGAACGCCGAGATCGGCATGCGCTGGTACAGCCACGCCATCGCCGCGGGCGACAAGGACGTATGGCCGGCCGCCGCCGAACATATGACACGGATCGGCCGCCTGTACCTGACGCTGCCGCTGTACAAGTCGCTGGTCGCCACGCCCGACGGCCACGCCTTTGCCCAGCAGGTCTATGACAAGGCCAAGGCCGGCTACCACCCGCTGACGCAGCAGGCCGTGGAACGCGTGCTTGCCAAGCCAAAAGCGGACGACAAGAAGTCGTGACCCCAGTGGCCGCGCCGGGTTTCGCACCTTGGCGCGGCCATTCGTTTAGCATGCGTCGGCGGTTTGTCCGCTCGATCTAGCGCATCAGGAAGGATTTCGCATGAAAGCTTCAGCAAGACTGGCATGGACGGCGCTCTGTTTTGCGCTGATGTCGACCGCGATGGCCGCGCAAACGGCTGCACCGACCCAACCCGCATTGCACGATGCCCTGATTGCGCTGGACAACACCCCCGGCACCGCGCTCGACACTGCTGCCGTACATCGCCTCAAGGGCTTGATCGGCCAATACGGCTGGCCAACCGTCAAAAACGCGGGGCGTGATGGTGTCGACGCGATCGGCCACCTGACCGAACGCGCGAGCATCGACGAGGATTTCCAGGGCGACGCCGAATCGCATTTCGCCTCGCGCATCGGCATCGATATCGATGCCCTCGCCTTCGCCGCGCTCAACGACCGCATCGAGGTGGCACACCAACGGCCACAGCAATTCGGCACGCTGCTGGCGCTCGAAAAAGGCAAAGTCGTGACATCGCCCGCGATCAAGACATCGACGGCCAATGCGTATCGCGACTCGGCTGGCCTGCCCTTTCTGGACGTCTATCTGAAGCAGGTACAAGCCCAGGTCGACAGCGGCAAATCGCTCGCCGATGCCGCCGCCATCCCGCGCCTTTCGACGGAAAATCATCCGGTAAGCAACCCGCAGCTGCGAACCGATCTGCATGAAATGGTGTCGTCGGAACAAGTCGCACGGACGACCTATGTCATGAAAGGCATGAAAGAGGGTTCGGCCGAACAGAAACGCATCACCGCCATCGATGCAGCACATCTGCCGCGCATCAAGGCGATTTTCGACAAGGTCGGTTTCCCGAATGCCGCCATGGTCGGACGCAGCGGCGCCTCCAACTTCTTCCTGCTCGTCCAACATGCGGACAACGATCCCGCATTTCAGGCCAAAGTGCTGGAAAAGGCCGAGCCGCTCATGCGTAACGGCGAACTGTCCCGTCAACAGTTTGCCCTGCTGACCGACCGTGTCTTGCTGGCGCAAGGCAAGAAGCAGCGCTATGGCTCGCAGGTCGAGGTGAAGGACGGACGTAGCGTCCCGCTGCCGATGGAAGATGCCGCGCATGTCGACGAGCAGCGCGCAACCATGGGCCTGGAACCCCTGGGCGACTACCTGAAAGAATCGGACGCGATGTACGCGCCAGCAACAGCCGCAAGTACCCATTGATCGATATGAATACGAACAACCCCGTTACCTCTTCCACGCAACGCCCGCTGTGGCAGCGCATGCTGATCCGTCGCCTGAAGTTTCTCGCCATTGTGGCGGTCGTGCTTGGCGTTGCGTTTGGCGGCAGCTACCTGTTCGCACCGCAATGGCTGATGCGCGCCGATGTCGCGCGCCAGGCGATGGCCGCGCATCTGGAGACGCACTCGGTCGACGTGGGCGACACGCACTGGGTTTATTACGAAAGCGGCCAGGGCAGCATCACGCTGGTCATGCTGCATGGCTTTGGCACGGACAGGAACGTCTGGCTCAAGCAGGCCAAGATTCTCGGCGAACACTTCCACGTAATCATTCCCGACCTGCCGGGCTGGGGCGAATCCACGCGTGTGGACGGTGCCAGCTACAACATCGATGCGCAGGCGGCACGTCTGAACGACTTCGTCACTGCACTGCGCTTGCAGCGTTTCGTGCTGGTCGGTCATTCGATGGGCGGCGCCATTGCCGGCGTCTATGCGGCCGAGCATCCCGAGCACGTGGCCGAGTTGGTGCTGATGGATTCACTGGGACTGAAAACCAATCCCAACGACTTCACCCGCGCGGGCCTGGCAGGCAAGAATCTGTTCGACTACGACGACCGTGACGGCTTCGAGCGCGCCACCGCGCTGACCTTCGCCACGCCGCCGCAAGTTCCCGGCCGCATCGTCGATGTGCTGGTCAAACGCAACATCGCCAACCGTGCATTCAACGACAAGGTCTTCAACGAACTGCGCGACGAGTCGCAATACTTGTCTCTGCAGAATCGCCTGGACAAGCTCACCATGCCGGTGCTCGGCCTGTGGTGCCACGACGATAAGGTCATGGATATCTCCGGCCTTGATAGCTTGCGCAATGGCCTGAAGAACGCCAGCGCGATCAGCTCGAGCATCCTCAATGGATGCGGGCATATGCCGCTGTTGGAGAAGCCCGACGAGGTGGCGCGGATTATTACTTCGTTTGCGCTGTCGCATTGAGAGAGGGACGGTCGCGACTGAAGTCGCTCCTACAAGATAGCTGTGCCTGCCTGATTTTGTAGGAGCGACTTCAGTCGCGACCGCAGCATTCCCGGATATATGTGCATCTGACCATGATGAGTGCGAGCCTCGTTCGTCGCGGTCACCGCTTCACGTGCGCGCGGCGGTTATGTCACGGTCTGTCGCGACTGAAGTCGCTCCTACAAAAACCAGGCGATTAGTCCGCCACATCCGCAATCAGGCGATCCAGCTCCGCCTTCAGAATCGCACCGTTCTGCCGCAACCAGTCGCGCTCTTCGCGCCACTCGGGAAACAGTCCTTCGACCTGCACCCAGAACCGGCGCGAATGGCTGCGCACCTTCAAGTGACACAGCTCGTGCGCGAGCACATAGCGCAACGCGCTCGGCGGTGCGAGCGCCAAAGCAAGATCGAGGTTGATGCGATCGCGCGTATCCAGGCTGCCCCAGAGGCTTTTCATCGGACGAATACGCAGTGCCGTAGGCGCCAGCCCCAGCTGAGGCACGTAGCCCGCCAACCAACGCGACACATCGCGACGGATCTGCGCTTCGAAATACGACGCGAGCAATCCGCGCGCGACAGGCAACGCCCGCGTATGCGGACGTGGAATGATCAGCGTCAGGCCACCGTCGAACGGTTCGACCTTCGGATACGGACCTTCGGCCCATTCCAGCCTGGTCACCTCGCCGCGCAACGGAAAATCGGTGGCATAGCCCAGGCGCAACGGCGGCAACGGCTTGGTGACCAGATGCAACTCGTCGAGCTTCTGCTCCAGCCAGTCCGCATGACTGCGCAGGAACGCGCTCACCTGCGCCGGATGCGTGCCATTGGGGTAGGTAACGCGCGCGCCCTTGGGCGTGACGGTGAGGCGCAGACGACGCGAGCGCGGATGCACGCTCTTCTGCACGCGGATGACATTGCCACCCGTGGTTGCCAGTTCCAACCAGTCGCCTTCCAGATGCTGCGCCATGGTGTTCCGGTTCCTGCCTGCACGACCTGTCCCCGAGGGGGACTCCTACTCTACGCCGTGGCGAGGGGTCGCCGGCGGGGTGAGAGCATTCTGCTTGGGGGAGGCTGAAAAACTTGTCATTCCTCAGCCAGGACCCTACCCGTTCAGGTTTCCGAAGAAACCCGAGGAAAAGATCGATATGGGGCAAGCTTGCCCCTGTCCCAAGACCGGCAGATGACCGGATCGGTGTCAGGCATCGGCCGGGCGGGGCAGCCCGAACCACTCTTCCAGCTTGCCCAACAGGCGCTCCAGCTCCAGGGTGAGCAGGGCAAAACGGGCATCCATCTCGGCTGCGGCGTCCTGCTGGCTGTCGCCCATCTCGTCCAGGACCGCGTCCAGGAACTTCATCTTGCGGACGATCAGGTCCTCGCCGAGCACGAAACTGATGCGCTCATCGAAGGTGAGACCGAGCTGAAACACCTGTTTGCCATTGCGCAGGTGCTCCTTCACCTCCTCGCTTTCCAGGTCCTGGCGGCGGCAGCGGGCGATGGCGCCGGTGGCGGTCGCCGGGTCGCGCAGCTCGCATTCGTCACCCAGGGCAAGGCCGCCGGGCAGGTTGCCGGTAGCCAGCCAGTCGGTCATGAGCACGCGCGGGCCTTCCTCGGGCGCCAACGGCACGGCCGGGAAGCTGCCGAGTGCTTCGCGCATCTGGGTCAGGGCGTTTTCCGCCGACTTGCGGCTGGAGGTATCGAGCACCAGCCAGCCATGCCTCTTGTCCACATAGGCGGACATGCGCGAGCTGCGCACAAAAGCACGCGGCAGCAGTTCGGTGAGCAGGTCTTCCTTGATCCGCTTGCGCTCGCGGCCGCCGACTTTGCGCCCTTCTTCCTCGGCAATCTTCTGCACCTTGCGCTGCAACTCGTCGTTGACCACGGCCGAAGGCAGCAGCTTGTCTTCGCTGCCCACGGTAACCAGGGTGCAGGCCTTGACGGCATGCGTCATGGCAGCTTCCTCGCCACGGCCCACCGGCGGCACGAAACCCTTGGTACCCATTTCCAACGGGCCGCAAGGGCGCAGGCGATGCTCGCCCAGCACCTCATCGAGGCGATTGAGATCTTCGGCAACAGCGGGAGAAAAGCGGAACAGCGTGAGATTGCGGAAGAACATGAATAATCCGATCAGGAAAATAGTTTCGTCGTCCCGGCCTATGCCGTGACCCAATATCTTTCGCTCAAAGACACAGACACCACGCCCCGGCATACGCCGGAGCGATGTCCGTGCAGGCAGTTATTTGCTGACAGCGGCGACGGCGTTGACCACCGTATCGAGGTTCGCGCGATTGAGCGCGGCCACGCAGATGCGACCGGTACCGATCGCATAGATGGCGAACTCTTCGCGCAAGCGATCGACCTGTGCCTTGCTCAAGCCCGAGTACGAAAACATGCCCGCCTGACGCTGGATGAATTCATATCGACCCAAGCCTTGTGCGGCAAGCCTTTCGACCATGCCTGCTCGCATCGCATGGATGCGTTCGCGCATCTCGGCCAACTCGCTTTCCCACAGCACGCGCAGTTCGGCACTGCCGAGCACGCCGGCCACCAGTGCGCCGCCATGCGTGGCCGGGCTGGAATAGTTCGAGCGAATGGTGCGCTTGACCAGCGACTGCACGCGCTGCGCTTCTTCGCGATTGGCGCCGACGATCGACAAGGCCCCGACGCGCTCGCCGTACAGCGAGAACGACTTCGAATACGAATTGGCCACGACGAACGAATCGATGCCCGAGGCGGCAAACAGGCGCACCGCGGCGGCATCCGCGTCGGTGCCCTTGTCGAAACCCTGATACGCCATGTCGATAAAGGGCAGCAGGTTGCGCTCCTTCACCAGGGCGACCACTTGCTGCCACTGTTCGACGGTCAGGTCGACGCCGGTCGGGTTGTGGCAGCAGGCGTGCAGCAATACGACGGTGCCCGGCTCCAGCTTGCCCAGATCGGCCAGCATGCCGGGGAAATCCAGGCCATGCGTGGCGGCGTCATAGTAGGCGTAGTCGACCACTTCGAAACCCGCCGCCGTGAACACCACGCGGTGATTTTCCCAGCTCGGGTTGCTGATCGCGATCTTGGCCTTGGGCAACGCCTTGCGCAGCAGGTCCGCGCCGACGCGCAGCGCACCGCTGCCGCCGATGGTCTGCGAAGTCGCTACGCGACCTGCCTCGAGCAACGGCGATTCGGCACCGAAGACCAGGCGCTGAGTGGCCTGATCGTAGGCGGCCAGGCCGTCGATCGGCAGGTATCCGCGCGGTTTGCCCTCGCGCGCCATTGCCTCTTCTACTTCGCGCACGGCGCGCAGCAGCGGAATCTTGCCTTGTTCGTCGCAGTAGATGCCCACGCCAAGGTTCACCTTGCCCGGACGCTTGTCGGCCACGAAGGCCTCGGTCATCCCGAGGATCGGATCGCCCGGGGTCATTTCAACGGAAGCAAAAAGGGACACGGCGCTACTCACAAGTGAAGGACAGTCAAAAGAAACACATTACGCGTCATCGGAGGTTCCGGCCAGCCATGCATGGAGATCGACTGGCGGTGCATCCGCACGCGCACCGAGCGAAGCGAAATCGAACAGGGCGCGGTCGGTCAGCTGCGACGGCGCGACATTGCCCAGCGCGCGGAACATCGTCTCGCTGCGCCCGGGCTGCTGACGCTCCCAGTCTTCCAGCATGCGCTTGACCGCCTTGCGCTGGAGATTTTCCTGCGAGCCGCACAGGTTACAGGGAATGATCGGGAATTCGCGCGCTTGCGCGTACTCGGCGATATCGCTTTCCTTGCAATACGCCATCGGGCGGATCACCACATGGCTGCCGTCATCCGAGCGCAACTTGGGCGGCATCGCCTTGAGGCTGCCCTGGTAGAACATGTTCAGGAAGAAGGTGCCCAGGATGTCGTCCCGGTGATGCCCCAGCGCGATCTTGGTGACACCGTTTTCCGCCGCCCAGCGATACAGCGCGCCGCGCCGCAGGCGCGAGCACAGGCTGCACATGGTCTTGCCGGCGGGAATCACTCGCGTAACCGTGCTGTAGGTGTCCTGTTCGATGATGTGGAAGGGCACGCCCCGCCCACGCAGGTATTCCGGCAGGACATGCTCGGGGAAATCCGGCTGCTTCTGGTCCAGATTCACCGCGATCAGCTCGAAGCGCACTGGCGCCTTGACCTGCAGGGACAGCAGCAGGTCGAGCATCGTGTAGGAATCCTTACCGCCGGACAGGCACACCATCACCTTGTCGCCAGCCTCGATCATGTTGAAATCGGCGACCGCCTGGCCGACCTGGTGGCGCAGGCGCTTGGCGAGCTTGCCGGCCTCGTAGGCCTGCTTGCGAGAGGGTTCGGGCTGGGCGGACATGAAGGGAGGGAAGAGAAGGGACCTGCGGCTATTGTAACCGCCCCGGGGCCGGCCGGCTGGCGTACACTTGGGGTTCCGCCGCCGTTCCTTTAAGTGCCAAGTGCTCATGCAGGTTCAAGATCCCGCCCAAATCGCCCATCTCCTGGCCGAGCTGCGGATCGAGCACCGCGACCTGGACGCCGCCATCGAGCATATGGCCGCGGCCATCGGCCGCGACGAGCTCCAGCTGACGCGAATGAAAAAACGCAAGCTCTTGCTCAAGGACGCGATCGCGCGCCTGGAAAGCAAGCTCATTCCCGATCTGGACGCCTAAACCGGCATGCCCCTGCCCCTTGCCGTGCTGGAAGACGACTACGTCGCCCTCGAACCACTGCAACGCGATCACATTGCTGGCCTGGAAGCGGCGGCCGCCGATGGCGAACTCTGGAACCTGTGGTTCACCAGCGCACCGGCACCCGGCAAGATGGGCGAGTACGTGGACAAGGCCCTGACCGGTCATCAGGCCGGAGTGATGTTGCCGTTCGTGGTCCGCGAGAAGCGCAGCGGCGAGATCGTCGGCACTACGCGCTTCTACGACTATGCGGACGATCCGCGCCGTGCGGCCATCGGCTATACCTGGTATGCGAAACGTTGGCAGAAAAGCCACGTCAACACCGCCTGCAAGCGCCTGTTGCTCAAGCACGCCTTCGAAACGCTCGGCTGCGTGGCGGTGGAGTTTCATACCGATCACCGCAACCAGGATTCGCAGCGTGCGATCGAACGGCTTGGTGCCGTGCGCGAGGGTGTGCTGCGTAATCACAAGCGCCGGCCTGATGGCTCGCTGCGCGATACGGTTTGCTACAGCATTCTCGATCGCGAATGGGCGGATGTGGAGAAGTGGCTGGGTTTGCGGCTTGGGCGGTTGGTTAGCACGCGACCTTAAAAAAGCCCCCCTCACCCCAGCCCTCTCCCCCGGCAGAGCCAGGGGAGAGGGAGCTGACTGAGGTGAACTTCAGTATTTCGCACTTGCGTAACCTGCTCCCTCTCCCCTGGCTCTGCCGGGGGAGAGGGTTGGGGTGAGGGGGCCAGCGACCACTACTACCGCGGCTGCACCTCGATCGTCGCCGTCATCCCCGCCGCGAGCAATGTTCCCTCAGGCATGTGATCCGTATCGATCGCAATACGCACCGGCACGCGCTGCGCCAGACGCACCCAGTTGAACGTCGGATTGACCTTGGCCAACAGATCGGTGCCGGTGGGGTTATCCGCATCGGTAATACCACGGGCAACGCCGATGATCTTGCCGTCCAGGCGCGTGCCACCGCTCATCAGCCGAATCTTCACCGGATCGCCGATACGCAGGTGCGGAATCTTGGTTTCCTCGAAATAGCCGTAGATGTAATAACTGTGACTATCGATAAGCGCCATGCGCGGACTGCCCGTGGCGGCATAGTCGCCCACGCGCACATCCAGATTGGTGACATAGCCGTCGACCGGCGCACGCACGGCGGTGCGCTCCAGATTCAGCGTAGCCAGATCCAGCGACACCTGTGCCTGCTCCACCGCAGCCTGTGCCTGCGCACGCGCCGCGTTCGCCTGGTTGCCGCCGGCCTGCGCCTGCTGCCAGCTGGCCAGGGCCGAGTTGGCGGTGGACGCCGCATCGGCGCGGTCTTCCTTGGCGATCAGTTCGCCCAGTTTCTCGCGGCGGTCGGATTGCTCCCGGCGCATCTGGAACTCCGCCTTGCGGGCCGCCGCCGCAGCGAGCGCCGCGTTGATATTGGCGCCCGCGGCACGCGCATTGGCTTCGGCCGACGCGAGGTTGGCCTGCGCCAGCGACACCGCATTGCGGTAACGCTCCTGGTCGATTTCCATCAACAGGTCGCCCTTGTGCACGAAATCGTTGTCGTACACCGGCACCTTGGTCACCAGGCCCGACACATCGGGCGCGATCCGCACTACTTCCGCACGCACGCGTCCGTCGCGCGTCCACGGCGAGTAGATGTAGTGCCGCCACAAGGCGTGGCCGAGAAAGGCCGCGATGACGACCACCAGGGCGGTGATCGCAAAGCGAAGTAGGGATTGAGTCTTCATGACACGCTCTTTAAGGAAGCAGCAAAAGGCCGGCAACGCCGAACAGGCAGACGAACAGGGCAACGCGAAACAGGGGCGGATGCCAGACGTAGCGATAAAGACCGAAGCGACCGACGATCGCGTCGATGATCCAAAGCAGGAGCAGGCAACCCAGAAAGATCGGAAGCAAGCCGGGAATCAGCGCGCCGCCGATAGCGATTTCACGAGGCATCGGACGTCTCCTTGGGCGTGATGTACGCGGCCAATGCGGTTTCGTCGTCGCACAGTGCGCCGCGCAATATATGCAATTGCGCCAGGATGGCCCGGCAACGGCTTTGCGCCGAGGATGGCACCTGCATGCCAACTTCGATCGCAAGCGCGACGGCGCCTTCGGCACGACTCCACCGCGTCGCATCCGGCGCCAGATAAAGTTCGGCCACCCGCGCAACCGCGTCATCGACCGCGCGCGCTACGCGCTCGGGCAAATCACCCTGCGCGGCGGCCTGGCGCAATTCGATCACCGCACGTCCGCATTCGTGTACCGAAAAGGCCCACGCCAGCAGCTGACGCGATTCGTCCGAGCCGGGGCTGGTGTGCACGGTGATCTGCTGAAACAGGTCGCGATTGATGCTTTCGAAGCGATACAGCAGACCGTCCACCGGTGCCGTGGCGGCCAATACGACCTGACGGCGCAACTGCTGCAATTGGCGGCGGCGCTGCCACAGGCTGCCGGTTACCGCCGGCACGAATATGAAGGCGACGCCGGTCAGGCCCAGGCCCACCAGCTGCGAGATGCCATCGTTGATGAAGCGCTCCGGGTCATAGACCATCGGATTCTTCAACGCCAGGATATAGACGAAGCCGAGCGTATAACCCACGCCCGTACCCGGCAGCGTGTTGCGAGTCATCAGATAGGGGCCAATCAGCAACAACGGTGCGCTGGCTGCGATCAGCATCACAAAGCCGTCGCTGCCCGGCAACAGCCAGAAGGTCATGAAGAACGCGGCCAACAGGCCCAACGCATAACCCACCCAGGTGTACGACGTGGCCGCCAGCGGATGCGCCGAGGTGGCGTACAGTCCGCTGAAGATCGTCGCCAGCAACATCGCCCCCGCGCCGTACGTCCAACCGCTGATGATCCACATCGCGCTCAACGCGATCATGGTCAGAAACGTGCGCAACACCGCCACCGAGGCGCCGGCATAGTCGTTGCCGCGGTGAAATCCCGCGCGCTCGACGCTGCCGCGCTGGCGCTGCTCGCGCATCGAGGCATACAGCGCGCTGAACTCGCGCAGCTCTTCGGCAAAACGACGCAGCAGCAGCTGCCCGGTATCGAATTCGAGCAGTGAAGTGGCGTCTTCGAAGCGCGTGCGCAACTGGGCCGCCAGCGGCGGAATGCGCGTTACGCTCGCCTGCAGGCGCGTGGCCAGCACATCCGGCTGATGGCGGTCGCGCACTTCGGGCGACAACGCTTCGCCGATAGGCGCGTACAGCTCGATCAACGCGCCGGCGACCGGCTGGCGTCCATGGCGCAGCATACGATTGATCAGGTGATGCAACGACTGAAAGCTGGTCGCCGCCGCCATGTAGCGCTGATTGAGCAACTGCATGCGGCCGCTGCGGGCGCGCGCTTCGGGATCCTCAAAGATCACGCTGGAACGCAGATCCTCCAGTTCCACGGCCGCCCGAACGAAGCGCAGATGCGCGCGCTCCATGTCTTCGCGCGCGATCCCGCCGACCAGGCTGTCGCGTGCAAAATCGATGAAATGCGCAAAGTGTTCGGCAAGACGCTGGCGCAGGACGTTGCGCAAACTACCCGGCCAGACGACATCGCTGACCACGCCGGCCACGATGATGCCGAGCATCACCTCGCTTACGCGCATGACCGCTGAGTCGAATACCGTCAGCGGCGCGTTGATTGCCGGAAGCGCGACGATCGCCGCCGTATAGCCGGCCAGCACGAAGCCATAGGACATGAAGTTGCGGTACAGCATGGCGCCGCCGGCACACAGCCCCACCCATAGCGAAAGGCTGAGCAGAAACAGTTCGCGCTGCTGCGGAAACAACCCCATCAACACCAGCCCGAACGTACTGCCTGCCAGCGTGCCGATCGCTCGATAAAAGCTTTTCGCCAGCACCATGCCGCTGTGCGGATGCATCACCAGCACCACGGTAATCATCGAGGTGGCCGGCGCCTCCAGCTGCAACCACATCGCCAGCCACGCGGCCAGATACATCGCCAGCAGCGCCTTGAACACGAACGCCCACGAGCTGCGCTCGCCGGCAAGGAACTCCGGCAGCCACGGCCAGCGCCGGGTCCAGACCGAGAGGTTTTCCTTGATGACCGCAGACATCTGGTTCAATCCCGTTCGAGCTGGCCGAGGAATTTCTTCAGCAGACGCTCGAGCTGCGCCAGGTCGCGCGACTGCAAGCCCGTGGTCTGGCGTTCGAGCAGGGCGCAGATATCGGGCAAGAAGCTCTCGATCATCGCTACACCTTCGGCAGTCAGGGTCAAGGTGATCTTGCGGCGGTCTTCATCGCTGGCCGTGCGCTCGATCAGTCCCTTGTCGCAAAGTTCGTTGGTCAACCGCGTGATGTTGGCCGACTTCTCCCCGGCGGCATCGGCCAGCTGCGATGGATTTAAGGTATACCCTTCCGTGCCGTACATCATCATCAGGATGTTGTATTCCGGATGGTTGATGCCCCACGGACGCAGCACCGCATTGGCGTCATCATGAATGCGTTTGTGCAAATGCTTGATCAGGCGTACTACTACCGCAGGCTCGCGCGGAAACGCCGGATGACGGCGGCAAGTAATGGCAAGACGTTGTTCGGTTGCTTCAAAACTGCTCATCTGCGCGTGCTCGATCAGGGCGTTTGGACGGCCAAAATTGTTACATATATGTATTATCTATATATGAATGATATGCCCCTTCGGGCACTGCCGCAAGACCGTTCTCGGAAAAACGCCTTAACGTCGTGCAAAAAAGGGGTTTCTCAATACGCAAACTTCCCCTACATTTCGCACTGCCAACCGGCAAAACTGGTAACTACACAAACCACCACGGGGATATCCATGGCGAAGAAAGCAGCAACCAAGAAAGCGGCCCCGAAGGCCGCGGCCAAAGCTCCGGCCGCTCCGAAGCCGATCAAAGAAACCCTGAGCAAGTCGGGCCTGGTCGCCCACCTGGTCGAAGCCACCGGCGTTGTCTCCAAAGACGTGCGCGCCGTCCTGGCCGCGCTGGAAGGCGCCGTTGCAGGTTCCGTGCACAAGAAGGGCGCTGGCTCCTTCACCCTGCCGGGCCTGTTGAAGATCACCGCCATCAGCGTTCCGGCCAAGCCGAAGCGCAAGGGCATCAACCCGTTCACCAAGGAAGAGCAGTGGTTCGCCGCCAAGCCGGCCACCGTGAAGGTGAAGATCCGTCCGCTGAAGAAGCTCAAGGACGCAGCGGTCTAAGTCTTACGTCGCGCGCCTCTTCCTGGCGCGTGGCAACAAAAAAGGCGGCCTGCGGGCCGCCTTTTTTGTTGGGTGAGGTCGGCGACTGCGTCGCCTGTGAGGGGTTAGGCGTCAGGAGCAACAGCTATGCTCCGGCTCTCGCCCCTGACTCCTCACAGGCTGCGTAGCGGCCGCCCTCACAGCAAACGCAGTGAGCGACCTAACCGCCCTTCACAGGAAACGTCTGTGCCCCGCCCGCCGAGCCCGGCTGCTGCGGCTGGCTCGTACCGGCATCGCGACGACGCTCCTCGCCGACGGGACGCGCACCGCACGAATACGCACCCCACGCCTGCGAACCATCCACCGGTTCGGCCAACGGCTTGATCGTGTCCGCATGCATGGTGGCCGCTTCGTTGCGTGCCAGCACTTCCAGCTCGTCACGTACCTTGATGTCATTGCGATTGACCGGACCGACATGGTCCTGCACCGACACCGTGACCTTGCCCAGATCGCGGCAGGCCGATACATCGCCGTGCCAGGCCGTGTGGACGTTCTTGGCCTCATCGGTCAGCGTGATGCCCCAGGTGCAGGCACTGAGCGCAATGGTGGGAACGAGCAACAACAGGGTCTTGCGCATGGATAGCTCCGCGGTATCTGCCATGAAAAAAGCCGGGTAGTCGCCTACCCGGCCATCATCGTAGCGTGAGATGGTCCGTTCAGCCCAAGCGCGGCTGAACGGCATGCACGTTTACTTGCCCGCCACCGGCTTGCCGTCGGCGTCGATCACCTGCACGTCGCCCAGCTTCAGCGCGCGCACCGGCTGCTCGATCTTCTTCAGGTCGCCCACGATCACCCAGGTGATGGCCTGCGGTGTGACGATCTCCTTGATCGCCGATTGGGCGGCCGGCTGGTGCACGGCTTCGATGTGCTGCTTGAGCGTCTGCACATAGTCGTCCGGACGATCGAACTGCACGATGTCCTCGACCGCGCCCAGCACCGCACTGGTGGTTTCGAAGCTACCCGGCAGGCCGCGGATGTCCGAGGACTTGATCTTGTCGACCTCCTCTTCGGTCAGCGGCTTGGCGCCGATGACTGCCACGGCTTCCTTGTAGACCTCGTTAGCTGACTCGGCGGTCTTGTCGGTCTGCACCGGGGCATACATCAGGAAGGGACGCTGGCCGACCGCGTCCTGCATGAAGCTGAAAGCGCCATAGGCCCAACGCTTGTCTTCGCGCAGGTTCATGTTCAGACGCGAGGTGAAGCTGCCGCCGAACGCACCGTTGGCCGTTTCGATCGCCTGGTTGTTCGCCGCCTTGGTCGACGGCGCCAGCAGGCCGGCCAGGATGAGTGACTGCGGCGCATCCGGGCGATCGATCAGGAACACGCGTGGCTTGGCCTGCGCGGCGACGTGGGCGAGGTTCTTGGTGGGCTTGGCGGTGGTGGCCGGGGTCCAGTCGCCGAATGCGGCATTCAGCTCCGGGATGATCTTGTCCAACGTGGTGTCGCCGGCAACGATGATCTTCACGTTGTCCGGGCGCAGCCAGTTGCTGTGGAACGCCTGCAGATCCGCGGCCTGCATGGCGCCGATCGACGCTTCGGTACCCGAGCCGGTAAACGGCACGCCGTACGGGTTGTCCGCGCCATACAGCAGCGGCGGCAGGCTACGCAGGGCCAGGCCGGTCGGCTGGGTCTTTTCCTGCGCGATGCGAGCGAGCCACTGGCCACGAATGCGCTCGATGTCCTCGGCCTTGAACGCAGGATTGCGCACGATGTCGGCAAACAGCGACAGCGACGGCGTGAGCTGGTCGTTCAGCGCATTGAGCGTGGCCGTGCAGGCATCGAGGCTGCAACCGACACCGGTCAATGCACCCAGGCGCTGCTTGCGCTTGGAGATTTCGACCGAGTCGAGGTCCTTGGTGCTTTCGGCCATCAGCGCCGTGGTGAAAGCCGCCGTACCGAGCTTGTTGCCATGATCGGCCGCGTAACCGGCGTCGAACAGCAACTCGATCTGGGTCACCGGAATCGTGTGCCGCTGCGCCAGGATCACCTCGATGCCGTTCTTGAGCTTGCCGCGCTCCAGCTTGGGGAAGCTCAGGTCGGGAAACTGGTCGACCTGCGGCACGCCCTTGCTGCGATCGAGCTGGGCCTTGGCAACGGTGTACTCATGCTTGGCCGGCAGCTTCGCTTCCGGACGACCTTGTGCCGCTCCCAATTTGGAGACCTTGGCGTCCTCTTGATCCGGGTTGAAGTCCTTCCCGGCAGGCAGCACGGTCAGATCGTAGCTGCCTTTGTTCAACCAGCGATCGGCTGCGGCCTTGATGCTGACCACGGTGGCATCGGCCACACGCTGCAGATCTTTCTTATAGGCGCCCGGGTCGCCGCGATAGACTTGGCCCTCGGCCAGGATCACCGCCTTGCCGCCGAAACCACCGACCTTTTCCAGCCCGCGTACGAAGCTCGCACGTCCAGCCACCTTGGCGCGATCGAGCTCGTCCTGGGTCGGACCTTCGGCGAGAAACTGCTTGAGCACCTCGTCGATCACCGCTTCGACCTTGGCCGGATCCACGCCCTGCTTCACATCGGCCTGGATCTGGAACTGGCTACCGAGCGCAAACGCCGACACGTCCGCCGAGACGCTATCGACCAGCTTGTCCTGATAGACCAGGCGCTGGTACAGGCGCGAGGTCTTGCCGCCGCCCAAGGCGGCCGCGGCCAGATCGAGCTGGATCGCATCGTCCGTACCCAGCTGCGGCACCACCCAGGTGCGATAGATGCGCGGCTGTGCGACATGGTCGTGCTGGATGCCGTGCGTGCTCTTTTCCAGCGGCGTGATCCACGCCTGCTGACGCGGCACCGGTGGGCCGGCCGGAATGTCGCCGAAGTACTTCTCGGCCTTTTCCTTCGCCTGCGCCACGGTAATGTCGCCGGCCAGCACCAGGGTGGTATTGGCAGCGCCGTAGTAATCGTGGAACCACTGCTTCACATCACCGAGCGAGGCAGCGTTCAAGTCGTCCATCGAGCCGATCGTATCGTGGTGATACGGATGGTTGGCCGGATAGGTGTTGTAGAGAATGTTCTGATCGACGCGGCCATACGGGCGGTTCTCGCCCTGGCGCTTTTCGTTCTGCACCACGCCACGCTGCGTATCGAGTTCCTTCTGCCCGATCGCGCCGAGCAGATGGCCCATGCGGTCGGACTCCATCCACAAGGCCATGTCCAGCGCCGTGGTCGGCACCGTCTCGAAATAATTGGTGCGGTCGAACCAGGTGGTGCCGTTCTGGTCGGTGGCGCCGGCCAGCTCGAACGGCTGGAAGTAGGTGCCCTTGTGATTTTCCGAGCCGGAGAACATCAGGTGCTCGAACAAATGGGCAAAACCGGTCTTGCCCTTGGGCTCGTCGCCCGAACCGACGTGGTACCACACGCTCACCGCCACCACCGGCGCCTTGTGGTCTTCATGCACCACGACAGTCAGGCCATTGGGCAGGGTGAAACGGGTAAACGCGATATCGGGGATGGCCTGGCCGGCCGGGGCGGCCTGCACAGGCGGCATCGCGCCCGCGCCCAGCACCATCATTGCTCCCGCAGCCAGCAGGGCGAAAGGTCTTGCCATGACGAACCTCCTTTTCACTGAAGTGATTCCGTCGAGGCTAGTGGCGGGCCTGACGCCGTGCAAATGACCAATGGCAGGGTTGTCCGCCGCGCGCTTTGAGTGTCCGCGCGGCTGTCCGGGCAAGACCGTCCGCTGTCCGCGGACAACTTCGACGCATTCGGGAGATTTGAAAATAGTCCATTTAATCAAAGATATATGCTCGTTTTTCAGCTTGGCACGGCACTTGCCATATACCTCGTGCAAGACCTCATAACTTCAGCGAAGGAAGCAAAGCCATGAAATTCGAAGCCTTGATGATGCGCAGCCTGTTCGTCGCTTGCATGCTGGTATGCGCCCTGGTGATGGGCGCGATGGTCAACGCCTCGCCCGACGCCGTGCGCCTGGCCGCCAATGGCAGCAACAAGCTGATCGCCCCGGCAGTGTGTGCCGTGCACGATGGCGTGATCTGCCCGCTCGCCAGCAACGGCTGAGAAACTCAGCCGTTCGCGCGGCCGATGACCGATAATGGCCGCATGCTGCATGTCATTCTTTTCCGCCCCGAGATTCCACCCAACACCGGCAATGTGATCCGGCTGTGCGCCAACACCGGCGCCGCGCTGCATCTGATCCGCCCGCTGGGCTTCGAGCTCGACGACGCCCGCCTCAAGCGCGCCGGCCTGGATTACCACGAGTACGCGCAGCTGGCAGTGCACGACGACCTCGCCAGCTGCCTGCAAGCGATCGGTTCGCCTCGGGTGTTCGCCTTTTCCACGCGCGGCCGGGTTGCGCACGTCGAGGCAAGCTATGCCGATGGCGATGCCTTCCTGTTCGGTTGCGAAACCGCCGGCCTGCCCGCCGAGGTACTGGACGCGATCCCCGCCGAACAACGCCTGCGCCTGCCGATGCGCGCCGATAGCCGCAGCCTCAATCTGTCCAATACCGTCGCCGTAGCGGTGTATGAGGCCTGGCGCCAACTGGGGTTTGCCGGCGCAGGCTAAAGATTGCCCTCGCCGCTACAATGGGGAAATGACCGATACCGCCCCACGCCCCCTGCTGCCGCGACCGTTGCGCGTACTCGCCGGCCGCGCGCTCGAAACGGCGCTCAACCACAGCTTGTCGCTCGATCCGGACAGCATGCAGCGACTGGCCGCGCTCGGCGGCCGCAGCGTGCAAATCCATCTGCGCGGCCCCGAGCTGGTCATGACCGTCACCGTCGAAGGCGACCGCCTCAAGGTCGGGCCGGCGCATGAAGACAGCCAGCTCCGTGTAGCCGCGTCGCCCGGCAGCCTGCTGGCGATGGCATTGCGCCGCGGCGAAGACGGCATCGCGCCAGGCAAGGTGGACATCGCCGGCGATGCCGATCTGGCGCGCCGCCTGGAGAAACTCGCCAGCCAGTTCGCACCCGACTTCGAAGAGGCCTTCGCGCGCACTTTCGGCGACATGCTTGGCGTGCCGCTGGCCAAGGCCGTCCGCAAAGGGTTGAGCCATGCGCGCATCAGCGCCAAACACCTCACTGAAGACGGCGCCGACTGGTTGCGTGACGAAGCGCGTCTGGCGGTTGCGCCGGGTGAGGCGGAAGGTTTTCTCGACGGCGTCGACCATTTGCGCGAACGCAGCGAACGCCTGGAATCGCGTCTTGCGCGACTCGAACAAAAACTGAAAGGAACGCGCGCGTGACGCCTCTGAAAGTCGTACCGGGGCTGCTGCGCGTCGCCTCCGTGCTATTGGCCTATCGACTGGATGAACTGGTCGACGCAGCCCACCTGTTCCGCCCGCTGAAACTGCTGCGGCCCTTCGCGGCGCGCCCGCGTGTCGATGTGTCCAAGCTCCCGCGCGGCGAGCGTTTGCGCCTGGCCATGACCGAGCTGGGCCCGATCTTCGTCAAGGCCGGCCAGGTATTGTCGACACGGCGCGATCTCGTTCCGGCCGACATCGCCGACGAACTGGCCCTGCTGCAGGACCAGGTACCGCCGTTCCCGGGCAGCGAAGCGCGTGCGATCGTCGAACGCGAACTGAAAGCCTCGGTCACGACGCTGTACAGCAGCTTCGACGAAACCGCGCTGGCATCCGCGTCGATCGCTCAGGTGCACGCGGCCACCTTGCACGACGGTCGCGCGGTGGTAGTGAAGGTGCTGCGGCCCGGCATCGAGAAAAAAATCGCCCGTGACATCTCGCTGCTGCATTCGCTGGGCGAACTGGCGCAGCGCTGGCATCCCAATGCGGACAAGATTCGCCCGCTCGACGTCGTCGCCGAAGTCGAAAAGATGCTCGCGAACGAGCTGGATCTGCAGCGCGAAGGCGCCAGCGCCAGCCTGCTGCGCCGCAATTTCCAAAGCGGGGTGGACCTCTATGTTCCCGAGGTGCACTGGGACCTGACCACCTCCGGCGTCTTGACGCTGGAACGCGTCTACGGTGTCAGCGCGGACGACATTGCCGCCATCGAAGCGGCCGGCATCGACCGCAAGGCACTCGCCGCCAAGGGCGTGCGCGTGTTCTACGAACAGGTCTTCCGCGACAATTTTTTCCATGCCGACGCGCACCCGGGCAATATCTGGGTCGACGTGCAGCGCACCGACGAGCCGCGCTTTATCGCGCTGGATTTCGGCATCATGGGCTCGCTGCCCGAGGCCGACCAGTACTGGCTGGCGCAGAACTTCATCGCACTGTTCGAGCGCGACTACGCACGCATCGCACAACTGCACGTCGATGCCGGCTGGATGCCCACCAGCGTGCGCCTGGACGAACTGGAAGCGGCCGTGCGCACGGTGTGCGAACCTTACTTCACCCGCCCGCTGTCGCAGATCTCGCTGGCCGAACTGGTCGTGAAACTGTTCCAGACGGCGCGCCGCTTCGAGCTCACCTTGCAACCGCAGCTGATCCTGCTGCAAAAGACCCTGCTCAATATCGAAGGCGTCGGCCGCACGCTCGATCCGGATATCGATATCTGGTCCGTGGCGCATCCGGTGCTCAAGCGCATCCTGCGCCAGCGCTACAGCCCGCTGCGCACCTTGCGCGACGTGCGCAAGCGCCTGCCCGAGTGGTTCCATGCCGCACCGCAATTCCCGGAGCTGATTCGCGATGCGCTGCGCCAGGTGGCGCGCGGCGAGCAGCAACAACGCGTCGATCCGTCGATGCTGGCACAGCAGGAATACGCGGCGCGGATGCAACGGCGCACGGTGGCAAGCGCATTGCTCGGCGGTAGCCTGCTGATCGTTGCCTCGTTGCTTGCGTTGGGCGTTGGCGTTTACGGCATATGGCCGGCCATCATCACCGGCATCGCCGGCGTCGTGGCGTTCATCGCAAGCTGGCCCCGCAAGCGCCGATAACCCTTCCTACATCGTCATCCCGGCGCAGGCCGGGATCCATTCCTCTGCCCTCGCTTGTCAGATAACTTTTGGCAAGCGGCCACATTGAGGAGTGGATTCCGGCCTACGCCGGAATGACGAATAGGAGATGATGTCTGAACCTTGCTACTCACTCCTCACTCCTCTTCACTCACAACTAAGACGCCCTTGCTACAAATCCTCCACCAGGACGACGCCATCATCGCGGTCAACAAGCCCGCGGGCATGGCCGTGCATCGCTCGAAGATGGTCGGCAATGCCGATGTCTTTCTGATCGACGAACTGCGCGAGCAAGTCGGTGGCACGGTCTACCTGGCCCATCGCCTGGATCGCGCCACCAGCGGCGTGTTGCTGATTGCGCGCAGCAGCGAGATCGCGGCGGCACTGGGCGAGCAGTTCATGGGCCGAGACGTGCACAAGCAGTACCTGACCGTGGTCCGCGGCTGGCCCGATCCCGAGCAAGGCATCGTCGATTATCCTCTGCCCGGCTCGCGCGAGACCGGCCCGCGTCGCGACGCACGTACGCGCTACCAGCGGCTGGCGACCACCGAGCAGGCCATCGCGCTTGGCCGCTATCCGCAGCAGCGCTACGCATTGCTGCTGGCCGAGCCCGAAACCGGGCGCTTTCGGCAGATCCGCAAGCATCTGGCACATATCCATCACCCGGTGATCGGCGACTGCCAGCACGGGCGCAGCGACCATAATCGTCTTTACAAGCAATATTTCAGCTGCCATCGGATGCTGCTGCACGCATGGCGGCTGAGCTTTCGCCACCCCGTCAGCGGCGAGGCGATGCGGATCGACGCGCCGCTGGATGCCGCTTTCGAGGGGCTGCTTACGCGCTTCGGCTGGGTTTTGCCGACCTTAGGCTAAACTGCGCGTCATGCTTACCGTCAGCCGTTCCATCGTGTTGCCCGAAGCGGAGCTGGTCGAGCGCTTTTTGCGTGCCGACGGCCCCGGCGGCCAACACGTCAATCGCACGGAGAGCGCGGTGGAACTGCGCTTCGATGTGCAATCGTCCCCTTCGTTGCCCGACGAGGTTCGCGCGCGCCTGCTCGCGCGCAACGATCGTCGCCTGACCTCCGAGGGTGTGCTGGTGATCCAGGCGCGACGATTCCGCGACCAGGCCCGCAATCGCGACGATGCGCGTGAGCGCCTCGTCGAAATCATCCGTGGTGTACTGGTGCCGCCGAAAAAGCGCATCGCCACCAAGCCCAGCCGCGCCGCCAAGGAACGTCGCCTCGTCGGCAAGCAGCAGCGCGGCAAGATCAAACAAACGCGTTCGCGCGATTGGAGTCGCGAGTGAGTTCGTTGAACCTGCCCCCATTGCCGCCGAGCGCACCGCCGGTCAATAGCCGCTTCTGGCCAGCCGTGGCGCGCGGCATATTGCGCCTGTCCGGCTGGCGGCTGCACGGCGAATTTCCAGACCTGCCCAAGCTGATCGTGATCGGCGCGCCGCATTCGTCGTATTGGGACGGCTTCTGGGGCCTGGTGATGAAGATCGCCGCCGGTGTGAACATCGGCATCATGATCAAGCGCGAGGTCGTGGAAGGCCCGCTTGGTGTGATTCTCCGTCCGATCGGCATGATCCCGATCAACCGCGGCGCCGCCACCGATGTGGTCGGACAGATGGTCGAGCGCTTCGCTGCGCATGAAAAGATGTGGCTGGGCATTACGCCCGAGGGCACGCGCAAGCCAGTAAAGCGCTGGAAGAGTGGTTTCATGCGCATCGCCCAGGACGCCAACGTGCCGATCCTGCCGCTGTTCATCGACTATCCGAGCAAGAGCTTTACGCTCGGCACGCCGTTCTACACCACCGGCGATGCCGATGCCGATATGGCCGCGATCCAGGTGCAGTTCCAGCCCTATCAGGGCAAATACCGGACGGCTGCGTTGGTGAAATAAGCGGCCTGCGGCTATCGCTCGGAATGCCCCGATTCGTCATAGTCGCGATGCGTCAGCAACCCGGGCCGGATCAGATCGATAAACGCACGCGCCTCGCCGCTCAGGTATTTGCCCTTGCGCATCACCACGCCATAGCTGCGCTGCGGAAAGTATTCGCGCATGTTGCGAACGGCCAGACGGCTGCGGTCGGCATCGGTGATGCAGATACCGGTCACGATGGAAATGCCCAGGCCCATCGCGACATATTCCTTGATTACCTCCCAACCGCCGACTTCGATGGCGACGTGGTACGGCACCTGCCGTTGCTGGAACACCAGATCGACCAGCCGGTAGGTGGAAAGCCGCTGCGGCGGCAGGATCAGGCCGAACGGGGAGAGATCTTCCACCGTCACGCGCGACTTTTGCGCGAGGGGATGATCCAGCGGCGTAATCAGCATGGGGTCGTAGTGGTAGACCGGCGCCCAGGCGATATCGTGCGGCACGTCGAGCATCGAGCCCACGGCAAAATCCGCTTCGTCGGCGCGCAACAAGGCCATGCCGTCCTTGCCCGTTACGTTGGCCAGTTGTAGCTGCACGCCGGGGAACTGCTCTCGATAACGGCGCACCCACTCCGGCAAGAGGTACTGGATGGTCGAGCTGCCGGCGGCAATCGTGAGGCGCCCGGCGCCGAGGCCTTTGATCTTGGCCTGAAATTCCCGATCGAGATTCTCCCAGCCCTCGACCAGGGGGCGCGCCAGCTCGTAGAGCGCCTCGCCGGCATCGGTCAGATTGATACGCCGACGACTGCGTTCGAGCAGATGCGTCCCCAGTTCGCGTTCCAGCGCCTGGAGCTGAAGGCTCACCGTGGGCTGAGACAAATACAGCGCCTCGGCCGCGCGGGTCAGGGTGCCGAGCTTTACGGTGTAGACAAAGGCCCGCAGCTGCTTCTGCCGATTGCCCTTGTAGTAGTACCGACCCGAGTCCTCGCTCTCACGCGACGCGGCCTTTTCCGGCCTCGGTAACCGTTTTGTAGCCTTGTTCAGCTTTTTTCGGGCCGGTTTCATAGATTAAATTCAGTGAGTTGCAAGATACATTAAGTATCACAATACCAAAAATTGAAACATTTGCTTTGTCAAAGCATTGGTGACTGGCCTAGCTTGGGCCGCAACAGCAACCCAAGCGTGGAGACAGCTCATGGCAGTACCGAAGGAGCGCGTGGTGATCGAGGCGGCCCAGGTGGTGGGTCAAACCCGGCCCGAACACGATGCGATACTGACCCCGGCCGCCCTGGCCTTTCTGGGCCTGCTGCATCGCCGCTTCGACGCGCGCCGCCAGTACCTGCTGGCACAGCGCCGCGAGCGCCAGGCGCGCTATGACGCCGGCCAGCTGCCGGATTTCCGCGACGACACGCGCACGATCCGCGAATCGGGCTGGCGCGTCGCCACGATTCCGGCCGCACTGCGCGACCGTCGCGTCGAAATCACCGGTCCGGTCGAGCGCAAGATGATCATCAATGCGCTCAACTCGGGCGCCAAGGTGTTCATGGCCGACTTCGAGGACTCCTCGGCGCCGACCCTTGCCAATCAGCTCGATGGCCAGATCAACCTGCGCGACGCCGTCCGCGGCTCGATCGAGTTCACCTCGCCGGACGGCAAGCATTACCGCATCAACGACAATCCCGCCGTGCTGATCGTGCGCCCGCGTGGCTGGCATCTGCCCGAGCGTCATCTGATCGTCGACGGCGCGCCGATGTCGGGCGCACTGGTGGACTTTGGCCTGTTCGCCTTCCACAACGCCCAGGAGCTCCACAAGCGCGAGCGCGGCCCATATTTCTATCTGCCCAAGCTCGAAGCGATGGAAGAAGCCGCGCTCTGGAACGACGTGATGGCCCTGGCCGAGCAGGAACTCGATCTGCCGGCGGACAGCATCAAGGCAACGGTGCTGATCGAAACCCTGCCCGCCGTGTTCCAGATGCATGAAATCCTGCATGCGCTGCGTGGCCGCGCGGTCGGCCTCAACTGCGGGCGCTGGGATTACATCTTTTCTTACCTGAAAACATTCCGCGCGCATCGCGATCGCCTGCTGCCCGAACGCGGGCAGGTGCAGATGACGGTGCCATTCTTGAAGGCGTATTCGGAACTGTTGATCCAGACCTGCCATCGCCGCGGCGCCTTCGCGATGGGCGGCATGGCGGCGCAGATTCCGATCAAGGGCGACGAGGCAGCCAACAACGCCGCCATGGAAAAGGTCCGTGCCGACAAGCTGCGCGAAGTACAGGCTGGCCACGACGGCACCTGGGTCGCACACCCTGCTCTCGTTGCCGTGGCGCAGGAGATTTTCGACAAGTACATGCCCTCGCCCAATCAGCTCAATGTCGAGCGGACGGATGTGAGCGTCACGCGCGACCAGCTTATCGCCCCCTGCGCCGGCTCGATCAGCCGCGCCGGTTTCGACAACAACGTGGACGTGGCGCTGCGCTACACCGCGGCATGGCTGGAAGGCCTCGGTTGCGTGCCGATCCATCACCTGATGGAAGACGCCGCCACTGCGGAAATCGCCCGCTCGCAGCTGTGGCAATGGCTGCACCACGGTGGCGTCGAATTCACCGATCACGCACCGATCAACTTTGCGTTGTTCGACCAGGCACTCGCCGCCCACACGCACAAACTGCGCGATAGCGACCTGCCCGGCGCACGCCGCGCCGACGATGCGGCACGACTACTTACGGAACTGACTCACGCCGAGCAACTCGGCGACTTTCTCACCCTGCCCGCGTATGCGCAGCTGTAAGCGCATATCACTGACCTATCACCAGCGGAGTCCATCATGAAGACGCAACTGCCGACCGCCGACCAGCTTTCGCTCGAATGGAAGAACAACCCGCGTTGGGCCGGTGTCCAGCGTCAATACAACGCCGAGGATGTGGTGCGCCTGCGCGGTACCGTCGGCGTCGAGCACTCGCTTGCTCGTCGCGGCGCCGAACGCCTGTGGAAATCGCTGCATACGGAAGATTTCGTCAATGCGCTGGGCGCACTGACCGGCAATCAGGCCATGCAGCAGGTGAAGGCCGGACTGCAGGCGATCTATCTCAGCGGCTGGCAGGTTGCCGCCGATGCAAACGTCGCCGGTGAAATGTACCCCGATCAATCGCTCTACCCGGCCAACTCCGTGCCGCTCGTGGTCAAGCGCATCAATAACACGCTGTTGCGCGCCGACCAGCTGCATCACGCCGAGGGCCTGGACGATACCGATTGGCTGGTGCCGATCGTGGCCGACGCCGAGGCCGGTTTCGGGGGTGTGCTCAATGCATTCGAGTTGATGAAGGCGATGATCGAAGCCGGTGCCGCCGGCGTGCACTTCGAAGACCAGCTCGCCTCGGTGAAGAAGTGCGGCCACATGGGTGGCAAGGTGCTGGTGCCGACGCGCGAAGCGGTGGACAAGTTGAACGCGGCACGCCTGGCCGCTGATGTCTGCGGCGTGCCGACCCTGCTGGTCGCCCGTACCGATGCCGACGCGGCGGATCTGTTGACCTCCGACGTCGACGACAACGACAAGGCGTTCCTGACCGGAGAGCGTACGGTCGAAGGCTTCTTCCGCGTCAAGCCCGGCCTCGATCAGGCGATCAGCCGCGGTCTCGCCTATGCGCCTTATGCCGACCTGATCTGGTGCGAAACCAGCAAGCCGAATCTCGAAGAAGCCAGGAAATTTGCCGAAGCCATTCATGCCAGGTATCCCGGCAAGATGCTGGCCTATAACTGCTCGCCGAGTTTCAACTGGAAGAAGAATCTGGACGACGCCACCATCGCCAAGTTCCAGAAAGAACTCGGCGCGATGGGCTACAAGTTCCAGTTCATCACTCTGGCCGGCTTCCACAGCCTGAACTACGGCATGTTCGATCTGGCGCACGGCTATGCGCGCCGCCAGATGAGCGCCTTCGTCGAACTGCAGGAGAAGGAATTCGCCGCTGCCGACCGTGGATTCACCGCGGTCAAGCATCAGCGCGAAGTGGGCACCGGATATTTCGACGCGGTGACGCAGGCGATCCAGCAAGGCCAGTCGTCGACCACGGCGTTGAAGGGCTCCACCGAGGAAGCACAGTTCCAGGCACAGCGCCGCGCTTCGGCGGCTTGAGAGCATGGTATTGCCCTCCCCCGGTTTTGCTGGGGGAGGGTTCGCTCAAGATCGGATGCTGCGGTCGCGACTGAAGTCGCTCCTACAAGCTAGGAGAGGGCCGGCTAGCTTGTAGGAGCGACTTCAGTCGCGACCGTCCCACCACAGCATCACCATGCAAACGTTCATCGAAGCGTTTCTTCAGGAACCCTCTTCCACCGGCGGCACCAACGCAATCACCGTCCACCCCGCCTTGGGTTCGACCGGCCGCGACGCCGACGCGATACGCAAATCGCCCTTCTCATCGACGCCAAACAACGGCATCGTCTGCCCACCGTACTGCGCCACAAAATGCGACCAGCCAAACGTTGCCGTAATCTTGGTCGACTTGGTACGCCATCCCTGTTGCAAGAGCTCGTCAAGTTTCCCGTGCGTCATCTCATCAGAGATCAGCGCTGTTGCCACCGTCGCCTCAGCCGTAGCCGCACGCCCAGCCGATTCTTCGTCACTCAGATTGCGTAGCAAGAACACCTTGCTATGCCCGAACTCCTGCCGATAGTGCACGCTGACCAGCGAGTTGCGCTCGCTATGCGTAGACAGCGCCAACAGATGGCCGATACCGGAAAGATCGAGATTGCGCTCGGCGTAGTGCGACGCCGGATTGCCGTAGAAGGTGGTCAGGCCCTCCATCCGCGCGATGCGCACGTTGTTCCATTGATCGTCGGCAATCACCACGCGAAAACCTGCATCGGCCAATGCCTTGGCAAGCACTCGCGCCACCTGATCGGAACCGAACACAAGTACGCCACGCGGCTCAGGCTCAACCACCTTGAGCCACATGCCGAGCGTGCGTGACGTCGCACTCTGCAACACCACCGTGCCGATGATCAGGATAAACACCAGTGGCACCAATGCATCGGCGCCGGACATGTTGTCCAGCTTGCTCAAGCGCAATGCAAACAGCGCAGATACCGAAGCCGCCACAATGCCGCGTGGCGCCACCCAGGCAATCAACGCCCGCTCGCGCCACGTCAACGAGCTGCCCAGGCTGGCGATAAAGACGGTCACCGGGCGCACGATCAGCTGCGCGAGCAGGAACACAACGAAGCCAGCCCACAACATGCTCAACGACGGCCATTGCAAGCGTGCGGCCAACAAGATGAACAAGGTCGACACCAGCAGCGTGGTGAGATGCTCCTTGAAATCGAGAATGTCATCGATATGCACATGGCGCATATTGCCCAGCGCGATGCCCATGATCGTCACCGCGAGCAAACCCGATTCATGCGCGATCGCATTGGAGATACTGAAAGCGAGCAGCACCGCGGCCAGCGCGCCGTAATTCTGTAGATATTCGGGAATCAGCTGCCGACGCAGCAACGTGCCCAGCCCCCACGCAGCCAGGGCGCCGATGGCGGCACCGCAGATCACCGTACCGAGGAAGACCCCGATCGTATGGCCTTGGCGATGCGAAACGATCGCCTCGTAGGCCAGCACGGCAAACAGCGCACCGAGCGGATCGATCACGATCCCTTCCCAGCGCAGTACGTTGGCGATACGCGAGTTCGGACGCACCGTACGCAACATCGGCGCAATCACGGTCGGCCCGGTGACACAGGTCAGCGCACCGAACAGCAGCGAAATCTCCCAAGTCAAACCGGCGACGTAGTGGGCTGCGGCCGCAAGCATCAACAACGCGACGATGGCGCCGTAACTGACCAGGCCACGCACTACGTGGCCAATGTCCGGCAATTCATGGAAGCGCAGGCTCAGGCTGCCTTCGAACAGAATCAGCGCGACCGACAACGACACGATCGGAAACAGCAGGTCACCCAGCAGCTTGTCCGGCTGCAACAAGCCCGTCAGCGGACCGAGGACGATACCCGCAAGCAACAAAAACAGAATCGCCGGGAGTTTTACGCGCCACGCCAACCATTGCGCGAGAAAGCCGATACCAAGCATGCCAGCCAGCATCAAGCCGAGTTCGAGTGTCATTCGCGATCCTTCACCACGTCGAAGCGAAGGGTTATCGGAGCACAGAACAGCCGAATCGTGCCAACCCTTTTGTCGGCCGCAGTCGCTATCTCTAAGGAGGGATTCTGAGGTGAAGGCCAATCCCCGGTATCGGGCGGGGGAGGGGAGTTCCGATACCGGGGTGGCGGAGGGCAATAGTCCATTAGAGAACTAGCCGGTGCAGATAATAGACCCCTGACAGGGGAAGTCAATACTCCCCGGTACATAAATTGATTATGGAGTGATCAGGTCCTGATCGGGCCTGGGGCCGCCCTCAAAATTCAGAGAGCCTCGAAAACCCCTCCTACTCGTCATCCCGGCGCAGGCCGGGATCCAGTGACTGTGCAATGGATTATCGCGAGAGCCAGCGAGACTCCGCTCTATCGCGAAAACCGGAAACCGAAGCCACTGGATCCCGGCCTGCGCCGGGATGACGGCAGGGAAAACTGAGGCTATTTGAGATTTCCTGACGTTGCTGCTGCCACAAGGGACTGCAGCCTGTTCCATGATCCAGCTGCCGGCTCAAAACCGCCGGTACTGCAGCGCCTCGGCCAGATGACTGCGATCGAGCGCCGCCGCGCCGCCATCCAGGTCGGCAATGGTGCGAGCGACCCGCAGGGTGCGATGGTAGGCACGGGCCGACAGGCCCAGCCGCTCCAGCGCCGCATCGAACCAACGCCTTTCGGCGGGCCCCAGGGCGCAGTCGCGTTCGAGTTCGCGGGTGCTTATCTCAGCATTGGGCCGCCCTGCCCGCATCAGCGCCTGATGCCGGGCCTTGAGTACCCGGGCACGAACGGTCGCCGAGTCTTCGTCCTGCGCCGCACGCGGCGCGCCAATCTCCGACACCGGCACGCGCGGCACTTCCACCGACAGGTCGATGCGGTCGAGCAGCGGACCGGAAACACGATTGCGATAGCGCTGGATCTGGTCCGGCGTACAGCGGCAGCGCTGGCGCGGATCGCCGGCATAACCGCAGGGACAGGGATTCATCGCCGCGATCAGCTGAAACTGCGCCGGGAACGCCGACTGGCGCGACGCCCTGGAAATCATGATTTGGCCCGACTCCAGCGGCTCACGCAAGACGTCGAGGACGTGCCGGGTAAATTCAGGCAGCTCATCAAGGAACAGTACCCCGTTGTGCGCCAACGAAATCTCGCCCGGGCGCGGGTCCGACCCGCCACCGACCAATGCTACGGCGGACGCCGTATGGTGCGGCGAACGAAACGGCCGCCGACGCCAGAATTTCGGGTCGACCTGTTGCCCGGCCACCGAAAGCACCGCACAGGTTTCCAGCGCCTCCGACTCGGTCAGCGGCGGCAGGATGCTGGGCAAGCGCTCGGCCAGCATGGTCTTGCCGGTTCCGGGGGGGCCGACCAGCAACAGGTGATGCCCACCCGTGGCGGTAATTTCCAACGCCCGACGAGCCTGCAATTGGCCACGTACATCGGACAGGTTCGGCCCCAGATCGTCGCTGCCCCATTCCATCGCAGCGTTGGGCGTCGACAAGTCCTGTGCGCCGTGCAGCCAGCCACATACCTCTGCGAGCGTATCGGCAACGCGCACGTCGACTTCAGGGATCAGGGCGGCCTCGGAGGCGTTGGCACGCGGAACCACCACGCGGCGGCCACGCGCCCGCGCCCGCAGCAGGGCCGGCAACACACCCGATACGGCGCGCAAATCGCCGGACAGGGCCAGCTCGCCGAGAAATTCGCAATCGTCCAGCTTCTCGCGCGGTACCTGTCCGCCAGCAGCAAGAATGCCCAGCGCAATGGCCAGGTCAAAACGCCCGCCGTCCTTGGGCAACTCGGCCGGAGCCAGGTTTACCGTGACCCGTCGATTGGGGTACTCGAAGGCCGCGCTCTGAATCGCCACGCGCACGCGATCACGCGCCTCGCGGACGGCAGCCTCGGGCAAACCCACGATATGCGTACCCGGCAGGCCGGAGGAAAGATGCACTTCGACCATCACCTGCGGCGCTGCAACCCCTTCCTGGGCGCGGCTCAATGTGACGGCAAGGCTCATGACGTGCGGGAAACCCCCGAAAGGCGTAGTAGCTCAGGGGACGACTTCGCTGCACCGATTCGGCTGCGATCGCGCGACATCCCTGTAGCTCCTTCGCAACCTGTATAAAACAGCCGCCCCCGACCATTCTCGGGGTGAGGGTGACGATCGGGGGCGGCTCCCGGAAAGTGGGCTACCGCTCAAAGGACCCGATCAACGGATCACCCCTGGGCGCTAGCCTCCAATGCTGCAACGCGGCGTTCGAGTTCTTCCACCTTGGCACGGGTACGTGCCAATACCTGGCTTTGAACCTCAAACTCCTCGCGTGTGACTAGATCGAGGCGGCGCAATCCTTGTGCCAGGACATCGCTGAAATTGGCGCGCAAATCCTTATGCGCCTCTGCCAGTCCTGGCGGAACCAACGAAACAAGTCGCAGGGCAAGTAGGTCGATATCCCGCCTATCCATCATGGTAGGCACCTCGAGCTTGTCGATGAAAAGTGTAGGTGATCCTTAAAATGCCGCGCCATCAGCCTGCTCCGCTAGAAAATGTAGGAATTCTCCTACACAGTGTTGTCCAAGGCGACAATCGCCCGTCCGACGGGCAAAATGCGCTGTTGTTGTCGATATCCGGGGAATACTCATGAAGCTGGTCGTGGCGGTCATCAAACCTTTCAAGCTGGACGATGTGCGCGAAGCGCTTGCCGAAGTAGGCGTGCAGGGCATCACCGTGACGGAGGTGAAAGGATTTGGCCGACAGAAGGGCCATACCGAGCTGTACCGCGGTGCGGAGTACGTGGTGGACTTCCTGCCCAAGATCAAGCTCGAAGTGGCGGTCAGCGACGATCAGGTCGAGCGTGTGGTCGAAGCCATCCAGAATGCCGCTCGCACCGGCAAGATCGGCGACGGCAAGATTTTCGTCAGCGCACTGGAGCAGGTCATCCGCATCCGTACCGGCGAGCTGGACAACGACGCCCTTTAGAATCCGGCGCTGCCGTCCCGGGGTTTGACGCCTCGCGCGGCCTGCTCCTGTTCGAAGCGCCGGTGATGGATCAGCAAGCCGGTGTAATACGCAATGTAGTAGCCGATCATCAGGCCGAACACGAGCAGGGTCAGCGGACTGTCGCCGAACTGCGGCGCATGGGGCGCAGCCGCGGCACCGGCCTGCGTGCCCAGCACCGTAAAGCGCCAGATCAGCCGCCCCAACAGCAGCACCGTCAGCAACCCGCCAATCCAGGGGTTGGGGATATACACATCCGCACCCGCCGCGTTGCGCTCGAAACGCGTCAGATTGAGGCCCAGCAAGCCCAGCACGGCGCCTATCGCCACGCCGCCCAGCAGACCTTCCAGCAGGCGCAGATTGAGTACGCCCAGCGAGGCAATCAGTACGCCGGCCAGGGCAAGAAAGCCGATGCGCAACATCATCCGCTTGCGCTGGATCGGCTGCGGCCCGAAGGTCCGGCGCACGCGCCGCCACACCGCGAAGACCATCAGCGGGGCCATGATCAGTGGCATTACCAGTTGCGGGGCCATCTTGGATCCTGCTTACGGAGTGAGGAAGAGCGAGAAGTGAGTGAAGAGGAGTGAGGAGTGAGAGTTGAGCTTGTGAACGCTCGATCTCACACCCGGTGCACAGCCTAGGACCGAACCCAGCTTTACGCCACTGACGTAAGACCTGGCCCGCACATGACGGCTGTCAGCCACTCACTCCTCACTCCTCTCCACTCACTCCTACGCTTTTGCCTTGCCCTGGTTGGCCACGGCGGCCATCTTGGCCTCGATCGCCGCGGCGTCGCCCAGGTAGTAGTGCTTGATCGGCTTCAGTTCGGCGTCGAATTCGTACACCAGCGGCACCCCGTTGGGGATGTTCAGCTCGACGATGTCGTCGTCGGAAATATTGTCCAGGTATTTCACCAGCGCGCGCAGCGAATTGCCATGCGCGGCCACCACGACGCGCTTGCCTGCGCGGATGGTCGGCGCCAGCAGCTCATGCCAATACGGCAGCACGCGGGCGACCGTGTCCTTCAGGCATTCGGTATCGGGAATGTCTTTCGGGTCGAGCGCGGCATAACGCGGGTCGTGCACCGATTCGTTCATCGCCCGCTCCAGCGGCGGCGGCGGAATATCGTAGCTGCGGCGCCAGATCTTGACCTGATCCTCACCGTACTTCGCCGCCGTCTCGGCCTTGTTCAAACCGGTCAGGCCGCCGTAGTGACGCTCGTTGAGGCGCCAGTCCGTCACTACCGGGATCCACATCTGATCCATCGCGTCCTGCACATGCCACAGGGTGCGTACCGCGCGCTTGAGCACCGAGGTATGGGCGATATCGAAGCTGAAACCCGCCTCCTTGAGCAGCTTGCCGGCCTCTTGCGCCTCGGCAATGCCCTGGACCGTGAGATCGACATCGGCCCAACCGCTGAAGCGGTTGTCGAGATTCCACTGGGATTGGCCGTGCCGGATGAGTACGAGTTTGTGCATGACAAAGGTCCGTAAAGTCGGCGGCCATGCCGCCTGTAAACAGTAAAGTCGCTCGCTTACGCTCGCTGTAAATGGGAAGAGCTGGGCTTTTCCATTTCCAGGCAGCGAAGCTGGCGACTTTACCATTTACAGGCGGCGCAGCCGACGGACTCCCCCTGTCATAGGTCATGCTAAACCCCGAGCCCACAAGCGGCATCCTATGGCTACCTCAAGACGCCGAAACCGGAGTTCATCATGCGCCGCACCCTGCTTGCCCTCGCCCTCTCTCTGTCCCTGGTCGCCATCGCCTATGCCGGCGACGACATCGACAAGGTCAATGGCTCGGTCAACGTGTCCTCGGGCCAACACGCCGGCAACGTCAGCACCGTCAACGGCGCGGTGAATATCGCCTCCGGCGCGACGGTCGAGAAGGCCAGCACCGTCAATGGCTCCATCGAGCTGGACGACCGGGCCACCGCCAGCAAGGTCAGTACCGTCAATGGCGGCATCACCCTGGGTGCCGGGGTCAAGGTCTCCGGTGTGGTCGAAGCCACCAATGGCGCGATCGAACTGGGCAAGGGCGCCGAGGTGCTCGGCGGTGCCACCAACGTCAACGGGACCATCTCGCTCGACAAATCGCACGTCGCCGGCGGTATCGAAACCGTCAATGGCGACATCACCGTGGGCGCCGACTCGCGCGTGGAAGGCGGCATCCTGGTGGACAAGCCCAGCGGCTGGCACTCCAACAGCAACCGCCGTCCGCATGTCGTGATCGGCCCGCATGCCGTGGTGCAAGGCACGCTGGAATTTCGCCGTGAAGTCGAGCTCTATGTGAGCGACTCGGCGCAGATCGGCACGGTCAAGGGCGCGACGCCGCAGAAGTTCAGCGGGGCCAATCCGTAAGGGGTGAGTCCGACCGCGATGCGGTCTGTGAATGGTCAACGGTTAACAGGAAAAGCCGGTCCGCAGAAGCCGGCTTTTCTTTCTCCGTTTACTGTTTACCGTTAACAGGTCGCGCAGCGACCGGACTTCCCATCAGACCCATTCGCGCGGCTTGAGATACTCGGCAAGCCGCGCTTCGGCCGAACCGGGTTCGGGCTGATACGCATACTCGTAACGCACTCGTGGCGGCAAGCTCATCAGAATCGATTCGGTACGGCCACCCGATTGCAGCCCGAACAAGGTCCCGCGGTCGTAGACCAGGTTGAATTCGACATAACGGCCACGGCGGTATAGCTGAAATTCGCGTTCGCGTTCGCCATAGACCGTATCGCGGCGACGCTCGGCGATGGGACTGTACGCATCGAGAAAGGCCTGACCGACATCACGGATGAAAGCGAAACAACGCTCGAAACCGCCTTCGTTGAGATCGTCGAAAAACAGGCCGCCCACGCCGCGCGTCTCGTTGCGGTGCTTCAGGTAGAAGTATTCGTCGCACCAGGTCTTGTAGCGCGGGTAGACATCGTCGCCATAGCGCGCGCAAACATCCCGCGCCACGGTATGCCAATGCATCACGTCTTCGTCGAAGGGATAGAACGGCGTCAGGTCGAAGCCGCCGCCGAACCACCACACCGCCTCGACACCCGGCTTGCTCGCCTCGAAGTAACGCACATTGGCATGCGTTGTCGGCACATAGGGATTGCGCGGGTGCAGCACCAGCGATACGCCGGTGGCAATAAAGCTGCCGCCGGCCAGCTCGGGCCGGTGCGCGGTCGCGCTCGGCGGGAGCTTGTCGCCATGAACCCGCGAAAAATTGACGCCGGCCTGCTCGAACAGGGTGCCCTCGCGCAAGACGCGGGTACGCCCACCACCGCCGGCCTCGCGCTTCCAGGCATCCTCGACAAAGCGCTTGCCGCCATCGAGTTGCTCGACGGCCGCGCAGATACGGTCTTGCAGCTCGCGCAAAAAGGATTCGGCAAGGTCGGCTTGCTGACTCATGTCTGGCCTTAAGTCGGGGGTCGGAAGGGAAGCTTAACAAGCCCGCCCCTGACCCGCCGATGCGGCGCGGCGTCGCGAGCTCCGAGATGAAGCCGCATGCTGCCTGCCGTTCACGATTTCTGAGCGAGGATACATGCAGGCTCAGCCATGTCACACGACCGACACAATCGCAGTCAAAGCCCACAGGCTTGCGTCATGCCCACCCCGATCCCTTCCCTCGCCGTCACCGCCTTCACTGTCACTTCGGCACTGGGACAAGGCCTGGGAGCCCATCGTGTTGCGCTTGAGGCCGGACGCAGCGGCCTGAAGCCCAATGACTTCAGCAGCGAGCCGCTGGCCTGCTGGATCGGTCGCGTGGACGGTATCGAGGCCACCGCCCTGCCCGAGCCATTGGCCGCCTGGGAATGTCGGAACAACCGGCTTGCCTGGCTCGGCCTGAACCAGGATGACTTCACCGGCGCCGTACGCGCCGCCCGGGAACGCTATGGTGCGGACCGGATCGCCCTGGTGCTGGGCACCTCGACCGCCAGCATCGGCGCTACCGAGGAGGCCTACCGCCGACTCGACGCCCAGGGGCGCATTCCGGCCGATCTGCGTCGGCGGGAAATACATGTCCCCCACTCGTTAACCGGCTTTGTTGCCGCAGCCCTGGAGCTCAACGGACCCACGCTGACGGTATCGACAGCTTGCTCATCCAGCGCCAAGGCGTTCGCGCATGCCGAACGGATGATCCGCCTGGGCCTGGTCGACGCAGCGGTGGTCGGAGGCGTGGACACGCTGTGCGACAGCACCCTGTTCGGCTTCAACGCGCTGGAATTGATTTCGCCCGAACCATGCAAGCCTTTCGACCGCACCCGGCGCGGCATCTCCATCGGCGAAGCGGCGGGTTTTGCATTACTGGAACGCAGCGAAGCGGCCTCCCACGCGCCACGCCTGCTCGGCTATGGCGAGTCCAGCGACGCCCACCACATGTCTTCACCGCATCCCCAAGGCCTTGGCGCCGAACTGGCGATGCGTGACGCCCTCGCGCGTGCGGGACTGGAACCTGCGCAAGTCGACTACATCAATCTGCACGGCACCGCCTCGATGAAGAACGACGAAGTCGAGGCACAACTGGTTACCCGCAGCTTCCCGTCGACGACGCGCGCCAGCTCGACCAAGGCCCTGACCGGACACACCCTGGGTGCGGCCGGCATGGTCGAAGCGGCTATCGCCTTGCTGGCACTGGCCGATGGTGCCGTGCCCGGCAATGCCGGCTGTGACGAGCTCGACGTGCATTGCGGCCCGCAGTGGGCACTGCGTAATGAAAGGCAGCGCATCGATGTCGCGCTGAGCAATTCGTTCGGCTTCGGCGGCAACAACATCTGCCTGGCGTTTGCCCGTGCGGAGCGCGCGCCGTGAGCCCGTTACGCGTGCACGTCGATGGTGTGGGGCTCTGGGCGGCACATTGGCCGCATTTCCACGCCTTGCGCGAACAACTCGCGGGACAAACCGTTCCGCCCGCCGAACGAACGCGGCCACCGGCTGAGCGGTTGCCTGCCAACGAACGACGCCGCGCCCCCGAAAGCGTACTACTGGCGATCGAAGTCGCCGGACAGGCCATCGATATGAGTGGCGCGGACCAGACGCAGCTGGCCTGCGTTTTCGCATCGGCACACGGCGATCACGTCATCACCGATTACATGTGCACGACCCTTGCGCGGTCGCCGACCGAACTTTCACCGACACGCTTCCATAATTCCGTGCACAACGCACCGGTCGGTTATTGGACGATCGCCATCGGTTGCCATGCGCCCTCCACAGCGATCTGTGCAGGCCACACCAGTTTCGGCGCCGTGTTGCTGGAGGCGGCTACGCAGGTGCAGGCCGATCAGCGTCCGGCGCTGCTCGTATGCAGCGACATCGCCGGCAGCGGCGCATTGAACGAGCTTACCGGCTGTCGACAGTCGTTTGGCTGCGCGCTGGTGCTGTCGCCGGAAAAAAGTAAACACAGCGTCGCCAGTCTTGAGTTATGCGTGACTGCCGGCGAAACGCCAGTCACGACGAGCCCTTCGGTCACGCTACCGGAGTGGTATACCGATAACGCGAGTGCGCGTGCCTTGCCGCTTCTGACGCTTCTGGCCAGGGACGGCGGCCGCGCTGCGCTGGCGTTGGCACCTGCCATGCATTTGGACGTCCATACGGAGATTATCCAATGAACGCTTCGGCTTCCCGTTGGTGCGTGCTGATTCCTTGCCTGAATGAAGAAGCCGCGATCGCCCGGGTAATCAACTCCGTACTGGCGCTCAACCTGCCGGTGATCGTGGTCGACGACGGCTCCACGGATCGCACGATAGAGATCGTGCAGCAGCTGCCCGTCACGCTGCTACGTCACGCCCAACGCATGGGCAAGGGCGAAGCGCTGCGCACAGGCTTTCGCGAGGCATTGCGTCAGGGTTTCGAGGCCGTCGTCACCATGGATGGCGACGGCCAGCACCTGGCCGCGGATATTCCGCGCATCGTCAGGGCAGCCCAACGTTACCCGAACCATATCGTAGTCGGCGCACGCATGATCGATCGCGAGCAGCAGCCGAAAGGACGCCGGTTTGCCAACGCCTTCGCCGACTGGGGCATTTCGTGGGCCTGCGCGCAACCAGTTGCCGACACGCAAAGCGGGCAGCGCTGGTATCCGCGCGCGGCACTCGACCTCGTCGACCTGCCGGCGGAAAACTTCGTGTTCGAAGCGGCGATTCTGATTGCCGCCTCACGCCAGGAGCATCTCGGCGTCGTTTCCGTGCCGATCGCCTCACGCTACGAAGGCGAGTTCCGGCTCAGCCATTTCAGCCCGGTGCGCGACGTTACACGCATCACGGTCTATACGGTGAAGCAGATACTTCACTACGGCGGCGTTCGCCGCGCCTACCGGCGCTCGCGCGAGACGCCGGTGATCGTGGGCGACGTGCCCAATGCGGTCTTTGGCAACGCTAAGGCTGCGGGTGGATAACCGCGACGCGACCGCTGGCCAGTAGCCTGCCGGCGTGCTCGATAAAAAAACCGTACTGGGCACCGCCTTCATCGGCATAAAGGCATTGAGCGGTGATATCCAGCATGCCGCTCAGCTCGTCCAGAGTTTCGACGTTCAGCACAAACTCGCGCAGACTCACCAGACGCCCTGGCTTGACCGTCTCGATGCCGCGCGAGCGCGCCAGCAGCGCACCGTGCACGGCTGTCGCCTGTGCACCATACTCAGCCAGATGCACCGCATGCAGCCCATGGATACCGCGCAGCGGATGATCCGCATGCAGGTGGCTGCTGCTGACCGCGTGGATCGTGCTGTCGTCGAAATGGCGCACCGCGTCGAGCAGGCACATGCTGCCGGTATGCGGGATCAGATGTGCCCAATCGCTTTTCGCCAAATCAGGCATCGGCATGTTCCGGACGAGCGACCGGAATCATGGACTCGCCGGCCACATCGTTTTGCCAGAAGTCGTGGAAGTTGAACCAGTTGTACGGCTCGGTCAATGCATAGTGTTCCAGCCGTGCGGCATAGCGCGCCATGATCGAGTCCAGCGCCGCCCCACGACGATCGCGCGGGATGTCGACCACATCGGCAAACCGCTCGAAGATCAGTTTGTAACGGTTGCCACCCAGGTAGATCCCGAAACAAAGCACGACCGGCACTTTCAACGTATGCGCCAGCAGCCAGGGCCCGACCGGAAAACCTGCCGGTTCGCCCATGAAGGGGACGCGTCGCAAGGTTTCGTTTTCACGCCCCCGATCGGCCAACAAGGCGACCAGCGCTCCATCCCTGCAAGCCTCGGACGCGCCCAGTGTCACGGCGGTGCCCCCACGTGATGCATCGATGACGCAGGCGCCGATATGTGGCGCCAACTCCTCAAGCAGATAGGTCATCTCCGGCGTCTTCTGCTTGTCGAGTACAACGCGAAGCGACAGATCGGGGCGACGGGAACTCAACGCACGTAACGCTTCGAAACTGCCCTGATGGGAGCCGACCAGCAGCACACCTCTTCCCTGGTCGATATAGCGCTCCAGCATGGGAATGCCTTCAACCAGAATATCGAACTCTCGTTCGCCATGAGCAAGGAAGAAAATCCGATCCAGCTGAGTTGCACCGTAATGACGTATGTGTCTGAAGACTTCAACGAACGTCGCGCGACGCTGGAATACCCGCGTCAGAAAATCGCGCGACGCCCGGCGTTCGGGACCGCGGCGAAACAAAAAATAGAGCGTGATCGGCCAAAGCAGCGCATGCGCAAAAGCGCGCCCACCGTACAACGCGATCGCACGAATCATCTTCAGGGCGGCCCGGTTACCGCCTTCAGGCCGGCTCTGCCAATGTTCGGTCATGCCACACCCTCGATAAGACCACGTACGAGCGCCCGATCATCCAGGGTAACGACAAATCGAAACCGGGAAGTACCGCTTTCGCTAAGCGTCAGCTCGGCTCGCTGGTTGGGCAATAAGGGAGCGACGAATTTGGCCTCCACCACTCGGGCCACGCGCATGCCGCGCCAGCTTTTCAATTCGTCGGCAACGCGTTCAAGAATGATCACGGCGGGCACGATCGGATGACCAGGAAAGTGCCCCGGCAAACTCGGATGATCTCCGCCGACATACAACGCTGCGCTATGGCTGACAGAATTCATGGCCTCACCGCCTTGGCAACTCGTCACGCGGTCCGATGCTGCTCGATGTAATCGGACAAGTTGCGCAAGCTGGAGAAAATTCGGCCATTGTCCGGATTGTCCGAACGCAACTGAAATCCATAGCGCTTGGATACGGCCAGCGCTATTTCAAGCGCGTCGATCGAGTCGAGTCCCAAATGGCCGCTGAACAGCGGAGCGTCCACCTCGATCTGTTCAGGCGCTACCGACTCCAGGTTCAGGGCGTTGACAATCAAGGCGGCCAACTCATGCTGCGTCACATTTTGTCCGGTCATAGGTTACGCACCAAAGTCTGTTTTCCCCAGTCAAGTTGACCGCCAAGTATATCGCGTCAACCGCCGCCGCAAACGCGGGATGTGTGGACATTATCCGCTGGGCAGGCTGAACCGTGGTAGGAAATTCGACCACCGCAAACAGCTTGTGTTTAACCACGGCCATGGCACTTTTCGCTGCGTATGGTGAATGTAGTGCATACGAAAAGCACACGCCTTCTTGCAGTGGTTTCGCGCTTTCCCGGCACTTTTCGAAAGCCATCCCCAGGCAGGACAAACCCCTTCCGCCAACGATCGTATCGCCCGGATCAGGGGCCTCTTCAACAACCATCGAAGCACATCTGTGCCAACGGCCTTCGGGCTCCTTGCGCCTGCATCGCGCTGTTTTCTCATACGCGGCAGACAAAAAAATCCGCCGTTTCAGCCGAGCCCGACGTTCTCCTCGGTGCTAGTCCGCTACGCCCCATTTCCTGCACCGCTTAATGTGTTTTTCTACACGCGGCATCAAGAAATGGAATCATGAGCACGGAAAACCGCTTTCAAGGACGAAGCGACATCGTCATCGGGCTGACCCCACTGGAGCAGCCTGATGCCAACTTGGCATTGGCCATCTGCCGCGCTGGTGCAATAGGCGTCCTGGATCTTGGCACCGACGCCACTGCCGCCAAAAAAGCTTTGGTCGAGCTGCACGACAATGCCACATCCACCTTCGGTATACGCATCGGCAGAAATTGTCCGCTGGCTACTGATGACGACCTGTTCGATACACTTCCCGCTGGCACGCTGGTTTTGCTATCAGCGGACGCGGATATAGCCATAGCCCCAGGCCGGGGCCTCTCTCTCGTACATGAAGTGCGCAACCTGCGTGAGGCATTGGTCGCACAGCGCAGTGGCGCCATCGCGCTTGTCGCGCGCGGAGACGAATCCGGCGGCTGTAGCAGTCGCCTATCGACCTTTATCCTGCTGCAGATCCTCTTGTCATCCAAGGACGTGCACCTCCCGGTCTGGGCGTGCGGCGGCATCGGACTGCGCACAGCGGCGGCCGCACTCGTGGCGGGTGCTGCCGGTGTCGTTCTGGACATCCAGCTCGCATTGCTTGAAGAGAGCCGCGTTCCACTCGATATCCGGCGCCTGCTGGATCGCACTGATGGTGCGGAAACCACGCGAGAAGGCGATTACCGGCTTATCCGGTCAAAACAATCGGCATCTGGCAATCCCGTCATTGCCGGACAGGACGCCTACCTGGCAAACGTATTCGCGAGGCGTTTTAGCAATGTTCCCCGAACTCTTGCCGCATTCAAGAACATCAAGCAGCAGCTGGCATTCGCCGAACCGAACGTGTCCTCCGGGCTATGCGAAACCCTGGGAACGCCGATCCCTGTTCTTCAAGGCCCAATGACCCGCGTCAGCGACCAGGCCGGATTCGCCGCTTCGGTCGCGGCGGCAGGGGCGCTACCGTTCGTCGCACTGGCTCTCCTGGACGGGCCGTCGTCGCTCGAATTGTTACGCCAATGCCGGCAGCAGATGGAGGGTCGGCCATGGGGCGTGGGAATACTCGGTTTTGCCGATGAGTCGATCCGCCAGGCCCAACTGGAAGCCATCGGTCAGATACGTCCCTCGCATGCCATCATTGCCGGCGGCAGGCCGTCACAGGTTCTCGCCCTGGAAAAGCTTGGCGTCTCCAGTTTCGTCCATGTGCCTTCGCCCGGCCTCCTTGCCCAATTTCTCGATGCCGGAGTAAGACGGTTTATCTTCGAAGGAGCCGAGTGCGGCGGCCATATCGGACCTCGCAACAGCTTCCCGTTGTGGGAGTCGCAACTCGACATCATCGAGTCTCATCTCGCGCGGGAACAAGGCAAGGCCGTTTCACCCATCGAGTTGGTGTTTGCAGGCGGGATCCATGACGCTGCCTCCGCGGCGGCCGTCATGGCCATGACCGTTGGCATGCCGAGCCACCTGATGCGCACCGGCATTCTCATGGGCACCGCATATCTGTTCACGGAGGAAGCCGTGCAGCACGGCGCGATTGGAGCGTTGTTTCAGCAGCAACTGGTGTTGGCGACGGAAACTCGCCTGCTTGAAACAGCACCCGGCCATGCCACACGATGCCTTTCAACGCCTTTTGTGGACGAGTTCGAACGCCGCAAAAGTGCCTGGCTCGAAGAAGGCAAAAATGAGCGCGATATCTGGCGCGAACTGGAGCAACTCAATATCGGACGCCTGCGTCTGGCGAGCAAGGGACTGCTACGCAAGGGGGACTCTCTGGAACGCGTCGATGACGATGCGCAACTCAGCGACGGCATGTTCATGGCAGGCGATATATCGCTGCTGCGAAACCGGACATCGACCCTTCGCCAACTCCACGAAGAAGTTACCCTTCGCGCCACCGAATGGTTTTCACACCGTGTCGAATGCCTGCAAGAGCCAGCGACGTCACGCGCAACCGTACCGGAGCCCTATAGAGTAGCTATCGTCGGCATCGCCTGCGCATTCGCCGGCAGCGAGGATCTCGGTGCTTTCTGGCAACGAATCCTCGATGCCGCTCCATCGTTCACCGACGTACCTCCATCCCGCTGGAACGCCGATCGCTATCAAGGCGACCATGCCATATCGAATGACCGGGTCGCCTGCAGGCGCGGCGCCTTCATCGACCCGATTGAATTTGATGCGCTTGGTTATGGCATCCCTCCGGCTTCCATGGCAACGATCGAACCTATACAACTATTGAGCCTGGAGATGGCACAACGTGCGCTCACTCACGCGGGTTACGGGAACGGCAGCTTCGACCGTTCGCGCACCGCGGTTATATTCGGTGCCGAAGCAGGCAGCGAACTCCGTGATGCGCTCACGCTGCGCGCCGTACTTCCGACCTATGCCGATAGCATTCCCACTCCTCTCCAGGAGCAATTACCTCGGTTCACCGAGGACACCTTCCCTGGAACGTTATCGAACGTCATTGCGGGACGCATTGCCAGCCGGCTGGATCTCGGTGGCGGAAACTTCACGGTGGATGCTGCTTGCGCTTCGTCGCTCGCCGCCCTCGATATGGCTTGCAAAGAACTTCGTCTGGGGCATAGCGACATGGTCTTATGCGGCGGCGCGGATCTTCATAACGGCATCAGCGACTACATGATGTTCAATTCCGCCGGAGCACTATCTCCCAGCGGCCGCTCTCTTCCTTTCGACGCCCATAGCGACGGCATCGTGCTTGGCGAAGGTATCGCCTGCCTCGTGCTCAAACGCGTAGAGGATGCGCAACGTGATGGCGACCGCATATATAGCGTCATTGAAGCGATCGGGTCGGCTAGCGATGGTCGCGGCAAAGGACTGACCGCACCGCGACCGGAGGGGCAGCAATCGGCACTACGCCGAGCCTATGCGCAAGCACGACGCAGCCCATCCGAAATTGGCCTTATCGAAGCGCATGGCACAGGCACCGCCGTAGGTGACCGCACCGAACTATCTTCACTTTCGCGGGTGCTGGATGAAGCCGCTGCAGCGCCTGACCGCTGCGTACTCGGCTCGGTCAAATCCCTGATCGGACACACCAAATGTGCGGCCGGCCTCGCTGGCGTCATCAAGGCTTCTCTGGCACTGCACACTGGCATCAAGCCACCGACCACCCACATCACCACTCCCAGTGCGGCATGGCCGAGTGAAGGCCCCCTACGCCTTCAAACCGTAGCGCAACCGTGGCTGACCGGCGGCAAACAGCGCGTCGCAGGCGTCAGCGCCTTCGGGTTCGGAGGCACGAACTTCCATGCCGTACTGTCGAACAGCGCCATGCTGGATATTGATCCGTCACTTGCGTACAGGCCATGTGAGCTCATTCTGATTCGCGGCGCCTCGCGGGACATTGCAAACGACGCAGTCGATCGACTTCTGGAAGCGCTTGCAACGCAGGCGCCATCGCCGACGCTATGCCAGATAGCCATGGATGTATGCGCTCAATCGGATCACTCGCAGCTCGCTCAGTTCGCGTTCGTAGCAAGAGACACGCAGCATCTCACCTCACTTTTGCAATCGGCACGGGAAGGCCTTCCCGTTGCCGGTGAGCTCTACATTCGCGATGAGAACGAAACGGCGCCGGGCAAGCTGGCATTTCTGTTTCCCGGCCAGGGGAGCCAGCGGCCCAACATGCTGCGTGAGTTGCCGACATTTATCCCCGGCCTTCGAGAATATCTGGCACTTGAGCCCGACGTCGCCGATGCCTGGTTCACTGGCCATCCTTTCGACGATAACGCCCGGGCCAGGCAGATCGACAGGCTCAAGGACACTCGCGTAGCACAACCCGCGCTTGGCATCGCATCGATGATGGCCGCCAATGCGCTTGAGGGACTTGGCATAACACCCGATATGGCTGCAGGTCACTCCTATGGTGAATTGGTTGCATTCTGGTCTGCGGGCGCCTTCGACGGACGCATCCTGCTTGAACTCAGCAGGCAGCGCGCGCAATGCATCCATGACGCCATAGAGACCGACCCTGGGGCCATGGCCGCCGTCGCCGCCCCTCCCGCAGTCATTCTGCCGCTGCTAGCTATGAATGAAGTCACGGCGGATATCGTTTGTGCCAATCACAACGCCCCGGACCAGACAGTAGTATCTGGGCCGACAGCGGCCATTGCAGTTGCCTGTGCACTGCTGAAGGAAAAAGGTGTCAGCGTCAGGCCACTTTCCGTCGCCTGCGCATTCCACAGCCCGATCGTCGCAAGCGCCAGCGCACCATTTCGCGATCTCCTTGGCGAAGTGACGTTCTCGCCGCTGCGCCACCAGGTCTGGTCGAATCGCCATGCAGCACCTCATGCCATGGATGCCTCCACGGCCAGACAAGAATTGGCCGCACAGATTGCGTGCCCCGTGCGCTTCGTCGATCAGATCCTTGCTATGCACGACGCGGGCGCTCGAACTTTCATCGAAGTAGGCCCCGGCAACGTGCTCTGCAGCCTTACTCGAGCGATCCTCGGAGGCCGCACATATCGCACATTGTCCATCGATCCACATGGCGATGGAACGCTGGCCGGCCTACTGGAAACCGTGGCCAAGCTGGCTATAGCGGGCGTCAACATCGACGAAAGCTGGCTACTTCAGGGACGAACCAGCGCGCGAAAACCCGGCAAGCCGGGGTCCAGCACCAGATGGTTGATCGATGGGCATTTCGTTCGCTCGCCCGATGGCACGCCGCTGACAGGAGGTATCAAGCCGCCGATCCCTGTCAAGAACCTGCATTCCCCCATGCCACCGTGCTCACGGGATTCGTCGACAGATTACGCGCTCATCGAGCAATTCATCCAAAGTACGAGCGAAGCGATCACATCCCAGCGCGATGTACTGCTTCAGCATCTCGGTAGCCGGCCTGCGACTCCGCCGCCGATGGCGATCGATCTGCCGATTAAAGCAGAACCCGCGGATCCGGCGCTTGTGGAGAAGAACTCCGGGAGCACTCCACCGACAGTCGTCAGACCAGATATATCCACGGATTCGATGACGACAACGATCACTCGTATCATCGCGGAGCGAACGGGCTATCCCATCAGCGTTCTGGCCAACGATCTTGATCTGGAAAGCGACCTCAGCATTGACTCGATCAAACGTGCGGAGATCGTAGGCCATATCCTTCAATCGCTCAAAGACAGTGGAATCGCACAGGCAAGCGACCCATTCATTGCCGACACACTCTCCCAAGCACGAACGATATCCGCGATCTGCGAAATCATTGCGAACGATGATGACATCGGGGAAACACCAGCCGCAGCAACCGGCAACTTGCCGCAAACCAATACGCTCGACACCGTTATCCACGCCATATGCGAAAGAACAGGTTATCCCACCCATGCCGTGACGGCCGAACTTGATATCGAATCCGATCTTAGTATTGATTCCATCAAGCGAGCGGAAATCGCCGGCCATCTTGCCCAGACATTTTCGATCACTGCAGACATCGAGCGCGTCGATGCGCTGACCGCCGCCCGCACCCCTTCGGCCATGGCTTTGGTACTTGATCAATGCTCAACATCACATATGGCAAGTGTAAAGACGGCCCCCGCGGCTTTAGAAGGTGTGGCCCCTATCAGACTGATTGAACACATCGAGCCGAAACCAATACTCCGCTCAGACAGCCATCACCATGGACGAAATATTCATGTCTTATCCGCATCCCCGGGCCTCATAGAGGCCATTGCCAACGGAGCCACGGGCGCAACGGTTTCCCCGGAATGGAATACAGCTGCCTCTGTCACGTCTCCGCTTACATCCGATTGGGTCGTCGATACAGGTGCGCTAACCCAATCGAGATTCCCTGCACAGTACGATACCTGGAAGGAATACTTTGCTGCTGATCCGCGCCGCCTTATAGCCATCTGCCGCAGTGACGACGATGCGCTTCGTGCCAGCCTTCGTGGATTTTTCCGTTGTGCCGTCCGAGAATATTCTTCAACCACCATTCGCCTCGTCGAACTCGATGCGCATGTTTCGGACGAATGTGCAGCCGCCATAGCCTTGGCGGAATTGCGTGACGACTCCACATTGCCGGTCGTCATTTACCGGGAGAATTGCAGGTTTGCTCCCGTATTGGTCGAGAGCCCTCTACCCCAACGATCCAATGCCCCGGAAGGCAGGAAATCAACATGGTTGCTGATTGGTGGCGCTCGCGGTATTACCGGATTGATAGCGAAGCGCCTCGCAGCCAGTACAAACCATATCGTATTAGCCGGTAGAACGGACATTTGCGCTGCCGAGGCGGATGATCGCCTCACCGGCTTCTCGAGCGTCAACGCATTGCGCGGCGCAATTCTCCAACACGGTATCGCTGACAATCCGCCAACAGCCACCCACATGGCCAAGGAAATCCTGGCGCAAAGAGAAGCCCGTCAGACCTTAAGTTCCATCCAAGCTCTCGGTTGTCACGCTAGTTATCACAAACTGGATATCGTAGACGGTGAGTGTGTCAACGCGTTGCTGGCAGATGTAGAACGCTTACATGGTCCTATTCAGGGCATCATTCATGCTGCTGGAATCATCGAAGACCGATTGATCACGGACAAGGACAACCGCTCCTTCGAACGCGTCTGGTCCGCCAAAGTCGATGGCGCGAAACGGCTGATAGAGGCTTGCGAGGCACTGAAACATGCGCCCGAGATCCTGGTCATGTTTGGCAGCATCGCCGCCATGTCCGGAAATCGAGGCCAAAGTGACTACGCTGCAGCCAACAGTACGCTGGATGCTCTAGCAAAAGCATGCAGTCCACGCGTTGCCGGTCGCGTCATAACCATACATTGGGGGCCTTGGGCTCCGCTCGGCGAAGGCCAGGGCGGCATGGTATCTCCCGAGCTGGCAAGGCAGTTTGCTGCGCAAAACACCGCCATGATCCAACCCAGCACCGGCGTAGATGCGTTCTTCGCGGAGATCCACGCCGATAACTTGGCGGACAGCAGATATTCCGTGGTTTACAGCGCAGGGGGCTGGTGATGCAAGCATCGCTCCAAGAGCGCGACATCGCTATCACCGGGATGGCCGCACTATTTCCCGGCGCAGGCGATCTGTCCGAGTACTGGAACAATATCGCCAATGGAGTGGACGCCATCGAACCGGTTCCTCCCGAACGCTGGTTGCGTGGCGCGTCGGAACTGGATGACACACTGCTTGAGCTACCTCAATGCAGGCGAGGAGGTTTTGTCTCTCCCATCCATGTCGATCCGATTATCTTTGGGATAGCACCCAACGACCTCGGCTATATCGAGCCTGATCAACTCATCGCGCTCAAACTGGCCACCGATGCATTGACGGATGCAGGGTTTCCGCACCAGCGAACTGACTCCGATCGCATAGGCGTCATCCTTGGGCGTGGTGGTTATCTCGCCCCCGGAACCGCTCGGTACGAACAGAAAATCAGGGGCTCTCAGCAGATCGTACACACTCTGCGAATGCTCGCTCCGAATCTATCATCCGCGACTCTGGAACAAATACGAAAAGCCTTTGTCAGCGAGCTGGGACATAGCCCAGGCGGATCCGTCATTGGGCTGGTGCCCAATCTGGCGGCTTCACGCATCGCAAATCGCCTGAACCTGCACGGTCCTGCATATACGGTGGATGCAGCCTGCGCGTCATCGCTGCTGGCAATCGACCAGGCTATCCGGCTTCTGTGAGAGGGAACCTGCGATGTCGTCATTGCCGGCGGCGTTCATCATTGCCATGACCTTTCTTTCTGGAAAGTATTTGAAACACTTGGTGCCTTATCTACGGATCAATGCATTCGGCCTTTTGACGCCCATGCCGACGGCCTGATCATCGGCGAGGGCAGCGGCATCATCGTGCTAAGGCGCGCCATCGAGGCAGCTAGAGATGGCGACAGAATTTATGCAGTAATAAAGGGTAGTGGCGTATCCAGCGATGGCCGGGGAGCCAGCCTGATGAGCCCACAGGTACAAGGTCAAATGCGCGCCGTGCGATCCGCATGGGCTGATGCAGGATGGGACCCGCTCCATTGTGACAGCGTGGATCTCATCGAGGCTCACGGTACCGCCATGCGAGCCGGCGACGAAGCGGAGTTGAGAACACTGGCCGCCATCTTTGGACCCGCGACAAACTCACGTGCAGTCCTGGGCTCGGTCAAATCCATGATCGGCCACACCATGCCCGCTGCGGGCATCGCCGCGGTTATCAAGACAGCGCTAGCGCTGCACTACGGTGTATTCCCTCCCAGCCTGCACTGCCGGAAGCCAAACAAGCTGATATCGGAGACGCGGTTCCGGATTATCGGACAACAGATGCCCTGGATCGTGCATGGAGACCGACAGCACCGACGTGCAGGCGTGAATGCATTTGGTTTTGGTGGAGTAAATGCCCATCTGGTCATGCAGTCGTGGGAGTCCACCTGTACTAGTACGCCTTCAGCAAGCCAGTTCTCTGTGGCCCAGCAGCCCAGCTTGGCTATTTTTCAGGCAATCAACAAGAAAGATCTCGAAGCCGCTCTGCGAGATTCGCTGCGCGGTGAAAATCCTCCACGCGTGGCCGGCGGCAATGCCAGACTTGCCATAGTCGACCCTACGGCCGAGCGCATTCATCACGCGCTCGACGCCGTGGTCAAGGGAAAAACATGTCGCGGACATCAGAACATCTGGTACTCGCCGACGTCGCTCCTCGACGGGGACGGGCGACTCAAGACGGCCTTTATTTTCCCGGGACTGGATACGCATTTGCCGGGGAGTGCCAATGAGGTTGCCACGCACTTTCGCTTGAATGCGCCAGACGTGATGGATGCCGAGGCGAGTGACGTTCTAGCCCACGCACGCGTCGTCCTGGATACCGGGCTACTCTTCAATGCAGTGCTTCAACGACTAGAGATACACGCCGATGCAATGTCAGGCCACAGCATCGGGGAGCTTACAGCGCTAGCTGCAGCGGGCGGCCTACCTGACATCGATGCAGCGCGCCGTCTCTACTGCGCTCATACCTTTACATTCCCGTCGCTTACCTATGTCGCGGTCAGCATGAGTGTCAACGCTGTCAGCGAGATGCTCAAAGGAGCCCATTGGGGAAATCTGGTCATATCTCACGAAAATGCCTCCAGACAAACCACCGTCTGCGGCACGCAGGCCGTAGCCGAGATGTTCGTCGTCGAAGTGAGAAAGCGCGGATTTTTCGCGCAAACTCTTCCGTTCTGCACGGGCTTGCATACGCCCATGTTCCAGCCATATGTCGCGGCCTTCCTTGAAGGAATCGGAAATTCTCAGGTCAAGAGAACACGATGCCCCATCTGGTCGGCAACAACAGCGGCACCCTATCCGGACCATCCGGAGGACATCACCGCCCTGATGCAGCGGCATCTGACCGAGCCGGTAAGGTTCTCCTCCATGATCCGCGCCATGTATAGAGAGGGTTTCCGAGCTTTTGTGCAGATGGGCACAGGGCAACTGACGACACTTGTCGACGATACGCTGCGTGGCCTTCCGCATATGACGACGCCCACAGCAAGCCGTCGTCGCGGCGGCATGGAACAGTTGCAGCGCCTACTTCTGGATATGTGGTCAAACGGAGCGCAAGTGGATCCATTTGCCCTTGGCGCAGTCGGCTTGGCCGCTTCCCAAGCGCCACGCCTGGATCTCGGCTCCGGTTTGATAAGTCCAGCTTCGGGGCTCCTACCCGCTTTGGACCTGGCCTCAAACGCGGCTTCGAGTGACGGCAAAGCCTCCGCACCCCTTTCAGCTCCAGCGAGAGCATTCGCGCGAATGATCAATCGCGCAAAGAATGACCTCGCACAGGTGATAGAGGCCAAAGAGCGCCCCACCCCCTGTCACAAAATCGCACGGGGACAGAGCATTCGCGTTTCCATGGAAGCCATGCCTTTTCTACGTGATCACTCCCTGGTAAGGCAACGCAACACCTGTCCGGAAGAGGCAGAGCGATGGCCCGTTGTTCCCGGAACCATGCTTATAGAGTGGATGTGGCAGCACGCCGCAGCGATGCGAGAAGCTGAAAAAGTCGTTGCCATCGAGGACATTCAGTTCAAGCGATGGATGGAAGCTATCCCGGCCAAGGATATTCCTGTCGATGTCCAACACACTCCGGCTGGAAAGATCGCCGTGCAGCTGGGCGACTATTGTCAAGCCGTCTTTGTATTCGGTTCCTCATACACCAAAGGTCCACCCCAGCCGCAACGTGCGCAACACGATCCCTGCGAGATCTCCCCATCGGCGATATACGATGACCGTTGGATGTTTCATGGCCCTGCATTCAGAGGCATAGAACAACTGGTTCATTGTGGCCCCGATCATATCCTTGGCAGGATACGGTCACTCCCCCTGCCGGGTGCGACGCTCGACAACATAGGGCAACTGTTTGGCTACCTCGCGATGCTTCGGCTTGAGGATCGTTCGCTGATATTTCCTCATCGCATCGCCAAAATTGAAATACACAGCGATGCTCCTCCCGCCGGATCGCTCATCAGTTGCCTGATTCACTCGCTGATGTCCGACAGGATCTCCGTGTATGCGGATATTCACGCCAGTGTCGACACGAGGCCCTGGCTAACCATAAAGCGATGGTCGGATCATCGCTTCAACCTTGACTCAAAACTTCGATCGAGCACCTATTTCCCGGAACGTTATCCTGTGGCGGCCATGAGTGATGACGGATGGACTTGGCTCTCGGAGCATTGGCCGGACGCGTCCAGCCGCGAACTCTTGTCGCGCTACCAGCTGGCAAAGTCTGAGCGCGATTGCTACACGACGCTGAAAACATATCGGCAAAGGCAATGGTTACTCGGCCGTATTGCCGCAAAGGATGCAGTCCGCGATATGCTTTGGAAAGATGGTGAGCGCGATGTCTATCCTGCAGAGATCATCATCGAAAATGACGATAAAGGTGCGCCATTTGCAAAAGGCAATCATGGACGACATCTTCCGCCCCTGCACATATCCTTAGCACACGTAGAAGGCTACGCCGTCGCCCTATGCCGCACGCGGGAGTCCGCGCCCGGCGGTGTCGGAATAGATACCGAACGATTTCGGCGAGTCGATCAGGATCTTGTCGCATCAAGCTTGACACGCGCAGAAGCCGACATGATACGGCGGGCGGCGAAAAACTCGGAAGATTTCGACCTGTTGTTCTGGCGATTCTGGACGGCCAAGGAGGCGGTATCGAAACTCGACGGACTTGGACTGCGTTACAAACCTGGAGAAATCATTGTGACGTCGGCTGAAAGCACAACACTTCAGCTATCCCGCTATAGATCGGACACCGAAACACGCCATGTCGTCACTTCTCGCCTGCACAGGCCAAGTGATTCCAGCGATGCGGCATTCGTTGTCTCCTGGACGATCGATACTGAAAACCCCCTCGCTCCGGGCTCATATAAAGATCGCCATCAGAGGAATTGGAACACTGGATCACCCGGATGAACACATGGATGAACACCGAAAGATTCCGGTCAGCGTATTGCACGAACGATCACGAACAAGGAACTCGCGACGGCGACATGGATCGTTGTTAGCGGCGCACATCAAGGAGGAGAAAAGGCATGACAACGAGAGCCCGACTTACCGTTGAAGAGGATGCAGTTTTTTCGGAAGTCTCAAACATATTGATGACCGTGATTGATGATTATTGTGTAGATTTTACGCTTCTACCCGAAACTACCCTTCAGTCCGATCTTGATCTTGAGAGTTTCGACATTGTCCGCTTTGGGTTGGCTTTGAGCGAACGCTATGGCGAGAGCGTCAACATGTCGGCTTATCTCTCGGAAATCGATTTCGAGCAACTATCGAAGCTCACGCTCGGCGACATTGCGCGATATGTCACGCAGAAAACTCATCCACGAAAAGTATGACCATGCGAATGATCATCGATGGTTTAGGCATTAATGTTCTTGTATGCGACGCCGGCGGCGAACGCAAGAAGGTCGCCACTGGCGCACCAGTGGCGTTGATATTGCACGGAGGACTGTCCGACAACCTCAGCACCTACTACACAACCATTTCCTCGACGCTTACCGAGCTTGGCATGAATGTCATTCTTTACGATCGCGCGGGGTACGGACGCAGTGAATATCGCCCCGGCTGCTATAACCTGGAGCGTATTTTCCTGGACATCGATGCCATTCTCGATGGTGTAGGCGTTGATACAAGGGTGCATGTCATAGGAAGTTCATTTGGTGGCGGACTGGCCGCCGCCTATGTCGCTCTTCGTCCAGAGAGAGCTGCCAGCCTGGCCCTCCTTGAAGGCCAACCTATCACGCCAACCTCAAGAGAGAGTTTCGCTGCCTTTTTGCGCAGCATGAGATACAACATCGATAAAGTTGTCACCCATTACCGGGAGAATTCGGACCTTTCCATGAAGGCCATCGAAAGAATGCGAAGCATGATCATGGACCGAACGTATCTGGATGACATTGAAGCGAGCGACCTCCCGTCATTGGCTCAGTTGCACGCCATCTCCGTGCCTTCTCTAGGCGTCTACGGCGCCGACAGTACGCATCGCACCTATGAAGGCACTGTGGAATCGATCGGTCACCTGGAAAATCTCAGGATCGAAGTCATCCCTCACGCCTCGCATTTTCTGTTGTACGAGGTATTGCCCACGCTCAAAGGTCTACTGCATGACTTCTATAGCGGTCCGGGCATTCTGGGTCGCACATCGTGAGCAAACTGCTTTTTATAGGCCCACCGTTTGTGGGCCATCTCAACCCAGCGATCAGCGTCGCCATGGAACTTGAAGCCCGCGGCCATGAGATCGAATGGGTCGGCGACCCGGAGCTGTTGAAGAAGCTGGGCTCGAAGTCAATGGTCGTACGCGGCTACACACTGGACCGGGTTGTCGAGCAGGCGAATGAGCGCCCCGGCAAACTGCGTGGTCCCGACGCCATCGCATCGCTTTGGAACACCTACCTGGGCATGGCCCAGGCCATGTATGCCTTCGTCGTCGAAGCACTTGACTCCTTTCGGCCAGATCTCGTGCTTTCCGATCAGCAGACGTTTGCCGGTGCTCTGGCAGCACGCGAAACAGGTCATCGCTGGCTCACCTTGGCAACGACATCAGGAGAGATGGATGTGGGAGACCGGAGCCACGCTGGCTTTCATCGATGGTTGACGAATGCACTGGCAGAGTTAGCGGCTGAACTTGGTCTCCGAGATGCCACGGATCCACGGCTTTCCCCTTTTGGCACGCTGCTTTTCAGCAGCTGCGCATTGACGGGGGACCTGCCTTCCCAACTGCAGATTGCAAATGTCGGCTGTTCCATCAAGCATCGCTCCGAATCGTCGACGTTTCCCTGGGAAAAGCTGGATCGGCGGCGTAAGGTGCTGGTCTCACTGGGCACGCTCAACGACCTCGCCGGAAAAGCTTTCCTGGAAGAAGCATGGTTGGCTTGCCATGAGCGGCGCGGGACCATTCAAACCATATTGCTTGATCCATCAGCCACTATTAAGCACGTATCGGATGACGACATACTCATCCTCAGAAGTATTCCGCAGCTGGCACTATTGAAGCACCTGGACGTGATCGTATGCCATGGCGGGCAGAACACGATATCGGAAGCACTTAGCCATGGCGTGCCAATCGTCGTGGCTCCCATTCGCGATGATCAACCCATGAATGCCGCGCAAGTCGTTAACGCAGGCGTAGGCGTGCGCGTGCGATTTGGCCACCCCAAGTCAGCCGCCATCGGCAGCGCTATCGACCTGGTCCTCGGAGATCCTTCTTATCGCGCAGCCGCCATGGCCATACAGCCGTCGATGATCAACGGAACTGACCGTGCGGCGGACGCCGTTGAGCGCTTCTTGCGGTCGGGCACCCTGATTAACGGAAAGGATTTACGTGACTCGTGAAATCGAACCGGCTAAGCGCTATTACGAACGGCTCCGTCATGACGATCCTTCGTTTTTTTTGGAGGAGCGTATCGATTGCCCCTGGTGCAACAGCACCGACATCACCCGTCATCTTCATACGGTCGACCTGATCCAGCAAAAGCAAGGATGGTTTGCATTGGATCGGTGCCGGCGCTGCCTGCATATTTTCCAGAATCCTCGCCTCAGCGGGACTGGCCTTAGCTATTACTACCGTGACTTCTATGATGGCCTGGGTGCCACAAAGATGCGCAAGGGCTTTGCGGCAAGAGGAAGTACGTATCGGCGGCGTGCTCGTGCCGTTGCTGCTGTTGAATCGAGTCCAGCGCTGTGGCTCGACATGGGAACCGGCTACGGGCATTTTTGTGAAACGGCACGCACCATCTTCCCAGATACCAGCTTCCATGGTATCGATGCTTCTGACGGTATCGACGACGGTCTGAAGTCTGGGCGTGTTGATGTCGCCTTCAAAGAGCCTCTGGAGGTACTTGCAGCTCGATATCCGGGGCACTACGACGTCGTCAGCATGTATCACTATCTTGAGCACACGACAGATCCCAGAATAGAGCTCCGACATGCAGTTCAGCTGTTGAAACCCGGAGGCCTGTTGGTCATCGAGGTTCCCAACACGCAGTCGCCGATGGCGCGTTGGCTGGGGCGGTATTGGTTGCCATGGCTACAGCCTCAACACCTCCACTTCGTGCCAGCGTCCAATCTAGCCAGGGAGATGGTCTCGCTGGGCTTCACTGTCGAACACTGCGACAGTGGCGATCCTCACGACCCGCTCGATCTTACCGGGGCCCTCTTACTGGCACTGAATGCGAAACTTCCGAAAGGTAATGCTCCTTGGCATTCCGGATCCGCTGGCCGGCTATCGCTTCTTGTTCGGAGCGCGGCATGGCCGCTGGCGATGCCTTTCCTCGTGATCGCCAGATGTGTCGATCTTGCGGTGCTTGGCCCACTGTTACGCCTGTCTCAACGAGGAAACGCCTATCGGCTGATAGCGCGCAAAGCCTGGTGAATGAAGCTGTACCCGGCAGCTATTTTTTCGTGGGCCGCGTCCAACCCGACAACGTGGTCTGTCTACCACGCGCAAGGGTCAGTGCGTCGGCAGGAGCATCCCTTGTTATCACGGACCCTGCACCGATAGTCGCCCTTTCGCCCACCGTTACCGGCGCCACCAGGGCACTATTGGAGCCGATGAAGGCACCGTCCTCGATCCGGGTCACGAACTTGTTTATACCGTCGTAGTTACAGGTAATCGTGCCGGCGCCGACGTTCACACCGCGACCGATCACCGCATCACCGATATAGCTCAGATGATTGGCCTTGCTGTTTTCGCCGATGCTGGACTTCTTCACCTCGACAAAGTTGCCGACGTGGACGCCGGATGCCAGTTCGGTGCCCGGACGCAAGCGTGCAAACGGGCCGATCGTACACGGCCCATGCGTCACCACGCCCTCGATATCGCAATGCGCCAGTACCACGGTACCGGCAGCGAACTGCACATTCTTCAGGCGGCAGAACGGGCCAACGCGGACATCGTCGCCAAACTGGATGTTTCCTTCCAGCACCACATCGATATCCAGTTCCACGTCGCGACCGGCGGTGACCACACCGCGCACATCCAATCGCGCGGGATCGGCCATGCGTACGCCATTTTCCGCCAGCGTGCGTGCGGCGCGACGACGGTAGTGCGCTTCAAGCTCGGCCAGTTGCCAGGGATTGTTCGCGCCCGCCGCTTCGACCGGGTCGTCGCATTCCACACTCAGAGCCGGCCGGTTCTCGCCAGCGGCCATGGCGAAGATGTCGGTAAGGTAATACTCGCCCTGTGCATTGTTGCGATCGAGCTTGTCGATCCAGCGTTTGAGCGCACCGGCCTCCACCGCCAGGATGCCCGTATTGATCAGGTTGACCGCACGCTGGGTGTCATCGGCATCTTTCTCCTCGACCACCGCACGCACCAGCCCGTTACCGTCGCGCAATACGCGACCGTAACCCTGCGGGTCCGGCAGACGCGTAGTGAGCAGGCACAGGGTTTCGTCCGACTGCGACAGGCGCCGCAGCGTTTCGACACGAGTCAGCGGCACGTCGCCATAGAGCACCAGCACGCGCGCAGCGTCAGGGATGTCGCGCAACGCCTGTGCCACTGCATGACCGGTACCCAGGCGCTCCGCCTGCAAGGCCCAGCGCAGATCGGATTGGCTATCGAATGCGCCGCGCACCTGGTCGCCATTGTGGCCGTAGACGACGTGGATGGCGCCTGGCTGCAGCGCTCGCGCGGCTTCGATCACATGGGCGAGCAAAGGTCGTCCGGCCAACGGCATCAGCACCTTGGCCAGCTTCGACTTCATCCGCTTGCCTTCGCCGGCGGCGAGGATGACGACATGCAGCGGGGCGTTGTTCATGGCGCTGACCTTGGCACGTTGCTGAGAGGAAGATAATGATAACGGACGATCAGGCCTGCGCCGGGCGATCGGCCGTATGGGTTATGGCACGGCCGTCACGGCATTCGAAATGAAACGTATAACGTAGGCTGAAGGGCCTGATTTCGCTGCTGGTCTCGTGTTGTTCGCCGTTTGCATCGGCGGTCCAGTAGCGGATGGTCAGCGGATTGAACTGCCACTGTTTCGCGGCTTCGCGTGCCGCCGAGATGAACAGTTTGCGTTCGGCATCCGCCTGCGTTTCATCCGCCACGCGTACTTCGTCGACCTTGCCTTCGGTGTCGACGATCAGCAGGGCATCGACATCTACCGGCTTCGGGCAACGCGGTAACAGACTGGGCGGATACCTCGGGTCGACACGCTGGTAGGGAGAACCGCCACTGGCCACCTGCCCCATGGCAAGTTGGTAGTGGAGCGTGTCCTTATCGACCTTCTCGTGCCAGGAAGTGTTGCCGTGATTGGCAGGCACACTGGCGGATCTGCTCGCGGTTTGTGCGCAGGCGCCCAGTAGCAGGGCGATGGCTGCGGCGAGAAGGATCTTTATTGTCACAGTGCGCTCTGCGGGGCGGGCGATCAGGATGCATGCGGGCGTGTGAGACTTGCAAGGCGCCCCCCTCACCCCAGCCCTCTCCCCCGGCGAAGCCAGGGGAGAGGAAGCTAAAGCCGGCACGTTTCAATCTTGCCCCAAGTTGCCCCCTCTCCCCCGGCTTCGCCGGAGGAGAGGGTTGGGGTGAGGGGGCGCTCTAAAAGCAAAACGCCGACACAAAGGCCGGCGTTTCGCAGACATCAACCGAACGAAGCGCTCAGTGCTTGAGGTTCTTGCGCAGACGCTCCAGCGCCTGCAACTGCGCCAACGCCAATGCCAGCTTGGCCTGAGCCTCGGCAATGTCCTCGGCATCGGTGCGGTTGGCCAGGGCATCCTCGGCTTCTTTCTTCGCGCGCTGGGCGGCGGCTTCATCCAGATCGGAAGCGCGCGCAGCGGTATCGGCCAGGACGGTCACGACTTGCGGCTGCACTTCCAGAATGCCGCCGGACACCCAGAACTGTTGGCGCTCGCCGTTGACCAGCACCACATCGACGTGGCCCGGCTTCAGGCGGGTGATCAGCGGGGCATGGCGGGGCGCGATACCCAGCTCACCCATTTCGCCGGTAGCGACGACCAGGGTCGCGTCGCCGTGAAAGATCTCGGCTTCGGCGCTGACGATGTCGACTCGCAGGGTATGGCTCATGACGGTGTTCCAATACGTTCGATAAAGCGGCGGTGACGGTAGAGCAGTGACTCTTGGTCAACTGCTCCGATCGCTCACCTCGATCAGGCTGCCTTCTTGGCGCCCATCTCTTCGGCTTTCTTGATCGCCTCGTCGATGCCGCCGACCATGTAGAACGCCTGCTCCGGCAGATGGTCCACGTCGCCGTCGACAATCATCTTGAAGCCGCGGATGGTTTCCTTCAGCGACACGTACTTGCCCGGCGAACCGGTGAAGACTTCCGCCACGTGGAAAGGCTGCGAGAAGAAACGCTCGCACTTACGTGCGCGCGCCACCACCTGGCGGTCTTCCTGCGACAGCTCGTCCATGCCCAGGATCGCGATGATGTCCTTGAGCTCCTTGTAACGCTGCAAGGTGCCCTGCACGCGGCGAGCGACTTCGTAGTGCTCGTTGCCGATCACCAGCGGATCGAGCTGACGGCTGGTCGAGGCCAGCGGATCGACGGCCGGGTAGATACCCAGGCTGGCGATATCGCGCGACAGCGCGACGGTCGAGTCCAGATGCACGAAGGTGGTGGCCGGCGACGGATCGGTGTAATCGTCCGCCGGAACGTACACGGCCTGGATCGAGGTGATCGAACCGGTCTTGGTCGAGGTGATGCGCTCCTGCAGCACGCCCATTTCCTCGGCCAGCGTCGGCTGGTAACCCACCGCCGACGGCATACGGCCGAGCAGCGCGGACACTTCGGTACCGGCCAGCGTGTAGCGGTAGATGTTGTCGACGAACAGCAGCACGTCCTTGCCCTTGCCGCTTTCGTCCTTCTCGTCGCGGAAGTACTCGGCCATGGTCAGGCCGGTCAGCGCGACGCGCAGGCGGTTGCCCGGCGGCTCGTTCATCTGGCCGTACACCATTGCGACCTTGTCCAGGACGTTGGAGTCCTTCATCTCGTGATAGAAGTCGTTACCTTCACGAGTACGCTCACCCACGCCGGCAAACACGGACAGACCCGAGTGCGCCTTGGCGATGTTGTTGATGAGCTCCATCATGTTCACGGTCTTGCCCACGCCGGCGCCGCCGAACAGGCCGACCTTGCCGCCCTTGGCGAACGGGCAGACCAGGTCGATGACCTTGATGCCGGTTTCCAGCAGATCGGTGGCCGCTGCCTGGTCCGCGTAGCTCGGGGCTTCGCGATGGATCACCCAACGATCCTGCTCGCCGATCGGACCGGCTTCGTCGATCGGGTTGCCGAGCACGTCCATGATGCGGCCGAGCGTCGCCTTGCCGACCGGCACCTTGATGCCTTCGCCGGTGTTGCGCGCCACGAGGCCACGCTTCAGGCCGTCGGTCGAGCCGAGCGCAATGGTACGCACGACGCCGTCGCCGAGGACCTGCTGGACTTCCAGCGTGATCGCCGTGCCGTCGATCTTCAGCGCGTCGTAAACCTGCGGCACCTGATCGCGTGCGAACTCCACGTCGATAACCGCGCCGATGATCTGTACAACTTTGCCCTGACTCATGGTGTGACTCCGGATTAATTCGATTCTTTGGTTGCCAGGCAGCGATCGTTCGCGCCATGGCTTGTACTGTGTAAGGAGTTAGGTGTTAGGAGGAAAGCCACCGAGGGCGATGTTCCTGCTCCTAACTGTTCACTCCTGACTCCTAACTCACTCAAACCGCCGCTGCGCCGCCGACGATTTCCGAAATTTCCTGGGTGATCGCGGCCTGACGCGCCTTGTTGTATATCAGCGTCAGTTCGCCAATCACCTTGTTCGCGTTGTCCGATGCGCTCTTCATCGCCACCATGCGCGCAGCGTGTTCGCTGGCGAGGTTTTCCAGCACGCCCTGGTACACCACCGACTCGATGTAGCGCCCCAGAACGTATTCCAGCACCGTGGCGGCATCGGGCTCGTAGATGTAGTCCCAGTCGTGCGACTGTTCGAGCTTGAGACCGGCCACCGGCCAGTTCGGCGTGTTCTGCTTGTCGCCTTCGGCGGCCTGCATTTCCGCGGCCACCAGCGGCAACGGAAGCAACGCGTCGACCGTCGGCTTCTGCGTCATGGTGTTGATGAAGTCGTTGTAGGCCAGGAAGACACGGTCGAGCTTGCCGTCCGTATAGGCGTCCAGCACTACCTTGATCACGCCGATCAGCTGCTCCAGCTTGGGCTTGTCGCCCAGGTGGGTCACGCTGCCGATCAGGTTGACGCCCTTGATACGACGGAAGAATTGCACTGCCTTCTGACCGATCGCGAGCACGTCGACTTCGACGCCCTTGTCCTGCCACTCGCGGATCGACGGGATCATGCGACGGAACAGGTTGGAATTCAGGCCACCGCACAGGCCGCGATCGGTGGTGATCACCACATAGGCGACGCGCGCGGTCTTCTCGCGCTGCACCAGGAACGGATGGGTGAAGTCGGTGCTGGCCTGCGCAACGTGCGCAATCACCTTGCGCATCTGCCGCGCATAGGGCCGCGACGCCTTCATCATGTCCTGCGCCTTGCGGATCTTCGAGGCCGAGACCATTTCGAGCGCGCGCGTCACCTTGCGCATGTTCTGCGTGCTCTTGATCTTGGTTTTGATTTCGCGTCCGCTTGCCATTCTTTTCGCTCGCTATGCTCGCTTGTTAGGTCGCGCCTTCGGCGCTGTGAGGAGTGAGAGGAGCGCCCGGCTTCACCGGGCTGGTGGGAAAAGACAAGCTCTTCTCCTAACCCCTTACTCCTAACTCCTCACCGCTCTATTACCAGCTACCGGTCTTCTTGTACTCGTCCAGCGAGGCCTTGAAGACACCTTCGATTTCGCCATTCCAGTCACCCGTAGCGACGATCTTCTTCATCAGCTCTTCGTGATTCTGGTGCATGAACGAGTGCAGGCCCTTTTCGAACGGCAGCACCTTGTTCACCGGCAGGTCGTCGAGGTAACCCTTTTCTGCGGCATACACCGACAGCGCCAGTTCGGCGATCGACAGCGGCGCGTACTGCGACTGCTTCATCAGCTCGGTCACGCGCTGGCCGCGGTCCAGCTGGGCGCGCGTGGCCGGGTCCAGGTCCGAAGCGAACTGCGCGAACGCAGCCAGCTCGCGGAACTGCGCCAGGGCCAGCTTCACGCCACCGGACAGCTTCTTGACGATCTTGGTCTGGGCGGCGCCACCGACGCGCGACACCGAGATACCGGCGTTCACGGCCGGGCGGATACCGGCGTTGAACAGATCGGTTTCCAGGAAGATCTGACCGTCGGTGATCGAGATCACGTTGGTCGGCACGAATGCGGACACGTCACCGGCCTGCGTTTCGATGATCGGCAGCGCGGTCAGCGAACCGGTCTTGCCCTTCACTTCACCGTTGGTGAACTTCTCGACGTATTCCTCGGACACGCGCGATGCGCGCTCGAGCAGACGCGAGTGGAGATAGAACACGTCACCCGGATAGGCTTCGCGGCCCGGCGGGCGCTTGAGCAGCAGCGAGATCTGGCGGTAGGCCACGGCCTGCTTGGACAGATCGTCATAGATGATCAGCGCATCCTGGCCGCGGTCGCGGAAGTACTCGCCCATCGCGCAGCCCGAATACGGTGCGATGTACTGCAGCGCGGCCGACTCGGACGCCGAGGCGACCACCACGATGGTGTTGGCCAGCGCGCCGTTCTCTTCGAGCTTACGCACGACGGCGGCGATCGACGAACGCTTCTGGCCGATCGCAACGTAGATGCACTTAATGCCGGAATCTTTCTGGTTGATGATCGCGTCGATCGCCAGCGCGGTCTTGCCGGTCTGACGGTCGCCGATGATCAACTCGCGCTGACCGCGACCGATCGGGATCATCGAGTCGACCGACTTGTAGCCGGTCTGCACCGGCTCGTCGACCGACTTACGCCAGATCACGCCCGGCGCGACTTTCTCGATGGCCGAGCTGAGCTTGGCATTGAGCGGACCCTTGCCGTCGATCGGGTTGCCGAGCGAGTCGACGACGCGGCCGAGCAGCTCCGGGCCAACCGGCACTTCGAGAATGCGGCCGGTGGTCTTGGCGGTGTCGCCTTCGCGCAGATGCTGGTATTCACCCAGCACCACCGCGCCGACGGAGTCGCGCTCGAGGTTCAAAGCCAATGCAAACGAGTTGCCCGGCAGTTCGATCATTTCGCCCTGCATCACATCGGCCAGGCCGTGGATGCGCACGATGCCGTCGGACACGCTGATGATGGTGCCTTCGTTGCGGGCTTCCGCGCCGAGCTTGAACTGCTCGATACGGCTCTTGATCAGTTCACTGATCTCGGACGGGTTGAGAGTGGTGCTGGACATGGTCGTATCCTTGGAAATCTAGAAACGAGTTAAGAGGAGTGAGGAGTGAGTAAGAGCGGTATCGCACTGCTGCGTGTCGCTCATTGCCAACTTCTCTCTACTCTTTTTGCTTTTAGGAGGAGTGAGTTGTGGGTCAGAGCGACATCGCATGGCTGCATGTCACTCACTTCTCACTCCTCCCTACTCTCTTCTGCTTTATTCAGTGCGCCAGCGCGCTGGCCAGTCGCTCAAGGCGACCGCGCGCGGAGCCGTCGATCACTTCGCTGCCGGTGTCGATCACCACGCCACCCAGCAGCGAGGCGTCGACCTGGGTTTCCAGTTCGATCTCGCGCTTGAAGCGGCGCTTCAGCGAGGTTTTCAGCTGTTCGGTCTGCGCGGTATCCAGAGCCATCGCGCTGGTTACCTTCACCAGCAGCTGCGACTCGGCTTCGCGCTTGTAGGTTTCGTACAACGCAGCCACTTCGGGCAGCAGCGACAGACGGCCGTTCTCCGCCAGCTCGCCGATGAAGACGGCGAACGGCTTGTCGCTGCCCATGCCCTGCGGCAAGTGCAGCGTGACCAACTGGGCAGGCAGCACGCGCGGATCGTTGACGAGCTGCTCGACGCGCGCGTCCTTTGCCACTTCAGCGGCAAAGGCCAACGCATGCGACCACTCGCCGAACGAACCGGCCGACTGAGCGACTTCGAACGCGGCGCGTGCGTACGGACGAGCGAGGGTGATTGCCTGAGCCATGGCTTAGATCTCTGCAGCGAGCTGGTCGAGCATCGCCTTGTGGGCCGACGGATCGATTTCGCGCTGCACGATCTTCTCCGCGCCCTGGATCGCCAGGCGACCCACCCAGCCACGCAGCTCTTCGCGGGCACGCTGCTGCATGCTGACGATTTCGTCGGCGGCGGCAGCCTTCACGCGAGCGGCTTCGGCCAAGGCATCGGCACGCGCCTTGTCGACGATCTGGTTGGCCTGCTGGGTCGCCTTGTCCACGATTTCGGACGCCTGCTGGCGAGCCTGCTTGATCTCCACCGCCGCTTTCGCGTCGGCATCCTTCAATTCGGCGCGCGCGCGCTCGGCAGCCGCCAGACCTTCGGCAACCTTTTTCTGACGCTCTTCAATCGCATGATTGAGCTGCGGCCAGATGAACTTGGTGGTGAACCAGACCAGGATGGCGAACGACACCATCTGGCCCAGGAAAGTCAGATTGATATTCATGACCTTTCCGATAACTCCGTAACGCGTGGGACCGCCGATCGTCGCGGCGCAATGCCGCGACGACAATTCGCGCCGACTACTGGATTAGTGGGCGAAATTGGCAATGACCTGGGCGGTCAGCGGGTTCGAGAAAGCGAACAGCAGCGCCACGGCCAGACCGATAATGAACGCAGCGTCGATCAGACCGGCGAGCAGGAACATGCGGCCCTGCAGCAGCGGAACCAGCTCCGGCTGACGTGCGGCGGACTCGAGGAACTTCGAACCCATGATGGCAATGCCCAAGCAGGCACCCAGGGCGCCCAGACCGATGATGACGCCGATGGCGATCGCGGTCATGCCCTGCACATGGGAAATGAGTTCGGCGAGGTTCATAGTGTTCTCCTGGTGAATCGGGGTTTTAGTTGAAGTTAGAGATGAAGCGAAAACGTGAGTCTTAGTGATGCTCGCGGGCCGTCGCGATGTAGACGATGGTGAGCATCATGAAAATAAAGGCCTGCAGCAGGATGATCAGGATATGGAAGATCGCCCATGCCGTGTTGAACAGCACGCCCGGCAGGAAGCTGATCCAGCCGGCGAACAGACCGGCGATCAGCATGAACACCAGCTCGCCGCCGTACATGTTGCCGAACAGTCGCATCGCGAGCGACACCGGCTTAGACAGGTATTCGATCACGTTGAGCGCCAGGTTGAACGGCACCAGGATGATCTTGACCGCCAGGCTTTCCGCATGGAACGGCGCGGTGATCAGCTCCTTGCCGAAACCTAACGTACCCTTGGCCTTCATTCCGTGCGCCAGCACGATGAAAAACACGCACAGGGCCAGGCCCATGGTGGTGTTGATATCGGCCGTCGGCACCCAGCGGAAGAACGTGTGATGGGCCACTTCGGCACCGGCCACGGTCTGCACGGCAACACCCGGCAGGTCGAGCGGCAGCAGGTCCATCGTGTTCAGGAACACGACCCACATGAAGATCGACAAGGCCAGCGGGGTCACCGTACGGCGATCGCCGTGGAAGGTGTCCTTCACCTGGGTGTCGACGAACTCGACGATGATCTCGACGAAGGCCTGGCCCTTGGACGGCACGCCCGAGGTCGCCTTGCGGGCCTTCAGCCAGAACCACAGGCAGAACACCGCGCCGAGCACGAAGGACACCACCAGCGAATCGAGGTGGATCTTCATGAACGCGCCATCACCCAGGCTCACCACGTTGTGGTGCAGGTGATGCTGGATGTATTCGGTTAGACCACCTTGCGGCTCGCTCGCCATCTCTTAACCCTTGAACCTGAACGCCAGCAGATTTATTGCGTACGCAGCCACCAGCCCCGTGATGGCGGCCAGTGGCGGCAGTTTGTATTGACCCAGGATGACGATCAGTCCCCCGATGATCGCCATCCATTTCAAAACCATGCCTACCAACAGGCGTCCCATCGTCATGCCGCCGCCACCCAATCCAGCGAAGGTCCGCGCTGCAAGCAGCGCAGTCCCCAGCGCCACGATGGCGGCGCCCGCAGCGCCCGCTATTGCATCGCGGAGCCCCTGCGTCAGGAAGGCGATTCCCACGAGAGCCGCCACGGCAAGCTGCAGCAAGACAATGCGCAGCGCGAGACGACGTCCGGAGGCAAGACTGTTGAGCACGTGTGTTTCCCGTACGGTTTCGCTGTAAGCGGCACCGCTCCGGCTATCGGGGCACGGTCCAATCCCAAAAAGTATATCAGCCGGGTCTTCATACCGACAAGCCAAGCAGGGCCGGAACTTATGTGCAAACGCAAGAAAAAACCGGGCCCTCGCGGGCCCGGTTTCTCGTATTGCCGGCTCGGAGCGCGTTGCGCCCGACTTACTTGCCGGCAACAGCCTTCTTGGCAGCAGCGACCGGAGCGGCAACAGCGTCGTTGGCAGCCTGCTGCTGTTCCTGCACCAGCGCATTGAGCGACTCGGCGGTCTTCTGGGTGACAGCGAAGATTTCCTGCGTCACGGCGACAGCGCGCTCGGCGTTCTGACGGCTCAGGTTGGCGCCCTTTTCCCACAGGGTGCGCAGGCCATCGGCGTCACGGGTTTCGAACACGTCGCTGAAGAACGCGCTGGTAGCCTGGGCGTGCTTTTCGAACGCGGCCAGCTGCAGCTCGGCGACCTTCTCCAGCCCCTTGAGGGCCAGCGACTGCGCCTTGAACGCGCTATCGGCCAGCTGCTTGGTGTAGGCAAAAATCTGGGTATTGAGTTGCTGCGTCATGACTTGAGTCCCTCGGCGGGAATTTGGGTAGTGATGCAAAGGCTAGCAACTGTTTTTGTGCAATGCAATATAATTTTTGTGAAGACGAGAACTTTCAACGATTTGTACTACTATTTCAATAGCTTGACAATCGCTGAAATAATTTTGCAACGCGTCAAAAACTATCCCTGCTGCAGCTTGCGCCCGACGTGCAGGTCTCATGGACGACCACCTTGTCCAGGCCCGGCAGCACCAGCGACAGGCGCTGGAAGATCCAGCGCGCCAGCATCTCGCTGGTGGGATTTTCCAGACCCTCGATATCGTTGAGATAGTGATGATCGAGCTGGTCGTACAGGGGAGCAAAGGCCGATTTCACATCCGCGAAATCCATCACCCAACCCAGCCTGGGGTCCGGCTCGCCCACGACATGGATCTCGACCTTGAACGAGTGGCCATGCAGACGCGCGCATTTGTGCCCTTCAGGCACGTTCGGCAGGCGGTGGGCCGCCTCGATATGGAAGACTTTGAAGATGTGCATCTCACTATTCTAACGCGCCCCGCCGGTATTGATCCGCTGCCGCTATGCTCGGACAGCCGCCCAGAGCACCCGGGCAGCACTGACCATGGAGGCTCAAAAGCATGAAATACCTTCTCATCCTGCCCCTCACCGCCCTGGCCTTTTCCGCTTTCGCGCAGTCGTCGCTGTGCGAGCAGAAACAACAGGATATCCAGCGCCAGATCGACTATGCCCGCCAGCACGGCAACACGGCGCGTATTGCCGGACTGGAAAAAGCCAAGGCCGAAGCCGGCAGCGGCTGCTCGGACGAAAAGTTGAAAGCGTCGCATGCGGCCAAGATCAGGGATCAACAGCATCAGGTCGACGAGCGCCAACGGGAACTCGATGAAGCACGTCACAATGGCGAGAGCAGCAAGAAGATCGCCAAGCGGCAGCGAAAGCTCGACGACGCGCAGCGCGAGCTGAAAGAACTGCAGTCCACTGCGTACTGATGGTCTCGGCTAGCGATTCGCCGGCCGGGCAGTGAACGCACCGTATTAGGGAACACCCCAGCTGCCCGTCCGCGGGAGCCATCGCATAATCGCTGGAACGCCTTTGCCAAGGAGTTCCAGCATGCGCCCCACCCTGCCCCTGCTTGCCGGCTACCTCGCCTTGGTCTGTGCACCATCTCTTCGGGCAGCCGATGTCCAGGCAGCCCAGCGTCAGAGCATCGAAGAGGCGGCTCGATCGCGAGCACAGGCCGAGCTCGGCAAACCGCTACGCCTGACTGCAGTGAAAGTAAGACAGCAAGACGGTTGGGCGTTGATCCATGCACATATGCAGACGCCGGGCGGAGCCGATATCGACTACCGCGGCACCGCTTACGCCGACGCTGCCGCACGTGGCCAGAAATCGGCAAGCTATGTCGCGCTGCTGCGTGGCACCGACACGCGTTGGACAGTCGTCACCGATAGCGTCGGACCGACCGATGAAGGATGGCAGGCGTGGCGCCAGCAGTATCACGCGCCGGCCATCCTCTTTGGCGAGCCCTGATTCCTTGCCCGGGCTCGCCAAGGAACACGGCGACGCTCAGGGCGGCGCCAGAATGAACGAGCCGGAGATGCTGGCCGAATAGGGGTCGTAATTGATCTGCTGATCGTTCGGGCGCGGATGATTATTGGACCCGATCAACGTCACCTTGCCGTTGACATTGCTGGCGACAATTTCGGTATGCGACTCGCCGTGCGCGCCGTTGCAGATCCACACGTCGCCAGGCTTGGCGTCCTTCAGGCTGACCGGGTGCCAACCCTGCGCGCGCAACTTGCTGTTGAGATCGCTGACCAGGTTGGTATGCCAGTTGATCTGGCCCGATTGCTTGAGCATGGTCGAAACAAAGTTCGCGCACGACTCGCCCGTGTCCACGCCACGCTGCGTCACGCCGGCGCGCTCCAGATCCGATTCGTAGCGGCCCAGATACTGCTTGGCCTTGTCCGCGGCATTCGTTCCCTTGACCGCACCCGAGCCACCCTGTGCGGGCGAGGTCGAGCCACCGGGAATATGCAGCGTCTGGCCTGGAAAGATCAGATTGGGATTGCCGATCTGCGGATTGGCCGCCCGCAACGCCGCGAGCGATAAGCCATGTGAGCTGGCGATGCCGGACATCGTATCGCCGGCCCGGACGGTATAGCTGCCGCCCTTGGGCGCGGGCGAGGCATTCGTGCCACCCGGCAGATGGATCTGCTCGCCCGGATAGATGTAATTGAAATTGCCCAGTTGCGGATTGGCCGCCTCCAGCGCCGACAACGACACGCCCTGACGCTTGGCGATGCCTGACAAGGTATCGCCCGGCTGCACGGTGTAGCTGCCGCCCGCTGCCGGCTTTCCCGTCGAGGGAGGCGATGGCTGCGATGGCGTACTCGAACCGCCGGCAGGCGCCGAGCTGCCAAATAGCGCGGCCTCTTTTGCACGGCGATTGACCAGGCCGGGCAGGACCTTGCCGCCGGCATGGACGTAGTCGCCGAACTGTTTCTGCGCGCCGGCATAGTCGCCACGATTGAGCATGGCAAGCAGACTGGGATAACCGTTAGGCCCCACGTTGTAGGTCAGGCTGACCAGGGCATCGAACTGATTCTGTGTCAGCGGCACATGCACGTTCTGGCGCACGGCGTTTTGCGCGGTATTCAAATCCTGTTTCAGGTATTGCTCGGCGGTCGCCTGAGAGATGGTCTCGCCGGGCTTTACGCCACCGGTGTGACCGTAACCGATCGTCCATGGCGCACCGCCGGTGCCCGGATCGGGATAGGCCTTGGCACTGAATCCCTCGAAGCCTTCGATCATCTTCACGCCGTTCTCGCTGATCGTCATGCCCGATGCAGGGGAGCCTTTCCCGGGCGCGGGTGCCGTCGTGGAACCCGAGGCCGGTGCGGCATCGCTGCTGCCACCGGGCACATTCAACCGGTCGCCCGGATAGATGCGATCCGGGTTGGCGATCTGCGGATTGGCCGCCTCCAACGCCGACAAGGACACGCCCAGGTGCTTGGCGATACCCGACAGCGTGTCGCCATGATGGATGGTGTAGGTCGTGCCGGCGTTGTCGGCGGCAGGTAAGGATGAAGCGCGAACGGCGCTGACTGCGGTCATGGCATGCCTCGTAGTGCGGGTCGATGGGACGGTGAGCAGTCGCGGCGGAATAAATCCCCGCGAGATGGGCGGCGATTCAACCCGAGTCCGAGCGACATGCCCATTCGGGCGTTCCCCAGCTAGGGACGTCCCTATCTAGGGAACGCCCCAGCTGATTCCAAAACGCGCTGACGCTTATCGTCCGACCATCCCTCAAGCGAGCGCAGACACGATGTCTCTCCAGCTTCAGACCGCCCGCCTCAGCGCGCCGATGCCGACCGACCTGGCAATCGCAACACCGGAAGTGGCCGAGCAACTGGCCAGCACCGCCGCACATACCTCGACGCCACAACTGGCGTTCAATCCGCAATTGTCGAAACTCGCGCAAGCCATGCGCGAGACGCCGACGATCAGCGCCGCGCCGACCGATTTCGCCACCCAGGTCAGCGGCACCTCCCCGCAAGCCATCGATATGCAGATGGCACAACTCTCCAGCGACGTGTACGACCCAAGCGTGTCGGGCAGCAACGGCTGGACACGCTTGAGCGATCAACAACTCGAACAGGCCGGCATCGATCCCTCGACACTGGATACGCCGGTCACCGGCTTTCGTGCCGGTATCTACCAGGATGGCAAGGGCGACTACGTGCTGGCCTTTGCCGGTTCGAACGACATCCCGGACTGGATCAACAACGTCACCCAGGGCCTGGGCATCCCGACCGCGCAATATGCTCAGGCGGTGGCGCTGGCGACCCAGGCAAAAGCGGCGTTCGGCAATCAGCTGGCCATTACCGGCCATTCGCTCGGCGGTGGCCTGGCATCGATCGCATCGTTGGCCACCGACACACCGGCGGTAACCTTCAATGCCTCCGGCTTGAACGACGATACGATCAAGCAATTGATCCCCGACGCCAATGTGGATGCATTGAAACAGCAAGCCGGCGATGGCCTGATCCGTCGCTATGCCGTCGACGGCGAAGTGCTGACGACCACGCAGGAACACACGCCGCTGCCCGATGCGGTAGGACACAAGATCGAGCTGCACGATCCTTCGCCGGTCGCCAAGCCCGATATTCACTGGTACGACTGGCTCGACGGCAAGGGCGAAGTGCTGGAAGCCAAATACGCCTACGACGTCGCCAAGCACTCGGTCGATCTGCACATGACCGATGCCGTGCTGGCCGCGATGAGCAAGGACCATCCGTGGACGTCGTGACGACACCCTAGGGCCTGTTAACGCTATTTGCGTGGTCCGCGCCGGGATCTGTTTGCTCGCCAGCCAAGGAAGAGTGAGGGAGTGTACGTCCGTACACGACCGAGGGATGACGCCGGATGGCGGGCAAACAGACCCGGCCCTTCGGGTTGCTGCCGAGTGGCTGTCAGGCGGCAGCCCACGGCTTGACCTGGCAATAAGCCAGGCGCGGCGCCGTGCGCTGCCGCCTGACAGCCACTCGACAGCAACGCGGGCTACGCAAATAGCGTTAACAGGCCCTAGAGTTCACGATGCCCGGCACATGCAGCGTTACGCCAAAGGCGCCGCGACTTGCGGCGCCTTTGCGTTCATCCTATCTGTACACGTTATTTGCGCTCGGCCTGCTGATGGCCTTTGGCGCTTTCGGGAGAACATCGATGAGCGAGGCCGATGCTGAGAAGCTTTTCTCCAATCCAAAAACCATCGCATTGGCGCAGGCGGTGCTCGCCGATGACGCAAACCGTGTGCATGCGCTGATCGCCGAAGGCGCGGATGCGAACGCACAGGGCGAAGACCATCTCACCTTGCTGCAATGGGCGCTGCTACGAAAGAGCACCGAGGCCATGACCTTGCTGCTCGACGTCGGCGCGAATCCGTCGCAGCCGGGTTTTGGTGGCGACACGGTCATCCACCTGGCAGCGAAAGCAGACGATCCGCGCTATCTCAACCTGCTGCTCGAACACGGCGCCGACCCCAACGCATCGCACGGCATCACGCAGGCGCCGCCGCTCGATGCCGCGCTGATGAACCCGCACAACGAAGCTTTCGAGCTGTTGCTGGCTCACCATGCCGATCCAAATCGGGCCGACCGCATGGGCAACACGCCACTGCACGTGGCCGCCCAGGTGCACAAAAGCGCTTGTGTACTTCAGTTGCTTGAAGCCGGTGCCGATGCCAGCCGGCGTAACAGGCATGGCGACACTTTCCAGACCTACTTCAACATGCTGCCCGCCGGCGGACTCAACCCGGCAGGCAAGGCCAACCACGACGCCGTGCATCGCTGGCTGCAGGAACACCATGTGGCATTGGAGCAAGGTGCGTATTGAGGGGCTGCATTGGCCTGTCGCATCTACAGGAGCGGCTTTGGAGAACTCCGAACACCCTCCTACCCGTCATCCCGGCGCAGGCCGGGACCCAGTGGCTCCGGTTTCCGGTTTTCGCGCTGGAGCAAAAAGCTTGATGACTCTCGCGACAACCGACCACAAAGTCACTGGGTCCCGGCCTGCGCCGGGATGACGAATAGGAAGGCCTTCAAATGTTCTCTGGAGGTAGCTGCGGTTCCTCGCTGACCGTCCACAAATAACGCGGCGGCTGACGACTACGAAACTCCGCCAGATCGACGCCCTTGGGATAGCGCACTTTGCCTGACTTGCGCGACGAACTGCCGCGACAGCGACAACGTTTGCTGCGCGGACGTCGCCGACGTCGCATCGCTGCGATGGCGGCCTGGCGGCGACGTTCGTCGTCGCGACGATCATCGCTTTGCTGCGTTTCCTCCTCGGTCTCCATGTCCTGGACTTTCTCGTTCAGACCGTCGCCGGTCCGGCGAGTGGCCGCCTGTTCTTCCCGGCCGATCGCATCGATACGACGCATGCGATCGATCACCAGCGTGAACTCCAGGCTACGACCCGCCCCCAGATCGACGACACGCCCGGCGCGCATGCTCGCTACTTGCGCGGCAATTATCTGCGGGTCGATAAACGCCGGCGCCTGCGGCGTAGCGACCGTACTCCCCGCGACATTGGAGCCACTGAGCTGCGCTGCCAGCAAAGCCATGATTTCCAGCTTCGCCTGATTGCTGTCGGCCGCCACCGGGACGACGCTCCAGGCGCTATAGGCAGGTGTGAACGACGAGAGTGGATTGATCTGTACGCCAGGAAGCGGCGATGCGCGCGAAGCATCCAGCTGCAGCGGAGGCGGCGGTATGTCGTCGGAATCGTGCTGATGCGTCTGACTGGCGCGTACGACCGTCGCGGCGGCATGCGCAAAACCGATGCGACCTTCGTCGTTGCGAGACAAGAAAGGATCGGATACATCGCCGACCGAGGTCGATGTACGAGCCGACGATGCGGTCGCCGATACGCTATCGATGGGTGCATTCGCGGCAGGCGCGCGCACCTGCGACACGACATCCGGCGGATCGAGCGTCCATTGTGCCGGGCTTGCCGTTCCCGGCAGCACATTCCTGAGCACCGACCCGGTGATGTCCCCCGCTGCTTTTGCCGTCGCCGTAATGGGCGGCACGATATTCACGCTGCCGCCCGGCAGCGGCGTGGTATAGCTTTGCGGCGGCGCGTTGGGGGGCAGGGTCAGGTCCATTCGCGGCGGCGTCAGATCGCTCGACGTCTGCCCCAGGTTCGACAGGCTGCGCGCGATCGTATCGATGTGCGCCGGCGGTAGATCAATGACCTGGCTGAGACTGAGCGGGCTGTTCGGCTGCAGACCGGGGTTCACCGCCAGGATGTCGCCGACGGGAACATGCAATGCATTGGCAAGATCGTTGACGGTGGTACCGAAAGACAGCGGAAATTGAAACGTCAGCGCATTGCCGTCATTGCCCAACGGATTGCCCAAGCCGGGCAGTTCGAGCGGGTTGCCGACAATTGCACGTAGCGCGCCACCGAATCCCATGTGTTCACCCCAGCAGCGTCGATTGCACGCTCAACGTGCCCAGACGGCTGTTGGCGAAACGCTCGATCAGCTGCGGCGCGCCTTCGACCAGGCTGCGATAGGCCGCGCTCGAACGCGTATCGGCCCGCAGAGTCCAGCCAGTGTCCGAGCGGCTCAACCACAACTCGGTACCCGGCAGCAGGCCGTCCTTGAGCGTGATCATGATTTCCCGCGATTGCGCCGCGCTACGACTGAACGTATCAGGCACCAGCAATTGTTTGACGTGCCGTTCGATCAGCTCGGCCAGGGCCGGTGCCAGGGCCGCGTTACCCGCGGGCGCCGGCTGCTCGATGTTCTGCTGCATGACCAACTGCGCCTGGTGCAGCGCCAGCATGCCGATGGTGGTCTGTGCGTGCTGACTATCGTCCTGGCTACCCTGTTCGCCGCCCTGATCGCCATCGTCCTCGTCACGTGAACGCAGCGGACCCATGCCAGCCTGATTTTCGTCAAGCTGACGTTGCAATAGCTCGCGCAGCGATTGTTCCTGCTCGGGCGAAAGCCGCGCGGTTCCGGCTGCGGCGCTATCGCCGCCATCGTCATCCTGCCCGTTGCCGGCGCGTCCATCCATCAGTTGTCGAAAGCGCTGCACGTCTTCGCGATCGTGGGTGGGTTGCGCATGATTGTCCCGGGATGGTTGCGCCGTGCGGCGATTGATGTGACTGGCCCCGTCGTTTGTCGATGTGTTGGCAGGCGGTGTATGCATATCGACCTCGCTATCGAAGGTTGCGTCGCAGCAGCAACTCATCCAGGTTGTGCTCTTCGCGCAATTCGTCGCGGCCGCGCAGATCGCGCAGCCAGCCCTGTTTCATCTCGTCCACGGCATCCAGCTTGCTGCGCGCCTGGCGCCATGCCCGTGCCGCCGCCTCCGAAGCCGCACGCGCTTCCTCGCAGGCAGCGTTTTGCAGCTCGCAGGTCAACCGGCATTGATCGATAGCGTGGTCGAGCAAGGTCAGTCGCCGCTCGTGCCGGTCCATCGCCAGCGCGGTCGGCCCGACCTCTCCCATCAGTCGCGCCCACGAATCGACAGCAAAGTTTTCGCGTGCATGTCTTGCCTGCTCGAGCGATCGCTGCGCGTCGTCGCGCTGCCGTTCGGCCTGCGCATGGCGTTCACGGCAACGCTGCAACTCAGTCTCGAGCGCGAGCAGGCGAATACCACGTACCGCACGCAAGGATTCCAGCGGAAACTGGCGCGCACCCTGACTCATGTGCACACCCCTGCCAGACGTGTCCGCGTGAGATTGAACTCGGCCGCCTCATGCGTGCCCTGGCGCAACAGCTGGTTGATCGCATCCATGCGCGCAATGGCCGTATCGGCATCCACATCGCCGCCGGGCTTGTACTCGCCCAGCTGCAGCAGCATTTCGATATCCCGGTACTTGGCCAGATAACGGCGCAGCTGGCCCGCCGCGCGCTGGTGCGTTTGCGGCGTGACACGCGGCATCAGACGACTGGCGCTGGCCAGGATATCGATCGCCGGATAGTGATTGGCCTGTGCGAGACGCCGCGAGAGATAGATATGGCCGTCGAGGATCGAGCGCACCTCCTCGGCCACCGGATCGTTGCCGTCCTCGTCCTCCATAAGCACGGTGTAGAACGCCGTGATGGCACCTTTTTCGTTGGTGCCTGCGCGCTCGAACAAACGTGGCAGTGCGGAGAACACCGACGGCGTGAAACCGCGGCGCGACGGCGGCTCGCCCATGGCCAGCCCGACGTCGCGCAAAGCACGAGCGAACCGGGTGATCGAATCCATCATCAGCATGACGTTCAAACCGCGGTCGCGGAAATATTCGGCAATCGCGGTGCCGAGCCAGGCAACGCGACTGCGTTCGAGTGCTGGGCGATCGGAGGTGGCGACGATCACCACGCTTCGCTTCAGCCCCTCCTCGCCGAGACTGTCGTGCAGGAACTCGCGCACTTCGCGGCCGCGTTCTCCGACCAGCACGATGACATTGACGTCGGCGCGCGCATTGCGCGCCAGCATTCCCAACAAGGTGCTCTTGCCGCCACCGGCGACGGCGAAGATGCCGGTCCGCTGGCCACGCCCGATCGTCAGTGCGGCATCGATCGCGCGCACTCCGGTCGGCATCGGCTCGTCGATAGCCTGGCGCTGCAACGGATTGGGCGACGCCGCATACAAGGGCACGCGTTCGATGTCTTCCAATGCGCCCAGGCCATCGAGCGGGTCGCCATGGGCATCGAGCACGCGGCCCAGCAAGCTCATGCCGGCGGGCGCCGTGGCCTGCCGGCCGGTAGCCGTGACCGTGGTCGCGGTAGAAATGCCTTCGAGCGGCCCCAGGGGCGTGAGCAACGTCTGTTGCTGCGATACGCCGACGACTTCCGCCGGCAAACTGAAACCGGTGTCGGCCTGCTCCAGCAGGCACAGTTCGCCGATCGCGGCACGCACGCCGGTGGCGCGCACCAGCGTGCCATAGGCCTCGGCCACGCGTCCGACGCGTTGTAAGGTGTCGCGGCGGCTGAGCGCGCGCAGCAGCGGATCGTCGCCGTCAGGCAGGCGATCGTCAGACGTTGTTTGCGCGCTCACGGCGTCCTCCCCCGGTGTGCTCGGCGGCGGCCAGAATCACCCGCGCCTGTTCGAGTTGCTCGTTGAAGCCGGCACGCACCATGCCGCCGGCCGACTCGATGACGCAGTCGAAGCGATCCAGTTCCGGGTCGCCGATAATTTCCGTATCCGGTGCCGCGGCGGCGCCCAGGGCCAGCACTTCGGCGCGCGCACGCTCCACCACGTCCGGATGCACGCGCACCAGCAGGTGCGGCTCGAACACGAGCTTCTGCATGGCCTCCGCCACCAGGGATGCGACCAGGCGCTCCGCACCGATGGCCGGAGCAATATGCTTGACCACGCCGATCGCAACTTCGCTGGCACGACGGCGCAATTCGGCGGTGATCGCCGCGCGCGCATCGGCCAGGGCCTGCAGCGCTTGTGCAAAATCCTGCTGGGCTTGTGCGCGGCCTTCGGCAAGCCCCTGTTCACGCGCCTCGGCCAGGGTCTGCTCTCGCTCAGCCAATGCCTGCTCCAGCAAGGCATTGGCCTGCTGCACGACACGCTGTGCATCGCTCAGCGGCTCCCAGGCCGACGCGGGTATCACGCCGGCGTCGAGATACAGGCGAAAGCGCTCGCGATCGGCGGCCCAGGCATTCATTCGGCACCCTCCTCGGCTTCGCTTGCCATCACCGCTGACGCACGATCATGCGCTGCGCGTTCGCGCAACAAGGCCGCTACCGCATGCGGCGGCAACCAGCATTCCTTGCTGCACGGCGAGGGTGGCGGTATCGCATAGGCGCCGGCCAGGCGTTCGGCCAATGCCGGGCCTGCGCGCTCGGCGTGCCCGAGGAATTCGATACTGCCGCGTTCATCGATGGCCGCGGACAGCGCGGCGGCATCGCGTTCGCAACGCTGCAGTACCGCCTGGCCCATATGCCGCACGGCTTCCGGCGCCTGCTCGCGCCATGGGTTGACGCTTTGCGAACGCCTCCAATGGTCCATACCCAATGTCTCGCGCACGAACAGCACGGCGTCGCGCTCGACCAGCAGACGCAATGCCGGCCCCAGCGCAATCGCTCCCAGCTCGCGCGTAAAGGCAGCCACGCGCGCATGCGGCCAGAGCAGCCACGGTTCCTGTTCGTGCCAGGTCTGCCAGCGTTCCTGATCGGGCGCCCACACGGTGGGCACGGACTGCATCGCGCTGCGAGCCAGGTGCCGGCGACCAAGCACGGAATAACGTGCACGCTCGGCCAGCGCCGCTGGCCAGTCGCCGCGATGCCGGGGATGCAGGCCATCGAGCAGGGCCTGCGCATGCTGCCGGCGTATGGCGCGATCAGCGCTCACCGTGCACCTCGCGTCGAGCCAGTGGCCGCGGTTGCGAGCGCACCAGCGCATGACGGTTGCGCCACAGCACGATGGCCGCCAACAGCGCCGCCAACACCGCGAAGCCGATCATCACCATCGATGCGGTATCGCCACGCATCCCACCGGCGAGCACACCGCTGCGCGTTGCCGATGCGGCAGGCATCTCCGCCGGCGTGCGCTGGAAGAACTGCACCGTGACGCGACTGGGATCGGTCAGGCCCTCGGTGCCGTTCATCACCGCCGCCTTGATATCCGGCGCACGGCTCTCGATCCCTGCGTTCGGCCGCGCGATGATCACTACCGAGGCCGAACCGCTTGGCGGTTTGTCGTCGATCGGACTCTTGTCCGGAATGGACAGATAGACATAGGCATCCACCACACCGTCGAACTGGCGCAAGGTATTTCCGAGCAGCTGTTCGCGGGCGTAGATAAAGCGCTGCTTGTCCTCCATCGGCGAGGACACCAGTCCGTCCTTCTTGAAAATCTGGCCGATGTTGTCGACGCTCTGATGCGGCAGGCCGGCTTCGCGCAAGGCGGCCATTGCGGCCGGCATGTCATGGCGGTCCAGTACGACCTGCCAGCCCTCGCCACGCTCGGCCGGACGCTTGTCCGCATCGATGCCATTGTTGAGCAGGGCCGCCACCACTTCGTTGGCCTGTTGTTCGTCGAGCTTGGTATAGAGCACCTCGCGCGAACAGCCGGCCAGCAGCCCCAGCATCATCGCCAGAACCGCCAGCCGACAAAGCTTGCCGATCGACCGCTTGCGCATCGCTCTACCTCGTTACGATTGCTGACGGAACAATTGCTGCACGCCGTCCGAACTGCGGTTGGCCACGTTCGATGTCAGCTCCGCGTGGAACACCAGCTCCTGGCAACGCATGGTCATGTCGATGATCTGGCTGGGACTCAGATCACGGCCGCTGGTACGCATCGCATCGGCCACCTTGCCCAATTGCGTGGCATGGCCGTTGAGCGAATCGAACTGACTCAACACCGCCTTGAAGCTTGGCGAGAGCTCGTTGGATATCGGCGCGACCTGTTCGGCCTGCTCCACGTTCTTCGGTGCCGCATCGGCAAAACTCTGGCGGAACTTCGCTACGTCATCGGCATGCGCCGGTGCCGTCGCCGTGGGCTCCGTGGCAGCGAAGTTGCCGACGTTGACCATCTGGGTCGGAACTACGTTCATGTCATCACCTCCACGTGATGGCTACGGCTTACTGCTTGCGGCCCAGGTTATCGAGTGCCTGACCGACCGCATTGTTCGAGGTCGATGCGCTGGTGGAGAGGAACTGCATCTTCAGGCTCTCCGCGGTCAGTTGCGTCAGCACCGAGGGGTTGTCCGAACCTGCGCCGGCCTGGCCACCGGTGCCTGCCGCCGAACCGTTGCTGACCTGGTCGGACAATGCAGTCACCTTCGAGGCCTGTTGATCGAGCGCACTTCCCCAGGCCTTGGCCAGCGCCTCGAACCAGCTCTTGGACTGATCGGAGCTGACCGTCTGCCCACCGGCCGTTGCCGCGCCATTGGCAATGGTGTCGTTGAGGCTGGAAAACTGCGTACTGCTGTTGTTGTTGATCGTGTTGCTCATGCTCGTCTCCTGCGGGTGTCGGAACCGTCTGCGGTCCCGGGAAACCGAACCGATGTATCGGTTCGCCTGGGCGTCGACGTGGCGTATTCGCCGCGCGGCGCCGATTGCTCATGTTCAATGCCGCTGACGCACTCCCTTGGCCTTTGCGGTCGCCTCCGGCAGAGGGGTATCGGCTGTCTCGGTGGTAGACGATGCGGCGGGCTGCACCAGTGCGGCGACGGCCTCGTCGCTGAGCGGATGCGGCGCAGCGTAGTCGTCTTCCTTGCTCAGCTCCGCGTACTTGTCGTCGGCGGTCTTGATAAGAATGTCGTCGCTATCGGTCACATGAATGAACTTGCCACCTTGCGGGAGCGTCCCGCCCGGGTAGTAATGCGAATCGTCGGCAGTCACCACGTATTCGTCGTTGCCGCGATAGACGTGACGGATGCGCTTGGCCGGATCGGGCTTGGGCGCTTCCGCGGGGCGTTCGTCGTAATTGCGCAAGGCCAGATTGAGTGCGACATCGCTATTGAGGTTCTGCATGTCACTGGAGCCAAGCACGTCGCGCTTGACCTTGTCGGCGCTCGGTCCGTCGCCGAAATGGCCACTCACCTCGACCCTGTCCTGATCGAGCCGGGTTTCCACCGTATAACCATGCATGGCAAAGATATCGCTCACCTGCTTGGCAACACTGGGCCAGTCGCGCACCGTCAGCTCGGTCACCAATCCGGCGTCCGAAAGGCTCCGCTTCAGCATGGGCAGCTGCGCCGCCTTGTCCACGACACCGCGCACCACCAGGTGACCGCTGCCGTCGACATTGGCGCTGACATGGCGCAGCGACAGCTTCTGCAACATCGCACGCGCCTGTTGTAGCTGCTCGCTTGCATCGCGCGCCACCGGAGATGCCGAATGAGTGACCCGCCAGCTGCCGAACAGCACCAGTACCGCTACCAACAGCAACAGGCCAGCCGATGCCAGCACCACCTGGCGCCGGCGTGCGAGCTGCTTTTCAGTCAACGCCGAAGCACCGGCTTCGCCGGCGTCGGACAGGCTTTGCCAGCGTTCGCTCCAGTGCGAACCCACCGCGAAGCGCATATCGGCCAGGCGCGCCGTCGCAAAATGCTCCAGCGTCACGCTTTGGCCAGGCGCGACACGCCGTTCGTCTGTATCAACCTCGCCATCGAGTGCACGCAACAGCACTTGGTCACCCATCACCGTAAGCACGCAATGGTGTTCGGCGATGCCGTCATCGCTCAGGATCAGATCGCAGTCGTCCGCGCTGCCGATCATCAGAATGCCGCGCTCGGGCATGCGAAACTCCGCACCCGCATGCACGCCGCCGAGTACGCGCAGACGCAACTGTACCCGGAGCGATCGCTCCGGATGTGGGTTGCTGCTGGCGCGTACGCTGCTCATCAGTGCTTGCTCGGCACCATGACCGGCTGGCTGCCGACCGGCGGCTGGGCCGGAAGCGGATCGGGTGAGGCCGCCGGTTGCGGTACCTGATCGCTCTTATGATTCCACCAGGCATCACGGCTGGCTTCCTGGCGATCGGCCTGCTGTTGCGATTCGACGCTCACCTGAGCCGACGACGGCGTCTGTTGCCCGTTGATGCGATTGAGCGCAACCAGTCGCGGAGTAATCAGGAACAGACGTTCGACATGCTCGCGTTGTTTCTGCGTCGTCTTGAACAGGTAGCCAAGCAACGGGATATCGCCGAGCACCGGGATCTTGTGTTCGGTATTCGTCCCCGAATCCTGCACCAGCCCGCCCAGCAGCAGGCCCTGGCCGTCGCGGATGACCGCCTGTGTATTGACCGCGTTCTGGCTGACGATCGGGTACTGGACGTTCTGCGAGTCCTTCGGTGAATAACTGATATTGCCGTCCTCGATCTGCACCATCATGCGAATGTGCAGCTCGCCGTTTTCGGTCACGACATGCGGCGTGACCCGCAGCGTGGTGCCGGCCACGACGTTGTAAAGATCTGAGTTGTATGCGCCGGCCACCGGCACATAGACCGTCTGGTTGCTCTGGATCACGGCCTCGGCATCGTCCATGGTGATCACCTGCGGCCGCGTAACGACGTGGGTGACGCCGTCGTCTTCCAAGGCATCGATATTGGCAATGAAGTGCGCCGGGTTGCCCAGAATGGTGCCGATCTGCAAGCCGTTGCCGAATAGGCTGGGTACGCCGCTCACATCGCCCAGCCCGAGCGCCGCCAGCAGCAATGCCTGATTGGCCAACGAATCGCTGCCGATGCCTGCCGACTGGTTGCCTGTCTGGAAACCAACGATCGTGCGGTGATTGCGATAGAACCAGTTGATCCCGAGCTGGCGAGCCTTCTGCTTGTCGACATCGATGATGGTCGCCTCGATCTCCACCATCTGCGGCTGCACATCGAGCTGGCGGATCAAGTCGTCATACATCGACATCCGATCGGGCGTATCGCGCACGATGATGGCATTGCGAAAGCTGTCGGCAACGATGCGGCTATCGCCAGCGCCGTTGATGGTTTCGACACCGCCGCCGTGCCCGGCGGGCACAAGTTGCGCGGTGGGCGGTGGCAGTCCGTCATCGGCGTTCTGCACCGGTACGCTGTAATTTCCCAGCGGAGGCGGAGGCTGCTGTCCCATCGAGGCCAGTCCCTGCCCACGCAAGCCCTGTTGCCGCGAGGCAAGCAGGCGCTCGTGCGCGCCACCGAACTGACCGCTGTCCTGCGCACCGACCAGCTCGCGCAACACGCTGGCCACGCCTGGTACGGTGACCTGGCGGCCACCGATCGTCATCGTGGTATCCGATGCCCAGGCGTATTTGAGCGGATAGAACTTGAAACGCGTCGCGGTGTTCTGACCCAGGCCGGAGACGGTCTGGGCCATCTGCTTGACCTGTTCGGCGAAACGCTTGCTGCCGGTGATCGTCACCAGGCCCGTAGTGGGCTCCAGTTTCCAGACGTTGCCGGTAGCGGTATCGGCCCAGTTCACGCTCGCCATCGCGGAGAGAAACTGCTGCTCGGCCGGCAGCGGAACGCTGGTGTAGTCGGTCTGCCGCTCGGCGTTCAGATAGACATAGACGGCCGAGCCGTCCCAATACGCGAACAGGCCATTGGTGTTGGCGATCTTGTTCCAGACCTGTGCATAGGTGCCTTTGAAGTTGCCGTTGATCGTGCCGCTGCGCGCGCTGACCTGCGGGCTGAGCACAACCTCCAGGCCCTGGTCGTGGAAGAAATCCGGAAGAATGTCGCGCAAGGTTTTGTCGGCCTGGATTTCGGTGCTGCCTTTCTTGAACGGAATCGGTGCCGCCTGTACGGAAAGCGACAGCAACAGCAGGCTCGCCAGCATGCACTGGAAGCCCCATCGCCAGACTCGTACCCGTTCCGTTCTACCCCTGTATTCACGCATGTAGGATTCCTTTTGCTCCGCCAGCTTCAGTGGCTTTACTGTTGGCCGCTCAGACGGCCAGCTGTCCCACCGGCACCAGACGCAGGTCCGGCACCAGTTCCTGATAAGAAAGCACGGGGATGTCGGCGTACTCCGCCTCGGTGAGCTTGCGCAGATGGCGGCGTACGTCTATGGAGCTCAGCAACACCAGGGGACCGCCATGATCGCCGCGCGCGAAGTCGCCGATCTGGGTCAACAAGCGTGCGGCCAGATCGGGCTCGACGGCCAGTTGCGTGCCTGCCGGCCCGGTGTGCACCGAGCGACGCAGATGCTCCTCGAGCTCCGGCCGCGCAACCAGCACGCGCAGCGCATGATTGTCATCGGCGTAGCGATAGCTGAGATGACGACGCAGCGATACGCGTACATATTCGGCGACGAGTACCACGTCCTTTTCGCGGCTGGCCGCATCGGTGATTGCCTCGAACACATCGCGCAGCTGGCGGATCGGCACGCGCTCCTCCACCAGTCGCTTGAGTACATCGGCGACGCGTTGCGGCGACACCACGCGCAGCATTTCGCGCACCAGATCGGGATAGTCCCTGCTTAGTCCGTTGGAGAGATTCGACGTTTCCTGAATGCCGATAAACAGCGCGAGGTGCCGTTCGAGCGCCAGCCGGATGTGCTCGCAAAGCATCTGCGGCGCATCCAGCGCGTGTGCCTGCGCATGGGCCTGCAGTCGCGCGTCGCGCTGGACCCAGCGACCGGGAAAACCCGCGTTGCCTTCGGCAGCGATGGCCTGCTCCGATCCCACGGTTGCAGGCAAGGCGGTGCGACCCGGCAGAAACACTGCCTCGGGCTGCAGCACGCCGTAACCGATGCGCACGCCATAGGCATAAAGCGCATAACCGTTCTCGGGAAGATTCAAGCCGGCGCGTAGCGCCGGCTTGGGCAGCGGCACGCCATACTCTTCGCGCAAGGCGCCAACCACCTGGCGAAACAGGTTGCGCACCTGGGTGCTGCCCAGTGTCTGCAGCGCGGAAAGATGCACTTCCAGCAGCAACGCCGGCGGCGGCGACAATGCATCGGTCTCGGCGAGATCCGGCGGCAACAGCTCGGCCTGGCTCTCCGGTACCTTGAACACGCGACGGAGCAAGCCCACACGTTCGCGCATGCGCCAGGAGGCCACGCCGACCAGGCCCAGGCCGATCGGCAGGAATACCAGGACCGGAAAACCCGGCACCGCCATCATGCCCAGTGCAATGCAGCCGATGATCATCAGCACGCGCGGCTCACCGGATATCTGCTTGCCGATGATCGCGCCGAGATTGCGTTCCTCCTCGTCGCCCGCCGTGCGCGTGACGATCAGGCCCGCCGAGATCGATGCCAGCAGCGCCGGAATCTGCGCGACCAGGCCGTCGCCGATGGTCAGCACGCTGTACGTGTGCGTGGCATCGCTCAGACTCATGTCGTGCATCATCACGCCGACACCGAGGCCACCGAGCAGGTTGATCAGGATGATCACGATGCCGGCGATCGCGTCGCCCTTGACGAACTTCATCGCGCCATCGAGCGAACCATGCAACTGGCTTTCGATTTCCAGCAGGCGACGGCGGCGACGCGCCTCGTCTTTTTCAAGCAGGCCTGAGCGCAAGTCGGAATCGATCGAAAGCTGCTTGCCCGGCATGGCGTCCAGCGAAAATCGCGCGGCCACTTCGGCCACACGTTCGGCGCCCTTCGCCACCACGATGAACTGCACCACCGTGATGATCAGAAAGACAACCAGGCCAACGATCAGATTGCCGCCAACCACCAGGTTGCCGAAGGTGTCGATGATGTGACCGCCGTCGGCATTGAGCAGAATGGATCGGGTAATGGCGATCGACAGGGCCAGCCGGAACAACGTGGTCAGCAACAGCACGCTGGGAAAGCTCGAGAACGCCACCGGTGCGGGAATGTAGATCGCAATCAGCAGCAATCCCACGCCGATCAGCATGTTCAACGCTACCAGCGCATCAATCGCGATCATCGGCAAGGGCAGGATCATCAGGCCGATAATCGCAACCACACCCGCGACCAGCACCAGATCGCTGTAATTACGTTGATGATTCGTGCCGGCATTGGCCAGGCGCGCGAACATCGATGCAAGCGCCATCAGCGGATGCCTCCGCATCGGAGCTTGTACGCGTCCCGACACCATCGCGGCGACACTCGAACTTCAGCAATGATCCAAATGCTGCTCGACACGCACGACCCCATCTGTGGAACACCAGCCGTGGAAAAACACGATGGGAGCGGACGCATGTCCACTCCCTCCGAAGCCGCTGTCGATGGAAGTCGCGCCGGGGTTGGCGCGGCCCACTTTCAGCCGATGCCCCCTGTCGGCAATCGGTTGAAATGAACCTACCAGTGTTTATTGAAAGCGGTATCTAGGGTTTTCCCTACCTAGGGAAAACCCTAGGTCGATAATCGCCGTATGTGAAAATTAATGATCACACTAATTTTTGATCGGACGCGTTTATTAATGCGCAGGACAGTTTTAAAACGTTTTCATCGAAACTATATTTCGTGCGCTAACTCACACTACTGCGCATCGTCGTTGCGCAACTCGGCAATCAGCTCGACGCGGTTCGCGGTAACGCCCAGAACGAGCCTTCTTCCTTGCGCATCAAGCACTACCACGCGTTCCTTGGTGCCCACCGCGACCGCTTGAATCAGCTTCAACGGGCCATTCGTGCCCCGCAGCGCCTGCCCTCTTCGCAACCACCACAACATAGCCAATAGTGCAGCAGTCACAGCGACAAGTGGCACTAGTAAGCCGAGCCAGATGCTGCCATTTTCGGGCGCGTCGGCGGCGAATGCCGTAGTCGGCGCAATTAAAACGACCATAACGTTGCGTAGTATTTTCTTCATGGCATTATCCCGCACTCGACAGCATGTCTGTTTCACGGAGGTAGGCGACAAATGCGCGCCCACCGACGACCTATAGGATAGGCGACGATGCCTGTGACACGAATTGATCGCAAGCTGACGCAATCGATGGATTCCGCTGTCGCGGGTGCGCGTACCGAATACGCGCTGATCGAAGCCCTGCCCTGGCCCTGCGTGGTATTCCAGCATGACGATGGCCGGGCGCTGGCGAGCAACGCCGCCTTTCGTAGCGAATTCCCGCACTTTGACGCGCCATTGACGCGCGATGCGTTCGATGCGGAGTTCGAGGCCGCCGGCACGCAGGACGACGGGGCGCATATGTACTACGCGGCCCGGACGCGACGCTGGTATCGGATGGAGTACCGTGACGTGAAGCTCGGCGAGCACGCCGATGCTTATTTCATCACCAACGTCAGCGATTGCATCGAGGTGCTTCGCCGCCACCGGGCGCAGCACGAACAGTTGATTTCCACCTCGCGCATGATGAGCGTCGGCGAGATGGCCACGACCCTGGCCCACGAGCTTAACCAGCCTCTGGCGGCGGCGATCAATTACATGGCCGGTTGTGAACAGATCGTCGACGACAGTCCTGATAATGCTCGCCTGCTGCAGGGCCTGCGTCTGGCGCGTCGGCAGACGGAGCGTGCCGCCCAGGTCATCGGCAGCATCCGTGAATTCGTGCGCAGTCGCGAGCCGCATCGGCGAAATCTCGATGCGCGGGAGCTGGTGCAGAATGTGACCGAGCTGCTGCGACTGGAAGCCGAGCAGTTCCAGGTCGTCATCTCCCATGCGCTGCCTGACGACTTGCCGCCGATTTTCGCCGACAAGGTGATGATCGAGCAGGTACTGCTGAATCTGATCAAGAACGCCATCGAAGCGATGCGCGAAACACCGCCCGGGCGGCGCCGTATCCGTGTTTCGGCCCGGCTGGACTACGACGACATGGTCGAGCTGCGCGTGGCCGATCAGGGCATCGGCATCGACGAACAGGGCATGCGTGAGTTGTTCAAGCCGCTGTACACCACCAAACCCGACGGTCTGGGTATCGGCTTGGCAATCTGCCGTTCGATTGTCGAGTATCACGAGGGCCGGCTGTTTGCCGAACCCAATCCCGAGGGCCAAGGAGGTTGTGCGCTGGTCTTTACCGTGCCTCGAGGAATCGCACGATGACGGCCGGTGCAGGCAACCGCGTCTATCTCGTCGATGATCATCAGGAGTTTCGCGAATCCTGTGTATGGATTCTGGAGCAGGCGGGCTTCGAGGTGCGCGATTTCAGCAGCGCCGAAGCCCTGCTCAAGGAACTTGCACGCGAGGCACCCACTTCACGCAGCTGCATCGTCAGCGATATTCGCATGCCGGGCATGAGCGGCATGGAGTTGCAATGCGAGCTGGGACATCGCTCGCTCTCGTTGCCGCTGATCTTCGTCACCGGCCACGGCGATGTGCCGCTGGCGGTCGAAGCCATGCGCCATGGTGCCGCCAACTTTATCGAGAAACCCTTCGACGCCCCGTTGCTGGTCGAGTCGATTCACACCGCGATGGCCAACCACGCGCCACAGGTCGCCCCCGATGCCCTGGCGAGCCTGACCCGGCGCGAGCGGCAGGTGCTGGACGGCATCATGAGCGGCAAGCTCAACAAGGTGATCGCCGACGACCTGAAGATCAGCCCGAAGACCGTCGAACTGCATCGCGCAAACCTGATGGCCAAGCTGGGAGCGCACAACGTAGTGGAGCTGACACGTGCCGTCCTGGGCCACAGCTGATCGCATGACGCCGGCAGCGGATGTTTCCACGCGCCGCGACGAGCCGCCTGATGCGCAGGCGCTGCACGAAGCCACGCGGGCGCTGCTCGGCCGTGGCAACGTACTACGTCATGCCGATGAACGGGGCAGTCTCGAACTCGCCGCGTGGTCGGGGCAAGGGCGCGTCTTAAGCCTCTCCGCCGTACGCCTCGACAGCGCGCAGGGAAACGTGCTGCTCGTACTCGAACGCGAAGATGGGCCGAGCCCGCTCGGCGACCTGCATTGGCACGATTACGAGGGCGACGCGCGACTGCTCGCATGGGCGCTGGCGCACGAAATCCTGATCGACATGCTGGGGCAGATCTTCGGTGGAGCGCTGCTAAGCAGTGCGTTCCTCGTCGCGCCTGTCGAGCCGGCTCGCTGCTGGCTGGCGCTTTCCTTCAGGGATGCCGACGGCGGATCGCAACAAGGCTGGATCGGACTCGGTGCCGACAAGGTCCGCCAGCTGGCATCGCGACCGCAATGGCAGCGCGATCCGGCACGCCTGGCTGTCATGGGCGATGTGTCCACGTTGCAGCTTGAGTTGAGCCTTGCCGGACGCGCACTCGATCCAGCGGCCGTGGCCAGGCTCGATACCGGCGATGTACTGCTTATCGGCGATGCCACCGAATGCATGGGACGTTTGCAACCCGATGCGCAAACCGCTGGCTCCGTCTTCGGCCTGCCCGATGCCTGGACCGTGCAGCGACGGCAGGGGCAATGGCTGATCGTCACGCGACCGCTGACCGATTCGAGCGAACCCTCGCAGCGCCCGCGATTCGTGCTCACGCACTTGAACCTGAAGCTGGAACACGTCGCAGCACTGCAGGCAGGCAGCACGATCGCCTATGACGAGCCCCTGCTCGGCGCGTCGGCGGAGATCTTTTTTGACCAGCGCCGATTCGGTCAGGGCATCGTCGTTGCGCTGGGCGAATGGCTGGGCGTGCGCATCACCCACAAGGTAGCCGAGCATGGATTTCAGTAGCTTCTCGCCTGCACTGGTCATCACGCTGGTCGTTGCGCTGGCGATGGCGCCGTTCGTGGCGGTGATGGTGACCTCGTTCACCAAGATCGTGGTGGTGCTCAGTCTACTGCGCAACGCGCTGGGATTGCAGCAGGTGCCGCCGAACGTGGTGATCAATGGGCTGGCGATCATCCTGTCGATCTACGTGATGAACCCGGTCATCATGGACACCTATCAGGGCGTGCAGGCGCAAACGAGCACCCAGCCCGCCGGTCCCTTGACGCTCGACAAGCTCGGGCAGATGGTGCAAGCCGGCAAGGAGCCGCTGCGGCAGTTCCTGATCAAGCACAGTCACGAAAGCGAGCGCGGCTTTTTCCTGCAGAGCGCCAAGCGTCTGACCCCGTTGGACAAGCAATCGGATCTGTCCGCCAACGATTTCCTGGTGGTGGTGCCGGCCTTTACCGTGAGCGAGCTGACCGAAGCGTTTCAGATCGGCTTTTTGCTGTTCCTGCCGTTCCTGGTGATCGATCTGGTGGTGTCGAACATCCTGCTGGCAATGGGCATGATGATGCTTTCGCCGACCATGGTCTCGTTGCCGTTCAAGCTGCTGCTGTTCGTTCTGTTGAGCGGCTGGGCCAAGCTGATCCACGGCCTTGTGCTGACCTATCAATAGGACCGGCCATGTACGATCAGGAAATCCAACTCGCACGCGAAGCACTCTGGCTGGTGCTGGTGCTTTCCGCGCCACCGATCCTCGCGGCGGCGATCGCCGGCCTGTTGGTGGCGTTTCTGCAGGCGGCCACGCAGATCCAGGAACAGACGTTTCCGTATGCGGTGAAATTCATCGTCGTGGTTATTGCCCTGCTCGGCACCGCGGCCATGCTCGGCGGCACCTTGTTCAAGTTCGCGGACCGGCTGTTCAGCGGCTTCCCCGGCATGTTGCACTGACGTCGCGCATGGCCGCCTTTCCCGTCGAATATCTGGGCAACCAGCTCACCGGCGTCGCACTGACACTGCCGCGCATCGTGGCGGCGTTTCTCGTGTTGCCGCTGATGACCTCCGATACGGTTCCCTCGCTGGTTCGCAATAGCTTCTATGTCAGCCTGGCGGTGCTCGCCTATCCGCTCGCTGCCGCGGCCAGCCCGAGCATCACCATCATGACCGGCGCCACCTGGATCATGGTCCTGGGCAAGGAAGTCTTTATCGGCCTGCTGATCGGCTTCTGCTTCGGCATGGTGTTCTGGGCACTGGGTGCGGCAGGCAGCGTCATCGACACCAAGGCAGGCGCGTCGATGGCGATGGAGCTCGACCCGATTTCCGGCCAGCAGACTTCACTCACCAGCGTCTTTCTGATGCAGCTGGCCACATGGCTGTTCATGGTCAGTGGCGCGTTTACGGTCTTTCTCGACCTGCTGATGTCCAGTTACACGATCTGGCCGGTCGCCAGCATGCTGCCGCCGTTGCGGCCCGGCGGCATGAACTTCTTCGTTGAGCAGTTCAACTACCTGATGACGGCGGTGCTGGTGTTTTCCGCCCCCGCGCTGGTGGTGATGTCGCTGGTGGATATCGCGCTCGGGCTGGTCAACCGCTACGCGCAGCAGCTGAACGTATTCGCCCTGGCGATGCCGATCAAGGCATGGCTGTCCGGCTGGGTACTGCTGCTTGCACTGGGCGCGATGGTCGAAGTGGTGATGCGCAAGCTCTACGAGAATCGGGATCTGCTGCAGGCGCTTCGGCGCATTCTTTGACTACTTGCCATCGCGCGATTCACGGATCGATTCGGCCCAGCGCAACAGCTCGGCGACGGCTTCGAAGAAGTCCGACGGCAGGTATTGATCCACTTCCACTTTCTCGTACAGGCTGCGTGCGAGGGTGACATTGCGCATGATCGGCACGCCGGCTTCTTCGGCGGCCTGCCGGATCAAGGCTGCTTCGTAGTCTTCGCCCTTGGCGACGATCATCGGCAGGTCGTCTTCGCCCAGCTCATAGCGGATGGCAATCGCCAGGTGGGTGGGATTGGTGACGACCACGCTGGCCTTGCGCACGCCCGCCAAGGTGTTCTGCTGCGACCATTCCTGATGCAACTGGCGCCGACGGCCCTTGATCATCGGGTCGCCCTCGTTGTCCTTGAGCTCCTGGCGGATGTCTCGCCGGCTCATTTTCATTTTCTTCGTGAACGCGTAGCGCTGATAGAACGCATCCAGCACCGAAACAAAAAAGAACACAAAGATCACCCCGGTAGCCAGACGCTTTACCGCCACCCAATGCGCTTCGCCCATCGCCTCCGGCGACGCATACGGCAATTTCACGAACTGGCCGATCAATGAAAACAGTACCCAGGCAAACAATCCGATCAGTAATGCGCTCTTGGCAATCGCCTTGAGCACCTCCACCACGTTTTCCTGCGAGAACAACCGCTTCATTCCTTCGACCGGGTTCATCCGGCTGGCGTCGGGCTTGAGTTTCTTGGGTGCGAATACCGGCCCGACCTGCAGAAATTCGACCATCACGCCGATCGCCATCGCACCCAGCAGCAAAGGTACGGTCAACCACAGGAAAGCCTCCAGCGTTGCAAGACCAACCTGATGCAAGGCCTGGCCAAATGGCTGATTGAGTCCACCAAGGGTGATGTCGAACAATGTCTGCAAGCGCGCACGCATGTACGGCATGCCCAGCATCAGCATGAGCAGCCAGGCCAGCACGAGCGCCGTACTGGTCAGTTCGCGGCTTTTGTGGACATCGCCGTCCTTGCGCGCATCGCGTAACCGCTTGGGCGTCGGTTTTTCAGTGCGGTCGCCGCTGTCCTTGTTCTGTCCGGCCATGATTCACCCGCTCAAAGGCATTGCGACGGATGGCCAGTGTGCGCGGCCGTCGCGTTGGTAACCACCTAGGGAATTCCCCAGCTGTCCCCACCTTTCAACGAGCCTAGACTTCACCTGACCGGCCAGACCGATGACGCGGATCGATTCCCCTCCCGACCCCATGAACCTTGGCAACCTCCAGACACGCACGCTTTCGCCTTCGCTGGATCAAGCCGGCGCCGTTCGCGCGCTGGGAACTCAGGAGGTCTCGGAGCAACTCCATGCGAGCGGTAGTCGCCTGCTGGGTCTCGATGTGTGGGCCGGCTCCAGCGCGATCCAGCGCACACTCCATACCGGCACAGGCAACCTGCCTGCCGGCAGCTCGCTCGACCAGCTAGCCGCGCATATCCTCGCCCCGCTCGGCCATTGATCGCCATGCGGACGGCGGACGCCGTCTGCCGGTAAGCTCTGCTCATGTCAGCCGAACTCCAACCGCTTGCCGAGCCGCTGCTGGAAACCACCCGGCGCATGATCGGCGCCCTGCAACAGGAAAGCTCGCTCGAGCTGCGCCTGGCCTTGGCTAAACGCATCCTGCGCCAGTTGGGTGACGAGGCTTATCCGGTTTTTCTCAAGCTGCTGATGATCGTTGCCGAAAGCGAAGACGACGCAGCCAAGCAACTCATTGCCGACCTGCTTGCCGCTGCCGCGCAACGCATGGACCTTCCCAGCGGACAACTCAGCGCATGGGGTGGCTCGCGCACCGGCACTGCCGACGAAACCGTGCCCGCCAGTGGTGCCATGAGTCGCCGTCGGCTGCTAGGCCCGATCGAATATCTGACGGTGTGGTACTGCCAGCAAACTCAGCGCCCGATGCTGGAAGAAGCGCTGTATGCCGACGCGATTCGCAAGCTGGTCACGCTGTTCGATCTCAATCCACAACTGCGTGAGTTGTATACGAGCAAGCTCGCGGCCGAAGCCGGTAACGAACTGGAAGGTACCTACACCTGCGAAACGCGACAGGTGCTCAGTCGCCTGGCGGAACGCTGGAAAAAACCCGGTGCGACACCCGACGATGTCGTGCAGGCAGCGATTCGCGGCGAAACCCCTCCCTCGCCGATGCCGCCGGGCTGGATCATTCACCGGCTTTAACTATAGAGACGACGCGATTCGCGCCAACTCGACGCATCCAATACATAGCGGTTCGCCGCCTGCTGGCGGTGCTCGCAGGGACCCATGTCGCGAAACCCGAAATGCAGCAGGATACGCCGCACCGCATGATGTTCCGGATGGCCAAACGCAAACACGCGTGCAAGATCCAGCACTTCAAAAGCCTGACGACATAGCAGATGCGTTCCCTCTATGGCATACCAGCGCCCCCAGGCCTCGGGAACCAGACGCACATGTACCTCGACGTCGTCACTGTCTGCTACCGGCAACAAGGAAAACAGGCCCAGAAAATCGCCATCGAGCGCGTCCGCGCGCCACACCCCAAGGCCGGGAGATCGCACATAAAGCTGATTGACGCACGCTACCAGCGCCGCCACATCGATAAAGCGCGTGGGACTATCGAACAGCAAGGGATAGTTTGACGTTTGCGCGTAGAGACGGCTGATCCGTGGAATATCGGCATAACGCAGGCCACTCAAGCGCAAACGGCGGGAACGCGCCAACTCGCTGCCGGAAAAATCTTCCGCCGGCGGATGGCCGTCGAATGCGGACACATTGTTGTCGCGTTGCCCGGTAAGGGGTGTCTCGTGTGGCGAACGAGAAGAATCGAGTCGGTTCACGGCAGCCTCGCAGTAGCTGGCGACAGACATCACGCTGCGTATGACCGCCGCGTGACTTCGACCCTCACTCTCCACGCTCGGCGTCGTCACGCCAAGCTGGGGTTTTCCCTAGAGCACGTTTAAAACGCGCGACGGTTCATGGCTCGGGCACGTAATCCGCATCGCCGATATGCAGCAGCTTGTGGCCGTCGTTATAAAAAAACAGTCGGGCACTGCCACCGGCATCGTAGACAAGATCGATGGCGTAGCCGTCGACCTTGTAACGACCCGAAGAAGATGGCGATGAAGAAGCGACACTCGCATTTGCACTGGTCAACCCGGCGCTACTTCCACCGCTGAAGCGACCGTCGGCATGGAACTGCAAGTGATCGATGCGCATGAACGACGTGGCGCCGCCACTCGCCACCGTACCGCCGCCACCGACGTGCTTGTAGCTGCCTTCGAGCGACAAGCCATCAGGAGCCGGCGCGATACGTTGATCGCCTTGTAGCACCTGGGCTGCAACATGCGGCATCTGTAACGCGATATCGCCATCATCCCGCGTCCAACGCCCCCAACGCTGCGCCTCTGTTTGCCGCGACAGCGCCATATTCAAACTGTCCGGGGCCCATTTGGGATCGGCGTAGGCCGTCCCGTCCCTGAGCAAGAGATAGGGCTGGAATCGAGGCCAGCGCGAACCACCGACGCCAACACTGAATGTCTTGAGCAGATAGACGCCATCGATCGCATCGGCGGCAATGCCTTGCCCGACAGGAACCCGCAACGAGCTTGTCGTCGCAACCGCCGAAGCTGTCGGCACCGCGCCACCGTTCAAAGCCGCCAAACCGGCCGGCTCGCGTTGCGCCAGATCCATCGCCGGTTGGTGCAGTGCCTGCGGCAGCGCTACGCAAACATGAGCCGTATCCGCACCGCTTTCCAGGCGTTGACGAAACTGTGCGGCGTAGTCGGACAGCGACTGTTGCAGCACGTCATAGCCATCGCCCGCATACGCTTTGAGCCGTGCGTCGACGTCTTCGATGCCATAACCGGCAAGCCACGCTTGCACTGCCCGCGTGCTCCGGTCGCCGCGATCGGACACATGCTCTCGGCAGTATTCGGCTGTAGAACGCGCGCCCGTCACCAGAAACATCAGGCGCATGACCGATGTGGCTTGCGCCTTGTCGACAGCATGCGTGGCGGCGGCCACTACCACGGATAGAACGAGACACAGCACGCTTGCAGCAGCACGCATCGGCAGGACTCAACTAGCGATACAAAAACGAGAAAGCCGGGACACGTAACGTATCCCGGCTTCCCGCCCCGGATCAGTCGATCAGTTACTGCTTCTGCACCATGGTGTCCATCGCCTGGCCCATGGTCTTGATGACGTTATTGACCGCATCCATCAGCTGCGCGAATTCCTGTGCCTGAGCGCTGAGCTGCGTGGTATCGCCCGGGCTCTGCGCGTTGATCCCTTCGGCGGAACTCTTCAGGCTGTCGGCGGCCTGATTGAGCTTGTCGCCAAGCGCCTTGGCCAAGGCTTCCAGCCAACTCCCGCCGCTCTTGCCCGAACTGCTGGTGAGCAGCGAGATCAACGGCTCGGAGGCCTGGTTCTGGAATTCGGTCAACGCATTGCGCACCAGCTCGGTGGCATCGGCACGACTGATGTCGTTATTGGTGATCTGGACGACAGGGGAATGGGCTGAAATGGGGCTGACGCTCATCGTTAAGTCCTCTCGGAAGCGGTTGTCGCAGACGAAGAAGGGGGTACGCCGCGCCTGGATGGATCGGCTGCGGCATGGCGTCCTGCGCTCGAAGTCACGATGGGAGCCGTTGGGCGGGCCAGGACGTGGAGCGAGTATGCGAAGCGCCCGACAGCCTCACCAGCTAGGCCGTTCCCTAGCTAGGGTTTTCCCGATATGGCGGGTAGACACACGCGAATGCGGCGCCACATGGGGGCGCAGAGGGGATGGCACGCGGGGGAAACGAACGGATTTGCAGGGTAAATGGTGGCTAGAGGCGGGATCGAACCGCCGACCTCAGCATTATGAGTGCCGCGCTCTGACCAGCTGAGCTACCTAGCCACTGTACCTTGCGAGAGGCCAGATCTGGGCGATCCGGCCGGGGCGCGGCAGTTTAGTCGGATTGAACCCCTGGTTCAACCCTGTTGCTTGCCGCCGCTTCGGATGCTGTGGTTGAATCGACCACGGGTCAGACGCCATATATAAGTCACCGGCGCTCCGTACCCAAGGAGACGAGATGATTGACGTTGATGGCTACCGTCCGAATGTGGGGATCGTTCTGCTCAATGCAGACGGCCGCCTGTTCTGGGCGCGCCGTGTCAATCGGGACGGCTGGCAGTTCCCTCAAGGCGGCATGCGCAGCGACGAAACACCGCTGGAAGCGATGTATCGCGAACTCGAGGAAGAAACCGGCCTGACGCCTCAGCACGTCGAAGTGCTGGGCAGTACGCGCGGCTGGCTGCGTTACAAGCTGCCGCATCGCTACGTACGCCATCACCAGCACCCCACCTGCATCGGCCAGAAACAGGTCTGGTTCCTGCTGCGCCTGGTCGCCAGCGAAGAGTCCCTGTGCCTCAATGCCTGCGAAAAACCCGAGTTCGATATCTGGCGCTGGGTCGATTTCTGGTATCCGGCCGCCCACGTGGTGAACTTCAAGCGCCAGGTCTATGAGCGCGCCCTGCGCCAGTTCGCGCCGGTGGTGGAAACCCTGCTCAGCATCCATATTGGCAATCAGCCCCAGCAAGCCGAAGGGGACGAGCTGCCCTGCAAAGAGCCCAAGGGCGGGCACGCCGCTGCCTGAACGGCCTCGACCGGCTGTCGATGAGCTTGTTGACAATCATTCGCATTCGCGTTCTTATACGCGCCATGTATATCTGTCTATGCAATGCCGTCACCGACCATGACATCCGCCGCGCCGCGGCCGATGGCGTGCAGAGTTTCGCCCAGTTGCAGGCCCGCACGGGCTGCTCGGATTGCTGCGGCTGCTGCGAGCAGGAAGCACGCGCCACGCTGGACCGCGCCGTCGAGCAAGTGATGAACCAGCTGCCGATCGTCGCGATCGCCTGACGCTCTCCTTTTGCTTCGATAACAAGGCCGCGCCAAAAGCGCGGCCTTTGTGTTTTTGCGGCAGAAAACCATTTCCATTTGCGTTCCGCCATCGTCATACGCTTGTGCGTATAGTCCCCGGCTGTACCCGCTACCCCCGCTAGGAGACGTGCCATGAAAGGCGACGCCAAGGTCATCGAATTCCTCAATAAGGTGCTCTACAACGAGCTGACCGCGATCAACCAGTATTTCCTGCATTACCGCATGTTCAAGGACTGGGGTTACAGCGAGCTGGCCGAGCACGAGTACAAGGAATCGATCGAGGAAATGAAGCACGCCGATCATCTGATCGAGCGCATCCTGTTCCTCGACGGCCTGCCGAACCTGCAGCACTTGGGCAAGCTGCGCATCGGCGAAAACGCATTGGAATGCATCCAGGGCGATCTGGATCTGGAGATCGCCGCGGTGAAAGATCTGCGCGAAGCGATCGCCTACAGCGAAGGCATCGCCGACTACGTCAGCCGCGATCTGTTCAAGGGCATCCTGCACGACGAAGAAGAGCATATCGACTGGCTTGAGACGCAACAGAGCCTGGTCAAGGACATCGGCGCCGAGCGCTACCTGCAGAGCAAGATCAGCAGCTGATCCGCACATAGCCGCCAGATGTGGACGGGCGCACAGCCCGTCCACAAATCGGACCCTTTTTCTTGACGCTGGCATCACGCGGGGGCTATACCGGGTTTTTGCCCGGAACTGCTCCGCATGGGTTCGAGACCGCCACCGCGGTTCGTGGTGCGCCAGCATCATGACGACGCTTATCACCGCCGACGCCTGATCTGGCTGGCCGGTGGCTGGGCGGCGAGCCTGTTGGCGACCGGCCTGATCGTCGGTGCACTCGCCAGCCGTAGTACCCCGGCTGCCGTCGATAAGCGCCAGGTGCGCGAGCTCACCGCGCAGAACGAAGACCTCAAGCAGCAGTTGGCCAACGCGCAGCGCGCACAGCAGGTCAACGACATCGCCGCCAAATCCGTGCAGGGCACCTTGGCCGAGCGCGAGGAAGAGATCAACGGCCTGCGCGCCGACCTGGGTTTCTATTCCCGTCTGATCGGCGGCGATGCGCAACGTCAGGGTCTGAAGGTGCAGGAGCTGAAGGTCAAGCCGATGGCCGATTCGCCGCGGGCCTGGAATATCAACCTCAGCCTCACCCAGAGCGCCAAGCGCGGCGACGAGGTGACCGGCAAGCTGCTGATCAGCGTGGACGGCTTGCGCGGCGACAAGGTCGTCCAGCTCGACTGGACCGCGCTGGGCGATGCCGCTCAAAAAGACGGCATGCCGTTCCGATTCAAATATTTTCAACAATTACATGCCACCGTAGTGCTGCCGGCCGACTTCAAGCCAACGCGTCTGCACGTAAAAGTTCAGCCCGATGACGATACGGCCATCAGCCGGGCCGTCAGCTGGACCGACGCGCTGGCCGGCAATCTGACTTCAGTACAGGGAGACAAAGATGCTCAACCGTAATAAGCGCAATGAGCGCCCCGCCCACACGCCCAGCAGCGATACCAGCCTGATTGCCCGCGGCACGGTCATTCGCGGCGATCTGCGCTTCAGCGGCGCGCTCCATCTGGATGGACGCATCGAAGGCTCGGTGCTGGCCGAGAACGCCGAGGCGGTGTTCACCCTGAGCGAGCACGGCCAGGTGCAAGGCGAAATCCGTGTGGCGCATGCGGTCATCAACGGCCATGTGCAGGGCGATATCCACGTGAGCGACCGCCTGGAGCTGGCGCCGGAGGCCCGGATCATCGGCGACGTGCACTATCAGACGCTGGAAATGGCCGCCGGCGCCCAGGTGAACGGCCGCATCAGCCACCAGGGCACGGCCGAAGTCCGCCACCAGTTGTCCGCGCCCCAGAAAGAACACAAAGAAGAGGAACCGGCGCTGGCCTGATCGCGGTATGCTTGCCAAAGCCCCGCCTCAGCCCCATATCCAGCGCATGGAAACCCTCGTCTCTATTCCCGATTACCGCCAGGCGGTTGCCCCGTTGGTGTTTACCGACGCGGCTGCGCGCAAGGTGCACGAGCTGATCCTCGAAGAAGGCAACCCGGAGCTCAAGCTCAGGGTGTACATCACCGGTGGCGGCTGTTCGGGCTTCCAGTACGGTTTTACCTTCGACGAAGCCCAGGCCGAAGACGACTTTGCGCTGGCTCGCGAGGGTGTGACCCTGTTGGTCGACCCGCTGTCGCTGCAATATCTCACCGGCGCCGAGATCGACTACTCCGAGAGTCTCAGCGGCTCGCAGTTCGTGATCCGCAATCCGAACGCCAAGACTACCTGCGGTTGCGGCTCGTCCTTCTCTACCTGATTGGGCCCGGCAAGGACTCCCATGACCCTGCCGCGTACCAATACCTTCGCCGGCCTAAGCCTGATCCTCGATCGTCTCGCCGAGCGACGCGACGAGCTTGACTGGGTCGCCGAACAGGCCGAATCCGAGCAGGCACGCTATCTACTGCTGGACGCACTGGGCGAAACCTATCTGCTGCCGGGCAACGAAGCCCTGCGCTGGCTCACTGCCGAAGAACGCAAACTGCTGGCCGACGCGCCAGCGAGCTTTCTCGGTTTCGCCCAGGATCGCCCGCATTTTCTGTTGACCGTCGAAGACGCCGATCTCGCCCGCGAGCTGGAAACGCAGCTCAGCGCGCGTCGCCTGGGGCTGCGCGAAGCCGGCTTGCTGCTGCCATCGGATGAGGCCGGCCTGTTTGCCTACGCGAAAGGCCTGGTCCATTGGCAGCGCGAAACGCGTTTTTGTGCGTATTGCGGCTCGCCACTGGTGCTGGTTTCGTCCGGGCACCGCGCCCAATGCACCAACGCCAGCTGCGGGCGTATGCATTTCCCGCGCACCGACGCCGCCATCATCGTGATCGTCGAGCACGAGGGCGCCTGCCTGCTCGGCCGTCAGGTCGGCTGGCCCAAAGGCCGTTATTCCACCCTGGCCGGCTTTATCGAACCGGGCGAATCGCTCGAAGACGCCGTGCGCCGCGAAGTGGCCGAAGAATCGGGCGTCATCGTAGGCGAAGTGCACTACCACTCCTCACAGCCGTGGCCGATGCCTGCGTCGTTGATGGTCGGCTTTACCGCCAAGGCGATCGATCCGACCATTCACCTGCGCGATCGCGAGCTGGAAGACGCGCGCTGGTTCACGCCGCAGCAGATCGTCGACGGTCTTGCCGATGGCAGCTTCGGGGTACCGTCGCGCCTATCGGTGTCGTATCAATTGCTGGCCAGCTGGCTGCGTCTGCGCGCCAATCTGGAACTGGACGCACTCATCTAAGCTCCGTGCCGCTTCAATGCGGCTGCGGCCTCGCTACAATGCGGCCAACAACGGAGAGTCATCGATGGCCGTCAGTTTGCTCACTGCCCTTCTCGCGCTTGGCCTGCTGCACTTCCTGCCGCAGCTGGCACATTGGCGTGGCGCCGGCGGACTGCGTCGCTGGGTAGCGCAGTTGAGCGATACCAGCGGCGCGGGCCGCATCATCATCACGTTGCTGGTTCCCCTTGCTGCCTGCCTGCTGATCCAGTGGCTGCTCAGCCTGCTGCCACTCGGTGGCGTGCTGCGCATGCTGTTTGCGCTGGTGGTGCTGCTGTACTGCATGGGACCGAATGCGTTCGAAGCGGATCTCGAAGCCATCCTGCGCGCACCCGATCGTCCCAGCCGCGAGGCGGCCGCCCAGGTGCTCAGCGACGATGGCGAGCCGGTCGCATGGAACGCTCCGGCGCTTGGCGAGGCGGTGGTCTACGCCGCGCTGCGTCGTCGCTTCGGCGTGCTGCTGTGGTTCTTCCTGCTCGGGCCGACTGGCGCCTTGCTCTATCACCTTGCTCAGACGCTGGGCCGCGATCGTTCGCTGGGCCTGGATGCCGATGCGCAAACCACTGCATTTTCGCTCGCCAATGTGCTCGACTGGCTGCCGGCGCAGCTGCTGGTGTTCACGCTTGCCCTGGTCGGCCATTGGGACGCCGTGCTCGGCGCGTGGAAGCGCTGGCATAACCAGGCCGCACCGGCGAGCTGGTATCGCGAAGGGCCCGGGTTCCTTGGCGCTGCTGCCCGTGCGGACATCCTGATCGATATCGTCGCCGGTGATGGTTATGCCGAGGACCGCAGCGATCCGATTACCGAGTTGCTCCGATTGCGCGGTGCGCTGCTGCGTGCATTGCTGGCGTGGTTGAGTGTGGTGGCGTTGATCGTGTTGGCTGGGTGGATCAGCTAAGGCTCGCTTCGCATCGCCTCTTGCTTCCCCCTCACCCCAGCCCTCTCCCCCGGCAAAGCCAGGGGAGAGGGGGCACATTGAGGCAAGTTTGAACCTTGCGCGCTTTTAGCTCCCTCTCCCTTGGCTTTGCCGGGGGAGAGGGTTGGGGTGAGGGGCGCTCTTGCTTACGCCATATCCCCACGCAATTCCCGCACTCGCGCTTCCAACGCCGCCGCACTCGACTGCTCCGGCGAGCGCACTGCATCGACCACCAGCTCCACGCGCGCACGAAACCGGCGCGGCAATCGCAATTTGCGTCGACGACTCCACATGCTGCCCCACAACCCACGCAACGCCATCGGCACCACCGGCACGGGCCGACGAGCAAGAATCTTTTCCACGCCTGGCCGGAAGGTAGCGATCTGTCCATCGCGCGTCAGACCGCCCTCGGGAAAGATACATACCACTTCCCCATCGGCCAGCGCCGCATCGATCGCCTCATAGGCCGCATCGAGTATGGCCGGATCTTCCTTATAACCGGCGATCGGAATCGCCTTGGCCGTACGAAACACAAAGCGCAGCACCGGGATATTGAAGATCTTGTAATACATCACGAAACGCACCGGCCGGCGCACGCTGCCCATCAGGATCAACGGGTCCATGAAGCTGATGTGGTTGCACACCAGCAGCACCGCACCCTCTTCCGGGATCTTTTCCGCACCGTCGACGCGTGTGCGATACAAGGTGTTGGTCAGCGCCCAGGTGATGAAGCGCATGATGAATTCGGGAACCAGAGTGAAGATGTACACCGCCACCGCGATGTTCAGTAGCGCCGCCGCAAGGAAAATCTGCGGCGCCTCCAGCCCCAGCATCGACAGGCCCAGGCCAAAACCCGAGGCGATGCAGATCAACAGGGCGTTGATGATGTTGTTGCCGGCGATCACCCGCGACAGCTGCGCGCGCGGCGTGCGTGCCTGTACGAAGGCAAACAGCGGCACCACGTAAAAACCCGAAAACACACCCAGCAAGGCGAGATCGAGCATGACCCGCCAATTGCCGGCACCATGCATGAAGACCTGCCAGGTCAGATTCTGTACCGGGCTGATGCCGTGCCGTGCGAAATAAAGATCGACACCGAACACCGTCAAACCAAACGCACCGACCGGCACCAGTCCGATCTCCACGCGCTTGCCGGAAAGGTGCTCGCACAACAGCGAACCGATACCGGTGCCCAGGGAGAACAGCGTCAGAATCAACGTATTGACCGAGCCATCGCCGCCCAGCGTGTAATGCGTGTAGTTCGGTAGCTGTGCCACCAGCACGGTGCCAAAAAACCAGAACCAGGAAATGCCCAGCACCGCGTTGAATACCGCACGATCGGCATGCGTGAGCTTCAGCACACGTGCGGTTTCGGTCCACGGATTCCAGCTGAACTTGAGCTCCGGTGCCGTGGCCGGAGCTGCCGGGATGCTACGGCTGATCGTATAGCCGATCACCGCCACACCGACCGTCAACGCCGATGCGGCGATCGGTCCATAACCGGCAATCAACATCAAGGCGCTACCGGCGATCATGCCGATCAGAATGGCCAGCTGCGTACCCATCTCGACCAGGCCGTTGCCGCCGACCAGTTCCTCGGGCTTCAACGCCTGCGGCAGGATGGCGTACTTGATCGGCCCGAACATGGTCGAATGCAGACCCATCAGGAACAACACGACCAGCAGCAGACTGGTGTGATGGGTATAGAAGCCGAACGCCGCCAGCGCCATCGCGCCGATCTCGAACAATTTGACGTAGCGGATGATGCGCGTCTTCTCGTACTTCTCCGCCAGCTGCCCGGCCATCGCGGAAAACAGGAAGAACGGCAGGATAAACAGCGCCGGCGCCAGGTTCGTATAGAGCCCGACCGTGTGTTCGTCCAGTCCCATCTGGAACGCCACCAGCATGACCATCGCGTTGCGGAACGCGTTGTCGTTGAACGCCCCCAACGCCTGGGTCCAGAAGAACGGGGCAAAGCGACGACGGCCAAGCAGGGAGAACTGACTCATGCGGATCCTGGCGTGAGGCGGTGGCGATAGCCTAGCGTGAAAAAGCTAAGAACGGATTTGCGATTCGTTATCTTTGTCGTCAATCGCCATTATCGATGTTGTCGTCGATAAAGCTGGTGCGCTCGCCGACCCAGGCCTGGACGATGTTGCGCGCGGCCTTGTCGGCATCCGCGGCGGAAAAGCCGCGCTGCGCAACCAACCACCTTGCCGTTGCCTGACGGGCCGGCCCCATGGCCGCAACCACTTCCGCGCGCTCGCTGCCGGGCCATTGCTTGTCTTCGTATTGGCCCATCAGCTCGTGTTCCGCATCGCCCGTCTCGGCCTTCGCCAGCGGCTTGAGAAAATCGCGCGGCGTGGTTGTCGCACGCAAATCCAGCACACCCCAGTCGGCATAGCTGGCATAGCGAATGGTGCCGGCACCTTTATTGGCACGCATCAGTGCCGACTCCATGGCTTTATCCATACGCTTCCACACCGCTTGATCGAACAGGCCGGCGGCGGGCGGGCAAATCGGCGCAAAGCTGTCGCGCGTCGATCCGTAAAGCGACCCAAAGGCCTTGTAGGCGGCGTCGCCCCAGCGTGCAAAGAGAAAGCAATGCACATAGGGACGTTCGACGGCCTGATCGTAGCCTTCACGTTCGATGATCATGCGCAACAAGGTCAACGAAGGTTTGCCTCGCGTGGGATCCTTGTCGTGCTCGACGTCCATGTAAACGCTTTTGGCGAACTCGTCGTCGGAAAGGCCGGCCAAAGCAGCGTCGCGTCGGGCACGTGCCTCGCTGTCGCTGACGGCGGCCTTAGGCTCGTAATCGTGCAGATACACCAGCCACGCCGATGCCAACGGGCCGTTGTACTGGCGCAATTGCGTTGCTGCTGCCGACGGATCGGCGGGGATGCCAGCAATGACACGATCCAGCGCGGCATTGGCCGCATCGGTCGAGGTATCGAGCTCTTTTTCTCGAGCGGCTAGCTTGGCCTGCAGGCAGACCTTCAAACCTTCCGCAGCGCCTTTGCAACCATCACGGCCGGCAAGCCATGTCCGTTGTGCAGTGCGAATATCGGAAATCTTCGAGGCGGGGCTTTCCGATAGCAAATGGCGGTAGTGACCGCTGATCTGCTCGTCGAGCACGTTGAGCTTGGGATCATCGCAAATGGCATGCTCGACATCGGTCGACGCTTTCTTGCACTCGAACGACGCGGCATGCGCGCTCGACACGATACCCAGCAGGCAAACACCAACCATCGCCACCCAGTGACGGGCTTGTTTCAACGCACGCATCCCTTCCCCCTGTTGATTGATCAGTGTCGATGCAAGGCCCGATGTGCGATGTCGCGACGAAAAAATGCACCATCGAAGCGGATTTTCGATGCCGCCGCATACGCATTTTCACGTGCGGCGGCAATGTCCTTGCCCAGAGCGCAAACGGTAAGCACACGCCCGCCCGCGGTGACCGGCTGTCCCTTGTCATCGAGTTTGGTACCGGCATGGAACACCTTGGTTTCCGAACCGAACTCGGCGCCGGCGCCTTCGATCACATCGCCGCTATGCACCTTGCCCGGATAGCCGCCGGCAGCCATCACGACGCCGAGCGACGGCCTTGGATCCCATTGCGCCTTGACGTCATTCAGACGTCCATCCAGCGCCGCCTCGATCAGTTCGACGAAGTCGGACTTCAGGCGCAACATGATCGGCTGGGTTTCCGGGTCGCCGAAGCGCACGTTGAATTCGATGACCTTCGGCGTGCCGCTCTTGTCGATCATCAGACCGGCGTAAAGGAAACCCATGAACGGCGCGCCCTCGGACGCCATGCCACGCAGGGTCGGCTCGATCACTTCCTTGAGGATGCGTTTCTCGACCTCGGGCGTGACCACCGGCGCGGGCGAATAAGCGCCCATGCCGCCGGTATTGGGGCCCAGGTCGCCATCGTCGCGGCGCTTGTGGTCCTGGCTGCTGGCCATCGGCAACGCATTCACGCCGTCGCTCATCACGATGTAGCTGGCTTCTTCGCCTTCGAGGAATTCCTCGATCACCACACGAGCCGAGGCATCGCCAAACGCATGCGCGCCAAGCATGTCATGCAAGGCCAGCTCGGCATCGGCCAGCGTCAGCGCAACCACTACACCCTTGCCCGCCGCCAGACCGTCGGCCTTGATGACGATCGGCGCGCCGTGCTGGCGCACATAAGCGAGCGCCGGATTGAGTTCGGTGAATACGGCGTAGCGCGCGGTGGGAATGTTGTGGCGGAGCAGGAAATCCTTGGCGAAGGCCTTGCTGCCTTCCAGCTGCGCGGCGATGGCGCGCGGCCCGAAGATGCGCAGGTTCGCCTTGCGAAAGCGATCGACCACACCCGCCACGAGCGGCACTTCCGGGCCAACCACGGTGAGTGCGATTTTTTCGTCCTTGGCCAGTTTGAGCAGGCCGTCCAGATCGGTCACGGCCACATCGGCATTGCGCAGGCCGCGCTCACGCGCCGTGCCGGCGTTGCCCGGCGCGACGATCACCTCGCTTACTCGCGGCGACTGCTTGAGCTTCCAAGCCAGCGCGTGTTCGCGCCCGCCGCTGCCGATGACGAGGATTTTCATGGGTGCTCCGGAACCTGGGGATTGCTGGGAATCGCCTATTGTAAAGGCTAGTGCCATTCTGGGGCCTAAAAGCCCCCTCACCCCAACCCTCTCCCCCGGCAAAGCCAGGGGAGAGGGGGCTAACTGAGGCAAGCCTTCAACCTTGCGCACCTTTGCTCCCTCTCCCCTGGCTCTGCCGGGGGAGAGGGCTGGGGTGAGGGGGAAACAAGAGGCGAAGCGAAGCGAGCCTACCGCTCTAATGCCCGATCAACGCCAGCAACTCAGCCCGTGGCAACTTACCCGTCTCATTGCGCGGCAACGCATCCACCAGCCGCAAGGGCCGCGGCAGGAACACCGGATCGATCGCACGGCGCAGCACGTCGACAATCGCGTGCTCGTCCAGCCCAGGCGCCACCACCAGCGCAGCGATGCGCCGCACGCCGATCGCATCGGCCTCGTCGAGCTGGAACACCACGCCATCGCGCACGCCCGGAATGGCCAGTAGACGGCGGGTAAGATCGCCCAGTGAAGCACGCTTGCCGGCGATTTCCAGCATGTCGGCATGACGCCCGCGCAGGCGGAAGCGGCGTCCCTGATCTTCCAGCGCCACGATATCGGCCAGCGTCATCGGCTGATCCAGCTGCGGCGCCTCGACCTGGGTACCGTCGGGCTGGGGATGCAGCACGATGCCGTCGTAGAGACTCCACGCTTCGTCCAGCGCGGCCCGGCGGGTCGCCAGCACGCAGGTTTCGGTGGAGCCGAAAACTTCGCGCAGCGGGGCGCCGAAGCTTTGTTCCGCGCGCGCGGCCAGCTCCGGCGGCATCGGCGCCGTGGCCGAAACGATAGCCGCCAGCTCCGGCAGCTCGACACCGGATTCGACCAGGGCACGCAGATGCACCGGCGTGGTGATCAGCACGCGCGGCGCGGGTATCTCGCTCAGAGCCCGCGCCACGTCCAGCGGGAAAAAAGGCCTGCCGGCATGCACGGCGACATCGCCAAACAGCGGCAGCAGCACCGACATCTCCAGCCCATACATGTGTTGCGGCGGCACGGTCGCAACCACGCCGAAGCTCACGCCAACCTGTTCCCGATACATCCGCAGGTTACCGCCGGTGCTCGCATGGAACTGGCGCCAGGTCTTGGCATTGGCCTTGGGTGTGCCGGTCGAACCGGAGGTGTAGTTGATCGCCACCACCTGAGCGGCAGGAATGGACGGTACGTCGAAAACCGAATCGGCCGTTTCAACGTGTTCGAATGCCGGCAGCAAAACATAATCTTGCGGCGCGGGATCGAGTACCTGCTCGCCCAGCGCATAGCAGCCGGGATGAGCCGCCATCACATCTTCAACCGCCTGGGGAGCGCGCGATGACGGCAGCAGATTAGTCTGGCCGCGCAGCACGACCGCGCAAAAAGCCACCAGAAAGGCGTAGCGGTCCTCGCACAGATTTACTGCCGCCGACGACGATGGAAGCGACGATGCCACGCGACGCACATCGGCCAGGAAATGCGCAGCATCCACCGCCACGCCGTCATGCCAGGCCACGATGCGCTGCGCGCCGGCGACCGCCAGCAAGGGCAGCGTGGACGCGGCGTTTTCCTGCAAATAGGCGTCGTGGACGATGGACAAGCGATGCTCCTGGTTTTCGGACTGCGCGTTGACTGCCGCACCCGTCAGGGCCGAATGATAACGCCGCTCACTGCATCGCGAATAAGCGTGGGCGAGGCCTGACCGCCGACGGGGGCATCGACCAGCCCATCGAGCGCTTCGCCAAAATAGGCCTCGGCTTCGGCCGCCGTGCGCGCCGGCGGATGGCCATGCGGATTGGCGCTGGTCGAGACCAGTGCGCCGCCGAAAGCACGGCACAGCGCCGCGGTCGGTTCGTGTGCGGTCACGCGCAGGGCGATACCGGCATGGCCGCCGGCGATCCAGGCCGGCACCGCCGGGCTACGCGGAAACACCCAGGTGTAAGGGCCGGGCCATTCGCCACGAATACGGTCGAGCGTGTCCTCGCAGATCTCGGCATTGTCGATGTAGTGCGCGATCTGCCTGAAATCGGCGGCGATCAACAAGACGCCCTGCGAGGCCGGTCGTTGTTTCAGCGCAAACAGCCGCTCGAACGCCGCGTGATCGTGCGGGTCGCAACCCAGGCCATAGACCGCCTCGGTCGGATAGGCCACGACGCCGCCGCGACGCAATAGCGCCGCGGCCGCATCGACTTCATCGCGGGCAAAACGTGTGGTCACGCGTCGCTATGCACCGCGCTCTTCTTGGCCGCGGCCTTCTTGGTGGACGTTTTCTTGGCGGCGGTTTTCTTGCTCGCCGTGCTCTTGGAAGCCGTTTTCTTCGTAGCGGCCTTCTTCGCCACAGCCTTCTTGGCAGCCGGCTCCTTGGCCACCGCCTTCTTGGCAGCGGCTTTCTTCGCCGGTGCCTTCTTGGCTGCCTTCTTAGTCGCACCGCGACCTTTCTTTACCGGCGCCGCGGCCAGCAACTCGATGCATTGCGCCTCAGTCAGGTCCTTGGGCTCCTGATCCTTCGGTATACGGGCGTTCTTTTCGCCATCGGTGATATAGGGACCGTAGCGGCCATTGAGCACCTGCACGCCGTTGCCAAAATCCTTGATCACGCGGTTGGCCAGCATCTCGAGCTTTTCCTGCACGATCTGCAAGGCGCGCGGCAATTCGATGGTGTACGGATCGTCCTCGACCTTGAGCGAGGCATAGGTGTTGCCCTGCTTCACGAAGGGCCCGAAACGGCCCACACCCACACTCACTTCGTCGCCATTCTCGGCCTGCCCCAGCTTGCGCGGTAGCTTGAACAGCTCGATCGCCTCTTCCAGCGAAATCGTGTGCATGCTCTGGCCGGGACGCAGGCTGGCGAACTGCAGCTTTTCGTCGGTGTCCTTGTCGCCGATCTGTGCATATGGTCCGTAGCGACCCAGACGTACCGACACCGGCTTGCCGCTCTTGGGATCGTTACCCAGTTCACGCGCGCCGGTGGCTTCGCTGCGATCGACCGACTCGGTCTTTTCGTCGACCTGCTGCTTGAACGGCTGCCAGAAGCGCTCCATCAGCGGCACCCAGGCTTCTTCGCCACGGCTTACCGCATCGAGCTCGTCTTCCAGGCGTGCGGTGAATTCGTAATCGACGTACTGGGTGAAATGCTGGGTCAGGAACTTGCCGACCGCGCGACCCACATCGCTGGGCTTGAAGCGGCGGCTGTCCAGGAAGACGTACTCGCGATTGAGCAGCACCTGGATGATGTTGGCGTAAGTCGACGGACGGCCGATCCCGTATTCCTCCAGCGCCTTGACCAGGCTCGCTTCGGAATAGCGCGGCGGCGGCTCGGTGAAATGCTGGTCGGCCAGGATGTCCTGCACGGCAATCTTTTCGCCCACCTTGAGCTTGGGCAGGCGACGGCCTTCGTCTTCGTCCTCGGCGCTCTTCTGGTCGCGGCCTTCCTCGTATACGGCAAGGAAGCCCGGATCGATCACGGTCGTACCGGTGGAGCGGAACGAAGCGTCTTTTCCGGCCACGTTGGCGAGTGCGAATTCCACCGACACCGTGTTCAAGGTGGCGTGGATCATCTGGCAGGCGACGGTGCGCTTCCAGATCAGTTCGTAGAGCTTGCGCTGGTCGTCGTTCAAGAACGAAGACACCTCGCGCGGCGTGCGCATGGCCGAGGTCGGGCGGATGGCTTCATGCGCTTCCTGCGCGTTCTTGGACTTGGTCTTGTAGACCTGCACTCCGTCGGGCAAGGCCTTGTTGCCGAAGTCGCGCGCGATCAGCTGACGCAGCTCGCCGGTGGCGTCGTCCGACAACGCGGTGGAGTCGGTACGCATGTAGGTGATCAGACCCACATTGCCTTCGCTGCCGATCGACACGCCCTCGTACAGGCCCTGCGCGATCTTCATCGTGCGGCTGGTGGAGAAACCGAGCTTGCGCGCGGCCTCCTGCTGCAGCGTCGAGGTGGTGAACGGCGGCGCCGGGCGGCGCTTGCGTTCCTTCGAGCCGATGTCGCTGACCGTCAGGTGGCCGGCGGCGGCCTGCTTCAACGCGTCGCGCGCGGCCAGCGCATCGGCTTCGTTGGTCAGGTCGAACTGCTCGAATTTCTTGCCGTACAGCTTGGTCAGCTTGGCGCTGAAATCGCCATCGGGATGACGCAGGCCGGCCTCGATGGTCCAGTACTCGCGCGCAATGAAGGCTTCGATCTCTTCCTCGCGCTCGACGATCATGCGCAGCGCAGGGCTCTGCACGCGGCCGGCGGACAGACCGCGCTGCACCTTGCGCCACAGCACCGGCGACAGGTTGAAGCCGACCAGATAATCGAGCGCGCGGCGCGCCTGTTGCGCATCGACCATGTCGTGCGACAGCTGACGCGGCTGGGCCACAGCGGCCTTGATCGCCTTCGGGGTGATTTCGGAGAACACGACCCGGTGCAGGTGCTTGCCCTTGGTCAGCCCGCGCTCTTTGAGGATCTCGCTGATATGCCAGGAGATCGCCTCGCCCTCGCGATCCAAGTCGGTCGCCAGATAGATGTCGTCGGCCAGCTTTGCGGCCTTGGCGATGGCGTCGACGTGTTTCTCGTTGCGCTCGATCACCTCGTAGGCCATGGCGAAGCCGTTGTCGGTGTCGACGGCGCCCTCCTTGGGTTTCAGGTCACGCACGTGACCGTAGGAGGCAAGAACCTGAAAGTCCTTGCCGAGATATTTGTTGATCGTCTTGGCCTTGGCAGGCGACTCGACGATAAGCAGGTTTTTCGCCATGTAACGGGTTTTCCGGAAACGGGCCACCGCCGTCCTGGACGGCGGGCTCTATATCTAGTGAGACCACGTCCGCTCGATAGCTGTCAAGCTGGATCGTGTGAAACCCCGGTAGGCGGTCACATTCAGCCAGCCTCGGGCAACCGCTGGAAGCGGTTACCGGCAAGGCTTTCGACCAAACCTTCCAGTTCGAGCATCAGCAACATGGATGACAGGGCGCTGGCGCTCTGTCCCGTGCGTCCGACCAGATCGTCCATGTCTGTCGGGTCGTACCCCAGCGCCTGCAGCAGCGCGCCGTATGCCGGGTCGCCCCGCCAGCCGCCGGCTGCCACAGGTGAGCTGCCGGCTCGTTCCAGCCGTTCGTTCAGCTCCAGACCCAGCGCGCGGGCGGCTGGGGTCAGAATCTGGGTCACCTCGGTGGGCGTCTCAACCAGGCGTGCGCCATCGCGGATCAGCTTGTGGCAGCCTCGGGCGAGCGGATTATGAATGGAACCGGGGACGGCGAATACCTCCCGGGCCTGCTCGGCCGCCAGTCGGGCGGTAATCAGCGACCCCGAACACAGGTCGGCCTCGATCACCAGCGTGCCCAGCGAAAGCCCTGAAATGATGCGGTTTCGTTGCGGAAAGTGCTCGGCCCGCGCGCTGGTGCCGAGCGGAAACTCGCTCACGATGGCGCCCTGTGCGGCGATTTGGCGCGCCAGCTCCCGGTGCTTTCGGGGATAGACCACGTCCAGGCCTGTGCCGACGACCGCCACGGTCGGCAGATCGGCCGCCAGCGCCGCCGCATGGGCCGCGCCATCGACGCCGTCAGCCATGCCGCTGGTGATCACGAACCCGGCGCCACCGAGCGCCTGGGCGAAACGGCGCGCCGTGGCAAGGCCGGCGGAGGTGGCGTTGCGCGACCCGACAATGGCCACCTGCGGATACAGCAGCAGGTCGGCACGCCCTGCCACGAACAGTGCCGCCGGCGGCTTATCGATGGTTTCCAGTTGCGGCGGAAAGTCCGCGTCGTCACAGCACAGCAGGCGATGGCCGGGCTGTGCCAGCCAGGCCCGGTCGGACGCCAGCAAGGACGCGTCGGGCTGCCGCAGCCAGGCTCGTGCCCGTGCGGCACCTCGACCGGTCGCTTGTTGCTTCGCTTGCGCGAGCGCTGCCTGGATATCGCCGTCGGCTGCCGCCAGCCGCTCACGCACGGTGGCCTGGCCGAAGCCCGGCGCACGAAGCAAAGTCAGCCATGCATCGATGTTGTCGCCCATCGCTGCAGTTTATGGGCACCGTCCAAACGACAACGGCGCGGGATAACCGCGCCGTTGTGTCGGAACTGACCGAAATCGTTATTGCGGCGCGACGAGGTGGTCGCGGATATGCACCGGCCGCAGGCCGTCCATGATCAGGCCGTAGCTGACGCGATCGAAGGTACGGAACACCATCACGTGGCCGACGAACTCTTCCGGCAGGTCGACGCGATGGCCGGTACCACGGTCCCAGCTGTCGCTGCGCACGTCGTCGGCAATCGTTTCGCCCGGTTGGAAGATCGAGAAGGTCTGGCCGTTTTCCACGCCATCCTTCGCGCCGATCGACAAGGCCACCACCTGCGTCGGACCGGCGGCGTCGAGTGCATCGGCGCCGGAGAAGGCCAGGACGTGGGCGTTTTCAGGCACCGACTTGGGTGCATGCGGGTAGTAGTAGGCGTCGTACGGCTTGTCGTCGACCGGCATCAGGCGATCGCCCTTGCGGATTTCCTCGGTCGAGTTGAGCAGCAGCACGGTATCGGCATCGTGGCCCTTGCGCAGCACCTCGACTTCGCCGATCACGCTGACTTCGACACCCAGATCCTTGCCGCGGCCGTAGTGGCCATCGTTGCGGAAGTCTTCGTGCCACGGGCCCTTGAACATGCTGACATCGCTGTCGATTACATGGCTGACCAGATCGTCATCGTGGCTGTCGACCTTCTTGTCGGAGCCGAAATCGCGATAGACGTGGGTCGGACGGACAACCGCCCAATGCTGGCCAGGCACGCTGTCGAGCTTGCGCACGTAGATGTTCTGGCCGACGGTACCGCGCAGGCGGGCTTCTTCGAAGCCGACTACATAGGGCGCGTCGTTGACGACATTGGAGTCCATGACGCGCATGTCTTTCAGGAACGTCTGCAGCTGCGACAGCGGGATCGCGGGTACTGCGTCCTGCTCGGTGCGCACACGCGGCTGAAGGCTCAGGCGCGGGCCATTGTTCATGAACGACAGGTTGAGCACGTCACCCGGGTAGATCAGGTGCGGGTTCTGGACCTGCGGATTGGCTTGCCAGATCTCCGGCCAGAGCCAGGGCTTGGAAAGGAAACGGGCGGAAATGGCCCACAGCGTGTCGCCTCGGCGCACCGTATAGGTGTCCGGGTGATCGGCACGCAACTGCGCCCCCGCAGCGTAAACGGCTACCGTGACCAGCATGCCGGCCAGCAGCCCAACGGACTTTCTTATCATAAACGGGAATCCCCCATCCCCCGATGCTCGGGCGAGTGTAACCGAACAACTTATGTCCGCAACTGGCACCAGTTGGCAAATTGCTCTGCCAGCCACGGGGTTATGGCCTTACAATGAGACACATTCTAGATCGCGCGCAGGCTTGGTTTTCACCAATTCGCCCGCATTTTTGCGCGCAAAGGTGACCTTATGACGACGCTGACCATCCTTGAATTTCCCGACCCGCGGCTGCGCACTGTAGCCGCTCCGGTAACCGTATTCGACGCCGAGCTCAAGCAGTTCGTGGCCGATATGTTCGAAACCATGTACGCCGCCAATGGCGTGGGCCTGGCCGCTACCCAGGTCAACGTGCACCAGCGCGTGCTGGTGGCCGACATGAGCGACGAGCGCAACGAGCCCATGGTGCTGATCAACCCGGAAATCCTGGAAAAGGACGGTTCGCAGGTCTATCAGGAAGGCTGCCTGTCGTTCCCCGGCATCTATGCCGACGTGACCCGCGCGCTGAAGGTCAAGGTCAAGGCCAACGACGTCGACGGCAAAGAGGTCGTCATCGAGGTCGAAGGCCCGCTGGCGGTGTGCATCCAGCACGAGATGGACCATCTGGCCGGCAAGGTGTTCGTCGACTATCTCTCGCCCCTGAAGCGCTCGATGCTGCTCAAGCGGATGGACAAGCAACGCAAGCAGGCAGCCAGCGCTTGAGGCTCGTTTTCGCTGGCACGCCCGAATTTTCCGTCCCCTGCCTTGAAGCCTGCCGCGCCAGTGGCGCTGAGGTCGTGGCTGTCTACACCCAGCCCGACCGGCCAGCCGGTCGCGGCCGCAAGCTGACCCCCAGCCCGGTCAAGGAAGCCGCCCTGGCGGCGAGCATCCCGGTCGAGCAGCCCGAGTCGCTCAAGGGCGCCGAGGTCCAGCAGGTATTGGCAGCCTATCAAGCCGACCTGATGGTTGTCGTCGCCTACGGCCTGATCTTGCCGCGCAAGGTCCTGGCCCTGCCGCGCCTGGGTTGCTGGAACGTGCATGCCAGCCTGTTGCCACGCTGGCGCGGTGCGGCCCCGATCCAGCGCGCGATCCTTGCCGGCGACAGCGAAAGTGGTGTCGATCTGATGCAGATGGAGGCCGGCCTCGATACCGGCCCCGTGCTGCTGGAACGGCGTACCCCGATCGAGCGCCACGACACCGGCGGCAGCCTGCACGACCGGCTTTCCGCGCTCGGCGCGGACGTGCTGGCCGAAGGCCTGAGGCGCGTCATGGCGGGTGAAACATTGGTTGCGCGCGCGCAGCCTGAGGAAGGCGTGACCTACGCGCACAAGCTGGACAAGGCCGAGGCACGGCTCGACCTCAGCCGTACCGCGCAGGAACTTGAATATCAGGTCCGCGCATTCGACCCGTGGCCGGTCGCCGAAGGCGAGATTGCCGGCGAGACGGTGCGCATCTGGTCGGCGCATGCCGTGACCCAGGCGCATGACGCAATGCCCGGCACCGTTGTCGCTGCCAGCCGCGAAGGGATCGACATCGCCTGCGGCAAGAACATCCTGCGTGTCACTGCCGTGCAGCGTGCCGGCGGCAAGCGTATTACTGCCACCGACTATCTCAATGCGCGGCCCGAACTGCGCGGGACACGATGAACGATACACGCGCTCTTGCTGCTCAGGCGCTGGCCGATGTCGCCTTGCGCGGCGTCTCGCTGCGTGAAGTGATGGAACGCCAGGCACCCCGCCTGCCCGATTCGCGCGACCGCGCCCTGCTGATGGCGCTGGTGAGCGACGGCGCACGCTGGTGGCTGCGTTTCGACGCCGCGCTGGACCGTCTGCTGGAGCGTTCGCTGCGCGAGAAAGAGCCGCGCATCCACGCCCTGCTGATCCTAGGGCTGGTGCAGCTGGAAATCCTGCAGTTGCCCGCCTACGCCGCTGTTGCCGCCACCGTGCAGGCAGCGCGCGAACTCAAGCGTCCGCAGCTGGCCGGCCTGGTCAACGCCGTATTGCGTCGCTGGCAGCGTGAGCGCGAACAGCAGCTGGCCGCACTCGACGCCCAGCCGCGCACACGACACGCGCATCCGGCATGGCTTGCCGAAGCGATCGCCAACGATTGGCCGGAGCAGGCCGACGCCGTCATGGCAGCGGACAACCGCGAGCCGCCGCTGATGCTTCGGGTCAACGCACGCCGCGCCACGCGCGATGTGTTGATCGAACGCCTGCAAGCTGCAGGATACGAAGCGCAAGCGCACGACTGGCTGCGCGACGGCATCGTGCTGCCGCATAGCAGCGACGTGACGCGCATGCCGGGCTTTGCCGAAGGCCTGTTCGCCGTGCAGGACGGTTCGGCACAAGTTGCCGCCGACCTGCTCGACGTACAGGGCGGCCTGCGCGTGCTCGATGCCTGCGCGGCACCGGGCGGCAAGGCTTGCCATGTGCTCGAACGTGCCGAGGTCACGCTGACCGCGCTGGAGTTCGACGCGCATCGTGCCGAACGTATCAGCCAGAATCTGGAACGCCTGGGTCTTTCCGCGCAACTGGTCATCGGCGATGCCGGCAAGCCGGATGCATGGTGGGACGGCCAGCCTTATGACCGCATCCTGATCGATGCACCGTGTTCGGCCACCGGCGTGCTGCGCCGCCGGCCTGATGTGCGCCTGCACCGCCGCGATACCGATATCGCCACACTCACCGCCCAACAGCGGCGCATTCTCGACGGGCTTTGGCCAACGCTCGCCGTTGGCGGGCGATTGGTCTATGTCACCTGCTCGCTGTTGCGTGCCGAGAACGAAGCCGTGATCGAATCCTGGCTGGGTGCGCACAAAGATGCGCATGTAGCGGCATTCGAGTTGCCGGTTGGGCAACGCGCGGCGATCGGCTGGCAGGTACTGCCGGGCGATGGGGATCTCGATGGGATGTATTACGCGGTAATCGAGAAGCGCTAAGGGCAAAAGCCCCCCTCACCCCAACCCTCTCCCCCGGCAAAGCCAGGGGAGAGGGAGCCGTTTTCGCAAGCGCGACACACTGATGCCCCCTCAGTCAGCCCCCTCTCCCCTGGCTTTGCCGGGGGAGAGGGTTGGGGTGAGGGGGCGCAAGAGGCGATGCGAAGCGAGCCTACCGCTCTAAGCCTCCACAAAGAGCCGCAAACTCGCCTCCATGTACTATGCCGGCCTGAAACTCTGACTATCTTCCGCATGTACTCATCCACGCCAGCCACCGCCAACGATCGCCGCACCTTCTGGCTGATGCTGCTGTTCGCCGTGGTCGTCATCGGCGCCGGCATCGGCCTGCGCGACCCGTGGCCCTCGGACGAACCGCGATTCACGCTGGTCGCCAAGCATATGGTCGAAAGCGGCGACTGGCTGTTCCCGCATCGCGGCTCGGAGCTTTACTCGGACAAGCCGCCGATGCTGATGTGGCTCGAAGCGACAAGCTATCTCGTCGTACGCAGCTGGCGCGTCGCCTTCCTGCTGCCGTCGCTGCTTGCCGCACTGGGCAGCATGCTGCTGATCTACGACCTGGGCCGCCGCCTGTGGAACCGCCGCGTCGGCGTGTATGCCGGTATGGCGCTGCTGATGTGCTTCCAGCTCGTCTATCAGGTCAAGCGCGCGCAGATCGACCCCTTGGTAGTGTTCTTCATTACCGCGGCGAACTACGGCCTGCTGCGACACATGCTGCTGGGGCCCAATTGGCGCATGTACTGGTTCGGATGTTTCTGCGCGGGCCTGGGCGTCATCACCAAGGGCGTCGGGGTAATCGCACTCCTGATGCTGATCCCCTATGCGGTTGCCGCGCGCTGGCGTTGGTCCGGCATTCCCGCGATGGGCAATGGCGCGTGGTGGCGTTGGCTGCTTGGTCTGCCTGCGGTGTTGATCGCGATCGCACTCTGGCTGGTACCCATGCTGGTCACCGCATACACGCGCGGCGAAGCCAACCCGGAGTACCTGGCTTACGTCAACGACATCCTGTTCCGCCAGACCGCAGGCCGCTATGCCCATGCCTGGCATCACGTGCATTCGCCGGTCTACTACATCCCGATCCTGCTCCTGAGCTGGCTGCCGCTGTCGCTGACCTATCCCGGTACGTGGCCACGCTGGTGGCATGCGCTCAAGGCCAGGGACGCGCGCATCCTGTTGCCGCTGGGCTGGATCGTACTGATGTTGATCTTCTTCAGCGCATCACCGGGCAAGCGCGACGTCTATATTCTCCCCGCCGTGCCGATGCTGGCGCTCATTACCGCACCGTATCTCGACGAGCTGCTCTCGACGCGCTGGCTGCGCACGCTGGGCCTGGTTTTCATCGGCCTGCTCGGTGCGGCCATGCTTCTGCTCGGCGTCTATGCCCTGGCCGCGCATCCGAAGTTCGCGATCAACCTGGCGGCCTCGCGCGGTTTCGACGAAGGCGAAAATTCGCTGTGGTGGATGTGCATCACCATCGGCGTACTGCAGTTGCTGCTGGTGGCAGTTTTTCGACTCAAGCGCGCCGTCTGGGCCGTGGTTGGCGGCGTCGCCGTGTTGTGGCTGGTGTGGGGCTTCTGGGCTTCACCACTGCTCAACGATTCGAGCTCGTCCGCCGGCCTGATGCGCGACGTGCGCAGCAAGCTCGGCCCGCAAGACGAAATCGGCCTGGTCGACTGGACCGAGCAGAACCTGCTGATGCTCGAACGCCCTGCCGTCGACTTTGGCTTCAAGCAACCCACGCGCAAGCAATACAGCGCCGGCGTGCAATGGCAGGCACAGGCACCGGCGACACGCTGGCTATTCGCACAGGATGCCGCGTTGGGCGACTGCGTGCAGCGTGACAAGGCGATCGACCTGGGCCATGCGAACCGCCGCCAATGGTGGCTGTTCAAGGCGAATGCCGTAGTACCGGGTTGCGTGCCGAGCAAGGACGACAACCTGCAGGTAGATCCGGAAAATGCCGAACAATAAGCGTTGCCAGCTGATCGCCCGCGATAACGGGGCCGGGCTCAGCCGCGACCTGCAACGGCTGGCCGAGGCCTTGCGCGAAACGGGTCATAGCGCGGACATGTTGGGGCTACCGCATCGTGGTCGCTTCGCCCAATGGCTGACGCGCCTGAAGTGGAAAGGCAAGGCACCGGCCTTCGACGTCAATGTGATGCTCGAACGCATCCGCCCTGAATTCATTCCCGCTGCCGCGCGCAACGTCGTCGTACCCAACCCCGAATACTTCCGGCCCGAAGATCGTGCGGCGCTTAGTGCAATGGACGAGGTGTGGACCAAGACGCGCCACGCCACACGCCTGTTCGATGCACTTGGCGCGACGACGCGATTTATCGGTTTCGACAGCGAAGATCGCCTGCTGCCCGATGTGCCCAGAAAGCAGGCGTTCTTCCATGGCCCCGGTAGAAGTGGCAACAAGGGCACGGCAGCCTTGCTACAGCTTTGGGCGAGCCATCCCGAATGGCCCACGCTCACCGTGGTATGGCGCCGCAAGCGCGTGGATACCAGCGACCTGCCCGCCAACGTCAGGCTGGTGCGCGAGCACCTCGACGACGGCGCCTACCGCAGGCTGCAGAACGAACATCGTTTCCATCTATGCCCCTCGCAGACGGAAGGCTATGGTCACTACATCGCCGAGGCGATGAGCTGTGGCGCCGTGGTAGTGACGCTGGATGCCGAACCGATGAACGAACTGGTCACGGACGAGCGTGGCGTGCTCGTGTCCGCCCAGGCGGCGGGAACGCAAGATCTGGCTACGCTGTATGCATTCGATGATGTGGCGATGGAAGCGGCGATCGAACGTTGCCTTGCAATGGATGAGGCTGCAATGGCAGCACTGGGACAAGCGGCGCGTCGATGGTTCGAGGAGAATCGGGCTGGCTTTCCGCTTCGTTTGAACGAAGCATTGTCAGCGCTCAAAACTCTCCAAGATGCCCATCCATCCCGCGCTCGCAACGTATGATCTTCTGCTCCACCGTCGCACGAAACAACCGATTGTTCGGCAGGCTCATATCATCCACATCTGGTTGCGCGCGCGACGGATGCTCCAGATGCAACGCAAGCGCGGCCCATTTCAATTGCCGCCGCTTCACCCCGGCATTGCCTAAACGCGCAGCCAGCTCGCGATCTTCCGCACCGTAGCCTTCCATACGCTCGTCAAAGCCGTTGACGCGCAGCAGGTCCTCGCGCCAGAAACTCATATTGCAGCTCATCACGCGGCCACCATTGCGGCCACGCGCCTTCCAACGTGCCAACGCCGGCTGACGAAATGCATAGAGGCGCTTGATGCCATCAAAGACATGAAAATCGGCAGGCGTCCAGGGCGCAAATAGCGGCTTGCCGCCCGCCAGCAGTCGCGCAGTTTCCTGTTCCGTAGTCTTGATCCGTCCGCCCTGCAGGAAATAGCCCGCCTCGGCCAACATCAGATGATCGGCGACAAAGTCCCGGTGCAAAACCATGTCGCCATCGATCAGGATGATGTAGTCACCCTGCGAGGCAATGAACCCTCGATTGCGTGCACGCGCCGCACGAAAACCAGCGTCTTCTTGCCATACA
>Ga0207695_10000289_pt1 | contig 125000 bp, 139 predicted proteins | sample KBSC54metaG_FD_184354 | JGI IMG/M metagenome (GOLD analysis project Ga0207695, IMG submission 184354) | Corn rhizosphere microbial communities from Kellogg Biological Station, Michigan, USA - KBS C5-4 metaG (SPAdes) (version 2) | ecosystem: Host-associated > Plants > Roots > Rhizosphere >... | reverse complement strand
GACTAGCACTCAGGATAGATGATCTTCCTTCAACTATATATGGATCTTATGTAAAGGGAGAAGAGCAGAAGTTCTGGAGACAAGAGCTTGAGCCTGAGGTGTTTAAGGCAGATGTTGATACAACTTTCTCTACTATTATAGTCGGTCAGTGCTTTACTTATGAGGCTATAAGGATCGCAGGAGACTGTACTGCCAGACATATTCCCTGGTATTTGGATTATGAAAACTTAAGTGAGGAAGAACTATATATCATAACCCACTCAAGCTCAGAATTTTCCACCACAAAGAGATTTGTAGATTCGCTATCTTTGTAAGATGATAAGCAAACTACATAGATACATATCATCTAAACTGACAAAAAAACCAAAGTTTGATATGAACAGATGGGATATAATCAATAGCTTCATACAGAAGCATAACTACAAGTCGTATTTAGAGATAGGTTACTACAAAGGCTGGTCATTTGATCAGGTTAAATGTGAGGATAAGACTGCCACAGACCCTAATCCATGTAAGAATGAGTTTCAACAATCAATGCCTCCAAACTCCATACTAGTGTCAGATGGAGGATGTGATATTCATAAGTGTACTTCAGACTACTTCTTCTCCAAGATAGATGAAGATGAAAAGTGGGATATCATATTTATAGACGGTCTTCATGAAGCGACCCAGGTAAGCAGAGATATTGAAAATGCCCTTAAACACTTATCCCCTGGGGGAACTATAGTTCTGCATGACTGTAACCCTCCTACCCTACAGCACTCTACAATTGGAGATAAGCATGGAAACTGGAATGGGGATGTATATAAAGCCTTTATAAAAGCCAGAATCGAGCTACCTTATCTGACTTATACAATAGATACTGACTGGGGAGTAGGAGTAATTCATCCTAATATCCCAGCAAGGCCACTGAATTTCCCTGTAGAGGAAATAGACTATGAAGCTCTTGACAATGACAGATATGAGATATTAAATCTTATATCAGTAGAAGACTTTAAAACCAAGATGAATGAAGAAATTAAGAATAATAACCTGCCAGCCTAATGATCTCTATTTTAACTGGCAGCTAAGAGTTCAACTCCATAATCTCAGAAAACATGGACTTTCGGGCCAATACACAGCTCTCATTTGGAAACATAGTGATAGAAATGGGGGAGAGATGTTTGAGAAAGAATGGAAGGCATTACAGTCAGATTATCCAGAGGCCAGCTTTAAATTCTATGAAGATGAAACTGGAGAACTACTTCGTCTTATAAGAGTAATGAACTATATCCCTCTGCTAAGACCATGGCTTCTTCATAAGTACTTTACAGAGAGACCTGATCTGGTAAATGATGCTATCTTATACATAGATAGTGATGTGATTTTCACCAGAAAACCAAAGCTTGACAGTATCCTATATGATAATTCCTGCTACTTAAGTGACACTAAGAGCTATATAGCTGCTTCATATTTTGATAGTAAGGTAAAAGACGTTCTGCCAGAGAGATTGGAAGCATACAACCAGATAGATGTTCTGGACGAGCTGATGGGAGAATTTGGTCTGACTAGAGAGGACGCTGTGAAGAATGAAGAGGGTTCAGGAGGAGCACAATACCTCCTTAAAGGAATTGATGCCCAGTTCTGGATGGATGTTTTCCAGGGATGTATTAAAGTTCTCCTTAATTTAAGGAGTGTGAATAGAAGATTCTTTGAGAATGAAGATAAGGGATTCCAGTCATGGTGTGCTGATATGTGGAGCATCTTGTTTAACCTATGGGCAAAAGGGTACAAAACTAACTGCCCCTGGGAAATGGACTTCTGCTGGGCTACAGATCCCATAGGGAAATGGGATCAGGTTCAGATCTACCATGATGCTGGGGCTACCAGCAGAAATCATGATAATGCAATCTTGTTTCATAAAAGGGAACTTAAGTATGTAAATAATCAAGGTACTCCTTTTGAAGATGATCTTTCCGATGTGGATGAGAAATATTGCTCTAAAAACTATGTAAAAGAAATTCAAGAAGCTAACCCTGCAAGGTATGTTGTAGGGTATGATCCATATAAGGCCATACCGCCAATAACCATTTAAACTTTACCCAAAATGGCAAAGCGAAACCCTAGATTAAGGGCTTTTGTCAAGTTCGACAAACTTGGACAGGTGGTTCCAGGAACATTAATATTAAGATATGCTCCCCCTGAAGGAGGTAGAGGATATTTCTGGAAAGAAATCACCAACGATGAATGTTGTGCTCTCCCAATGTCAAATTATGCCTATCTGGCACCTGCTTCAAATGGGGAATTTGTACTAACTGTAGGTGGAGCAACTGTAGAAGATACTCTTACAAGTGCTTCAGGTACATTTGCTGCAGGAAGTGGACAGAGCGTTACAGTAACTGTGACAGGAACTGATACTACTAAGAGCCTCATTGTTGTTGACGACACTACAGGAGCTATCCTGTCCAACCAGACAGGCACTACAGGCACATTGACTTATACATTCACTGCAGCAGGCGATGTGTATACAATAGTAGCACATGCAGGCCCAACAACTACTACTACAACAACCAGCACAACAACTACTACAACTACTACTTAATGACCTTATTAGGGGGGCAGTAACCCCCCTAATTTTGTTAACCTAAAAAGTCAAAATAATGTCTTCAGAAATAGACAAAATTTTCAGTGCTGTTCTGTGGCCCGTAACACTATTATTAAACATGGTCGCAAGCCTACCACCAATCGGAGTTGTGTTAAGCTCAATCGTATCAATATTAGCAATTGTTCACTATAGCATAGTCATAGTGAAGGCACTAAGAGGTAAGAAAGAAAAGGAAAAAGAATGAAAAGGATAATCACAATAGGACTCCTGATACTGTTTCTTGCATCTTGTGTTACTCAGAAGAGATGCCTTCAGAAATTTCCTCCACAAATTGTCACAAAAGATAGTATTGTGGTGAAAGATACTACTATTTATGTAACAGTTACAGACGTCGTTCCTGCAGATGCTGTTATAATACATGATAGTATCCCCTATCCAGATATTCAGTATCATAACGAAGCTACATCTCCCTCAGGGAGAGTAAAGGCTAAAGTGGATATAAGTAAAGGTAGATTGACTGTGAATTGCAAGACAGATAGCTTAGTTAGAGTGATAGATAGTTTGGTCAAATTAAAGACCGCACAAGTATATCATTCGGAGACAAAGACTATAGATGTTCCTGTTGTGAAGAAAAAGACTCCTCTATGGGCATGGATAATGCTTGTAGGTATTATTCTATACTTTCTTGGGCCACCTATCTTTAAAGCAATAATCAATAAGTAATGGCAAGTTATTTACCTACCCCTCAGGGAGGAGGGAAGATGACGCCCGATAGGGCAATGCAGATGTTATTTTACTTCCATGACTGGGCTCATTTCAAGCATCTACAGACCACTTCATTCGCTGAGCATAAAGCTCTTGATAAGCTTTATAAGGGCCTCGTAGAGTTTAAGGATGAGATCTCAGAGCTCCTCCTTGGGTATATAAGACCTAAAAGATTTACTGACTCTCCTAAGATTCCTGTAGATAAAAATGCAAACCATGATAAACTTCTTGATGAGCTCTGTAAGTTTGCAGATGAGCTCTATGAGTATGGGGAAGAAACTAAGTGGTGGGCCTTATCAAATAAAGCAGCAGATTTAAGTGGACTTGGGTACAGAGTAAAATATTTACTAACTTTGTCCTAATGCAAGTTCAGAGACTTAACTTTCCACCAGTAATTCCAGATAATGAATCTACCTACTTAAACTACCTTGAGGGTCTTATAGAGGCAGTAGATTTTGATTCTGACATGATGATATATAGAAAAGAAGATGGAGTTCTGGTAAGAATATGCCCTTCTACTCCATTGACCTTTCTTACTATCTTTGATGTTATAAAAAGGTTTCATACTATGCTGGGAATACACGTTGAGTTCTCAAAGAGCATGAAGGCAGGAAACAATATTTCATATTTAATAAATTTCTAAAACCAATGGCAAAAGTAACAGCAATGAAGGCTTCCAAAACTAAGCCTGTTTTTAATCCCAATGCAAATTACAAGTGGGAGCCAACAGATGTATTTGAAATCACAGGTCAGCAACTAGCTGCTTTATACCACTGCCTTACAAGAGAAGTGAATACTGCAGAAGGTTCTAGTATAGCTCTGAAATATGAGGCTTTTAATACTGTACAGGAGATATTCAAAAATGGAGTGGAGCAAGGAGTAATCGTAGAGGCTAGTGATATTTCTAAAGATGATCTTGAAGAGCTGGAAGATGGTGTAAATCAATTATTCAAGCCTAAATCCTAATGAAAAATGGCCAAAAAGAAAGCGAAGAAGATGTCTGCCACCCCAGTTCCCCCTAGGGGCCCTAAAAAGCCTGGAAGTGGAACTGGTACAGGGAAAAATCCCTACGGTTATAAAACTGGTGGTAGAGGACAGTAAGAAAAAAAAAAGAGGGGTTTTGTACCCCTCTTTTTCATTTTAACCCTCCATAAAACCTGTCTGTACCCTTGCTTCCACTGTTGCTCTGTACCTCAGTGCATCCTGCTTGTTGAGAGGTATTTGGGACATATACCAATCTCTCTGTCTCACTTTATCAATCTTCACTAACTTTCCACTCTTCCCAAATACAGGGTTATCTACTGAATCTGTCTGCTCATGCCCATCATCCATCAATATTGTGAAGGTGTCAGGGCTTGTCCAATGACCTCTAATTACCTTGTTCAAGTTGAAACAATCCCAATAAGTTTCTGTTACATCTTTTTCTGTGGGCTCTCCTTCTTTCGGATCTTCCACTTTTACTTTTCTCGTTACTTCTCTCTGATAGAAGAAAATGTTAGACATAGTTTTAATATTGCCAGGTTATTGCTTTTACTGCCCACATCTGGCTTGCTTGGGCATCTGTGATAGCTACAGAATACATTCTTTTCTTCTCTGATCCTTCTGCTGCAGTCCTCATAGAATCTAGTAGATCAATGAGATCAGCATATTTCTGTTTTACTAACTCTACTGCTGGATCTTTACCAGGATTGAATGTAAGACCTACAGCTTTCTGACCATAGCTTAAAGTAACAGGATGTCCCTGTGCTTGTAATGTTTCGAGTGTTGCCATAGTGCAAATATAGAAAATTTACACTAAACCAAATCTTCTTTTTGCAGCTTCTATAGCTTTTTGATGTACTTCTGTAGGATGCCCATCTGTTTTAAGGGCATGACATTCCAGACAGCATAAGAATATATTATACTCGTCATATGCTAGTTCTGGTTTCTTACTCTTTTCGATTAAATGATCAAAGTAATAGCTTCTTACAGGCTCATATAGAAGCTTATCACAAGACCAGCAGTGTCTCAGGGAAGCAGGTATTTTGTTCCAGAGACCTTGGAAGAAGTTCTTCATTCTCAAACTCTCTTCTTCAATTTTCTCTTCTGCTATTTTTCTCTTTCTCCTCAAAGAGCTATTCTTCATCCTACTATTTTTCCTTTTAAGTGGCGTTCTTTTCATTTCACTAGTTTTAAAAGGAAGTCCAACTCCTCTATGTTATCAATTTGGATCTGTGGATAATCCCATAGGGTTAGTGTTCCACCTTTAGCAGTTGAAACATTCCCCCTTAGGTGAATACCTCTTTCTTTATTTATCCAGTGAGACATTCCCTGCCACTGATCAGCTCCAGATATTCCCGCAGCATGGTATACAAATCCTTTATCTCTAAGTGCTTGTGGTGTTAGCATTGACTTTCTGTATTACTTGATTTTCAATCTCTTGTGCAAAGTCAGAGTTTGCCTCTAGCAGCTCTCTGAATTTATCTTCCCCTTGGGCCTTAACAAGATTCTCTCCCTCTCCATAGCTGAACCATGCTCCTCCCTTCTTTACAACCTCATAGTCTACAGCCAGGTCTATAAGCTCCCCTAACCTATCAATGCCTTTTCCGAAGATTATATTAAACTCTGCTGTCCCAAAGGGCTCTGACAGTTTATTCTTTATAATCTTACATTTGGTCTTATTGGCTACAGCCAGATCTCCTTCTTTCACAATGCTCTTACGAACTTCTATTCTCATGTGAGCATAGAATTTCAAAGCATTACCACCATTTGTAGTCTCAGGACTACCAAACATCACACCTATCTTCTCTCTGAACTGGGATATAAAGATAACCAGACAGTTACCTATAGCAGCAGCATTCATAATCTTTGGTACTGCAGTACTCATAAGCCTGGCGTGTAGACCTATAGCACTATCTCCAACCTCACCTTCCATTACTTTTTTAGGCAGCATAGAAGTCTGAGAATCAATGATTGCCACCCCAATTTCTCCTGTTCGTATTAATCTCTCAGCCACATTATAGCATTTCTCTCCTCCCCCTTCATCTATCTGATATACCATAAGCTCTTCCATGTTGATACCCAATGCTTTAGCATATGTAGGATCGAGACTAAATTCTCCATCCATATATAAGCATTTAAGACCTTTAGCTTGAGCATTAGCTACAACCTTTTGAGCTACAGTAGATTTGCCAGAGGATTCCCATCCCATTAACTCTACTACTTTTCCCCGAGGGAGTCCTCCAATCCCAGTTGCTAAATCCAACTTAAGTGATCCAGTACTTATTGCTTCGACTGCCCCTGATTTTCTTGAGATTATAGAACCTTTTCCATAATCCTTCTCCAGTTTAGCAATCTCTTTTTCGAGAAGATTCTGTTCTGCCATAGTATACAAATTTACGAAAAAAATGGGGCCAGATAGAAATCCAGCCCCACACAAACACAACTTCCCAATTATCTTGGGTATTCCGTCTTATAAACCAACTTTCGAAGTTCTTTTTTCAATTGATCTTCCTTAAGTTGTACACTTACGAGCTCTTTCATAAGCTCTTCTATTCTAATATATTCTGCCTCATTTAGTGCAGGTTTATATTCTGCCATGGTGTAAAAGGTTTAGTGATGAAAACTTCAAATATACCTCACAAACCCATAACCAGACAAGTTATTTGGAAGATAATTCTCCACCTACAATATTAAAGTAGGAATAGAAAAGGCAGTTGCACATGATGTGGCCAATATGATGTTCTTGGCTCTCAGGATCAATCTCCTGACCATCAATCAAGGCTGCCAGATGCCTCTGCATGCTGTCCAGAATCTCTTGTCTGTTCAATCCTTTTTTCCAGTTATCTCTCGCATATTTATTTGCACCATACATAAGTACTTTGACCATAGGCTCTAGTGATCTAAAGTGAACCATAGACCATTGTGGTTTCCCCTGGTTATATCTTAGAGCCTTTTTCTCCTTTGCCTCTTCAGCTTCATACATTCGATCTAGGTAACTCATATTACGATTGTTTTTCAAGTAATTCAAATGCATCATGAAAGGCTGAAACCTCAGCCTCGTGCCTACTAGAGCCAATGTTTCCTCCATGGAGATCTTCTCCAAGCACATGAGACCTGAATGAATCTAGCTCTCCTTTTGAGACTGAAATGAAGATGTTAAATGAATCAAAGATATCATACAACTTCCTGGGATCCATCTGGATCATTAAGCCTACAAACATCTCCTTTGACTTCTCGGGGTTCTTTGGATCAACAAACTCATCAGTAACACTCTGCAGTTCTGGTTGCTCAAATACCCACTTCTGAATCTTTGCCAGTGCCTTTGGATACCTCGCTTTTATTTGTACAAAATCAAGTGTTGGAAATACTGCCATATTATGATAATTTTTAATGAAATGATATAATATCAAGTACCTCCTTGTCCATATCAGGAGAGCTCCATAGTTCCATATCATCGGGAATCTTTTCCCCAATCTTCTTCTCCCAATAGTCCTTTATTCTATCAGTTCTATTGAAGATATGATAGTGAAGAGAATGCTTTACTGTTAGCCCCGAGGGGGATTGTGTGACTATCTCTTCTGGAAACTGAGCAATATACTCTGGTCTGAACTTGGAATATTTACCTTGTAAAAATAACTCATACTCAGGGAGATACCTCTCATCTATCTTGTACACAATAACAACGTATCCTCCTCTATAATCATAATCTTCCAGTATCAAACTTGGTTTCTTATACTCATCTTCTAAAAACTTCTGGAAAGCTGCTATGTCCTCAGGCTTAAATAGGAGATATATAGCTTCCTCATAATGAACCTCATGGTTAACATCATCCAGATAAGCAGCTAGGAACCCATAAGGAAGCAGCTTCTGTCTGGTATGCCCTATACCAGGTAGCAGAAATATGGTGGTACAATTCTTCTTATCCTTTTCTGTTATCATCTTTTTGACTTTAATTCTCAAATATTCTAACTGGCACTATCCCATTGTTCCTATAGTTCTCTCTCGAAATGTTCCATATTCCTGTTCTTTTGTGCCAAATCATATCTCTAACTGCATTTATCACACCTGGATAGTACTTTCCTCTTATTATGAAGCCTCTCATTCCCTGATTCATGTTTGTATTATCAGTCACATATATCAGAGGGCTTTTATAATTGTTACTATCAGCTACTATAAAAGCTGGCCATCTCACTGTATAGTCTTTAATCTCTGGTTGTTTCTTCTTCCACTCTACGACTAAGTAGAAATATAGAGAGGCTTGAATATAGTACTTATACTTGAAGTAATTATTCAGGAACTCCCCTTCATTATCCCATGCAGTCTTAAGATCATATATATGTATTTCTCTTGCTGTATGATCTATGATTAACTTGTCTACCAAGCACTTAGCTTTAGATTCTTCTTCTGTGATTTCTTCTCCTAAACAGTCTTTCAGATTACCTATGATAGGGAACTGATTATACACAGTCAGATTAGAGTTTGTTACCATATTTATGATCTCTGCTGTGATGCTATTGGTTCTCAACTCATTAATAATGTTTAAGGCATTATCTACCATTACTGGCTCAATCACATCTTTACCATGAGCTTCTCTGAGTTGCTTGTAGTAAATTTCCAGATCAGATCCCACAAACTTACGTTTGACTACCTCAAAGCTGTCACGCTTAAAATCCACAATTGTTCCATTTCTATCATATTTCACATTATTGTAAGCCTCCTCAAGCATATCCTCTATTTCTCTGGTAACTTCACCTGACTCCCCTACTGATCTTTCTGTTACATTCATTAGCTCATCTATCAGCTTTGCGTATTGTCCCTTAGGAGTGTCAGAAATTGAGAGTGCAAATCTGGAATCAAATTCATCGGGTGTGAACATTAGACAATCTACCAAAGATCCAAAGGTTGTACTTGGAGTATCACCATCTCTTACAGATTCCTTGAGTACAAATTTTTTATAATACTTCTTTCTGTCCTCAATAAAGACCTTAATTGAGGAATAGGAGTCTATGTCCAGTGCTCTATACTGTGCTTCTGTCATTTGAGATTGAGTATTAACCATACAGCAAAGGTATATAATCCTAGCTCAAGAATGAGGAGTATCCACCAGATTAGTTTTGCTTTCTTGTCCATATTTCAGCTTGCTTTAGGTAGCCCATAATCCTTTCTGCCCCTCCGGGGTTTAGGGAATGTACGGCAAAGTCAGGTAGTGGTAGCTTATGATCGAGACAATAGTTAACCAGCCACTTGGCACATTCATAGCCTGTCTTTTCTGAATCTTCATATACCTCATCAGGGCTCCAGATAGTATCACTCAAATCATGGTCAAATGATATAAAGTCGGGGAGTCCCATTTGCTCTATGGTATTCACAAAACAGATGTAATTTCTACATATAACCCATTCATTCTGAAGGTAGATAGAGTTCTTCCTACCTATTCTGGTATGCATCCAGGTCACACAATGAACTGGGTTCCTATCATCATCCAGAAATAATTTATACCCCATTTTATAGATTTTTTACCTGTTTATAAGCTTTCAGGAACTCTACCCAATCTTCCCATGTCATTGTCACAAGTTGGTTTTCCTGTGCCATACCATCCAGTTTGTGGATGAGTACTTTTGGGTATTTATGTATACCATCTCCCGGAGGGAAGTTCTTGGATAGAACCTCTTTCATTCCTTTAAATAGTTCATCAGCCTTTGGTCTGGCCTTTTTGTAGCCAGACTTAATTTGGACATTGAGAGGGATTCCGCTAAGGTCAATTCCACTGTCATCAAGTAATCTACTTGCCTGCCTTGAGGTTTTGCAGAACTCGAATCCTAAATCTCTAAACTTCTTAGCGAAATCCCTTTCACAATTATGCCCTTTGTTTCTTGAATATGATTTTGACCTTGTCATTCAACAAAGATACAAAAATTACCAAGGTGAAACAGTACTATTATCAGTTGCAATATAAGAACCAGCGTGAATTGTTATAGGTGCAGTCGTATCTTGAAAAGTAGCATCTACTACTAATGGAGCCTCTAGATCAAACTCCCTTTCTACTGTAGCTCTTACAATAGCATCTTTGTATGTTATCAGCTCAGAGATAAGTACCCCCCGAGGGAAAACAATCTTCTCTCCTACATAGTCCAAAACATTCTTACATATAATCACATCTCCAGGATGAGCTCCTATGAAATCCTTTATTGCAGGCTGAAGTGCTTTATGTTCATCAGTATAAATATCTTTAGACACGAAGAACTTAACCTGCTCCATTGAACTCACGCTCTTAGAGCCATCTACACAGGCAACAAAGAGAATCTTGTTTATTTCTTCCCCGTGTATATATTCAGCCAGGAACCCTTTACCAAGAAGATAGTTTCTTCTCTTTATATTGAATAAAAGAGGAAGCCTGGAACTGTCCATGATCTCCTTTATCTTCTTGGTATTCAGTACTCTACTTCTTAGCTGGTAACTATAGATCGAAACTTCAAGTTCCTCCTCATTAGACTGTCCGCCCTTTAGTATATAAGGGTAATTGATACTATCACGACTAAAATACAAACTAAATGACTTCTTTGTATTTTCATCATACACAAAATCATTACCATAACTGAATGTATTCTCAGTCAATTTATCTTTGAAATCAAGTGTTGTCATGATATGAGATTTGCGGGTATCAAGTATTCATACTTGAAAGGAACCTGCTTTATGGCAGGAAATCCCTTACTTACCATGTCCACATTTGATACCCAATTAGTCAAAAATCCAACCATGTGGGATGCAATCATGGCAGCGCAGTGAGAAGTCTGCTTAAAGGTACATTCTGCCTCCTCTACCTCTTTATCATTAAAGAGCCAGTCTCTCTCATATTCACGTATACCATCTAAATAGTCTCCAGAAATACTGAATATCTGAAGCTGCTCTGCTAGTAATCTTCCATCCTGGAAGAAGTACTTTGTTCTATCTTCCATACTTAATCCTTCCAGGCTCTTCTTCCAATTAGCAAAAGCTACTTTTCTGGCCACCATGTTATCAAACCCACAGATCATTATGTTATTAGTAAAACTGTCCTCATCATACCTCTGGGGATAGGAATTGACTTTACAATTTGGAGAAAACTCCGATATTACATCACTTACTGCCACTGCTTTATTATCCCCAATATGTTTAGTCCCTACAATCTGTCCAGTCATATTATGTGTTTCATATCTATCCATATCAAATAAATGCAAAGTGCAGCCAATTCTTGATAAAAGAAGAGCTGTCCAGCTTCCTATACCTCCTAGTCCTAATACCATTACATCTTTTTTATAGAGCAAAGGGAACCAACTGGCTCCCTTTACCCTACCAAATTGAGATTCAACTTCTTCGACTTTAAACATATTAATTTAATTCAAGATTTAATGATTCTGTCAGATGGGACACAAGCTCTGGATACTCATCATCATATGTCTCCAGGATCTCAACACACTTCTGCATTGTAGCATCAAAATTCAGCAACTTTTGGCAATCCTCCGGGAAAGAGTCAATATAGAACTCTGTTGCTCTTGTCTCAATAGCATCACAATATAGATGAAGCTGATAAGATGTACGGTATGCAGTAGTCTCTTCCTCCTCAGGAAAGAACTCATTATTCAGCTTTTTCATGATAGAACTTAGGGTTCCTTCATATATGAAGTCCATACTGAGTAACTTAGTGAGCATACTATAGACCCTTGGGTCAGTTTTTATATTTCCAACTCGCTCCACCACTGAAGCTCTCTTTCCTCCTGATCCCACTGTTTCATCGTCCGTCCAGCCCTTTGTCCCTTCTTTTCCCTTAGGGAGATTACTTGATCCTTTAACGTCATCAAATAATCCTGATTGCTTCCATCTTTGGTCAACATTAAATCCTTTATAGGTTCCTTCTTTATAAGCCGTTTCAAAAGCTTTTCGAGACTTTTCCTTAGACTGTTTGGCTTCTCTGAGCTCTTGAAATCGGCCCTTAAAAGAGTCCTCCACGGCCTCTGTGGGTTTAAAGATCTTACATTTGTATACATATATAGACTCATCCTCTTTCTTGTTCATGAGCCTCTTCTGTCTCTCTTTTCCCTCCTGATCCAGATAACTGACAGTTATATGATTCTCTGAAGTGGTCTTTGCCTTAAAGGCAATCTTGGCACACATCTCATTTTTATTATTGACAATCAGAGATACATAAAAGTTATGGAATCCGCAGTTATCAACAAGTTCACCATTATCAGTGCCTGAGAAGAAAACATCCATATTATTATGAGAATGAATATGACCCTTTTTCATCATCAAGGCATCAGGATTAGACATCAGGAACTTTATTAAGTCAGGATCACTGGGATCATACTCTGTATATGCTGCTGAACCTATATCCAATAAGAACAGCCCTTTAGCGTTTATCTGGAAGTTTTCTTCTCCAAAGTTACCTACTGTCTCATAAAAGAGCATACCTGACCATTCATCTGTCCAGATCTCCCTACACAGATATGTGATTTGAGCTTGGAGTTCCGGCGCTATAAACAAGGGCACTACCTGACCTAATTCCTGCAGAGGTAAGCGCTGTTTTGGTGAGGATTCGTGAGAGCTTTTTACAAGTCTCTTTTGTAATTTTTGGGTTTGCGAACGTTTCATATGTTTGTGTTTGTGATCTTTCGATTATTTGAAGTTCTATATTTCGATCCTTAAAATTCAAAATTGATCCTTGTTGGTATACCAACCTCCCTACCCCTGCGGGAAGATTGTGGTACCTCCCCTCACTATCTCTCAGGGATACAAAGTTACTTGGAGTCCAGCTGTGTCCAAACAGAGTCTCTACATCCCAATTTTCCATCTCTTTTGCCATCCATTTCTCCATATCCAGAGTTGCTGTAGCTACTATATTCCTTTCACTGACTGTAAAAGTGAACTTATTCATGATTTCAGAGACTGTCAGTTTATTTCTTATGCAGGTCATAATCAAGTCTGCTGCCTTGATAACTATATAGTCTGCAACGCCATTATAGCTACCTCTGCGAGTGTCTCTTCTGAATATATTCTCTATCAGCATGTAAGGATGACCTTCTTTAGACTCCCATTCCAGGAAATTCTTTATATGCATTAAGAGCATCATAAAGTTGGCAGATGTGAATTTCGAGTTCAATAGAGCAAGAACCTGGTTGATCTCACCTATCCCTGTACAGAAGTTATTGAATATTATAGAGTTAAAGTCTGCCTTGGGGAGATGAGAATGAACGTATTGGGATAGAAGTTCTGCTTCTGTGAAAGTAGTCCTCATACCTTGTATTGCTGAGAATAGTGTACCATTAGGACGCAGGAAGAGTCTTACATATATATCTCGAATCAGGTGTTCCTGAGAGCCATTTGTTATAGTGATCTCAGGGAAATGAATAATGATCTGGTAACTTAAGCCATCTGGGACATAATTTGTTAGATAGGTACGAAGTTGATTAGGAGTCAAACCTGCTAATGTTCCAATATTGCTCACATCAATTCCTACTTCTGAAGCCCTATTCTTAATAGTCTCATATGATGGTTTAACTATCTGATTGCGCTCCTCACCATAGAGTGAGTTTAGCATTGCCTTTATCTCTGTTACCACATTAAAATCAGTACCTTCAACCGATTCCTCAATTAGCTTTTCTATCTTTTCTTTTACTGTCATAACAAAAGAAAAAGAGAGCCCGAAGGCCCTCTATTTTAGATTATCCAAATATCTCCATGTTCTTCTGCAACTTGGCAGCCTCTGATCTCAATGAAGCCAGAATAGGATCTTCAGCTGGTATTGCATTACCAGGTTTACCAACAGGACGATTTATTGTGCCTGTCAAATAACCGATAGATTTTTCTAAAAGTGCAAAGGCTTTCTTAGCCCGTGCAATTGCTAAATCTTTATAAGATTTAAAGATGTGTTCTTCAGGATTCTCATAATCCAGATTCCAATCAGTCTCATTCCATGATTCTCCATCTTCTTCATCAATCAAGTCTTGATCTTCTATAAGATCATATCCAGATTTAACCTTCTGAGGCATGATGAACAGCTGAAATTCTCCATCAGGGAGCTCAGCCTGCAGGCTTTCCAGAGTTACCTGACCAGGATTGGTCATTGCTTTCATACCTTCAAATCGAACACCTGCTCTTGTTAAGTCAGGCTGAAGATCCCCCCATGTTGTCGCATCAGAGAAAACTTCTTTCATGTTGTCACCAAGAGTGCTGTAAGTGATAATTCTACGTGCCATATTACTTGTTTTTTGAATGTTTAGCTAAATAATTGATTTCTCTGAAGTATAAATTCAGCAGGAGAACTCTCTGCTGGTTCCTCAGTACCTGATATCACTACGTCTTGTGTAGGAGCAAAGCCCCCGGTAGAAAGAACCTCTGCAACATTTGGAGCAGGTTCTTCTCTATCTACAATATTTATCCCCATAGGAGGCATTGTCTTCTTAGCCTTCAGTTTAGGATGCTTAAACAAAGCTTTTACTTGGGCAACACTCAAGCTATAATGATACTGAATGCTTCCATAACCCGTGTCATCTTTTGCCAGTCTTGTGTAGCCTTTTTTCAAAAGGTCTAGTACATCCTGTACTACAATTGTCGGTAATAATCGACTTGTACTCATATTATTAGAATTAATGTCTGTTCTTTGATACTCCCTTCCTTGGGCTTCATACTCTTCTTCAATCTGGTCTTCTAGATCTCTTTGTACGTATTTAGTCTTTTCTGACCTTTCCTCCAACTCCTGTTTTGGGAACTGTGCGTGCTCCCTCATCCACCATGGAATTATCTGCCCCATAAACCCAATTTATTTGTTCTTCATTGCAATCCTTCAGAATCTTATTGATCTTAGTGAAGATCTTATCATGCTCCCATTCTCTTCCTTTATGTGCAGCAGCAGCCGGATGTTCTATCTCAAAGCCCCAGTGCAGGAAAGGAACGATGGTTTTGGCCATGATATGAGCATTCTTACCAAAAGAAACATATATAAGTCCCTTTGTATAAAAATTGATCACATTTTCAAACATATACAAGATGAACTTATCCCATAATCCCCCATGGGAAGATGGTTTATTCATCTCTACGGTAAGAGAGGTATTGAGAAGAAGAACTCCTTGATTGGCTAGATAGGACAAATCAGGATGTCTGGGAACCGGAACTCCAAGATTGTCTTCCATACCTTGATAGAATAGTTCCAGAGAAGGTTGGCATACTCCAGTATTACTACAGCTCATGGCCATACCATCAGCTGTATATATGAGTTTACCTTCTTTGTCAGCCTTAACCCATGGATAGGGATCCTGAAGAATGAAGATTACTCTGAGTTTTGAGAAAGGACATTCCCTGAAAGCTCTAAAGGTATTACAGTGCTCCGGGCATATGATCTTCCCTTCACCTTCTGGAGGTTTTCTACCCTCTTTCTTCAGGAACTTATATATATCCTGGAAATCAGGGGATTCTATGAACTCCTTGAACTTTGGAGCCCAGTCTCCCAGTTGTGGTGCTATCTTTTCATAATCCATAGTGTTAATTTGGAAGTTCAACCCAAAATTTAAGTTTGCAATTAGGGCACTCATATCTCACATAATCTCCATCTGCTACTCCTCCTCCTTTCCCATAATCCTCCTCTATTTCTTTAGCATCAGGATGCTCACAAGGCCCCATTCCTTCCTTCCATGGATCATTCTCAGTACAAGTATGGTACTCTTTTTTGATTAATCTATTCTCCATACACCTATTTTAAAATCGTCAGTTTTGGCTACTTTGAACTTCTTTTTAGTATCCATTAAACTGACAAATCTCTCTACACCACTCTTAGCATTGGCCAGTTTTCCAGAGATGGTATGTTCATTACAATCATCGAATATGATGATACACTCTCCTATTTTCATATCTTTGAGAGGAAGCTCTCTGTAGTTAGTCTTTTTCCATCTCTTTTTGGCAACAGGTACTACCTGAGCTTTGTCCATAATTACTCCTGGCAAAGGGATGTTCTGTTTAATTTCGAAAGGCATAGTTTCTGTTTGTGTAGTTATAGTTTCTTTCTTCTCTTCGTGCGGGAGAACAGGTTTTACAGGTTCATAAACAGGTTTGAAATGTATTTTATCTGCAATATTGCAGAGTCTTTCAATTGAACACTCTTCCAGCTTTCTCACATCTTTTTGAAGATTGCCAAGATTTAAGACAGCCATTACAGCTCCAGATTGACATACCCTCAAGAGGTCAGGATCATTCTTATATCCTGGTTCTCTTACCTTCTCAAGTATATATTGAATAGTTTGTCTCTTGAGTGTTGATAATTGTGATCCATATGAAATCATATAACACCTTTTTGCTTAAAATGATTGATAACAACTTCTAATCCTTGATACTTTGCCAGATCCGCAAAGTCCTTAATTGCTTTGCCCTCGGGTGTAGTATACCCTTTCGGACAGTTAATCCACTTGAATCCAAACTGATTGTAGTACTTACATGCTTGTACACCTACATCATCACTATCAAAATTAAGGTAAACTTTACCACATCTTTGAGTAATAAGATCTATATTTTCTTTTGTTATAGCTATCTCATTTTCACTCTGCACAGAAGCTACATTGGGTAGGAATTTAGCTAAAACCATTTCATCCTTCTTAGACTTGGTTATTACTCCAACTTTACAGTTATTGATAATCCTATCTAATCCATTAATGTATCTATTAGGTACATTAGTTAGCCATTTGTTCCGCTTATCCCCAAGGGGCCTATAGATCTTCCACTTGTCCTTATTATCACCCATAAGATATCCAAATACCATATCAGTTGGTGGTATCATTATCCTTTCTCTATCCAGATAAAGCTTCTTAACTGCATATACATCATTCTGTTCCAGTTCCTTTTCAGTAATGTGGTAGGATGCCCAGTAAGCCAGCTCTGCACTATCAAATCTTCTAGTCACAACCTGAATAAGGTAATCCTTTTTAGGCAGTGGATCTGCCACAGATACTTTTTCTCTCTTAGCCCCATGGGACTGGAGTAGTCCAAAGTCTCTGGCAATCATCCTTAGGGCAGCCCAGTAGCTAATACCCATATACATTTGCCTAACAAGATCTACACAATCCCCCCTCTTTGTAGAGTCTCCATAATCAAGATGATGCAATCTCCCTGATTTAGAAACTATTACAGAGAAGCTAGGATCGCTCTCCTTCCTAAAAGGGGAACAGAATGTCTTTCCTAGCACAAAATCATGACCAATATAGTATCTGTATATCTCATACTCACTCACCTTCTCAAGGATAGTATCAATAGAGAGGTCTACTCTTTTAGCTCCTTTTATCATGATACAAAGTTAAAAAGAAAAACCCCGCTAGGAATAGCAGGGTCAAAATGAAAAAAAAACCGAATCATGAACTAATAGCTTGTATCGTCTTCAGCGATCACTGAATTTCCAGATGTAATATTCTTAGTAGAATCATATGGAGTTAGTTCTCCAAGTGTAAAATGATCTTTTATTCCATACTGAGGGTCAACAATGTTTAGAACAAACTTCTGCAGTTTGGTTCTTTTCTTCTTCTCAGTTCCTCTAGCTCCTTCTATGAAGCTATTATCAATCTTCCTCAATCTGATCTGCTTCATAGCATAACCAGGCAGGAACTCTTTATTATACACTTGTTCATACTCCATTGGTGCACCTTCCTTATCGACAGTCCTCATAGTCACCAGGCAGCATATTGTACCACTATATTCACCATTTATCTGGTCTGCGATCTCCTTGACATTTCCTCTCATCAGTTTAGTCCAGTCAAATGCTAAAACTGTCTCAGCATCTCTGGTATCAAGCTTATTCAGCCAGGTAATAGCAAAGTTATATAATTCCTCTTCACCTTCATGGGCCACTCTATATGACCTGGATGTAAACCAATCAGCAAGATTCTTGGGATCATCTGCCCAAGTAGTCATACCAACATCATTGATATACTGCTTTTTGGTCTTATCCTTATTTTCCTTCTCCACATCTTTCAAAAAGAATCTGATACTCCGAAGTTCTCCTGTTTTCACATCCCTGATCCATGCCACAATGTTTAATTTCACAATTTCTCTCCCATCTTTATCTTCCTTACCTAAATATTCTGGATCTTTTTCCAGTGTTGTACTGAGAATCTTCTCCAGCTTTTCCCTGTCAGGATTAATAGCTATCACTTCTCCTTCAAAGAACCCAGTTTTCTTTACAAACTCCTTTTGCTCTCTTGCTTTACCTTTGATACTCATATGCTTACTTTATTTTATACTTAACACTTCTTATGATCATCCAGTTAATTGTGCGGGGGTCAACCTGTCTTGTTCTGGAATCATAGTCAGGTTTGGAAGGATCTTTATCAACTTCCATATCAATGAAGCTAACTCTTCCAAACTCATTCTGAGAACCATAGTGTCTTCCTACCATTGTTCTCTCTTTACCAGTGATTACAGAAGAGATGATCTCTTTTACTTTCTTTGTATAATCTGCCTCACTGGTCATTTTCCCACCTTTGTTAGGATAGATGTCTCTTAATTGCTCGATGGCATCTTTTTCCTTAACCTGAGTGTTAAAATTAACAGTCATAACAACCCCTGGGGAAGCCAGAAATAGGGCTGCTGCGTCTGTTTTAGTTATGGCTTCCTCTCTTTCGAACTGAGTTGAGGAAGTCAGGAGATTTTCTACATAGCCTTTATTAAGAACTATATCCTCTCCATTGTCTGCTTTCAATTGTACCTTATCTCCCACAATCTTAACCACTGAATAGTACTGAGTTTCGCTCAGTTTCTCACCAACTTTTAGATCTCTGAATTTTGTCATATGTGTGTAGTTTATAATGTACCAGTTTCCTTACTATAGAATCCACGGCTCACATCTTCCCCGCGAGAAGCAGAACTTCTGAACTTAGCAGTTGCCACAGTAGACATCATATAAGTAGCACCAATGCTTTCTGCAGTGTTTTTATGAGAAAGGGTATTGGTTTTGTCAACAGATAATAGTCTTATGACGTAAGCTACATCTTCCTCTGTACCAACAAAGGTAATAGTGAAACCTTTAGCCTCGCATTCTTTGATGAGATCTGCTACTGCTTTAGTGCTTCTCCATGGCGAGTTCATTGCTGTAGAGTTCTCCTGACCATCTGTGAAGATCTTCACTAGAACTTTATCCTTACCATTAGCCTCGGAGAGAAGCTTTGTAAGTGTTTCACCTACAGTCTGCAGGAGTGCAGTAGAACCCCTTGTCACAGCATGAAAGGTTCCTACTTTCCCTAGAGGAGTCTTCCAGAAAGCTGTCTGGATATCATAAGGATCGGAGAAATGTACCACAGTTTGGGTAACGTCAGTAGAGTTATCCTTTCTCATCTCTTCTACTTCCTTATTTATACCTGTGAGGGCTGCATTAAACTTGGGGCCTGACATACTCCCTGAGGCATCAAGGATATGTACATTATGTACGGTGATACGTTCTACTACCTTGGTTTTCTTTTTTGTTTTAGGTGTAGTAGTCTTCACCTCAACTAGTGCTGTATCTACAGCAATCTGGGATTCCAGATATTTAAGATATTCACTAGTGCTAGAAAAGCCATATTTGGCTGCCAGTTTTTCCTTAGCAGCCAAATTAGCTTTCTTGAAGTCTTCTAAAAGTTTTTCGAAGATCTTACTCATATATTACTTTTTATTAATTAAATAAAGCTTCTGTATCAGTTACTTGTCTCTCAGACTTCTTTGCAAATTCGACTACTTTCTTCAGAACTTCATTGCTATCATTAGGTATTTTGAACACATCAGTACCAAACACCCCTGGAGGGCACTTAGCGCTTGTACCTTCAGCAGCCAGTTTGAAGAAGTACTTTGGTTTATCATTTTCAAACTTACTATCAGCATACAGGACAATGGTAAACTCTTTCTCGATCATGCCTTCCCACTCTTTACCTTTAGTCTTAATCCTTTTCTCAGGTTCTCCCTCAATGTTTATCACTTCATAGTGAGCAGTGAGGAACATTTCCTTTTCCACAGATTTGACCAAGTTCATAAGTTTACTAATACCTCTATTATAATTATCCCATACATCAAATCCCCTAAAGTTAACTCTCATCTCTTCAAGTAACATGTTAAATATTTCAGACATGCTATCTACTACTATGCAGTCTATTTCTGGATTCTTTGCATAATCCTCAATAGCTTTTAAAGCTCCTGCAAACTTCTTTGGCTTTGCATAGTGTTTGAAAGTTCTCTCAATAGGCAAAGGTTTATTCTCAGCATTCACAAATCCTGTAGTAGATTCACTCATGTTCCTAAAGCTGAAAGTCTTACCCTTCCCTGGGGGGCTTACCAAGCAAATCTTGTGATAATCTCTGATAGTTTTGTTAGCCATATATGAATTTACAATTTAACATCTTCGAGGGTATCCCATCTCCACATTTGATTTACCTTGTCACTATTAAGTTTGAAACCCAGAAAGAATTGGTTAGAAGATTGAGGTGAAAAAGGTATCAAATTTACCTCTTTTTCCTCAGATTTCCTAATCTTTTCGAGGATTTCAGCCCTCTTTTTGCGTGTTTCTTTGGTCATCTTTTAGGCAGTTTTCGTGAAGTTCTTTTACCCTCCCTAGGGATATGGAAATACTGATTAGAGAATCTATATAGGCAAGAAAGGCATCCATATGTTCTCTACTTTCAGCAGGGAAATGCGTAGCTAGATTACCTCTTGCTTCTGAAAGAGCTGCCTCAGTCCTTTGAATAGCCAAGGCAGCTTTTATCTGAGCTTCCAATAGTCCCATTAGTTCATATTTTCATTCACGAGATCTTTATCTTCAGCCTCAGGGCCCCATTTAGAGACAATCAGGAAACCATCACCCACATAGTGCAGGACAATAGGATCTTTGATCTCCCTACTCATAAAGACCCCATTGTGCACTTTGTCATTATCATCCACTATCAAATCTCCCTTAGGGGCACAGATAAATAATGGGACTGAGGTGAATGTTGGCATAGAGGTATAGGAAGGGTAGCTAGGCAAAGCCGTTCCAGTAGGCCATAAGCTCTGGTCATTCAGTAGATAAGAGTTTCTACGGTTGACATCATCTCTCATCTTTTGAGCTTGTTTGCTATCAACAAAGTTGTGCCTCTTAGTAAAGTCGAACTCTACTCTGTCACTAAAGCGATTAGTTTGTTCCAGATAAGTATCTTCTGGAAGAGCCTTGAACTTGCTGATTTCCAAGATGTTCTTTTGAGGAACATCTCCTTTGTATTTATATGCAGGAACACATAGAAGACCGTACTTTTGGCAAATAGCCTTAACCTGATCTATAAAGATGAACTTCTGACCAGGATATTTTATGGCATATTTTTCCACAGCAGCAATTCTCTTCTCAGCCTCAGCCCTTTTCAAGTCCTCTGCGTGCCATTGCTTTACTATAGGGACATTATTAAACCCTGCAGATTTTAAAGCATCTACCTGAGCTTTAGCATCTGCATTATTCAAACTCTCAAGGATCTTTTTAGCCTCATTTAAGGCTTTCTGAGAAGCTGTTTCAAAATCATCGTGAATTTCACGAACTATCGCAGCGTCAGATTTAGTAATAGCTACTATTGGGTTAGCTACTCTTCTTAGTAATTTGAACATGTGATTAAAATTTAATTTTAACTAATAGATTACATTGCTACTCTTGCCCGAATATTAGCAAGACTATCATCTATCATCAGTTTTCCGTCTATAAAGACTGGCTTAAGAGCACAATTTTTTACCATATCCCAAGTAGCCTGATCAGTCATGTGATAGCTATAATTATCTGACTCTGGATCATCATATACTTTATATACAGCTATAAGACCTTTAGCAGACTTCTTAGTTCCATCATCAGTTATTGGATCCTTAAAGATCTCTCTTTCTACAGGGACATTATGATAAGGTGTTGGGAGAAGCTCCCCATAGGTAGCTTTCATAGCCCAGCCTTGTGTATCACGAGTATTATACTGATAAGTATAACTACCGATACCCAGAACAATATTAGTTGAAGCAAAGCCCTTAGCTTCCAATCTTTGACAAATTGAGTTAGCCCGATCCAAATTAATGGAATCCCCATAGATAGCGCCAATATGAGAGTCAAGCTCTTTGTATCCATTTTCATTGATTTTACCTCCGAAGATGTCCCAGAGGAGTTCTATTACACCTTTCTGTTGAGGACTCCCCTCTTTTACACCACCTTTGTATGTATGTAGCCATTTACCATTCCCTAGGAGACTGGCTGAATCTGGAGGAAGTCCACAGATAATATCCACAGGATCACCTGAATCAGGTCTGATAACCACCTTACCTTCTCTTGCCAGAATTACATCCTTAAGCCTTGGTAAATAATCAGTTAGAACTGTCCAGAGATCCCATGTGTCGGAGACTATACTCACTATCCCTGAGGGGTATATTTCAGTAATAAGTCTCTTAAATGTCTCAAACTCGCCTCCCTGCATACCCATACACATTACAGAGTGCTCGGTTGCTGGTACAGAACCACCTATGAGCTCACTATCTGCATCTGCATTGTAGTACTCTTCAAGGAAATCTATGGCTGGGACAGTATCAGTACCTGTGAAAGATAAAAGATGTCCTGCTCCTGAGATTGCTGCAGATTCAATACTGCTCATGCCTCTAAAGGAGAAGTCATGGCCTTGCCACTGCACAAACTCATTGATCTGTTTAGGGCTACCAGTCTTAAGAGCCCAGCTATTGAGCAATTTCCTATATTCAGCAGCCAGTGTAGCAGAGGTAGAACCTTGCCATAAAGAGGCTGACATACAGGTTTCTAGATAGTTTACCAACCAGAAGAACTCAGGTCTGGTATTCCACATTATAAGAGGGGGTACTCTGATTGGGACTTTCGAGCCTTCAGGTAGAGCCATAATTTGTAAAGGGAGATACCCCAGTTCATGAAGAGCAACAATATGATCACTACCAATGGAATTGGGCCCAAGTGAACTATCCTTGCGACGGTTGAAAGACTTAACAACATCATCTAGTGGTTTTTGGAAGAAGTTTTCATTCCACTGTTTGATCAGATATTCTTTGATAAAGTATTGTAAACCAAAGAATACTACATGATCAACACCAGGGATTCTGCTCTTCCGTGGAGTAAAATTGGAGAAAACAAGAGTAGTATCCTTAGGATATTGTCTCCTGTGATCAGCCTTATAGAAATCTATCAGATTCAGTGGATTGATTTTCATAACTAAAAATACTGACCTCCATCAGCATATTTGTGAGCAGGTTGCTCAGTTACAACAAACCTGTTCGGGTGACACCAATGAGTTGTACCAGGAAGTTCCTCTCCCGTAGCATAACTTTTTACATAATTTAGCTCCAAAGGCAGACCCACATCAATGTGAGGATTACCTTTAGAGTCCAGATGGATACTCTTACATTCATACTCTTGATCTTGTTTCAATGCAGGAGCATACTCTTTTCCAGGAAGCTTCTGTGAGAAAATACATTTAAGTTTGGCTCCAGGTGTGATTTCTGTTTTACCCATAACTTGCCCTGCTTTTAGTTTGTTTAATTATGTACTTTGCTGCTTCTTCAAGCGTATCCTTTTGCATAATGCTCATTCTGTCACAGAAGATATCTACATTTCCCTTCCTTTCATACCCCTCAGGGCATACTACAACCGTTCCACTGAATCCATATCTACCTAACTCAAGTAGGCTGATGGGAGAGATTGTTCCTGGATCAAAATAGAAGAGTCTCATATCAGCCTTCTCAAGACCTCTGAGCTCCCAGTTTACCTGCTGACTAAATGTTGGATCTTCAAAAGAGTTATCCCAACTATTGTCCCAGTCATCCCTTCGGGGATTGAGAATCTGATACTTATTGTTCAGCTTCTTTGGAATGAATTTCTCAAATAACTCAATTGCCTCTTCCTGCCATCCTGATGCTAGTCCCATCTCAATTGATCCTGCCAAAAATATACTGACTGGTATGTACCAGTCTGCTCTTTGTGGTGCCTGTACTACTTTCATAATTAAAATTTAGAATACTTTTTAGTTGTTATGTAACCTCGGAATTTATCCATCTTAAACTCGATCCTTTTCTCAATTTTGTCCTTTGGAAATAGCCTTCTTAATACTTCCATCCTGATCTCCACATCTCCTATCTCGTCTATAATCTCTTGTTCATCAGGAGCACCTGAGATTTTCTTGTTACTTGTCTGTATTAAGACTAAAGCTAGTTCCATTAACTCTTCTGCTGCTTTACGGTAGTTATAGTTGCCATTGTTAGCAACCATGTAATCAACCACATTCTGGTCTATCATTTTTTTCTCTTTTTACTGTTGTCACAAGGTCTTTTAGGTCATTATATACCTGGATGAGACCAGCCCTGTCATCCAGAAGAGCACTGAAGAATGGTTTCCTGCTTTCCCAGGGGAGTTTGATGCCATCTGTATTTATTCCATCAAAAGGAATATTGTTGTCTTCAAGGAATCTCATTATATAAGCATGATCCTTGTAAGCAGTCCAGCAGATAATAGTGCAACCTATTTCCTTTAAATCCCTTAGTAATTGAATTACAAGATGATAGGTAGATCCATTATTATGATAATCATGAACAGTACCATCAAAGTCAAAACCTACACAGAGGCTCTTGTGCTTGTAATATTCCATTATGAGTCTGCTATAAGAGGCCCCAGGTCTTAGATATTCATCCTGCATTAATTCCATATTTGTCTGGGTCATAAGCTATTTGTTTTATTTTGACTTTACCTGTATGTATCCATACTCCTAGTGAGTCTGAGCATATTATCTCATCAAAATACTCTTCCAGTGGCTCAAATCCTTTGGAGAAAATCCCATGAGTAACTATGAGAGTCATAGAAAGAGGATTCCATCCCTGATCTCTAAGCTGCTTAGCAATAGCAATGAAAGTTCCACCCCCATCACAGATATCATCAATAATCACACAATGCCTCCCAGCACATGTTGCAGGGTTAAGAACTTCAAGAGTTATTTTACCATTAGAAAGGTCTCTATGCTTTATACACTGTATGGATTCTTTAATATTTGGATTCCACTCAGCATATTTGTGTGCCTTTTTGGAAGCACCTGCATCAGGAACAATAAGAATTGTATCCTTTTTATCATAAGCCTCCACCAGCTCCCTATTATTAACCACAATTGAACCTTTGATTAAAGCAGGGGCTACATCTGAATGAGGATCATAGAGATATACATCCAAGAACTCAAGGGAATTAATGATATCTGCTATCACTTTCAGACCAAAGCTGCTCCCTAAGGGAAGATCATGATTTCTATCAGATCTGGCACCCAATAAGTAGGTAATGTGGAGCTCACTCTTTGAGATAGTCTTATGATGATCTAAAGCACTAGATATCATACATAGCTCAAGAAGTTTTGCTGGGGAGTCCAGAGACACTATTACTCTGGCCAGGTACTCTTCCAAAGCTACATCTACGTGAATATGAGGCTGAGAATCAGGGAATACGGTTTTAGTATATCCCTCTCCTGTGTTCAAATTGATGGTTTTAATCATATTATCTGTTTTCTGGTAAAAAGAACGTATTGTTCAAAATAGTTTCATAGACTTCTGGAGTCATATCTCCTATCTTTGGCATTTCCTTAAACATGCCTACAACAGGTTGGAATGCAAGACCTATCCTAATATCATCTGAGCCATAGGAATTCTTCAGGATTTTTAAGGATCTATACATCTTCATTCCATCTCTGGAGCGGAGTAAGGATAGATCATACCCTGAGGGGTCTGGAACCTTATATCTCATAGGATCAAATAGTGATAAAACCACATCTGAATCCTCCTGAGTAGCTCCAGTGTCCTTAAAATCCTCAAGCATTGGCTCTACATCACCTGATTTGAGCCTTAGGGGACTTGAGATATCTCTATTGAACTGAGAAACCTCTACTATAGAACCCCCATAATAATCCCTTTCCATTCGATCATCTTCAGATGCTTTATCTATCACATCTTTTTTAGTAGCAAGACCACTCTCTTTCTTTATCAGACCAGAGTGATCTTTGATCTTCATGATAATCAAATTAGGATCATTTGGTATATATATCCTTTTATGCTCTGTAACCTGTTCCTCCCTACCGTGCCTCAGATATAATTCCCTCATGTACTTCCTTATCCCTGTGGGATTCTCTGGGTAATCCATCATGATAATCACTTCCATAAGAGCCTCAATATACTCTCTGTGCATTAGGAACAGATCATGCTCATCAGGAGTTAGCCTCTGATCCCTTGGGCACCAACCCATTAACCTGGTCACAGGAATAAGTACTCCATGATCCATGAATATCTTTCTGGAAATCCACTTAGCCAACTTGAAGTTCTTTCTTCTCTCCATAGAAAAGTAAACTAACTTCAGTCTTATTCTCGTAGTACTATAATTCCTAATGTACCAATCTAGTGGATTTAACACAAAGGCATCATCCAGTAGAGCAGTTTTGCCACTACCAGTGTAGCCTCCTATTAAATACTTAGTTGATTTTCTGATACTTATGTGATTGTTCAGCCTCTGAAACCCCATTGGTACACCAGCATTGGCACCATCCATGCCACTCTGAACTTCTCCTGCTAAGTCATCAAAATCACTCATCTGAATCTGTTACATTGATTGTTACTATCTTCTTTACTCCATCATCCATTTCTACTTCGAGGGCCTCTCCCAGATCTCTTGCCTGCTTGACAGGATTTAGCTCTGTAGCCCCTATATTATCAAGAGCAAACTGCAGGATAGTAGCTCTGGTTGCTTTTTCGAGATTTGTCATATTAGATTTTCTTTGTAACTATCATACCAATAAGTCCAATAAGCATTAGCAGAGCAATGATTGCAAGAGGCCCCCATATTGGTGCAGTTATCCACCACCAAGACCAGTTGATTACTCCACATAATTTGAGAACCAGGAAAGTGATAAATAATAGAGTGCAAGTGCTGTAACCTGCTTTCACTTCTACTTTAGTTTTTTGTGCCATAATTGTATTTTTTGTACGTCATTAGATAATTTAGTTTCTCTGTAGTGATCCCAAGCTTTCTTATCTTCACCCATTAGGGCCTCTGACTGGCTGTAAGTTAGATCTTTAATTGCTTTTTTGTTGCTCCAGTGACTATGTTCTATTACAATATCTGGAAGATATTTGATCTTCTCAAGACGTAAACCTAACTCAAGCCAGTAGTTATCAATATAATAATGCTTTAGAATGGGAGGAGCTGTATACCCCAGAGGGAGAATAATATCTTCATGAATAAAAGGTGCTGTTGGTAAAGCAGCCCCCTGTAAAAGGTCATTTCCATAACATATTCCCTTATTCTGATCCTGCCATTCAATGATCTTATCTTCCCATCCCAGTGTATGGAATATAAAATCATCACTCAACAAACCTACTATATTAGCACCATCTTCTATCTCACTCATTGCTAGCAAATTATTCTTTTGATTTAACTCTAATTGGCTGGTAAACACTGTCTTATAGACATTTCGTTCAGATTTAATGTAATCCATTAGATTAGGGTCATTAGCATCTAACCCTATTCTTATGGTAGATTTCCCCTGAGTTGTCAGTTTCCAGCTATCCAGAAACCTTTTCATCAAGCTAGGTCTTCCTCTTGAAGGGACAATGATGACAAGATTACTCATTAGATTTGTTTATACATTTTATAAATAAGACTGTCTTCCCCATAACTACATCCATCTATGATTAAGGCTAGTAATGGAAGAAATGTTACCGCGCAAAATAGTAACATTAAGATAAAAACTAATCCTTTCATAGGTCAAAATTTAAAGACCTAAGGAGGTGGGATATCTCAAAGGGTTGAGCCTGATCCGTGCCTCAAGCTAGTAGTCTGAACGTAACTTGCAGGGCAATGACTCTTCTCCTACTAAGCCATTGGAGCGTGGGACAGGTGTGATCTTAGTGTTGATATCCGATCCTCCTTAGATCTTAATTAGTTAAAAACCAACCTACAGCAGGCAGGACTGTGACCTCTCATTTACGAGAGGAATATTTCAGTATAAGCAGTCCTCCGGGGTGTTGAGCCTATACTCTCGCAGGGATACTGGGTTGGTATGCTTACTATTATCCCTTTTTCAGCTGAGTTTAGATGTCCACTGCTCCAGGTGATGTGATTTTAGCAATCACAAAACCTTCCTTAGGGTACATAAAATTCTCATATGTTCTTTGGTTAAGATATGTTGCACTATTCTGCATATACTTCATCTTATTCTCATTGTCTTTCACAGATTGCTCCTTTTTCAAAGTGATTTCCCTCTCTAAAGCTCTTATAAGATCTTCAGCACTATGCTCTCCCTCAAGTAAGATCTCATTGAATTTCTTCTTACAGTCCTCCTTTTTCTGCCTCAAACCCCTTGAGCCACTGAATGATCTACCTTTGTATTCAAACATATCAGTAGGAGGATAAGCTTTCCACCACAACTCGAATAACTCATCTACCTCCTTCCTAATCTTCCTCACTACTTCCCCCGGGGGTCTGGCAGAAGATAATGCTACAAGTAATTCTTTACCTAAGACAGTAACCTCTCCTTTTTCAGTTATGAGGCTTTTCCTATACAAATTTTGTTTCCATGCTGCTACCTTAGAAGAACTCATGTGCTTTTCTACATCAGTGCCTTCAGAAAGGCATTCCAGTATGAATAGATGGTTTAGATCTATTCCATAAGTCTGTAGCTGCCTGAATCCTTCTATGGTAAGATTGAACACGGATAAACCTTGGGCGTTTTGCTCTTGTTGAGACTGTTGCATATTGGACATTTTTGCGAGTTTTTCTCACTTTTCCTAATACCACTCTTGCGTGCTCCACTTCGAAGATCTCCTGCATAAGTCTGGTTTCTCTTTCATATTTCTCAGCTTCCAAATATGCTTTGTCTCTAAGATACTCAAACTCTTCGTCTACTATCTGTGTTGTAGTCTTCATTATCACTAAAGATTTGGTACAACATTGACTGCTGCCTGTAAGTCCTCCAATCCTCTAACAGAATTATCAGTGGAATAATTAACACTGCTGATATCAGGAGGATGGCTATGCCTTGGATCCATTTCATGATTTTCATTTTTACTCATATATTGCTGTCTCTCAAGTTCTTCTACCTTTGCTCTTTCATCATAAATGCTCTTAGCCTGAACCAGAGCATCCCTGAAAGCTACCAACTCCTTAATAAGAGCTTCTACTTTGAATAAGCTGTTCTCATATGATCTATCCCCTTCATCGTTTAACCCAACAGCGAAGTGAATAGAGTTCCCGCAGTCTCTTAACTTTAGAGTAGCATCATAACCTGAGCTATCATCTGAATAAAAGACAATTTGGGAGAAAATCGAAGCATCGGAATTACAACCTGGTAAATTCACAAATGCTTTCGAGGAATAGAATGGAGGCTTCATATCAGATTGGTTTATAGTAAATAGTTTCTGGATACCTTCCTTCAAATATCCACATAATAACTGGACATAACCACATAAGATTGTCTGACATGTCATCAAAATAGTACCTACCAGACACAGTAGGTATCTCATCACATCGTTTGAGCTCATAGAACCCTTTTTGTTTCTGTTCAGAGATCTGGAGTTTTACTTCATCTTCCATGTTTTCTCCGCTCAATATATCAAGAAAATCATCAGCCCCTGCTACCATTTGTAAATCAGCTGGGTTACCCCCTTGGGCAATGTATGCACATAGATCAATCCACCAGGTTTGCTCATGTCCTTCCCCTTTTGTGTAAAACCTAAACTCTTTCATTTAAAACCTCCACTTCTTTGTTATCAAAATAATGTTGTTTGGTTAGGATCTGGTCTTCCACCTTTTCTTTTCCTTCCTTTTTCAATTGCATAGATACGCTCTTCAGCCTTGTTTATATAATAATCATAGTTGATATTATACTCTGCTATAGGCTTATTGGTATCTACCTTGTTTATCACTGTACACTTCCACTCTCCTGCTTCACATTGTGTTACATCATTACCATCAGCTTCTGAGTTCTCATTCTTGATCTTTAGTAGCTTCTTTCCATCTGTAGACACATAATACCTTATCATTCTGTCAAACACTTCTTTCTGCCCCTCTTTATCAATAGTTTCATAATGGAATTGTTTAGAAGCCTTTACTCCTATACAGAAATCAAAGATATTTAAATGCTGTCTGATAGTAATGCCTGCTCTAATACCATTAACAAACCACTTCTCCAGTGCGAGATTGATAATCTTTCTACTCTTATTCTTCTCTACCGGAAAACTGGTAAGGAAGTCACCTTTCTTCTTCACCTCTCCATCAAGCTTTATAGCCAGATAGTCATTCACAGTAGCCTGAATCATTTTACTGTACTGAGTATACTCCAGCTTACCCTGTTCATTGTTTCCTACCTTCTTTTCCCATGCGTAGCAGGTATTATAGTAAGTCTCTTCCAAACTCTTGTCAAATAAACATACTATACCATCAGTATTAGCACTAATAGTCTGAATACCAGCTATTAGCAGATCTTCAATAAGCATTAGGATCTCAAACTGATTACCTATGGTACAGCTAAATTGCACGAAAGGATCGTACTGCCATGAGTTCTTCTCATTAGTCTTACCAAAACCTCCTCCATTTAGGGCTAACTTTAGCATCTCACTGAGCCCTTTATATTTCCTTTTATCCCTCTTAGGAATGTCTGGGTTCTGAGCCAGCTTCTTATAGCTGATCCTCTTTTTAAAAGTACTCTCATAGCCTACCAGCCATGCTGTGCTCAAATGGGAAGGAAATAACTTTCTCTTAATGATAGACCAGGGGTATTGAGAACCAATATCTGCATCCATCAGAATCTCATTCCATTTGGGTATTACTATCCTATTCTTTTCGCTGGAATGGATTCCTCCTTTAGCAATGAGAGATGTAACCCATTTATACTGAAAGGGTATTCCTCTTTTTTAGCCAGATTTACCCTCACCTTTTTCATCTTCTCAAAGAACTCCTGAAAGGGTTTAGTTCTAAAGGTAACATAATCTGGTATACAATCTCCATAATTGAACCTCTTCGTAGGTTTCCTTTTCTTTTTAAGATCATACAACTGTCTGGTAGTCAAGCTAGTAAGCTCACAATACACTTTCTTGTTAATCTCATCACCAATCTTAACGTCACTCCATGAGAGAGCTTTGGTAGGAAATTTCATCTCCTCAATCAGATCAAGCCTGTCCTGTACTTTGTTCTTGCCTTTATACTCGTCATGTTCAATTTCCCCAATGGTGTACTTCCAAAATTCATAAGTAGCCTCTACGTCATTTCTACAATAATCCTTAATCTCCTGTATCTCATCAGGAGTGAATTTCTCCTGAGTGTGATGATAAGGCATCTCTTCCACGTTGTAGAAGTCCATAGAGAACTCTAGCCATTTCAAAGATGTTCTCTTATTCTCATTGTCGAAGTGGTGGATCTTTAGCAGATCTATCTGAGTATTGTCTATATCCTCTTCTCTATAGGGAGGAAACAGATCATACTTCTGATCGTCAATAATCTTGTTGGAGAACTTTTTAATAATGTTCAAGGTTCTAATATTATCATAGTCAATCCATCTCTGATGATTATCCATAATAAACTGCAGCACCTGACAATCATAGCTTAATCCATTATAGGATATGCCATACACACCCCTTAGGGACTGTAGATGCTTTGAGAGCGCAAAAAGATCATTTCTGTACTCCGAAATCTCAAATTCTACCCATGTTTCAGTTGTGGGATTAAACCCACAATACAGGAACATTCCTGCTAAACATTCTATATCATAGATTTCTACATCCATTGTAGGGGGAGGAAGAATCGAACTTCCGACAAGAATGCTCTACCACTGAGCTATCCCCCTATCAATCCTAGCAATCACCATTGCAAGGATAATCACATATTGAACCTTCTGGATATTCGCACCACTGTACCATTCTTCCATTCTGCCACCAAGGGCCATATTTTCTCTGCTTCTTCCTTTCAAACCACTTTTCAAATCTTCTTCTTTTTCTTTCTCTCATGCGATCTATTCTAGTTTGCCCATATATCCCTTTAGTTTTCCAGAAGGCTATGTAATCTAACTTGTACCTTAGACCTCTAGCTTTCTTTCTTCTTTTCATGAAGTCAGAGGGAGATTCGAACTCCTGACCTCCTGTGCGGCAGCTTCGTTGATCTTTCGATCAAGCCCTAGCAGGTACTCTAACCAACTGAGCTATCTGACTTTCCATTTCGCTGTCAAACCTTAACACTAACTACTTTATCTGTACTTTAACTTTGAATACTTCCATGCTGTCTTAGTTTGGTGCCCGAAAACCCAGGCACCTCTTCTACTTCCTTTAGGGGAATCTTCCCCACATAGTGATTTTTGAAGCTGTCCCTGGAGTGATAAAGGATTGGATTTTTATACTTGGATGCTATATGATCCACATCCATTGACCAAAACTCATCAGTAGGGGAATCATATAAAACTTGGATCTTCACTTGAGGAAAGATCTGTTGAAGCATCCTTATTCTGGAAGGGAGTCCATAAGGATTTCTTTCATCATTTATAGACTCAACAGTTGGAGCCGGGGTACCCAGCAAAATGATTGTCTCATCGCATTCCCTTATTGAGGTTGCGATCAGGTGAAGGTGCCCTGGATGGAGGAAAGGTACTTGAAATCTCCCGATTATAATTCCTGTCATACATAATTTTTATTTGTTAATTGGAAAAGAAGCAAGTAATGACACTTGTGAAATATAAACATTTCCGGGTTGATAGTGTAGTTTTCTCTGTAAACATGTCATTATATCGACTGCTGACATATCATCCTCTATCTCAACATCTATAGCCTCTTTTCTAAGTGTACCATTATCTATCTTATATTCAACAAGATAGGAGTTTTTTGTTTTCATCAGAATTTCATTTTTTCAAGCGCATCAATAAGTTTACCCATATTAGCATCGTAAAAGCCACAGTGGTTAATACACCCCAACTCCACGATGTAGTACTCATCATTATAGAGGCATATATCAAGGCAGAAAGCCCTGGCAGGTTGGAAGATCTTAGCCATTTTACGAGCAAAGATAATAGCTTCATCATTGTGATCCATATTTAAGTAGTTACCACGAGAACCTATTTTGTACTGACTGATGGTAACTGGTTCACCATCAATCATCCAGCACCTGATTTCCTGTTGGGTAGTTTTTGGAGAAGCTACAAGCACATTTGGGCACTTTTCTAAAAGATCGGTATTATCCCATACATAATCATACCATTGCTTTATATTAAATAATTGGCCTGTGAACTCTTTCCCATCCCCCAAGGGTCTACAAAAGAAATGCTCTGGCTCAGTAAAAATAGTGTCAGTTGCTATAATCTTCCCATCAGAATTTAGCATGTGTTCTCCAAAGGCAGGTAGGTATTTCTCCATAGTAAAGTTCTCATTGATAAAATGACCTGGAGTCCAGTCATACTTCTTCCTGGCTACTAGCCCAGCATTAGTGGATCCAAAGAAGAATACATCTTTTCTTGAGGTTTTAACCTCTAGGTGTTCAGAGAAGGGAATATACTTAACTATTTCATGATTAGGTTCAGGATCATAGATTGGTTCACAACCTTCTCCCTTTCTCTCTCTCATTTTATTTAAATGACTTATGAGTGCTTTGAAACCATATTCTCTGAACAGGTTTTCTTGTATTACGTAGTACACTTTGTTAGCTTTTTATAGGTGAATTGAGGCATCTCTTTCTCTACATAACCTATGGCCCAGCAATCTGCACGAGTGAACATCCTACCTTTGGAAACAAAATCCTGAGCTTCTTTTTCAGTGGGCAACCATCCTATAGGTTCATATCCTACTGCATTGCTTGATTGATTTTCAAGAGAATCTATCCAAATCCGCTGAATCAGAAATATTTCATTCATACTTGAAAGTTTTTTTGTATACATCATCAATTGCAGAATACCCCTTAGGGGTTAGAAATCTTGATCCTATACCAGCAAAGATTGTTGTAAGAGTAGGAGCTTCAGGAAGCTCAAAGAATCTACCAAATGCACTATCCCATTTATACCAATGATCAGTACTCATATCATAGACATACACAGGCTTCTTCATCTGAATAGCCATTTCTACAGCCCAACCAGTACCTCCAGCTACTATCTCCTTACCAGTCTTGTTCTCAAAGCCTTTGAAGTCTATTTCCCCTGGGGCTATGATATAAGAAACTGCATAGATGGCCTGAGCATTAAGGGGCTGAAGATAGTTTCTGTGAACAAGTGTGTCTCCAGGAAACTGCCATGGTCTCTTAAGTACCTCAGCTGCTGACTTTACTGCCTCAATCATTTGATTATACTTTTCATCCCCAAGAGCTATTCTGGCCACATGATGAGGTCTCCAGTCTATCGTATTCACCCCATGGGGTTTTCCTAGCTCCTTCCATGTTGCATCTGCTCCTTTGGCTCCCCCTGTATGATTTGTATACATATTAGAATAGTTTTTCTATGAAAGGAATCACATCAGAGAAGTCTTTTTCTTCAGACAGATCATTTATTTCAGTAAGACTAGCCTCTGTCAGAATATAATCATTTGACATCTTCCTTGCCTTTTCCCTGAGTTCATCATCATCTAGTACGAAAAGGGCATTTTGACTATCTAACCCTGCCCAATCTCTCACTATCGCAGGGAGAACAAGAGCACTATTATCAATAGAGTTAGTTTTTGAGAAATATCCTTCCATGCTATTATTATCCCAATTTCCTTCACCAGTCATTTCATGATGAAGCTCACAAAGGACACCAAGACAACAGTGTTTAACAGTCTCTCCTTCTCTGTGTTTTAGCTGTCCCTTTACCCTTTTATATCTACCACTTTTAAGAGCTTCTAGCCACTTTTTTTTGATTTCTGGATTCATAAGTTGTGTTTTTATAGCTCCCCTTTTATAGCAGCCATGAAAAGTACAATTGTTTGTCTTAAAGGAGTAAATTCCATTATCTCAGCATCTTCTTTACCTAATCCCCAAAATGCTGTGCTATAACCCTCCCAGTTGAGCCACTTAATATCATCCTCAGTTGGGTGAAAACGATCAAATGTCTGTTCATCAATCAGACCTAAATCTACTGCATGACATAATCCATAAAGAGGACTTATACCACCCTCCTTAGTAAACTTCCACATGTCACGTCCTTCTATACATCTATTATAAAACCTAAGGTGCTTTTTGTTCTTTCTCATTAGTGCCATTTTTGGATGAAGAATCGGTTTATAAAGTTTACTATGAATACAACTGGAGCACATAATACTGCAAATATACAAGCAGCTGGCTCTGGATCATAACCATTACCAAAATGTTTGAACCAATTGGCTTTATGGCAGATGAAAAGTCCTAATATTAACCATAGTAGCATTATTAATACTACGTTAAGTGTTATCATACTTTGAATTTTTTACGTAAATAATCAAGATTCATGTTGATATTACCAATCTCAGTAGGGCTAAGGCGTTCACCCATACCAAATCTCCACTTGAATGAGTTGGTTTTCAATCTATTAACCTCATGGTAATGAAAGTGGCTAGTAGATGGGTATTCCCTCCTTCTCCTTGACCACTCATCAGGGGTCATTAGAGACTCTACATACATAGGATCCCCAAGGGTGGTCTTTTTCTCTTGTTGTTCACTCATTGTAAGCTTTTTAAAATTAAGTAAATAGGGAGCAAAGCTAACAACTGCAATAATACAAAGAAAATAAGGAACAATGCGGTTTGCCAACCAGGCTTTATCTCTTCACTCATGCTGCAGTTTTTAATGTTAACAATTTGGAGAACTCCTCATTGAATACTACATTCTCAGGAATAGGGAATTTGGAGAACATGTCTGCCATTTCCTGAGGGGAATAAGCATTCAAATTCTTTCCAGTACCATAAGCTATATAGAACTCCAGATGAGTATGGCGCTCTGCAAATTTATACAAAGCTCTAATCTCTGACTCTATATAGAACCTTGGAATAGAAGGATGAACCTTTTTACGTAAGTCTTTGGTAATTATTGCATATGATCTTCCCTGGGGGCCTTGAGGATTACGATACTCTGCATCAAAGTGCCTATAAGCCACCAAAGCAGCTCCCTTGCTATGCCTACCTTCAGTATTGGCCCCAAAAACAAATATCCCATTGTCTGGGATATCTGAACGCTTGAGAATCAAGCCTTTATACGTCTTCATTGCATGAATTTTTAATGAAAATGACCCCAAGGACACTTAATCTTAATAAGATTTAGTATTTCATGGGGTGCTGAACATAATTGCTCTCCAAAATGCTTATCACACTCATCTCCTTTCTCACAACAATAGCTTATTAATACTTCTCCATAATCAAACTCATCTCCTTCCTGTACTTTGGCTTCAGGAGATATTTCTCCTATTACTTTGAAACATTGTCTAAGTCTGAATTTGCGCAACCCCCCTTCGATAATACCTTCTATAAAAAAGTAACCTCTGTCCTGTTCCAAAGCAATTCCCTGATGTTCAGTATCCCATCCTCCTTCTCTCAAACCATGAATATAGTCTCCTATTTGTATATCTCTACCACAGAGGAAGAGCTTATACTTTTCACTAGGGGTTTCTTTCACCCGATCAACAAAGTAGAACTGTAATATTCCCTTTATAAGTACTATATCCCCTTCTTTTATTTCTCCTTCTATAGGAAGATATTTAGCAAAATATGGTTTCATTACTTGTAGAGTTTAAGATTAGAGCAGGCTTTAAGAGTAACTCTAGTTGTGTCAGTAAAAACAATAGTTATCTGATCTCCATCTCCGGGAATCATTTGTGAGATGATTTTACCATTGAATTCACTAAGATCTGTATCAATATGAACCCAGATCCAATCACCCTTTATAGGCTTTTTCTCACCACATCCCCCAAAGGATAGGAGAATGATACATAAATAAAGAAGTCTTTTCATAAAAGAATTTTAGTGGCGAGGGATAGATTCGAACTACCATGGACATTACCCAGAATTTAGTCCCATCCTCTCAACGAGGACTGCTTTACCAATTTGCATACTTCGCCTTGTGATAGATAAGAAGAAAAAAAGGGGAGGGGGGAATCTATCCTATCCGCCCTCCCTGTAATTAATACAGTTTTTCACTGTCAAGATGTTTTCAAGTAGCCTTAAGCTAATATTATTCCATTGTTCTGTCAACTGAACTACTCCGCCTTGAATGCCAGAGAAGGGAGTAGAAACTCAGTTCTCTGGACTTGTCTATTATTGGACAATAGATACTTTAGGCAGCTTCTCTCTGCTTAATACGAGAAGACAACCCAGTTAATTCCCAATACTTGTGCGCAGTGATCTTTCCTCTAACAAAAAGGGAGATTGGACTACCTTTTCTTTCATTTCTACGCTTGTTTCTTCCGATCTTTCTGCCACCTTTACCACCAGCTTTTCCTGCCATATGATGAGTATTTGGTTTAAAATGAGGCTAATGTAGAAACACCAGCCGTTTAAACAAAAAATGCTACGGAACAGAGGCGGAGACAGGATTCAAACCTGCGACCTATGGATTTAATTAACTACCTGACATCTTATTTTGTTGTTCTGAACCTAAGTCTTTTGACACAAGTCTAAGTCTAAATCGTCTGGGGACTGATTTGAGCTTAAGTCTAAGTCTAAGTCTAGGTCAAATATTTAAATAACTTCTAGTACTATATGATCTACCTCTTCTGCAGCTCCTGCGCCCCAATCTTCTTCCTCGTCAATCTCTTCTTCACAATCACATTCTGTGATAGGTTTGCCACACTCTGAGCAAAGAGGAATTATAGAAGCAGTCTTCATCTGTTCCTTCTTCTGTATATCCCTTAGGGCAGCTAGGATTCTTTGCTTTGGGGTACCTTGTGTGTACCTTATCTCGTATCCATCATTCACTGGTGGAACACAGAGCTCATGATCCCAAAATAACTGCAAAAGCACTCTGCCTTCTTCCTCTTGACTCTCTGCTATCTCAACAAAGCTCTCCACTCGTTCATCTTTATACTTACTCATAACATTTGGAGAGCAGTGACCAAGAGCACATCTCCTGTTTTGGTTATCTTGATAGCACTCAGTTGTCCATTGTTCTTCAGGAATAGCCCCAAACTTATCTATAAAATATTGTACATCCATCTCACAATGTTTTTAGTTACGTGATTGTATTACCTCCTGCGTAGGGTAGTTACCCTTCATATTGCTAATCTCTATGCATCCTTGAAGCCACAAATTGGGTTCTTTTTTAAACCCTTTGGTGTCCAAAGTTACAAAGTTTTTAGCAACACTTTTCTGACAGTTGGAGTTCTTTTGCCTCCCAGGGGTACTGGAAGGTCTTAACCTTTTAGATTTAGGCATAAAAGAGAATTTAATCTTCGCCGTGAAGATAATCAAATAACTTGAAAGCACTGAATTCTGATTGAACTACAGGTACATCATTAGCCTCTTTGATAGCACCATTGATAGCTTCCAGTAAATCACTTCTTTTCTTAAGTATGCTGGCTCTATACTTATGAGTAGATTCCCCTGAGAAGTGTTGCAGTGTATAATCTCCCAAATCAACAATAGTATTCTTCACAGATTTCACCGGAGTATATCTTGAAGTGTCTGCCATATTCTTTAGATTGGGATCTGCCAGAATATACTCCTCTTTCTCAATACTCTTACTAACACCTGTCTGCATTGGAGTTTCCATGATCTCTCTATTTTGATAGAGAGGATCAATAGTAGGGTTCCATATCTCAGCATCACTTCTTACAGGTATAGTTGCATACATAGCTTCCAGTCCCTCCTTTTCGAGAATAGACTTAAGCTTCATAAGCTCTAGCGTAGATAGCTTTCCAAAGCTGATACCATTTACTACCAATTCTGCCTTTGCTGCACCTGAAGCATTTGTAGCTTCTACAGACATAACATTATTTAGGTGCTCAAAGGAGTTTTGTTCCATATATTTGAGCTTCTCCTGAATAGTAGTAACAACTTGTTTAAACTGTCGCATAGAAGGCTCATCCTTTGTACCTTCCCTTGGGGTGTAAGTCTTTCGAACACCTTGAAATTCACCTTGTTTCTTTTCGAAAAAGAGTTTGTATTCTGCAATAAGTTTTCTGAATACAGGAGTAGAGGACTCTACTAGTGCCAGTAACTTGTTTAACTTTAACATGAGTCTGAATTTTAATGACTATGAAATTTATTTAATGCACGCATATACTCTTTTGATGGAGTATACTTGTAAAAGGTTCCTCTTTTGTTCGCCTTCACTCTTTTTCGGGCCTCTTCAATCTCAGTTCTGCATATCACTCTTACCAGACCTTCGAAGTTATTGGTATAGACATATAGACCATATGGTCTAGTGTCAAAAGGGGGCCTATTGGAATAAACCAGCCTGTATCTTCTTCCTTTTACCATATTCAGGGATTTTGTGGTTTAAGCCTTTTGTTGACTTCAAAATTAACCCTGTTTCATAACTATCTTCCAATACATATTTTTAGAAGGATCATGATTAAGATAATGATAATCAATGTTAAGCATCCTCCATTCTCTCCCTCGGGGCCCTGTTGAATATTAGCTGCTCTCATATCCCTTCTTTACAAAAAAAACTGGGAAAGAGTAAGTGTGCTCTCCTTCCCAGAAAATAGTACATAGTGTACCTTAGAATAACTCTACTTTCAGGGCATTTAAGTCAGTAAGACCTAATTGCAGATCTCTCAGTTCTGTCTGTGCATCAATGATTGCATCAATGTCCAGAGGGAACCTTCCCTTAATTTCCTGCAGCCTTCTTGTTGCTCCAGAAATGGATCTTTTCTGGTTAAGGATCGCGGAATCAAGATCTTGCTGAGCCTCTTCCACATTTAATTGGCGCTCTGCTTCGTCTTTTTGATCCTTCGATTGTGCTAATAGGGCGGCGTACTTTAATGGGGTTTGGTCTGTTGCTGCCTGATCCTGTGTTTGTGTTTCCATGTTTTGTATTTGATTTTTCTGTTAAAGAAGTGGTTTTCTTAATACTTTCCGACAAGCTTTGTAGAGCTTGGTTTGCTTGGCTAACTCTTTTGGAATAAGGGTTTGCGAGATTAATCCCAGTGCTAGTAAAGGGATCATACATCACAAGATCATAATCACCACCATGTCCTACTCTATATAGAGCATCAGAGGTGCTATTATCCCACTTTACCATTACCCAACCATTTTGTAGTAATTTAGTAATGGTTCCTTTACCGCCTATCCCTCCATCCTGATCCCCCCACGCCCAGCTAGGGCCTCTCATTACTCTCATTCCAATTGTTGCCAAGTCTTCTGTAATAACCATCGGCTTCATAAGTAAATCTTTAAGTTTGTTCTGTTCTTTTTACCTCCCTCTGGGAGATAGATAATAATTCTGTAAAGTCAACATGAGGATTGAATAGTAATTTTCCCCCTACGCTAAACCCTTCCAGAATCTCATGTTCTACTGCAGCCTTGAAAGCAGCAAATGCTGTCTTAATCACTTCATCTTGAGTCATGTGTCTGGAAAGATACCACTTTCTACCACTCCATTGTCTCAACTCACCAGTCTTTATGCAAGGAGCACTGTAATTAACCTGAATAAAGACTCTCCCATCGACAGGTTGCTCATTATCCCTTTCTATCCTTAGGTAGAACGAATCATTACCAAGACATTTCATGTCTATATTGATACATAGATCTCTTACCTGTTCAGGGGTCATGTTAATGTGGTTTTAGACATACCACCACTACTATCAAATCAAACAGGAGATAATTCACCAACCATATGTCAATGAACTTGGCGTAGGATAATAGAAATAGTCCAACCTGTAGTGGGGGTACGTAATTAATGTTTTAGGTTTTCAGACTCTACTTATCAGGTCACAGTTTTTATCATTTACAAGATGATTGCTTTTAGCTTTTTGCTGTATGTGACCTTATCAGATGAGCATATTCTTTGTATAGCCGCCAGTACCCCTTGGGGCCTTTGACACTACTCTTTTCGTATTAACCTATGAGAGTATCGGTATGACTGTTTCAGTTTTCCCAACCTTAGGGCCATTATTTAGTTAAATGCTGCTGCTCACCTTATCAAGTGCCTGAGGAATCGAACCTCTTTAGCTTCCTCCCATCCAGGGGCGGTCTTTGTTGAAAAAGAATTAATATTTGCTGTGTGGCACTTTATCAGGAGACTCTCTATTTCAAATAAACGGTTGAAAGTTGAGTTGTTTTGCTGTAAGTCTCCTTATCAGGGTTCTTTTGTTGCATCCTCTGCTCTAACCAGACTGAGCTACCTCCCAACCAGATATGGTCAGGTTGATTAGTCACCAGATTTGGCTGTCCTGAACACCTTAGGGTGACACCAAATCTGGTTGGGAGGGGAGGATTTGAACCTCCGACCAAAGGTTTCCATTTGCTAATATTTGCTGTAAGAACCCTTATCAGATACCTCTTTAAAGCCTAGAATTGAACTAGGATCTCCCAATTATCAATTGGGCGCTTTACCAATTAAGCTACTAATCCACAAGAGGATCAAATTGTTTGCTGTTAGGTATCTTAACAGGTCTGCATTTTTTCTCCAACTGGTGCTCTAAGTACTAAGCTACTTTGGGTTTCCCCACAGAGTGGATTTCCACCACTGACCCCCAGTGCCACAAGGATATATTTGCTGTTGCAGACCTTAACAGGGCACACTTTTAATTCAAATGTAGGTGAATTGTTATAATGTTTGCTGTATGTGCCCTTTTGAAATTAGTCACCTGAACCATCCCCTGATGAATCTCCAGAGGAATCACCTGCTGAGTCATCTCCTACCTCTGAAATATCAGGATCGTCTTGCATCTCTTCCATCATATCTCCATTAACTTCTTCATCAAGATCAACATCAACCTCCTTATCCTCCTCCTTGAGGTTTTCAAATTTGCTCACTGGGTCAATTGATGAGTTTGACCAGCCCGCAGGGGAGAATGTAGTAACAGCAGTCCTACTGGAGTAATAATAATAGCTTGACCCTCCATAGTTATTGGAGGTAGCTAATATGTAATAGTAAAGAAAGACTGATCCATCATCATTTCTCTCCGTGTAAACCTTTGCTTTCTTGTATCTGTGGAAATGAGTGTTCTCCAGACATCCCCATGTTATTAACATGAGGCAAAGAGCCAGAAGTAGGTATTGTCTCATGAGATTCTGTTTTACAGTGTAAATAATCAATCAAAGATAGTGCTAGTCCTCCAACAATAAAAGCACAGTGGACAATAGTTTTCTTCCATATTTCTTCCACAGTCAAATTCTCTGACTCCATGAATACTTTTAGCATATGAACAGAAGAGATACCTATGATAGATGTACCCATCTTAATCTTTAACTGCCCACTACTAATATTCTCTGAATCAAAATCATGTTTCTTGGATATAGAAGAGTTATAACCACCTGCTATCATCATCTTTATAAGGATTGCAATCATTGTAATATCCACATCCTCAATGAAATGCATCAGCTGGGCTTGAGTGAGTTCAGGCTGACTGTATACAAAATAGGCTAGAACCATAAGATCCCATCCTAATTTGATAAGGAAAGCAAGCAAGATCCATTTCATGTTAAATATGAAGACCTCAATGATATCTTTACCCTTTTCAGATAGCTTCATAATATAGAATTTAAAAAAAGAGACAGGGGATCTCAATTTTCACCCCTGCCTCTAAATCCTTTTAATCCATCCATTCACCCAAAGGCTTTTAGAGAGTATACGGGACAGCATTCACCTGTCTGGGAAACTTCAGAACACTCAGGATTTTGTTCAGCATTAATCTGTATAATATAGTGTTTGCTGTAGCTGCCCCTAAAGCTTTACTAAGTTTAATACTTCCTGATCAAGAGCTACATCTACCAGCTCTGCAGCTGTTCGAATTTTGGATGTTAAGAAGGCTACTATAGAGGCTGAATAACTCCCAAAGTAGAATACATTTGAGATACTTCCATATGTTTCGAACTTTGTTCTAGACATGGCTCCATAATACTGATTAGGTATGTTCCAGAAGACAATAACAAAGTTACTTACATAATCCTCACTGAAACCAGCATTTCTTAGAGTAAGTAGCATGCTTTCTACATTGGTCTTGCTTGCCATGGCAGGATTGAACTCACCATCCGAAATACATAGAATCCCTGAGGGGAATTGAGATTCAGGAACTCCCTGAGCCTTTATTTGGCAGAATAATTTCACAACTGATTGAAAATCAGTACCTCCCACAACAGAACTTGTGTCATTGAACCATTTTTCAATCGGGGTCTTACCTGTCCATTGGTGCATCTTGGCTCCGCTGTTAAATTCTATCCAAGAGTTTGCAAATGGGCCCTCCAAGAACTCTGCAAAGTATAACCCTAATGCCTTTGAGATTCCATAGGAAGACATGTTAGTGCCCGTAGCTGTGGACATCATTGAGCCTGAGGTATCTCTAACAACAATCAGAGAGGTGGTATGATCCTCTGATTTACCTTTGTTAACCAGGGTCACAAACTGTTTGTTGATAGTATCTCTCATATGTTCTGGAACACTTGCCAAGGTTGGGTATTTTGCACTCATACTTCCTCGGAAGAGTTCTGAGAACAGCTCATGGACATATCCTGTGTATTTAACCTCTGTAGTAGGCTTCTTAACCCATGCCGCATATTTATCCTGTAAGCCTTGACGCTTCAGGAATTCACTCCTTACAAGGAGTGATAAAGCACGCCCATGAATCTTACCAAAGTCTATTCTATCGAATTTCTTCTGAGAAATAAGCTTTTGCCATTCATGAGCAGTACCTGAGGTTTTCATCTTCCTGTACTTTTTATGAAACTTACCATGCACCTCATCAGGACTATCTACATATTCAGGATATAGAAGTCCGCAAAGCCATTTGGCAATCATGGTATCAGCCTGTGCTTCTACAGTAGTACATTTTGAATTGGTCTTGATACTAGGTATGTATTTCTTTACCAGTTCACAAGTATTCTTATCCCCAAGGGCAGATAATAGTAGATCACCAAATCTTACCCATGGTAAAACTCTACCTCCCCATCCATGATATACAAGATCATACTGAAGCATTGTAATAATATCTTTCCATGATCCGAGGACTGGAAGAACCCATAGATTCTTTATGAAAGCTTGCTGATCTTTAGTAGCCAACCATATAAGCCTCATTATACCCTCATGCTTAAGCTCAGCACCCCTCTGGGTAATGGAAGTAGTTTTTCCTAATAAGTCGGTAGGTCTGGTAATTGTACGTATGTAAAAGCTCATCTTGATTGCCCTCAAAGGATCAATTGCCCATAGAGCTTCGCAATCTTTTTCTATATCAGAGAAAGATCTGGGCTTTTTGTACTCTCCCATCTTACCAAACTGGTCTACAAAAGCATTCCCTGTTGTAGAATACTTGATAGCTCCATTTCCTGATAGGACTTGAGCTTTCTTTTTGAGACCTGCTTGCACAAATGGTGAGTCAGATGTCGTTTTCTTCTTCTCCGGCATGGAGAATAACTGTGTCTTTTTGCTGTCAAACATCTTGTCGAAATATTTGGTTTTTTGCTGTCAAATGTGTAACTTCATGTTATGAAAGCTTACATATATGCAATAAAGAACCTGGTTAACAATAAGGTTTATATAGGTTCTACAAAATCTCCAAAGACTAGAAAGTATTCACATTTTCGTCAGTTGAGTAAAGGTACCCATTTTTCTATCCATCTTCAAAGTTCTTATAACAAGTATGGAAAAGACAAATTTTCTTTCTATGTACTTGAAGAATGCACTTTTGAGAACAGGATAGCCAGAGAAGTCTATTATATTTCACAACATAATTCTCACCTTCCTGAATATGGTTACAACATTTATGAACCAAATGGTGAAAACTTTCAGTGCTCTCAGAAAACTGCCGAAAAGATCAGAGAAGCTCATCATAAAAGAGTAAAGTCAGTTGATGTTTATCTTATTCATGATTTGTCTCTCTTTGCCACTTTTCCAACTATGAAGACTTGTGCCAAAGCACTTTCTCTTCACATAGCAACTATTCATAGAATCCTTGCAGGTAAAGGGAAATCTGCAAAAGGCTACACATTTACCTATCATGGAGAATCTTGTACTTATCAGTCATCTCCCAAACAAAGGGATATGTCCAGATTCTACAGATAGAATTTAATCTTGTAAAACTACATTTTCTTCTACGGCTTCCAAAATTTCTTCAGAAGTTATAGGTGGTTGAATCTCTTCAAACATATTCATTATGAATCCATAACCATCAGCTTCTTCTAAAGTCACTGCTCCCTTAGCTTGACCTAAGAAGAGACCGAGATATATACCAGATATTGTATATACCTCTTCTTTAGAGAGAGGGTATACAAGCTTGCCAAATTCACATTGGCCGCCTATATATTTTACTAAAGATCCTTTTTGCATAACACTGATTTTTAACAAGTTACTCTTTTCTCCTGTGATCAGTTATCAAAATGTCTTTGGTGGTCATAATAGTGCCTATCCCTGGGTATGATATTGGGTAATAATGCCTTATGGCGATGCACACGTCCATACTCTTCCCCCAGGGGGCATTGTCAAGAGTACCATGTGAATGCCCATGTACATTCCAAGATCCATGATGGGAGTTTGGCCATACATACATCCTGCAATGGTTAAGAATGATCTTCTGCCCATCAATGACAATGGTGATCTGTTCACCATGATATATACCACATCTCTTGTATATATCAATAGTCTCATTATGATCATGGTTGCCTTTGATGAAGTGCTTAATCCCATTCATATCTCTGAGCATGAGTTCAGCCTCCTTTAGATCCCCAAGGGATAGGTCACCTAAGAACCATAAATGGTCTGTTGGTCTGACAACTCTGTTGTGGCATTCCACAATATATTTGTCATGATTTTCGATACTTTCGAATGGTCTACCATCGTATTTCAAGACATTAGTATGACCCCAGTGATAATCAGAAGTAAAATAATGCTCTTCGGTCTTTGACCGGGTGAATTTTAGACTCATGTATTCTTCTTCTTTAGTTCTTCATCAATGAGGTTAACTACTCTTTCTCTCGGAGTATTCCCTTTAGCTGAGGTGTAATGACCATTATTGGCTTTTACGACTGTCAGCGCAAAGCTTGCAGAAGGAAGGAGTGAGATTGAAGGCCCATATGTCCCTTCACTGCAATCCTGCAAGGATGGTACAGCATTTCCACAAAGTGCATGGTTTATATGCCCTAAAGCACATCTTTGACCCTGTGCATTTTCAAAGCTGTTCATGCACCATTTTTCATCAGGAATCTCATTTAAGAAATTCCTGACATCTGTTAAAGTTTTCATGCTGCCTCCTTTTTAGCTTTAGCTTCATCTCTGATCTTCATCAGGATTCTGCCAAGTTTGTTTAGACCTTTACCGTTATGTACTCCCCAATAGTCATCTCTCCACCAATTGGTTTCCTCAAGATACTTATCCTCCGTTGACAGAAGAAGGTTCCTGAGATGAGGATTGGAGAATTTGATTTCATTTAGGTCATACATTATCTTGTCTCTTACCTGCTCTATCAAGACTCCAGATGTATCAAATACTATCTGATCATTTGGTATCTTTTGTAACCAGTCTTCCCTTAAGGACACTGAGCGGCCAGCACTTTTAGCTTGACTTGGAGTTAATTCAGCAAACTTCATCCTTTGATACTTTTGCTGCATATGCCCTTGATAGTCAATCTTGGCTGCTTGGTAAGCATTTTCATTCGAAGGATACAGAATCCCTTCATATTCAATCGAATGTAAATGAAAGTTGGACAAGTACCTATATTCGTTAAAGAACCCATATATATGGGTATCAGTAACATTATAAATCGCCTTTACTTTATCGGATGATTCCATAACTCACTTTTAAAAGACGTAGAACCAGCATTACACTGGCTCTACGCCGTGTTCTGCACTTAACTTGACTATAGTACCTGGAGTCAATGTGTTTAAGTATCTAATAATGCTGCAAGTTCTACCTCTTGGGGTGCAAGTACTTCTTCAAAATGTTCTCCATTGAAGGCTAGTTCGGGAAATTCCTCTAATTCTATTGCTACATGGATTTTTCCACAGCTTCCACAAGTGTATTCAATAGGATCATTACTGAGTACATAAGGAGTATGATGTAGTAATAGAGGGTAGCCCATAGTAGAGAGTAGTAGCATTTCTTCTGTACCTGAATAGAAGTCTTCCTTTAGTTCGACGATACTTCCCTTTTTCATACGAAATGGTTTTAGATGACTAAAATCTCATTTAGATCAATTTTCATAGGTGCCTGTACCTCAATAAAGAACGATGGATCGTAAAAACCTGTTCCCAATTCTTCAATTTGAATTGTCAAAGTACTTTTTTTCTGTATATGACAATAGATCAAAAATGGCCCTCTCGAAATGGTATAAAATACATCCTTTGCAGGCATTGGGGTGCCAAGTTTTCTGGCCAACTCATAGTCCTTCTTTGTTAGAGGTTTGGCCAGCATTATTAAGCTACCTTGTTGCATAGGCTACTCTTTAGAAGGTTCAGTATAATCTTCTGACTCAGTATCTCCGCTCATCAAATCTGCGAAATACTCTTTTTCAATTTCATCAATTTTAGTAAAGAGGGTTCTAAGGACATCTACTTCCTTGTTGAAGACTTTCTTTTCTTCAGTAATGATCTTCTGCAGTTCTCTTTCCTTGTCAGCAATAGTTTTGTCCAGATGCTTTTTTCTCTCTACAATCTTCTCATAGCTTTGTTCGAAGGTTACCATGAGAGCTTCTTTCTTCTTCTGGATAATTCTTGCAAGAACCTCAGGCATTTCTGCCTTAGATAGTTTTGTTGCTTTTGCCCAATCAGGCCCTCCCATTAAGGCAGTGAGAGTTCTGAGACCCTTCTGGTATCTTTCGTCTACCTTTTTAGCCTCTTTACTCTGATCCTCCCCTTGGGGTTTGTTGTCTTCCATAATTGAAACATTTTTTTGCTTCCAAAATCACTTTACTTAGCTCATAAGAAAACTTGTCCTGAAAACTGGTTACATCTATTTCAACTAGAGCCTTTTCAAGACCATCCAAGATTTGATTCCTGAGGGAAGCTGTATAAGCATGTCTTTCATTAACAAAAGAAAGGCTTGCAATGTACCCACGGGAAGTAAAGGATATAACAAGATGATCGGGCTTAATTGCTGCTCTGAGGTCAATTGAGTCATATCCATCCTTAAGTCTTGTTATCAACTTATTATAGAATATACCTCTCAGTTCAGCAGGAACCACAGAAACATTGGTTTGCTTCACTACCCAATCATTGTAATCGAATAAAGCTCCGCTTAAAATAGCTGTGTGGTCGATCATGACTTAGTTTTTAAATGAGGTTACCCACAGACGTACATATCCATGGTACTTATGTAAGAAGTCTATCTTCCCACGGGATTTGATACCCACATCTCCTCTGGATTGACTACCAAAGAGCATGAGGATCTTCTTAGTATCCTTAGGGATCAGAATGTCTGACTTCTGATTCAGTTGACTTACAACTGCTTCTTCGCTGTAATTCTTGTGCTTAGCCATATATCTTAAGACGGTGTGCTATTGCTACTAGCATGCATCTGACTACCTAAAACCTTTAAAACCTTCTCGTACTTTGCCCTTTGCCAATGCCAAGCTACTACAAAACCTATAACAGCACCAAATAGGAGAATTAGTCCAGTTAAGAGTGCCATGACTATGGAGTTTTGGTTTGATTTTTATCAGCTATGGTTTTTATCCATGTCCATATACCGTGGCCAAATACCATTCCTACAACTAAACCACATACTGCTCCAAATAAGAAAGATCCCATAATAAATGATTTTTAGTGTTAGAAAATAATCTCCTGTCTCTTGTACCAGCAAGAGAATAAGTGAAGTATTAGCATACCACGGAGTACGTGAACTTCGTATGCATTTTGATCCTTATCTCCTTTCAGGAATGGCTCTGGTAAGCTATGGGGATATTGTTGTATATGAGCTTCAATGACTTAAGCTCTCCCATTTCCCTCAGGGAGCAGGAGATAAAGTTAAGAATTATTCATCCTTAACCTGCTTGGAAGAATCACTAATCATTTATTGCTGCGAGCAGAGTCTCTGTGATGTTTTCAACATCTTCCAGTTTCTTTGTATCAACAATGTCGAACTTAGCACCCATTTTGTCTACCAGTTCATCATCCAATTCAGCCAGAAAGCTGGCGGCAGAAGGATCATTTCCTATCTGCAGGAAAGAGATAGCAATTTCCTCATCTTTGTCCATCTTTTTGGTAGCTTCAACAATAGCCTTTTTAGTAGCACCTCTGTCATTAGGCTCACCGTCGGTAATTACTGCCAGTAAGATTGGTTTAGGATTGTTACCTGCAGCTTTGGCAGCAAAGTACCTGTCAAATACCTGATTTAACATCTGATCAGTGGGAGTGCCGGCAGCAGGCTCATTTTCTGTGAAGATTTTCTGGATTGCAGCAGTATCCTTCACATTATCAATAAGTTTGATAGTGTTTCCACCAAATATGCCTACAGTAATACCATCCTGATCATACTGGATTGCTTTAGAAGCTACTGCGATAGTGCCTTCTTCAGCAGCTTTCCAACGACTTCTGCCATTTGGCATGTCTGTGTTTCCCATTGAACCTGAACGGTCTGCTACTACATAGATGTCATACTTAGCAAGGTCTGCAAGTGTTGCTTGGTTTGTTTCCATTTTCGTGTATTTTATGTGAATTAATAGACTATCTTTTTTTGTTTAAAACAGAGCCTTGGGCTCCTTCACAGTTGTCTCCTTGAGCAACATGTGGACTAAGGTGCCATGTAGCAATAATCCCGGCATACAAAGCTGGATCAGTTTTTGCGCAAGCAAACCCCTCAGGGCCTAATGTTAAGAATTTACAACATTTAGCCCCTTGGCCCATTTGACATACTTCTTCCAAATGATTGTTCATGATTTTCTGGCTTCTTTAGTGATTTTAACCATGAGATCAAACTGCTCTTGATTATGAAGGGTATACAGCTTTAATTTAACAGGACTTAATTCCCAACTGTCTGTATCGAATAGGCTTGATACTACCCCTGAGGGAAGTGTGGCGCCCATTGCTGGTTGCAAAAGGACACATCCAATCTTTTTGTCTTCTTTATTGTATGCTACAGTAAGAGGGAATTCTAGTTTCATTTTTCCCTGTTTAATAGTATACTACTAGCAATTTGACATGCGAAGCTTAAGAATATGCCTAGTAATGGCTTCCATTGCAACATGAACTGTGTTTTAGAAGTCATAACTTCATCCCAGTGGCTGAAGTAGATAATCATTGCCCAGCACACAAAAAGTCCCACAGAGCAGAATGATGCCCAATGAACAATATTAAAAAATCTTTCCTTTTTCATGTATTAATGTTTTTAGTTAAATAAGAAGAGGAGTGTAGAAACACCCCTCCTTTCTTGGTTAAATCGACGTTTCAGACGTCCCTTACTGTAGAAAAATTAAATATCTTTGGCCCCACTACTTTGAATATGTGGTGTGTGGCTTTATATGGGAAGAAATACAGAAGTTAGATCCTCAAGTGTATCTGCTCTATAGAGGTACTCTATTTTGGATCAGTTTAGCTTGTTTCTTGCCCATATCATCAGCTCTGCCGATGGTTCTGATCGTTGCTACTAATCAGAAATGAATTGAGAGGTGGACAAAGTTGGTATTATCAATGCCCCCCTCTCTGGAGTTTGTCCTACTCCTGATCCGAATTAGTTAAAACTACTTATTGAGCTCAATAACCAGAATATCACCTTCTATTCTGAGACCTTTGATTTGCATTCTGAGCTCAGAGGTAGGTGCTTTTACAGGCTCACTCAGCTTTTTATTCTCCTTAGAGCCTATAGGATCATTCGCTGATCCAGAATCACTTACTGCTTCATTAACTCTCTTACGCTTCCCATTAGCCATAATGTAGGCATCTACTTCTTCAGATAGCCTACCATTGTCGGCAATAAATTCGTCCTTCAGTTTCCTCCTTCCCCAGTGAGGGGTTTCGAGGATTTTACCCAAAGCTTTCTTTTCTCGTGCTGTAAAGGGAACCTCAATTATTGATATTCCCTCACTTGCTTCTTTGGTTTGGTCTTTTTTCTTCATTTTATGTTGATTTAATAAATGACTGAATAAAAAGGGAGAAGACACCTATTGGCTGTGCACTTAAGACCAAACCATGGTTGAGATGCACAAAGCCTGATAGTTATGTCAACCAGAACAACACTTTTTATGTAACTGGACTATCAGACGGACAAGTCTATACTCTTGTCTGCCTTCCCCCTCTTAAGCTTCCACAGAGCTGTGGGAACATCATTCCCTGGTACTTGGATTTTTCAACATCAAGTGCAGACAATCTTTAACGCATATTATATGTTTGATATATCATATAAAATGCTAGTAATATTCCTACGATACCCCAAAATAGGGGCTCTTCGCGTTGTTTTCTTTTTTGTTTCATAATTTAAAGAATAGGGGAGTTTGTGATAGAGGGCTAACCCTTTGAAGGATGAACAATTCCCTCCTCTCGCTCCCCTAGAGTTATGGTACAATTTTTTTGCTGATATAAGATGGGCCAAATGGATGTCTTATCCACCAGAGTACTTTTCTCATAGTCCTCTTGGGGTAAATAGTAGCAATACCGGCAGTACAATTGGTTCTCACGAGGTTTGAATCATCTCCTACATTAATACTAAACTGCTCAGTTATAGGAGGTTCTATTACATATCTTCCTAATGCCTGGTAGATAATCTGTCCTTTTACAGTCCCTAGCCTGTTTATGGGCATTTTAAATAATTGTACAAAAATTACACTGGTTTTATATTGTGGTACAGGACACAGTGGAGGATTTACACCCTCAATTTCTTCATTGTCAGCATAATAGGCATATTCTATTACGCATAGTTTTTCTATAGGCTTCATAAGGGGGGATCTCTCAAAGGTAACTATTGGTGAATATGGACATGCTTCTTGTCTATTAGGTTCATATATCCACCATCCTCTATAGATATCAGCTCTTAGATGGAATTCAAAGTAGTTGGAGTCTACTCTTACAGCATTATAACTCCATTTTACAGGACTCATCTGAGCTGTGGTGATGAGAGGAGCTATTAGCATTAAAGCTGTCATTAGTTTGTTCCCAAATGACCTACCCCTAAATTTATTCTCCCTTGGGGGTTTCTGGAACTCATCTTCTGGACAGAACCATTCCATGAGTTCATCTTTAGTGCAACAAACAACTATGTTTCTGCTGTAGAAACTAAAAACTTTCCATCTGTCATTGTATTGCTGGACATATACTTTGTCCCCTTTGGCAGTAAGGGTTTCTTTTCCTTCATGCTCAAGAATTGTATCATTTTTTGCTCTGTATCTCATATTAGGTGATTGATGATGAAATGAAAAGAGGGGTAGAAACCCCTCCTACTGGTCTGAATTATAAAAAAACGGCCTGAGTTGCATTTTATATTTGTTAAGTTTCCTGTTGTAATCTTTGTTTCACTCCTCTGAACCTTTTATCATCTGACTGCCTTTTGTTATATATTTCATTTCTCACTTTCTCTCTCATCTTCTCAGTTATCTCTTCACCTTTATATGATTTCCTATTCCTTATTATGGAATCTATATACCACTTAGAGAGTTTCATTCTCCCCCTCCTGCTTTTTTTCGTCTTATACTTTACTTCCCCCGGGTTTTTTATCCTTTCCCTTTTCTCTTCTAAGTCCATTCTTTTTCTTGCTCTCATTTCAGGAGTTATTTGATCCTTCTTTATTCCGGAGCATACTAAAAGTCTATCTATATACCAGTCAGCAAGGAACTTTACTGCTTCTTTCTGTCTTTCCTTCATGTTATGGTCAGTAGACCTCCTTTTAGTAGATATCTTTCGTCGTTTTGCACTTTTACACTTTATACATTGCTTATCTACGTAGGCCCTGCCTTTTCTTACTAAAACACCAAATCTATTTATGGGAAGAACTCCATGTGTAGGACATGTACTTTCCTTTAATCCCGTTAATTGAAACTTCCTTTCGAAGGATGCTTTCTCTCTTTCTTTTTCCCTCTTTTTTATCAGCCTGCTTTGAGGGTTTTTGTAGTATTTCTCTGGAATGACTGTATCATCCTGCCATATAGGCTGGTGATTCAACTGCAGGCTCCCTTCAGGGGTATATACCTTAGTCATAATTTTTGGTTTTTTTGGTTAAAAATGCCCTCCTGTAGACACAAGAGGGCTCTAACGATTATATGCTCTAAAAAAAAAACTAAGTTTGTTAATAAAAAAGAGCCCCAAGTAGAAACTCAGGGCGCGTTTAATAGTACTGATTATTGCTAAATTCTTGCAATACTAATCAAACACCATTAGCCATAAAACCTGTGGGCATGAAGGGATTCGAACCCTTAACTTTCTGATCCGAAGTCAGACACTCTATCCATTGAGCTACACACCCAAAAAAGAGTGAGAGGAGTAGAAACTCCTCTCGAATGGTTCCCTGTCCTGTAAGGACATTTTTAACAATAGTGATTGACTTCTGTGCCCCAACCAAAGGTCACTTCGTGAAGTCGCTATTATGTAAGGATTCGAACCTTACTATCCCTTAAGGAATACACTAGCCAGTGTAATAAGAAGAGGCCCACTGTAGAAACAGGGGCCGTCGCAAAATATACTCTTTGATAACCTTTTAAAACAGATCCGCCGTTTCTGAGAGGGTCGAACTCTCACCCTTACTTCTCACTCCAATTTACTACTCTTATAGAAAAACGGCCCAGAGAAGTAATACACTACCCTTGTGCTAAGAAACGAAAAAAGGAGGGATTGTTAGTCCCTCCCCACCCATTAAAAACATAACACTAAAAGAAAGGAGTAGAAACTCCTTTCCGCTTTTGAGATATACTAATAATTGACATCTCTATACCTGTTCCTGTCTTAATGGAGCATTAGTGCTCTGTAGGACAGGATTTGGGGCTCTGTGGATTGTACGCACCTGAGTTGCTCTCAGGTTTTGTGCTGCCTGAGTTATCAACTCCTGAGGTACAATATCCACATTGGCTACTGCTATCCTGTAATCTGCATCATCTTTAGGCGTTGCCTCGATGCTTGTCTTAAAGTATGTAATCTTCCCATCTACTACCCTTGGGATTTTATCCTGCTGGTTTGCCATCTGAGGTGTGGAATACATCTCACGATTGATATAACCAGGCATTTCAAATCCTACAGGGAAGAGACCTTTATCTATTGCCTCTTTCTTAACAGGCTGAGTATGAGTCCTTGTGTTCTTTAGACCCACATCTTCACCCATCATTTGGCTTAGATAATCTGAAGTGTCTGACAATGTGCGATTTACACCTTGTCTTCCCTCTTCAACGAAGACTACATTCACCATTTCCTGCCACTCCCCAGTTGCTGGGTTCATTGTGGCAAATGTGTCACCATGTCGGTGAACTTTCACTATTCCTGCCATATAAGCCGCTACAAGAGAACCAGGTTTAGCATGTTAACAAATAAAAACACGCTACATTTCATTGTTAACCAAATAGTTCGAACTATAATCTCCCTTCAAGGAATAGTGTACATCTATTCCCTTAGGGGATGAGAGAAAGCTTAATTGAGAAAGAACATATCTTCTGGCTCTTCCAATACCTCTAGGTCGATTCTCTCAACCTTCCATGGTGATAACCAGAGATAAACCCCTTCTGTCAACTGAATCATACATACCTCCTTTTTTAATTTAAGTTCCCCCTGAGAACAAGGGGAACTGTTCTCAATTAAACCGTAGTTGGTACTACGATTCTTCTTGAGATGAGAAAATTGTACTGTTACATTACAGATTTAGTGCTTACGGATCTTAATAACAAATACATTGTTTCTACCGATCAGTAGCTTGGAAGTATAGACTTTTGCAGTTTTCCAGTCAACGAACCCTCTTTCCTGACACTCTACGTAGTAAGCATCATCTTTGGACAGGGTTTCATTTGGGTGATGAGGTGACCACATTTTCATAAGTTCAAGCAATTCTACCCTTTTCACGAACAGCTTAGGGGCTTGGGCAACGTGGTAGCAATCCACTTTTAGTTGCGGTTGGTAGCTGTAAGCATTGTGCCTCATATATCTAGGTATTAGTAACTCGAAATAAAAATGCACAGCCTCCATACAGATCAAGCTTCTGTACTTCAGCTGTGCGGTACATCCTATGAAAAAACAACTTGACAGACATAACAAAACAAGATACATCCGTTCTCAGGGTGTACCTTGCTGACCAATACAACAGCTGTATCAATGTTCTAAATGTGGCGTATTTCTTATCCACTACCAGCACTTATGCAGTCTCTGTTTCAGACTATTGCACACTGTCTATTTAGTGATCTCTCCATGTAGATCACCTATAGAGCATTGATACTTAAAGCTGTACAGCTGTCCCTACCTGAATCGAACAGGTACTTTCTGATTCACTGAAAAAGGGTTAAAAGTTAATAATTACCCTTGCAGCTATCGGAATACTCTACCGTTGAGTTAAGGGACATAATGGAAAGAGAGGAGAGATTTATTCTCCTCCCTAGTTCATGGTAGCCGTTTGAGGGGTTCTACCATAAAAATCGTCCGAAAATTGCCAGAAAGAACATCACAAATATTATGAGTCCTGTTATTAGGCCCTGAGTATGTGCTCTTTTCTGGTATCTTCTACTATAGTTCATATTTAGGGATTTTCAATAATATAAAAAGGGGCAGGACAGTATTCATTCCTCCCCCTTGAGCTTAATTGTTGTTCGAGAAATTTTTACATGAGATCACTGATTATCCTATTATAGTGAATACTGTTTTTCAGTGAAAGAAGTTGGAAACATGGGCAGAAAACTACCCATGTTCAATTTTAGTGATAACCGACATACTTCTGAGTGGCATAACAGCCCCTACGAGAAGATGAACAAGAGATCACCATCATACCAAGCACCAGAATTAGGATTGCTACCATCGTTTTTCTGACCTTCATAAAGTTTGTTTTTTTCGTTTCGTTAATTTTAGTAGTTTCTGTTTGCGCATATATGAAGTCTCCTCCAGATATATACTAAACTCACGAACAGTCCATGGGCCTACTTCGTGCTCAAATAGAGTTAAAGTTCGCAGATTTCCTGTATTGTGAGCCCTGATTACATGTGGTGGTAACCAGACATATATCTTCTCCTTCCATGGTTCGGTATAATAGTAATAGTCTCCATCTTCATTCACCTTCACTAGGCCATAGTATATCTCACTGGCAGTTAGTTCTAGTTTGTCAAATGCTACTATTTCCATATTATTAAAATAAGAAGGGAGAGGAACTCTCCTCCCCCCTGTGGGTTTCAGGGGTACAGCTTGAAATCTCTGTCTCTTATAAAGATGACAGGATATCAGCAAATCGGCCTTAGGGGCTTTGCTTTCATAGGAAATCAGATTGTGCCTTTTCCTATTTGGCTTTATTCATAGTGATAATATCTTAAAAGCTCCCAAGATATAGATATATCGGGAGGTACTCTTTTCAATTATGAAAAAGCGCCTACTTAATCTTTTTGCATACCAGCATACCCTCAACTTGTATTGTTTCCACTATTGTCCCTAAGGGAACAGTAGTATCAAGGGCATTGAAGAAAAGTGCTATCCTGCCCTCATTTATCATACCAGCAAACTTAGTTCCAGCCCTTTCATGCTGATGCTGAGCTAAAAAGGCTAACTCTACGAGATCTTCATCTTTAGCATCTATTGCTCCATTAGCAATTCCTATGTCTATAAGTGATATGACCTCATTGATAGACATTTTTGTAATCTTCTTCTTGAGATTCCTTTTAGTAAGTGAACTCATGGAGTTTAAATTGTTAATGTTTAAAAATACCAGTCATCCAGGATAAATAGTACCCCTTTCATCTGTGCCTCCTAACCCTTTAATTTCAAGTGACTCAGAATGCTGATGACTGGTAAAGCGTTCATTGCCAGCCCCTCAGGGGTTGAGTGTAATCCCACAAAGTGAGCAAAATCAGCCTCTGACTAAGCTCTACTTCCCCCTAAGGCTAAAAAGGGACTGGCGTTTCTCAGAGGATCACTCTGAAATAATTTAGAACCAGGTGTAGAAACACCTGGACAGTAGATGATCCAAACCCTAAACTAATCTCTCGTCACATGAGAGACATTTGTAGACTCTTACGGGCCTTTCAGGCTTATATGCTGCAATAAGTTTTAATACCTCTTCAACTTGCTCAGGGTCTAATAGTATTATACCTTCAATTTCTTCTTCTTCAAGGGCATATTCTGCTATTTCCCATTCTGCAATTATGCTGTCAAGCTCATGGCTAAGCATCCCAGAGGTCAGAAATTCTCCATCCCCCGGGGATAAGATAAGCTCTCCACATATCCATTTTAACAGGTCATGTTTAGTTATTGCAAGATCCAACTGGTGTGTTCTACCTGTGACTTGGTTAGTTCTTGTTATTCTCATTTTATATAATTTTCCTCAGAAAAAGGGTAGCCCTCTTCAACTAGAGGGAGGTCGGCAGACTTACCTAAGACAAATCAGGCTACCCAGGTTTTTAACGAGTGGTCTCTGATACCCTTAAAATATTTTACCATTTGGAGATCTTATCAAGCCATTTCTTGAATAGTACAAGTCCAACGAGAATAGATAAGAACAAAATTAATCCCATAATATGTGGTTTAAAATCTCTCGTCGTAAAAATCACCATGTATTCCTTTCTGGTCAGCAGTAAAGGATTTTGCATACCATATCCCTTTGTCCATCATTAGCACTATTAGCCAATACTGCAGGGATGCTGATAACTCAATGGTGAAGATCTCTTCTTTGCTAATAAAATGTGTCTGCTTCATATTGTTGTGATTTGATAGCAGAGAAAAAGTGACCCTACCCCCTTGAGCAATAGTAGGGCCACTAGAGGAATGGAAAAAATAAACACTCAGAAATCCCTCTGTACCCTTCAAGTAATTGTCTGTGCGAAGATTGTAGTCTTCCAATTACTTTAGCCCACCCTTGGGAAGCTAAATGATCCTTTCATTTAGGAGGTTTGGTTATACCTCTGGGAATGGTACATTAATTTCTTTTGTAATACGTCCTAACAAACTACCACTCAAGACACTTGGAATTATAACATTTTGCCAATCTGTTATCCTGCTTTTTGAGCGAGGTTTACATTGGGCCCATGTTAAGAATTCTCGTCTGCATTTGCGATTCAATTAGTCGCTACAGGTCTATTTTGCGGTAGTCTGCTTCGGACATAGCTGTTTGGTTGCTCGTTTAAGCTTTTTGCCATTTTGTAGCAGGTGTAGCTTCGATACTCAATACTCCGTTGGATTTAAGTAGTACATTTTTAAGCCTATATGTGCCATCTTGTTTAGGTGCCAAAAGACCTCCTTTTACCACAGGCTCGTGTGAAACTATTTCTTTTCCATCTCCCTGTTCCACTATCTCCTTTACTTTTATACTTAATACAGGACAGAAGGTAATTTCACCCACTACAGCTGATAAACTGGTTATTCTCACGCAGTCTATATCAGCAAGAACCTTTTCATCATGCTTAACTTCTTCAGTTCTCATTCTGGCTGCCAGTACATATCCTTGTGACCGGTGTGTTGTCATTACTTGTCTGGTTGCAGGTACATGCCCTGTAAGCCTGTCAAATAGTTTTCTGAACATTGTTGAGGGTTTTTATGTTTATTTATTCTAATTATCTGATTTTCTACTATGATCCATTCCAGCCCTCTTTCTCCAATAGCCACTTTGAATACACTATTGTCTGTGAAATATATTGTGAGGACTTTTGAATTATCAACATAGATAAGTCTTACTGTCTTATTATTAAAATTCAGTAAGCTCGTTCCCTCACTGAGATGGAATTGTGATTCCTTTTGCTTGCCCTCTATGGACTTTTTGGCGAAATAAGCAGCTACTATTGTCATAATTAATAATATGAATATGGCAGCTGCCAGTATTTTAGTCTGCTTTGTCATATGTCATTAAAGAGTTTTGTTGGTTTAGGTTTGGTTTTCTCTATATGCTCAGTTACTATCAGAGCTTCAGTTGTATGCCCTTGGGGATCTGTAAACATTGGTACTATTGTGACTATCCTTTTACCATCATTTGTAAAATCTCCAATTCTTTCTTTTAGCCCTCTGGCTCCTTTTCTTGTCCAGTGGTGTGATTCTGTAATAATGTGCTTTTCATCCTTTAATCTGTCAATACCTCTGGCAAACAGATTGCAGGTTTCGGTTAAATCCATGTTCTTTTCTAAAAGCTCTCTTATTTGGCCTCTTAATCCATCTATTTCCTTATCGTGCCACTTCTCAGCTTTCTTCATTAGCCTGAGAAGCCTTTTGTTTTCTCTCCTCAGTTCTGCCTCTGATTGGAGAAATTCTTCTGGTAGTTCTTCGAAATCATCGTAAGTCATTGCTCTAGGGGATTTAATGAGTTAACAATGTGTTTTACTTTTTCACAAGGTACAAGCCTTTCAAAGGATCAGTTTAGGCAATAATATAGCAATAGCTTAGCTCTGGCAGCATTTTCTTTGCTTTTTCTAGGGTATTCCCTCAGGGCTGCTATTAGTGTTGATCTGTAAATAGCTAATACCGTATTGCATTGAATAGATAGTCTTGGATATCCTCCGGGGAGCGTGAGGAATCTCATCTTAATCAAATCTTGTTCGCTTAGCATATTATGTAGTATTTAGTTGCACTCCTTAATTAACCATGCAAGGATAAATAGTGCCCATAGTATCCTAAAGATAAGTCCTATGAGCACTGTGAGAGGATCATTACTTATATCTTTCTGATCTGACATTATTTTCTCCTTTCCATTTTATCGCATAACCAGTATACTATGGAAAACACTATTACAAAGCCTAATTCCATAAGGTTACGCTTCATATTACGTAGTTTTATCATCAATCTTTACTGGAATATAACCCTTTGACTCCCAATGATCTATGAGATCATAATAAGGCTTTAGAAAGACCTGTATTCTCTCTATATGAGTTTGCATGTTCTCATTGTCGTACAAATGCTCATAGAGGCTTTTGGCTTGTATTGTCCATAATGTACATCTGACATCATTCCAACCTTTAATATAGTTCTCAGGATAGCGTATTGCCCAGCCAATAGTATCAAACCAGCTATTAGTGTAGTGTGATAGCATATCAGGATGAGCATAATACCTTGCATCTTCCTTTACATTCCAGAACTCACAGACTTCCCTTTCCAGCTCAATTATAGGTATTGCCCTTCCCTTAAGGTCATGTATCTGAAATGACATATGTTTGTGCTTGGGTTAAATGGTTAATAAAAGAACGTTTTGTGCTTTGGGGCTAAATGGATGTAAAAAGAACGGTTTAAGTTGATGAAATCTGCTGAATATCAAACAGTTATGTGGTACTGCTGGAAAAAAGAGCATTACTGCTCTTTAGCTTCTATAAACTCTACCTCATTACCTTTTCTTAAAGCCTCAATCATATACATTATAGATTCAGCTGTTGTGACAATAGAGTAGTTGTAGCTACCATTATAGTTGACTCCATAATGATACTCAAATGCTCCTATTGTTGATCCACAAGGCTTCTTGCTATACTGTTTTATGACTATTTTCTTCATTACTCTTGATTTTCAGTTAATTAAAAAGATCGGAGAGCCTTAGCTCCCCGACCAGTTAGAATCATCAGTTTATCCCTTGTGTTCTTCCATGTAAATTAGATTGCTCCCATTAGCTCCTGCATCTCATCTTCAGTGAGCACTACTTTGAAATCAGCTGCTTTGATTGCCTCCAGCTTCTTCTCCATCTTAAGCTCCTGTACCTGTGCTTTCAGGCCCAGTTCTTTAGCAGCTAATTTAGCCTTTTGTGCCTTCTGTTTCTTGGCTAAATCGCTGTAACTCAGGCTGTAACCATACCCAACCTGCTCCATTTTCTTGCCAGCATTGTTAGGATCAGCTTTAGTTACTGTAAATACTGTTGGTGATGCTGTAATGCTCAACAGATTACCACTGTCGTAAGCCTCTTTAAACTCAGGAGATACAGTGCAAATTGCTCCTCTGAATTTAAATCTCCAGTATTCACCCTGTACTGGTGAATCTTCTCTGTACTCACCGGGTTGTGTGCCAAATAGCTCAAGCTCATCATAAGCTGCTTCAGCATCCAAAGTAATAACTTGTCTTGTGTCAGCCATTTTAGCTCTTTCTAAAGCTGATGGCTCCTGTTGCATTGGCTGTGCAACTTGTTCAGTTGTTTGTGTGTTTGTGTCTGCCATTGTCTTGATGTTTTATTGTTGAAGAAATTTAATTCGAAAATAGGTCAACTAACTACTGTTTTCTGTAGTATTCACAGTATTTTAGCCCTGCTTGAAGACCATTTTAATATTGAGCTCTAAAAGGTTATCTATATCCTCCCTAAGGGAATATAGTAGATAACATATATGTAGTGGTGTAATAAATGCCATAATGTATACTATTCCTCATCAGGTTAACTAAGTAATAGAAAATGAGAGAGTTATGAGTTGTAAAGTGTACTCAAACTCTCTCTGACCGTCCCAATTCATTGTGTATCAATCACTTAGCTCTGTTCATCTTGTGGTTCCAAATGAATGCAGAGACTATTAAAGCTGTTGTTATGACTGCTGTTAGTACCATGTTGATGGGGTTTTAGGGTTATACCATTATATATATGTATAAGGAGCTTTCCTCACGCTGTATTGGTACTACTGGTTCCCAACCTCTGGCTTTGGTTCGACTCCTTAAAACATAAATCCTTGATTTTCAAGGCGATGTGACATAATCTGAATCGCACTTTCCCCAAGGGGTCATGGGGGGATACCCCCAGCACGACGATTTTGCCAAGGGGTCAAGGGATGGTGTCACCATCATACTCATAGATATACATAAGTTTTAAAACATGGTTAACCGAAGATATTGGGATTAAGTAATTATATATCAATAGGTTATATAAAAAGCCTATGAGACAAAACCCCGAGTTTTTCTGATACCTACCGTTAGTAGGGGGCTCAAATCTATTAACTTCCAAGTACTCCCAGGGGCAAGTACTATAAGTACTGACAGGTCTCTCTCACTTATTCACCATTTGGAAATTCCACTATAACGTATTACCTTTGAATAAAATATAAAGTATGGGTAAATTCACTGAAGAGTTCTTTAGCTTTCCTATGAAGATATATGATGGATTCTCTGTTAAGAAGGCTATGGAACAGGAAGATAAAGATACTACTGAGGAGCCTGTGCCAATAGATTGGATTACTGGTTGGGTTAGGATACCTGCCAGAGATCTTCATAAGCTTATGTGGCATGATGGATTTTCCAGAGAGAGGAAGGTAGAGGAGGTAGCTGAAGGAGGATTTGATCTGACTATTGTGGTCAGTGATATGTATGGAGAGTTTGTGTGTACCTGGCCAAGGAAGAAGTTTGAAGCTAAGCTGGATGAGTTTATGGAGAAGAGGCAGAGTTCAGGGAAGATAGGTCAGCCAGTCCTGGGTATAATTTGTGACTCTAATCAGCTATCTTCCCCAGGGGAGCTAGGAGAAAAAAAGTAGTGGAATTATTTGGCCATGTCAAAAAGTGGTATTATATTTGCTAAAATCTTAAAAAAGCAAACAATGTTTTACTCAATAGTGGATAATGGGATTGTAAGAGGTGCAGAGAAATCTGCTCCAGGGATTCCACTGTCTGCTAATTAACAGGTTTATAAACAGCAAACAAGAGTCCCTGGAGCCCATAAGCTCTGGGGATTTTTGTTTACAATTACCCTCAAAGCTTTATGGTGAAGTAACTGGCTTTTAACCAGTGGAACCAAGTTCGATCCTTGGTGGGGGTACAGAGATAAAATTCCTCTGTAGCTTAATGGTAGAGCTACTCCCTCTTAAGGAGAAGGTTGAAGGTTCGAGCCCTTCCAGGGGAACAAGATTGTCCTATAGCACAGTGGTTGAGTGCTCTAGTCTTACAAACTAGCGACCTTAGTTCGATTCTAAGTGGGACAACATGGACTTATAGCTCAATGCATAGAGCTCTTGCCTTCTAAGCAAGCTATCAAGGTTGGATTCCTTGTAAGTCCTCAGGTCAGTTTACCAGTATCTGCGTGGAGTACAAAACTGGAAATGGACAGTTAGCTCAGTGGCAGTAGCAAAGAGCTGTTAACTCTTAGGTCTTAGGTTCGATCCCTAAACTGTCCTCATGAAAGAGCACTTGTTAGAACTAGGTTTCGAGCAGAGGTTGCCATGGCAGTTTCATGATGATTCTTATCAGATAACTATATTAAAAAATGACTCTCATGATTTTAGTATAGTGTCTATCAGAAATAAGAGGTTTGATGAAATAGTCTTTAGAGGAAGAATTAGATTTGCTGAGGAACTTAACTTAATTTTGACTTTGGTAAAAGAGGATTATGATTTGACAGAGGAGGAAAAGAAACAATTAAAGATTGCGGGGTAGACTGGAGATGGTGCCAGCTCAGTCTCATAAGCTGAACTACGAGGGTTCGATTCCCTCTCCCGCAACCAGGGTCTGGGGGAGTCCCTTAAAGGATTAAATAACCTGTCCCCCTCTATGCACCAGAAGCATTTCGGTAATGCACTAGCCTTCCAAGCCTGAGAGCAGGGTTCGACTCCCTGTTGGTGCTCATGGAACTAAATGAAATTAAAAAGGAGTTGTATAAGAAAAATCCAAAGGCTGAGCTTTTGTATGTGGATAAAGAAAGGATGCTGTACATGACTAACCTTTGGACAGGTTCTATTGATGGAATCATTAATTTCTCCATTCCCCTGGGGGACATACAGGATGCGAAATTTCTTCCAGTAATGGAGGCTAAACTATTGATAAGATGGCTAATGTAATAAAGGAGGGTGAGGAGCTATGCTCCCATCGTCTAAATGGTAAGGACATTACCCTTTCAAGGTAAAAATGTAGGGTTCAATTCCCACTGGGAGTACAAATAATTAAAGCTACATGCGGACAAAAAAGATGGAAACCAGCTGGTTTCTAACAGCAGTCAAGTAATTGTCCGGCATGTGGCTAATCCGAGGGTGTGGTGTAATGGCTGCAGTATCACCCTGTCAAGGTGAAGGTTGGGGTTCGAATCCCCCACTCTCGGCTCAAATCGTCCCTTAGCTCAGGTGGTCAGAGCAGCTCACTCATAATGAGAAGATCAAGGGTTCAACTCCCTTAGGGACAACTAGAAGATATAGTGGGGGAGGGTGAAAACCTGGAAGAAGCACACTTCTGAAGGTGGGCTGTGTAAGAACCACCTCTTCCCCTATATCAAATTGCCTGGTAGCTCAATGGTCTGAGCAACTTCCTGATACGAAGAAGGCTGGTGGTTCGATCCCACCTCAGGCAACTGGTTTGAAAGAACCTCTGGAGCATGTACAATCTACTGGTATACAATTTCATAACTGTAATAAAGCTGTTTACAGAGAAGGTAGAAAGGTTATGCTTCAGATTTAGGGGTTACATGTTCCAAGGCTGGCGAAGCTCCCTTGCAAGGAGCCTGAGAAGAGTTCGATTCTCTTTAGCTCCACTAGAATTATTTGGAAAATTCAAAAAGAGTTATTACATTTGCATCATGTTCAATCTTCTATCATACTATTCCAGTTCACTCCTGTTACACAGACAGGCTGGGTATAGTATGTAAAGTTCATTAGACTTTATTTTTTAGCCCAGTCTGTTTCTACAGCTGGGTTTTTTGTTTTACATACCTTGGTAGCCCAACGGGAGAGGCAACAGTCTTAGGAACTGAAAAGTGTGGGTTCGAATCCCATCCTCGGTACACTTATCCCTGTGATGTAATAGGTAACCATATCAGACTTAAAATCTGAGTTCTGTAGGTTCAAGTCCTACCAGGGATACTATAAGGAAGGTTATGCAGCTGCACAGGAGCGGCGACTAGTCTTGAAAACTAGGGCTCGGCGATGAGCAGGAGTGGGGTTCGAGTCCTCAGCCTTCCTCTTATAAGGAGAGTAAACCTACACGATGTAGGAGCAGCCTGCTAAGCTGACTGTTCCCTCGGGGATGTGGATCAGGGCCACTGCTCTCCTCTTACATTGCACTGCGACAGGAGTGGGAGATCCTTCTGAGTCTGTAAAACTCGGGGCTTTAGCCTTTGTCAGTTCGAATCTGACCTGTGCAACTTTTTTTTGGTGGATTAAAATATTCACCATATATTTGCATTATGAATAAAGTATTTCGTCATACGTGGTTTACCTTCTGCCCTCAACCAGGGAAGGGAGTTGTCATGTATGTATAGGATATAAAGCTCTTGCATGTCAACCCCCTTTCTACCAAGACTGGGGGTTTTTCTTTTATATTGGGTGGTACGGAAGCCAGGTTTTTCCGGCAGCCTTTGGGAGGCTGAAAGCGTAGGTTCGAATCCTATTCACCCAACATAAGCCTGAGAAGCACTGATGGTGGTGCAGTTGCCTTGTAAGCATCAGAACAGGATTCGAGTTCCTGCTCAGGCTCATATGGTGCAGTAGCTCCAATGTAGAGCGCCAGCCTGAAGAGCTGGGCGTTGGTGGTTCAAGTCCACTCTGTACCACATTTTTTTAATGCCCCTTAGCACAATGGAAGGGCGTGAGCTTTTGGATCTCATGATGGTAGGTTCGATTCCTCCAGGGGCATCTGTGGAGATACCAATTCGGTGAATGGACTTGGCTGTGAACCAGGTAAGGCAGTTCGACTCTGCACTCCACCCCACTACCCTTCGTTCAGTGGAAGGACTCAACACTACGGATGTTAGAACGCAAGTTCGAATCTTGCAGGGTAGTCTACACACGTGTCAGGCCATGGTGGCCAAGCAGTCTCCAAAACTGTAGGAGGACTGGGTTCGATTCCCCCGATACGTGCATAAGGCAGATTAGCCAAGTGGAAAGGTCGGGTTCTGCAAAAGCCCTATACATCTGTTCGATTCAGATATCTGCCTCAAGATCCTCTCATATTGGGAGGATTTTTGCTTTTTATAGCATTACATCCCAAAGAGTTATATATTACTTCCAAAAAAGCCCATAACTTTGTAAAAGAAAACCAAGCTACATGAAGGTAATTGTGCAGAAAATACGAAGAGAGGTAGCTACTGAGGTGGAAAAGGCAATAAAGTATTATTCTGTACTGCTTGCTCTGAATGAAGTAAGACTTCCACAAAAGCAGCTATACCTCCTGGCATTCACAGCTGCCCGAGGGAGCATAACATCCCCTGCGGCTAGAAAGGAGTTTGTTGAGATGTTTAATAGCTCACTTGCATCTCTGGAGAATATGAAGCAGGAACTTGTGAAGGCTGGCTTTCTTGTACAGATAGATATGAAATATAGAGTGAATCCAAAGATTGCTCTTGACTTTTCAAAAGATATTCAGTTACAAATAAACCTGGCAGGAAGTGCAAAAGAATCAGAGTAGTATAGATGCTGACAAGTTGAAAGGTGTTCTTATAACAAGGACTGCTATAAAGACCTTAGTTCCTGAAGACATAGTAGAGAAAGTTATTATGTTTCAGTTTAAAGATGCAAGAGATGCAATGGTAGATCATGAACAGGTAGAGATCTCAGGATTTGGAAAGTTCATGACCTCTCCTAATAAGATTAGAAGGAAGATACAGAAGTTGGAAATACTTATCTTCAATATGGAAGCTAAGCTTAAAGATAGACCTGAGGAAATCAGGAATATGGAGACTTGGAATAACATGATGGAAAAGCTCAAGGCCACAGTTGCCTATATGAAAACCAAAAAGGGAGGATATGAAAATAAGTCTTAAAGGAATATTAGAAGGAACCTGGAACTCCATTTTCGTTAAGAAGGAGATAGAAGATGTGGCTAATCAGAGAGAGGATATATGCAGAAATCATTGCCTTCTAAACTCTGAGGCTCAGAAAGAGATCAATAATTATAAGACCTTCAGACCAGATTTTCACTGCACAGTATGTGGTTGTGACCTACATCTTAAGACCAGAGCCCTATCTCAGGAATGCCCCTTGGGGAAATGGAAAGCTCACATGACTCAGGAAGAAGAGTTAGAAATAATCAAAAAACTGGAAGATGAAAGTAGCCAGGCTAAGTAATGTTAAGATAAGAGATCTAATGGTAGTACTTACCAGATTGTCAATGCAGTATGATGTTGTAGATATTATAGTAGATACTGACAACAAGACAATTATCTTAGACCCTGTAGAAAGGCCGCAGGATGACTCAGAGCTTACAGATGAGAACATATATACATTAATCTAAACAAAACCAAACAACTAAATATGGGAGCACCAATTAATTCATTCGAGATAGTCGAGTCAATCAGATTCTTTGCACAACTAGTTGCAACTGAAGGAATTGATGGAGAAATTAAGTACAAAGTAAACAGATATATTGACAGGCTGGTAGATGCACTTGAGCCAAGTGTAAATGAATCTACAGCTAAAGCATCGGGACTGACAATAGTATAAAACAAAGAGTATGGCGAAGAAAGCATTACCATATAATCAGGCCATCCATATCCTGGAGAGCCTGAAGAAAGAGTACCCTAATAATACTCTGGGCCAGCATATCGCAACTGCCCTGGGGGACTATGGGGATATATGGGGTCTGACAGATAAAGAGTTTCTGTTTGCTTTGGAGAAATACAGAGCTGAAATGGAAATGAATATTGTCTCAGATACTGAGGTAGATAGGGTACTTAAAGAGGGACAAAACCTGGATAAGCTATTTCAGGAAGAGGAGGAAGAAGATGGCTACTAAGAAGACGAGTAATAACTATATAGGGATGGAGCTTGAGTGGCTGGAGAAGAAAGCCAAAGAGATTCGCGAATATTGTAATCAGCCTATACACAAGCTCAAAGATCGTATGCTGGGAGATAAAGTAGTATCCAAGATCGAAGAGCAGGTAAAGTCAATAAGAGAGACTCTGAAAGACTATATATTAATTGTAGAAGCAATAGATAAACTCAGAGATAAAGAAGAAGCTAAGTCTCCTTCAGTTAGAGGAGATCAGGAGCTCTCTCCAATTGAGAAAGGTGAAATATAATGATAGACCAGAAGTATACCCAGAAAACTAAAAACATTTGGTTCCCCGACCAGGTAGAACCTATTTACGATCCTACAGATGAAGCAGCTATGGAAACCTTTAGGGAGTACTGGACTGAAGAAAAGCGTAGGATGAAGGAAGGCTTTTATCTGGCAGATGGGAAAGTATACATTTCTGGATGGCTCTATTGGCACACAGTGTACTGGAAAATCGCCATGTACATTGAAAATGAAAGACTTAATAAGAAGATCAGAATTATTGATACTCCCTATCTCAGGGACATTGAGTGGATAATAGCTGATGACTTTACTCAATGTGAACAGAAAGGTAAGTTCTATGCCCTGGTTGGATCTCGTGACTTCGGGAAATCTATCATGGCTGGCTCAAGAGCTGGTTATCAGTACACTCTCTTTGACAAATCAGAAGCTATCATCAGTGCAGGTAATGGTACATATATCAAGCTTGCTACTGATAAGGTAGAAGATGGTCTGATCAATCTACATCCAATCCTGCAGAAGCAAAGGATTGTTAATGACTGGAAAAAAGAAATAAAGGCTGGTTGGAAAGATAAGAAGACAGGGATAACATCTCCTTTATCTTCTCAATCATCTATACAGATAAGAAACTTTGAAGAAGGATCAAAGAGCGATGCAGCAGTAGGAGCTAGACCTGGTTTCCATCTTATAGATGAAATTGGTACCATTAGAAACTTCATTGCCTGTTTCAAAGACTCTGAAGGTGCCTGGTGGTCTGGTACATCCAAAGAAGATAAACCTTCCTGTCTTGCTATGATAGCAGGCACTGGGGGTGATATGGAAAAAGGTAAAGAGGCATCTGAAGTGTTCCTTCACCCTGAAGCCTATAACATACTCCCCTTTGATAATCCTGAAATACCAGGAACAAAGATGGGTAGATTCATTGATGCCTTAATGGCTAAGATCAAGTACAAGGATCCAATGAAGCTATCTGATTATTTGGGAATACAACACCCTGACTTAGAAAGAATTACCATTCTGGTAACCAACTATGAGAAGGCTAGGGAGTGGTGGGAAAAAGAATATGCAAGAGCTATAAAATCTGGTAATCAGAAGACTGTATTGAAGTTCAAAGCCTTCTGGCCTCTGGTTCCATCTGATAGCTTCCTGGTTCTTACAAAGAATGACTTTAATATCGAAGCTGCTAAAGCTCAAAAGAATAGACTTACTGCCCTTGGGAAGACTGGTACTCCGGTAGACTTATATCATGATGGAGAAAAGATTTGCCATAAGTTCAGTGATAAACTACCAATCAGCAAGTTTCCTGCAGATAGCACAACTTCACTTGATGCTCCTCCAGTCATTTGGGAGTTCCCAATAGATGATGAACCACCATTCGGACTCTATACAGCTGGAGTTGACCCTTATAGACAGAGTAGATCTGAATATTCAGACTCCCTTGGGGCAGTGTATATCTTTAAAAGGGTACATGACATTGCCTCGGATAGATATCAAAACCTATTTGTAGCTTCTTATGTAGCCAGGCCAGATAGTAAAGACAAGTGGAATGAGACTGCCAGACTCCTCATTAAGTACTATAATGCCTATACCCTTTGTGAAAATGATGAGTATAGCTTTATAGATTATATGCTCAAGAAAGGAGAAGCTGCAAGATACCTGGCCCCTCAACCGAGCTGGCTTAGAGAAATAGTTCCAAATACCTCAGTTAGAAGGGATTATGGTATTCATAGATCGAGTGATAGGATCAGGAACCACCTGGATGGTCTACTTAAATCTTATCTGGATGATGTCATCTTCAGAGAAGAGGAGAAGAATATAGAGACCCTGGGAGTAACCAGAGTATTTGATCCTATGCTCTTGGAAGAAATTATTAACTTCAACTCAGAGGAAGGGAACTATGACCGTATAGTAGCTGCGGAGCTGGCCATTGCCCTGGCGGATCATCTTAATCCACAGTTCGTAGTATCCACAGAAAAGAAAGATCCCAGATTTGAAGCTTACTTCAAGGGACAAAAAAGCACAAACAAAGTAATCGACTTCTCAAACTCTTCTCCAATCAGATATAATAATGGTAGAAGAAGATCAAAATTATTTATATAACAGATGCCTATAATCATTCACTCAAAGGATCAGAACCTTGACTGGGCAAGGTGGAACATTTATCCTGATCAGTTCGTACCAGAAGCAGAGAAAGGAACAGATGACTGGATAAAGTCCAATATGGACTACTTTGCCAATGTGGCCTACTCTCAATTTATTAAAGGTAAAGATACCTTTGTAAATAACTATAACCTGGTAAAGGGGATTCTCAGACCACAGGATTTCTATATTAATGATACAGATGATCCTGAACTTAGATCCTTTGCAGATACAGTAGTAAGAGATGTAGAACTCCCTAACTATGTGAAGCACTATCCTATCTTAAACCCTCCTATGAATACCATGTTAGGAGAGCTTACAAGAAGACCAGATGTAGCTAGGGTTAAGGCTTTTGATGATGATTCAAAAAATGAGGAGCTTCAATTCAAGACTGAGATATTACAGCAATTCATAATGGAACAAGCTAAGTCTAAGATTGCTGTTCAGTCAGGAGTACAAGGACAAGGCAGTCCTTCTAATGATCAGGATCTGGAACAACTTACAATGGAGAAGGTATCAGAGTATCTGACTGACTATACTTCTACTGCAGAGAAATGGGGAAATCATGTTTTGGAAGCCATGAAGATGCAGATGAACATGAAGGAGATCTCAGAAGATTGCTTTAGAGATCTTTTAATCTGCTCAAGAGAGTTCTATCACATATATGAGACTAACTCAAAGCTGGGGGTAGGAGTAGAAAATCTAAACCCAAAGAATGTATGGTTCTTGACTCTTCCTGATAAGAAGTATCTTAAAGATGCCTTTGCTGCAGGGACAGTGCATGTAATGGAGCTTAGTGAGATTATTGAGAGATTTGATCTGGATAAGAAAGAGATTGATCACTTAAGAAAAGGTGTAAGAGAACTCTCTCTATTCTCCCCAAGGGAATCGAACTTTGAGAATCCTAACGTAAGTGGATGGGAATCAATCAAATATGATACTTATTCCCCATTTATAGTACAACAAAGACTTCTGGTTGAGTCAATGCTCAAAGAGAACGTGGATCCTCTTAATGACTTTCTTGGCTTATCATCCAATGTAAATACTTTTGGTAATAAGTATGTAGTAGTTCAAGCCTATTGGTGCTCAAAAAAGAAAGTGGGGAGACTGATATTTAAGGACGAAGAGGGAGTAGAACAGACCACTTTAGTAGATGAGTCTTATAAGAGAGTACCAAACCAGGTATCAATCGAGTGGAACTATATAAACCAATGGTATAAAGGCTACAAGATTGGATCTGATGTATATAATGTGGAGCCCTTTGAACTTCTGAACTACTGCCCTATTATTGGAGTAGTTCATGAGATCAAGAACATAAATGAAGCTAAGAGCTTAATTGACCTACTAAAACCTTATCAGATTCTGTACAATGTATGTATGAACCAGCTCTATAAGCTGCTGGAGAAGGAAATTGGTAATGTGTACCTTATGTCTATGAGGCACATTCCTATCCCTAAGGATGGGGATGCTCAGGATGCACTGGATATCTGGGAGCAGGAGGCCAGAAAAAGAGGGGTTGTTATAGTAGATGACTCTCCTGAAAACCTGAAGAGTCCATCTAACTTCAACATGTTTAAGAATATAGACTGGACAAGGACTGCTGAAATCCAAAGCAGATACACTCTGGCTATGCAGCTTAAACAGGAAGCATGGGAACTGGTAGGTATTACCAGAGAAAGAACAGGTGGAGTAGCTGCAACTCAAACTGCTACAGGTACAAATACTGCCTTATCTCAATCCTATGCTCAGACAGAACCATACTTTGCACAACATGAGTATGTATTAAATGATGTATATCAAGCTATTCTGGATGCAGTTCAGCATATAGAAGTAAAGAAACCAGAGTCAACCATTTCCTATATCAATACAGAAGGAGAACAAGCCTTCATTAGAGTTAACTCTGAAGACATCACCCTTAGGGATCTACAGGTATTTGTTACTACCAGAGCCCAGGATCAAAAAGCCTTTGAAGATCTCAGACAGCTTGCTCAACCAATGCTACAGAATGGAGCTACTCCATATGAAATATCTGTACTATATACTACCAACTCTATCAGGACAATGAAGCAAGTATTCAAGTCCTTAAAGGAGAAAATGGAAGCAATGCAGCAACAAGAACAACAGCTTAAGCAACAGGATCAACAGCAGCAGCAAGCTATGTTCCAGCATGAGCAGGAACAGGCAGCCATCCAGGATCAATTAGATAAAGAATTTGAAGCCGGGCAAAATGAGCTGGATAGACTTAATAAGAAGGAGATTGCTCTAATAGCAGCAGCAGCCAAAGAAAGAAGTGCAATGAACCCAATTGAAAATGCAGGAGATGAAGATATCGCAGAAGCTAATAGACTTACACAAGAAAGCATTGGTAAGGATAGGGAATACCAACTTAAACTATCTCAAATCCAGCAGAAGGCCAAAGAGTCGAATGATTATATTGCGATGGAGCTCAGAAAGATCGCGCTAGATAAGGAGAAAATCCAAGCTCAGCTCCAGATGAAGAGAATGGATATCAAGGCTAAGAAGGCCCAGGCAAAGAAATCAAAATCTAAATAATGAGTCTATTAAAACTGAAAGCCAAGGTAAAGCTTGTCTCGGAGGAAGACATGGAGCTGGAGGAAATGGATATGGGCATCATTGCTAAGTCCAAACAATGGGTATGGAGAGCAATGGCCCTTCCGGTAGGGGAAATATATAAGGTAATTGGATATACTTCTACTAAGAGCATAGTCCAGATGTATGATGGAGAGAAGATCCTGGTAGCTGAATCCTTTGAAGAACTCTGTGAAAGATGGGAGAAAGCAGTTGTTGAAATGAGACTATGTGAGGGAGACTGGCCTGTCTATAATGAAACAGGTGAATCTTTCGAATCGGATGATGAATCCTAATGCTATATTAAGCAATATTAATCAGCCTTTTAGGAGCAAAGTCTTTGCTGGTAATATAAATACACATAATTTTACATCCTGTTGAAAACCAATAAAATCAACTAAATATGGCGGACAGAGAACAATTTTCTTTCTCTGCAGGTGACTTTGGAATCATGTCTACAGAAGAGATCCAAGCTGGGGAAGCATTCCTTAGCTCTGATCCTGAAGATATAAAGGTAATACCTTCCAAAACAGAAACTGAAGAAGAGGTATCTGTTAAGAAGGCAGTTAAGAAGCAACCACCTGTAAAGAAGAAAGAAGAGGTTATAGAAGAAGAAGAAGAAACTGAGGAAGAAACTCCTGAGATAAAAGACAAGGATATCTATGATGTTCTTGAAGAAAGATCAGAAGAAACCGAAGAGGAAGGAACTAAACCTCCAGCCAAATCTCCCAAAGATTCCCCTAAGGAAACAGAGGAAGAAGCTACTACTGAAGAGGGTGAGGAGAACATGTTCAACACAATAGCTCAAGAGCTTGTGAATCATGGTATCTTTAATCTCGATGAAGATGAGGAGGGTATAGAAGTAGGTACTCCGGAAGAACTGCTCGATAGATTCCAGTACGAATCAAGAAAGCAAGCTTCCCAAGTAATAGATAAGTTCCTTGCAAGGTTTGGCGATAATTATAAGGACATGTTTGAAAATGTCTTTGTAAAAGGTATTAACCCAGTTGACTATCTGAGCCGCTATACTAAAGTAGAAGGTATCAAAGAAATTGACCTTACCGATGAAGGTAATCAGGAAAGAATTGTGAGAGAGTTGTACAGATCAGAAGGTAGATCTTCTGAATATATCGAGAAAAGAGTTACTCAGCTAAAGAATTATAATGACTTACTCGATGAAGCTACAGAAGCTCAAAAGATCCTGGTAGCCAAAGAGGAAAAGGAAATCACAGAGGCCGCAGCCAGAAAGCAAGAAGAAATTACCAGAAAGCAGCAGATCAAAACTGAGTATGTCAACAATGTTGGCAGAATCCTTTCTGATAAGATGAAAAATAAAGATTTTGATGGAATCCCTGTAGATAAGAAGTTCGCTGAGAATACATATGCCTATCTCACCCAGGACAGATTCCAAACCCCCGATGGGGAACTACTTACAACTTTTGACAAGGATATAATGGATCTGAAGAGACCTGAAAATCACGAACTTAGAGTTAAAGTAGCTATGCTTATGCAACTTTTGAAAGAAGATCCTCAACTTACGAAATTAGCCAAAAAGGCAGTATCTAAAGAAAGTAATGAACTCTTCAAAGGTCTTAAGAAGACTGCCATGAAAACTGGTGGTAATAAGAAGACAGAGGAAGAAGCTCAACCCAAATCTTGGTTTTCCCAATAATCCTATAACAAAATAATAGCGTAAAGATGGCTTTACAAACAATACCTGGTTTTACTGGTTTTGCCTATGCCAGGGTAGCTTCAATGGACAAACGTGCTATTGGTAAGCTCACAGACACAAATCACCTGGAGTCTTTCCATACCACAGATCCTGCGGACTATGATAAGAAGATTATCTCCATTTATACACAGAGCTCATTGTATGCCAATGACTTCCTGGACATGATCAACAAGTCTACTCCGTTCTACATTGATACCAACTCTGATGCATGGCAATGGGAAGTAGAAGTACCATACAAATTCCCTAAGATCATCGAGGTTCCTACGAGCACACTGAATCTTACCACTCCAGGTATTGATGGTCAGGAGTTCCAGTTCGTGATGGATTCAGCTGAGTTCACTCAGAATATGATCATCACTCCACACAAGATCTATGGTCAGCAATTTGCTATCATAAGAGATCCGCAGCCTTACAACATGGGATTCCTTTACACTGCCACGCTTGTATCGAGCAATCCTAAAGTTGAGTTCGTTGATCCTACATTCCTTGAACCTGGTATTGAGTTTACTCTTGTAAATCAATCAATTGGTGAGTTCGATGAAGATCTTCCTGGTCTTCCTCGTATGGCTGAAAAGATCACAATGTATGAATCTTTAGGTTCAGCTGTAGGTTACAAACATACTATCACTGGTTGGGCAGATGATCGTATGCTCAAGAACAAAGATGGTATGCCTCTTGACCTGATGGTGTACATCAATGGTAAGAGAAACGAGAAACCAGTTACTCGTCATGATATCAGATGGGAACCTTTCATTGAGTTCTGGATGAGAAAAGCAATGCTTGATCTGAAAGTACAAAAGATGATCTGGGGTAAACCAGGTATCGTGAAGACAAGAGGTTCTAAGCAAGAGGTTAAGAAAGTATCTTCTGGAGTTTACTACAGAATGAGAAACAATGGTAACCTTGTTCAGTATAACAGAGGTGAGTTCTCAACTAATATCTTCCGTGCTGTGTTTGGAGATCTGTTCTACAGACGTGTAGATGTAGCACAAAGAAGAGTTAAGATATACACTAATGAAGCAGGGTTCGATGTATTCGACCAAGCTCTGAAAGATGATGCTCTCAATAGTGGTCTTACTATCATTGCTGATACAAGATTCATTCAGGGTGCTGAACAGAAACTAACACTAAACTATGCCTTCTCAAGCATGGTAACTCGTGAAACAGGTAGAATTGAGCTGGTTCACTTAAAAGAACTGGATTTACCTCAATCTAACCTTGAGTTCGGTCAGAATAAGAAATCAACTCCATTATTCCTTGTCTTTGACATTTCCCCTGAGGGAGATGGATCTCTGAGAAACAATATCAGAGAAGTAAGAATGAAGGGAAGACCCTCAATGACATGGGGATATATTGATGGGCGTAGACATCACCTTGGAGCTATGAGATCACAAGGTCACTCAGCTGCCAACATGTTTGATGGTTATACTATCTTCATGGATGATAGATACGATGTCTTTATAGAAGATTTATCACGTTGCGTCGTTATAGAAGAAGTTCCTCAGTTCTAATGAGGAAACCTTCCGAGAAGAGAGCCCTGAAACTTCCCGCCTCCAGGGCCCTCTTTTCAAAATACCCCTTCCTAAGAAGCATGTGGATCATGACCACCAGGGGTACAGTAAACCAAATAATCAACTACTTATGGGTAAGATCGGTAAGATTAGTGTAATACCGAAGGACTTTGATGGTGCATTCCCTACTATGGAGAAATCTCTAAGACAGAGAGGGATGAGTAGAGCTCCTGGTACAACCAAGATGATGCTTCCATTTAAGGAACTTAGTGGGAAGTACAGAAATGGCCTAGATGAGCATGCTAAATACATTCTCAAGATAGAAGACCCTCAGCTTAGAAAGCTTGAGCAGGAGAAGGTAAAAGCATTGAGAAAAAAGCTTGAAGAAGCTACGGGAATTGACCTGTCACCAACTTCTGAGTATTACAACTATACATCTAAAAAAGGAACAGCGCATGTGGAACCAGTAAAGCTGGCAGATGGAGATAACATCTTCAATCTGGAAGATCCCTGGCAGCACATCACTTATTTGTGGTTAGCTGCAGATCCACGCATTGCCTCTTCACTTGCTGCTTATGAGAGAGGAGAATATTCTCATGATACACAATACTATGTGAATGATGAGGATGTTGAAAGTGCTCTTCAGTACAGAAAAAAGAAGACTGCTAATGATGCTATCATTAAGTTTGATAGCTGGTCTCTTGAAAAGCGTAAGAAGGTCGCAAGACTACTTGATCTGCCCGTAGGTGATAGTGCAAAAGAAGAAACTGTGTACAATCTTGTAGATAACTTCCTGAAAAAGAACCAGGTAGACAATGGAGTACACAAAGGTAAAGATCCAGTTAAAGTGTTCAGCTTATATGCAGACCTGAAAGATGACTCCTTATATGTGAGAGACTTAGTAGAGCAAGCTTTCAAACACCAGATCTACAAAGAGAAGAAAGGTGGACGTGTATATGAAGGAGAACTGGAAGTGTTTAGAGATAAACAAGAATTAATTGATCACCTCATGGATGAAATAAACCAGGAAGATTTACTCGAACTGGAGAAAAAGTTAAAAGTAAAAAAACTTGCTGAAGTATGATCCCAGTAGAGAGCCTGTTATATAAGATAGACCTTAAGTTAAATAAGGTAGCAGCTCTCGAACATCAGATTATACCTTTAGAAAACAAGATCCTCGCTCTGAATGAAGCCCAGCTCAAGCTGGTTAAACTAAAAATGGACTCGAATAATCCTTCGGGTCTCGGGTTAGATAGCTTCAAGAAGAGATATGAGGATCTTGAAGTTTTAATAGAGCCCATGAGAAGTCATCCTCTGAGCCTTACTCTAACTGATCCAGATCTGAATAAGTGGACAGCTGATCTTACACTACTTACTCCCCAGTACATGTTCTATATAGACTCGTACTTTATAGCTTCCAAGGGGACGTGTAAAGATAAGGTCATATACGTAAATAAGGATCTTGTAAAGCATTCTGATGTTATTAGTCTGCTTATCAACACGAACTATAGGCCCTCTTTTGAATACGAAGAGAGCTTTTCTTCAATAGCCCAGTTCAATTTAAGTGTCTACACAGATGGAACCTTCACTCCGAAGACTATTTATGTAAGCTACATAAGATATCCCCAAAAGGTAGACTTCCCAGGATATATAAAATTTGATGGTACTACTTCTACTCATGTAGACTGTGAGCTGCCAGAATATCTTGAGGATGAACTACTTAACCTTACAGTACAGGAGTTAGCAATGGATACTGAAAATAATCCTGCAGTCCAGTACACCCAAGAAAGAATAAGAACATCTGAATAATCACGTAAAATCTATATCTAAATGGATTTCTCATTAACAACGCTGTTTGTTGCCACATCAGGAACTCTGGCTTCCACAGGATCTACCCAAGACCTTACACCAGGTCAAATTGGGCTTTTTCGTCCTGACTATTCAATTGCCACCTCTGGTAATATAGCAGCAGCAAAGTACTTCTACATTGCTCAAGGTAGAATCGAAGTATTACCTTCAAATAATGCAGTAGGATTTGGTACAGTAGGTAACCAACTTGGAAGTAAAAGATCTGATAAGATCACTTCTACCAAGGTTATTGAGTGGTACAAAATAACTGCTGTATCAAACGTGCCAACACAGGTACAATCCGTTAGCTCATGGGCTCTTGAATGCAGTGAGCAGATCACCTTTGCCTTCGTACTTCACTCAAGTTATATTGATACTGGATTCTTCAATGGTCTTACAAGATCATTCGTGGTAGATACTCCATGTTGCTCATGTGGTGCTAACCCTTGTAGTAGTGTTACAGGAACTGCTCTGCAGAATTTTGTGGATGCAGCTGTTGCAAAAGGAAATGCAGACCCTGCACTTTCTACCTTCCTGACCTTCTCAAGATTTGGAACAGGATCAAGCTCTCAGCTGTATATAACTGAAAAGCCTCTGACAGTCTATGGAAACCCTTGTGACTTCGAAGCTTATCCTTATGAATACGACAGACTCTGGTTCAGAGCTTTCGTGATCAAAGGGCCTGTCACAACTCAGGATTTCATTGTAAGCAATGCCTGTGATATAGTAGCTACATCTACAGTAGTTCAAAGATCAGATTATCCTTCCGGATCTTCTGCAGAAATCAAGCAGCTTGAAAAGAACTTATGGAGCTACCAAGTTAATCAGTTCAAACATCAATACAAGTATGCATCTTGGGATCAGCTGTTTACCAGCTATGTAACTGATGGTACGTTCTATGATACTTACTACATCAAGTACTATCCTTATGATGAATACCTGAATACATGGAACCCTGGAGTTCCTCAGGATTCTACAGTAATTGTAGCCTTCCCAACAGGAACTGGTGGAACATTCGAAACTGCCCTTACTGCAGCACTTGGAGCACCAACTGATGTGAGTGGAACTAATCCAACTACTACTACTACAACTTCAACCACTTCAACTTCAACCACTTCTACTACAACCCTAATACCATAATAATCTGAACCTGGCAGTTAAGGAGAGCAGAGCAATTCAAGGCTCTCTCTCCTTTTTTATTTTAAAAAATAACCAATGAGACATACTAAGTCAGAAGCTAGGATAGCCCTACTCCATCCAAAGGTGAGAGATGAGGTAAAAGCACTAATCGAAAAAGCAGAAGCACCACTCCCTAAGACCGTTGCTATAGCAGTCCCTCAGGGACTAAGGACAATAGATGAGCAGAACGCCCTATATGCTCAAGGGAGAACTACACCAGGACAGATTGTTACAAATGCCCGTGGGGGGAGCAGCTATCATAATTATGGACTTGCTATTGACTTTTGCTTAGTTTATGATACTAATGGAGATGGAGTATATGATGAGACCTCCTGGGATATGAAAAAGGATAATGATAGAGATGGTGTAGCTGACTGGCTGGAAGTAGTGAAAGTATTTGAACAAGCTGGTTGGGAGTGGGGAGGAAAGTGGTCTTCCATTAAAGATTATCCTCACCTACAGAAAACATTCGGAAATACCTGGCAGCAGCTCTTCCAAAAGTATAACAGTGGAGACTTCATTCCAGGAACAAAATATGTTAATGTCTAATGCCTATTCCACAAACTTCACCAATACTGGATTTCACAACAGTAGATACCCACAACACTTTGACAATGGCTGTTGCGGATGTCTCCTTTTATCCAAGTAATTTCGTTGTGACTAATCCCACATATGAGATTACTCCTCCTTCCTTTCCTAAGGCAACAGTATCTTTTGTCAAGAGTGAAGTTCTTTTCCTTAATGGAAATAACCTCAACTTGACTTGTGTCACTGACCCAAGCATGCTTACTGATCTCCCTGACGGAATATGGACAATCAAACAATCTATAAGCCCTGCTATAGACTTCAATATTGAGAAAAGTTTTCTCAGAACTACTCGCATAGAGCAAAAGTTCGGGAAAGCCTTTTTAAAGACTGATCTGATAGAATGCAATAGAGATGTAAAGATTGAGCAGATGAAAGTTCTTGATGAAATCTGGTTCTATATTCAAGCTGCTATTTCAGCTTCAAATCAATGTAATAATATCCTGGCCATGAAGCTGTACCAGGATGCAAATACAATGTTGGATAACTTTATTAGAGGAAGATGTAGAGGAACTACAAATACCCTCTGGTGCTAAAACCAAAGATTATGGGATGCCAATCAACTAAATGCAAAAACCCAGACTGCAATACTTATGCCGCTGCTTGCCAGCTCATAAATGGTTACTGTAGAGAATGTTGGGATAAATTGCAACAAAAAAGTGCTTACAAACTATTGCTTAAATGTTTAGTTATCTTCTAAAGACCTGTACAGATTGTGATAATCTCGAAGATGCTATATGCTCAATTGATGCAGTTCTTGCTCAGTACGGAAAAAATGCTTGGCAAAATACTGCCTTTATGACCATAAAGCCCCTCCCTTATATAAGGGTAAGGCAGCTATTGTATTATAAGGAGATTCTAAATAATCTTAGATGGAACCAGGATTTCTATTGCCCCTATGGTTTTCCTGCAATAGTATCCAGGGTGAAAGCATTAACTGGTGGAGAGTTTAAGATAGCAAGAAGAATGAAAGTAGGGCCATTTACAACCACTACTTCTACAAGTACTACAAGTACAACAAGTACAACTAGCACCACAACTTCTACTACAACCTCTACAACCACAAGTACAAGTACTTCCACAACTACTTCAACGAGTACTTCTACAAGTACTAGTACTACAACAAGTACGAGTACTTCATCTACAACATCTACTACAACTACAACAACTACTACTGCTTCTCCACAGGTTACTGTAACTAATAATGCATCTACAGGTGGAGCTGCTATTCTGGCAGTACAATACGATAATTATCCACCGAATAATAATCAGTATGTATCAGGAGCTTATCCAGTAATCCCAGGGGGAAGCAAGACTGCTAACATTGCAGCTAGTTTCATACCAGGTAGCTTCATAATCTCAGTAGATGGAAATGCATTTGGAAGTATAAAGATTATAGGAAGTAATAGTGTAGCACAGTGTCAAGATTATACAGGTGCAAGTAGCTATACATTTACTGGTGTAACTGTAAATAATTCACAAGCTGTTACTATCACTATGAGAGATATTGGAACATTCTGTACCACTACTACTACCTCAACTACCACTACAACAACTACCACATAATGAGTTGCAAAGATTGTCTAATTAATTGCCCTGACATAATATCTGATCAGTGTGTTCAATACACTGGCCCTGCAATCCCATTACTGGGGATCTGCACAGGAGACACCCTATCTGCATTCGAAGCATCTATTGCTGCTGAAGTAGTAGGTATCCTGGATGGCACAGGAATTGTACCTGCTAATCTGACTATCAGCTGCCCCTTTCTGCAAGATATAATTGGAGTAGCTTCACCTACTCTAAGTAATGTTCTACAGATGCTTATCACTGCATCTTGTACACTGAAGCAACTGATTGACACTATTAATACTCAGATAGAGAATAACCCTGTTTTCAATACTGCTTGCCTTACAGGATTACCTACTAATCCTACAAGAGATGATATTTTACAAGCTGCTATTGCTTTACTTTGTTCTGTTAAGACTACCGTAGATGCTATACCTTCAACATATGTTAAAAACTCTGATTTAACAACTCTTGTTACTCAGATAGTTACTAACATAAATGGAGGGGGAGGAACTATAGTTCAGAACAATACAAAGATGATACCTTTCACTGTAATGGCTTACTTTGGGCCTTTATCTAATTTTGATGCTAGTGGAATAGGTATATCATCACTTGGATTTGCAAAGGTTTATCTATGTAATGGTAATAACGGTACTCCTGACCTAAGAGGTAGAACCATAGTAGGGGCTATTGCAAGTGTTCCCGGAGGGCCTCTGGATGCAGCGGTAGACCCAGCAGCAAATCCAAATAACCCTGCCTGGTCAGTGTTCATGAAGCAAGGTGAGACTTTCCATACTCTTACTATTGCAGAGATGCCTACTCATACTCACACATTGAATGATCCAGGGCATAATCACTCCCTCACTTACAGTAATGGTGTTCATGTTAAAGATCAAAGCTCCACTCAAGTTCCATCGCTTGGAAATAACCCCATATCTCCAATCACAATACCTGATAAAACAGGAAATTCTACAACTGGTATTACTATGAACTCTCAAGGTGGAGGGCAGCCCCATAATAATATCCAACCTTCCATGGCTGCTTATTACATAATGTATATCCCTTAATATAATATAAATGGCTTGCAATAACTGTACACAAACAACCGCATCTATAACTGGATTTGTTCCAGCTAACTGTCAGGAAACCAGTCCATGTTTTCTTGACTCTGGTTGTGTAGTATATACTGGCCCTGCCCTAAGTTGTTCTGGTATTACTCCTAATACTAATCTGGAGACTATTCTGCAGATTATAGATCCCTTATTGTGTGCTTCTACCGGAGACTACTCTACATACAATACTTACTGCCTTGCTCCAATTACTACCCAGAAGCAGTTTGTGGAGACCATCTCAAACTATGTATGTAACCTTAATACCACAGTCACTACTTTCATTGGAACTACCTATGTAAATGATCAGAATACATTAAAGGGTAGAGTAAGTGCTTTGGAAATACCAGGAATTACCTGCTCTTCTGCAGGAGTTGTAAATACAGATACTCTTATCACAGTTCTAAATAAGTATTGTACTAAGTTTGGCCAGATTGATTCTACTCTTAACCCCTCAGGGGCTAACTGGGGTCAGTGCTATACTGTAAGTCCTGCTCCTACAACAATAGTTGGAGGATTTAATACTCTTATATCTCAGATCTGTATTCTGAAAGGGTTAGTAGAAAGTGGAACTGCTTCATTACCAACATTTAATAATGTTGGAAGTTGCCTTCCTGCTCCTCTTACTACATCAGATACCCTTGTTGATACAATCAATAAGATCAAGACAAGGTTATGTCAAACAGGTACTATTGATACGACTGCCCTCACTTTTGGATGTGTAAGTAACTCAGTAGCAAATGGAACTGATCTTCAAGGAACTCTTCAAAACATTCTCTCAAAGGTTACTGCTATAGCTCAGGCATTACCAACCCAATGGTCTGGTAGCTTTGCTATTACGAATGTAGATAATAGTAATCTATGTCTTGGTAAGCATGTTGCTTTCACAGGAACTCTTAGCACAGATAGATTTGTAGCAGCAACTGCTTCTGATACGAGCCCTGGTGTACTTCAGGATAAGCTTATCCCAGGTACTAATATCTCCCTTGACTACATCACCTCCCCTGGGTTTGTGATAATTAACACTACTGGAGGATCTGGAGCTGGAGATCATAAGGTTGCAGCTGATTCAGGAGATACTAATCCTGACTATCTATCTCAGAAACTACTGACAGGTACTGGAAATAATGGAGTTACTGTTACACCAGTGCTAGATACTACAAATCATGTTGTAAGACTCAATGTATCAGTAGATCCAGGTGTTCTATTCGGAGCAATATTAGATGAACTGGCTGACAACCCTGCACTATTTACAAGATTGTGTACTGCAATTGCATCTTGTCCTTCTCCATGTGCAGCTCCATCTAATGTAACAGTAGTATATCAACAAGGCACTACTTCTACAACAACAACCACAACAACAACTTAATGTCTACTACAGCTATCATATCATGGGGGTTTGTTCCAGGATCTCTGAGTACTTTAGTAGAATATAGAGTAGCAGGAACTACTACTTGGATAGTCCCAAATATCCCAACGAATCCTACTACTTCCAATAGCTACCCCCTTATAATAAATAACGATGTTATTTATGATGTAAGACTGACTACTAATGGAGCTACTTGTGGCCCAAAATCTACAACATTCCAGATTGTGAGCTCTACAGGATGCTGCCCTAGTGGATTTATTATATCTGCAGATGGAAGCTATTGTTCCAAAATAGAGACAACTGCAGCCACACCCCCCTCAGGGTCAGTAAATTCTGTAGCTGTCCATGAAGATTCTTATACGATATGTGGATCCTGGATATATAGTAGCTATGCTATTAATGGTACAGGAACAGCAAGTCAGATATCTGTCAGCAATCCATTTTGGGTAAATGGGCCAGGAACATGCTTTGTTGCTGGTAATTTTACTGATGGCCCATTAAACCGTACTGCCTTATGGGCTCCTAGTCCACAACCTAGCCAACAGATTGGATTTAGCTATTGTGTGAATATCCCTTCAAGTAAGACTTATTATATTGGTATAGGGGCTGATAACAGAGGTATTATAAAAATAGATGGAGTTACTATTCTTGATCAGGATGGAGCAGCAATGGATGCCCAATATGGAACTCCGGGAAGCTCTGCTCCTTTTAGAGTATGGGCTATATATCCTGTGACTATTTTATCAGGTTTCCATGTAATAGAGATATTGGGAGAAAATGGGCCTGAACCTCTACCAAACCCTGCAGCTATAGGGGCAGAGATATATGATAATAGTGCAGCAGAAATAGCTGCAGCCACATCATATGCACAGCTAAATCTCCTATTCTCAACTAAAGATCATATAGGAGAGGCTATCCAAGTTGGATCAGGAGGAGTTGGATATACATGCCCAAGTGGATACTCGCTGGTTCTTTGTGATGGGCCTCCCTATTGCAGAAAGGTAACAACTGCTTCTCCAATACCATGTAATACCACCACCACTACTACTACTAGTACTACAACCACAACAACTACGACCTAATGGCTTCAATAACAATAAATTATAGTATTCCATTTGGATCAAGTTTAAGGATCGGCTATAGGATTCAGAACTCCTCAAATCCTTTTACTTATATCACAAATTATCCAAATTATAATCAGTCTCCATATACTATCTCAAGTTTACCTGTAGGGAACTATGAGGTGGAACTGACTACTATTTGTCCGAATTGTACAGGGGGTATATTTGGAGAACCTGTAATATACCCAGCAACGAGTCAGTAAACCCCTGTTTTTTGGTTTTTCAGGGGTAGCCCGGTAGTGTCTACTACTGGGCAATTCTTTTTAATGGGGGTAGTGTAACTATAACGTAGTAGGTTTGGAAATCTGAGGAATATTCTATAACTTTACACTCTGTATAGTATCCATAATGAATAAATTGCGCAAATGACTGAAAACCAAGCTCTTATTGAGCAGCTACAAAAGCTAATGTCTCAGAAGAAATCAAAAAGATTCTATGCTGAGAAACTTGGAGTTGATATTAATCAGATCCAAAAATTACTTGAGGAAATGAAAAGGGAACACAAACCTGAACCTTCCCCTACTCCAATTCTCGCTACTACAACTGCAAGCACTGATTTCATAATGACTTTTGATGAGAATCTAAAGGATAATCAGGCAGAAATCACAGCCAAAGTAAAGGAGCAAATCAGAACCCTGGATGAACTTGTAGCCAAATGTAATATTGATACAAAGACCTGGAATGTTGATAGGTATGTTCAGAATGTATGGGGTGATCCAAATGATCCCCACTGGCAGGTAAAGGCTTGGCTCTCTAAAAAGACTCAAGGAGATAATTTCCAGAAGAATTTCATAGAATTTCTCAAGACCTACAATCCTACTGTATATCAACAGATCTCCCCAGCAGTTAACCACTCACTTCCCCGAGGGTGCTTAGTAATTAATAAGCAAGACCAGCACTTGAACAAGTATGATATAATGGGTAGCAACTCAATGGGTAAAAGGTTCAATGCTATCTACGAAAGAACCAAGAGAATCCTTAACCAGTCAATTAACTCTAATAAGCTTGATAAGGTATACTATGTAATAGGAAGTGACCAATTCAATGCTGAGTGGATGGGAACTACAACAAAAGGAACTAAGCAGGAGAATCTAGGTACATATCATCAAAGCTTTGAGAGTATATGTAATCATGAACTCAACATGATCAACATGCTCCTAGCCTATTCAGATGATGTAGAAATCCTGTATGTATCAGGAAACCATGATGAGTTTGCAGGATGGCACCTGATAACCTGGCTAAAAGCTTATTATCATGGAACACCTAATGTCAGATTTGATACATCACCCCGTTATAGGAAGTATGCAAGATATGGTAAGAATGCCCTTATGTTTAACCATGGGGATGCTATTAAACCTCCAAAACTTGCAAATATGTTCCCTATTGAGTTTAAAAACGAGTGGTCTAATTGTGATAACTACTACATATTTACGGGCGATAAGCACCATGAAATAACCATGGACTTCCATGGGATAATGTTTTTCCAACTACCTGCACTATCTAAAGCAAAATCCTCCTGGGATGATAAACAAGGTCATACTTGCTCAAAGTCTGAACTTGTAGCCTTCCTGATAGATGAAAATGATGGTGTGACAGGCATATTGAAACAGAAAGTATGAGCACACTAAGACAGATGATATCAAGAGTCAGATCACTAGATAAGATGTTAAATTCTGACAATAGTGTAACTGATAGAGTCATAGCTTCAGAATTGAGGAGCAAGGCTACCTTTTATATCAGAAGAGAAACTGATAAGAGGAAGCTTTGGAATACCTCTACGATCTTTACTAATATCCCTTGTGTGGAGATGATACAAGTTCCAACCTCTGATTGCTGTGATTATGTCTCTGATCAGCTTGTTGCCAGAAGCAAGTTTAGGCTTCCTAAGATAGCTGATGGGATATATGGACTCTTGATACATGGTGTCTTCTCTGTAGACAACTCAAAGAGGCTAAAGGAAATCACTCTAAGTAGATATATAAACCTTTTAAAGCTCGGACTACCCACAAATGATATATATTACTGGTTCTATGATAGGTACCTATATATATCTTCCCCTAGGGTTGAGGTAGCCAGCATATGGGCATACTTTGAGGAGGATGTGTCTGCAGACCTTTTATATCCAAGTTGTCCATGTCCTTCACAGAATATACCTAATCCTTGCATAAACCCTCTCGACCTGGAGTTTAAATGCCCTGGTTACCTCGAAGATGTTGTTGTTAAAGACACTCTTCAGATCCTCCTTCAGACTTACTACAGAGTTCCTGTGGATCATACTTCAGATGATAAAGATGACCAAGTAAATAAAACATAATGGATACATTAGATAGTTTAATGAGAAGAGGGTACAGGATCTACAAGATTGATATGAAACTGACCCAGACAATTAGAGAGTACTTTAAATTCAAAGCAGGACTTCTAGTAGATTATCATGAGGTTCTAAAAGTAATTACAGTAAGAGATGCCAAGAGTGAAAGTGGAATATAGGACGGCTTCCAGGAAGGTGTATAATAAGTTTTGTGCAGCCCATCCTAATATAAGTATCTCCTTTGAAAAGTGGGAAGAAATAATCTATGCTTTCAATTATAACTTTAGAGACCATATTCTTGAGACGGGGGATAAGTGCAAGCTCCCTTGGGGAATGGGGGCATTCACAGTAAGTAAGAAGAAATCCAAGAGGTCTATTGTCATAGATGGAAAAGAACACATAATCCTTGCTGTAGATTGGGAAAAGACCCATAGATTAGGCAAAAGAGTATACCTTCTCAATAATCACACTGATGGGTATAGATTCAAATGGTACTGGTTCCCATATGATTCGAGATTTTCTAATGTAGAAATGTGGGTTTGGAAGCCATCCAGATTTACCTCCAGAAAGCTCGCAGAATATCTAAAGCGCCCTAATTCTCCCTATCCTGAGCTCTACAAAGAATGGGAGAGAAAACGAAAATAGCATGTCATATTACTACAAGTATAAATTTGTATCACCAGATCCTCTCTATGCAAGAGTGAAGGAAGAAATGAAGAGTTACTTCGATGCTAATGCAGTAGATGATCTTATGTTCCCTGTATGGACAAGTAAATGTCTTCAGAAGCTTGGAAGGTCTTCCTATAAGATCGTTTCTGTGCTTTTATTCATAGATAACTTTGAGGCTAAACTCCCACCTGATTATATTGCCCCAAGGGAAGTATGGTTAACAGCACAGATGCTATCCCCCACTTTTAGAAAACCAGGTGCATTCTTCGAACAAATTACTACGGTCTTAAATAAGCCTTATGACCCCTGCAACCCGGCTCTTGATTGTGACCCTTGCAATCCTGACATTATACAGGTAGTTACAAAGACTCAAACGGAAGTAACTCAGCCTATAAGACTGAAATACCTACTAACTCCAGGAAATATTCATGCAAAAAATGAATGTGACCATAACCTGGGTTGTATGAATGTTAATGCCAGAACCTTTGGATTATGTAACAATGAACTGACGTATGATGTAAGAGACGGAAAATTAGTCACAAATTTCAGACAAGGTGACGTATTTTTAATCTATTACTCTGATCAAAGAGATGATTCTGGCCAACAGCTTATTCCTGATAACTATAGGATTCAGGAGTTCATTGAGGCTTTCCTTAAGCAAAAGATATTCGAGCAGCTCTATAATCAGATAGTAGATGAGACATTCAATCAAATTGAGAAGAAGTACTTGTTCTACAAGCAATTAGCAGATGAAGCTTACATCCTCGCAGATATTGAAATCAAGAAGAAGACTATATTTGAAAAAGCCAGAGAGATTAAGCAAGATAGGCACAGATTTGACCCCTATACAGCTCAGATGTATGGAAATTCCTGGAGATGGAGAGGTGGTTCATGGCCTGCAAGTTCATGGGGATTAAATAACTAACATGGGAGAGATAAGACCGAATAATGCATATCTGGGGATGAACCTGGATTCTATTATAAGCCAGGTAAAGCCTGGTCAGTTAACCTTTGCCCAAAATGCACAAATAGCTGGTTTTGAGGGTAATGTAATCACCTATCAAAATGAGCAAGCAAATGAACTTTGTTATACTATTCCTTCAGGGTACATAGTGATAGGAGAGCATAACATAGTAGAAAAGGGTATAATAATTCTGTTCCTTGTAAACCCTACTACAGGAGGATCTGAGATAGGTAAGGTGATAGGATGTACCTATAGTACTGTAATAAATGCTCCTTGCCTAAACTTTAATATCAACTTTCCTATACATAAGATAGTTGACAAGATAACTAATTGTAGCATAGAGGTTTATTGGGGAGATGGCCTGAACCCCATGAGGTTTATAGATCTCAATAATCTTCCATTTAAAGAGGTCGTGCAAGGAGATGGAACTAATCCTTGTGATGTTACATTATCCACAGAGATCGACTGTAATAAGCTGAGTGTTAGACCTAACTTCTCCATTCCCCAGGCCACCTATAGAAGTGTTGAATCTGAAGGTACAACTACTGCAGGAACCTATCAGTTTGCAATCCAGTATTCTAATGTACTTGGGGATGCTTATACTTCTTACTATTCTATAACCAATCCTATTCCTATCTACGATCCTTTCGTAGTGACACCTAATTTTAACTATCAGGTTGGTAAGTCCATTATAGTTGATATTACAGACATAGACACAACTGGAGTATTTGACTTTATAAATGTAGCTGTCATAAAGACTATAAATGATATCTCTTCTGTAGACATTGTAGGTACTTACCAGATACAGGGGTCTACACTTACTATCACTTATACTGGTCAGTCTAAAGCAGGTATTACAGGAACAATAGATGAGATATTTGAGAAGTTCCCAGTATATGATACTGCTACTCAGGTTACTACTATTGATGATATTCTGGTATGGTCAAACCTACAATCCACTGCTCGACTTAATTACCAGAAAATAGCAAATCAGATTGAGCTCCAATGGGTCAGTTGGAAGATGCCTCCTGCAAAAAAACAATATGCAGATGAGGTTAATGCCGCCACCCTTAGGGGCTATATGAGAGATGAAGTATATGCATTTGATATAGTTTTCATCCTGAAAAATGGCTACCAGACTGATAGATTTCATATTCCTGGAAGATCTCCAGTGGCTACAGACTTAGTGATTGTGAATAATAATGATGCTGATTTTGAGAAAACTGTCTGTGAGCAGCCTGAAAAGAAGCCAAGGTGGCAGGTATATAACACTGCCAAAGTGCTTGGAACTGATCCAGCATTTGATCCTAATGACTCTTGTTACCAGGGGCCATATCAGTTTGGATCATTCTCTTACTGGGAATCTACTGAGACTTACCCCTGTAATGAAGCAGTTTGGGGAGACTTGCAGGGTACTCCTATAAGACACCACAAGTTTCCTGACAGCTCTGTTACTCATCACCATGATGGAGCAGGTAATATATACCCCCTAGGGATAAGGATTGATGAAGCTTCATTAATTGATATAATAAAGAGATCAGACCTAACGCAGGCACAAAAGGATAATATTGCAGCCATTAAGATCGTAAGGTCTAACAGAGCTGCTAATAAATCAGTCATTGCTAAGGGTCTTCTCTATAATGTAGGAAGATATGCTAAGCAGAATACTGTTTATTACTATCCTAACTACCCATTTAATGATCTTAGACCTGATCCTTTCATATCTAATGCTCAGAGTGGAGATATAGGAACCCAGATTTTCTCCTCTTTCACACAACAACAGAGTGTAAGGGGTCAAAATACTGACTTCTATGATGCCCCTATCCCCTCAGGGACATGGAAATCGTCGGGGGATGTAGTTACTGTATTGCTGAGGGGTACATTTGCAGGGCTTCTGGGTGCCAGAAAGCAGCTATCTCTAAGATTTGATGGAGGACAAGTATATCAAAGTGATCTTCTTACTGTAGATGATACTAATTCCTATACTCTAACAGTCCAATTTACAAGAAATGGAACTAATAGATTAGACCTAAAGAACACTTTACAGATATTTGGACAGACTCCAAGGACAATAAACACCAGTGGATTCATAAATGGAGTTGATTTTAGTGTACTTCATACTATATCTGCCTTTGGAAGTTCTACTGATCTATTCCCTCCTGATGAGACAGCGGATGGAGATGTACAAGCTACCAGCATAGAAGTAGGCTATGCAGCAGCTCCTTTACCAGGAATTAATAGTGATTTGCTAAATGGCTTTAGTAGTACTGAAAGCCAAATGAGATATACCTTCCATTCTCCTGATACAAGTTTCTATCAGCCCTTTCTGGGAACACAGTTAAAGCTTGAGAGTGTAGAATACGGAACTACAAGATCTCACTTTGTTCAGGTAGATAAACATGCCAGGTACAGATTTCCTTCTCTACAATCCTATCTCGTTGCCCTTGGGGTAGGGATAGGAATAGGATTTGCATCGGGAACATATGGAGTATCAACAAATCCATTTAGTGGTACTGCTGCATTCACAGCTTTCCAAACCTTTAATGATATAGTATTCAGACTTCTTCCAAGGAAGAATATGGCCTATTCATTCAACTCATTAGGGAATTACACTACCCCTAAGGTGATCCCAAATGACACAGGTAATAAAGTAAGAATGCTTGATATAGCAGCTTACATCATCAGTGGAATGCAAGGCGTGGGAGATTTCCATGTTGTAAATAACTTCCAAAGAGAATCTTCTGTTTACTTAAGGACTACAAATACTTTACCATATCCTAATACCATAACGGGAGTACCTGAAGATAATTCCAGGTTCACCCTAGGAGACGTAGGGTGTAATGATACCTTCTATTCGAGAAACATATCATCTTACTACGGATCAATAAAAAATATAATTCCAGACCAATATGGGCAAATCTACTCATACCAAGCGATTGATACAGGTTTTCAGCTGGAAATTGACCTCACTGCTCAACTCACTGGAAACACTATTAGAGATATATTTGGAGGTGATACCTTCATTAACAAGTTTGCTCTAAAGAGAAAACTACCTTTCTTCATAGATAATAGAGTTAACTTCCCTGATGATTCAGATGTATTCTATGATGAGCTTGGAAATATAGGATATCCAAGGTTCTGGTTCTCAACAGATATAAGAAGGGGAGATGGTGGAGCTTTCAATATCGGGGCTCTGTTTGGGGTAAAAGTTAATAACTTTGACTGTGAAGGTAATGCCTTCTTCTACAATGCAGGTAAGATATACCTGTTTGCATATGGAATTGTGAATTTCTTTGTTGAAAGTCAAGTAAATGTAGATTTAAGACAGGCTTACAATAATAAAGAAGGTGACTATTTCCCCCATGTTGGAGGAGATGTTCCTGATCCATGGCTTCAGGAAGCATATGTACCTATTGCTTTTGACAACACTTATACTTACAACAAGACTTTCTCAAAGCAAAATATTGAAAATGTCTTTACCACATTACCTGTGGACTTTGATCCAACTCAAACATGTGTATTTAAGTTCCCCAATAGGGCGATTTATTCTGAGAGACAACAAGATGTTATAAACTATAAGAAGAATAACTGGAGGATCTATAGACCTGCTGCCCTTTATGACTTTCCTCTAAACTTTGGTAAGCTAAGTGCTATTGATGGTATAGAGACGAGACAGCTTCTGGCAAGGTTTGAGAGCAGATCCCAGGTTTATAATGCTCTTCTGACAGCAAATTCATCAATAGGAGAGGTTTATCTTGGTCAACAGATATTCAATCCCAATGTTCCTCCAGTAGACTTTGTGAGTGTAGAGTTAGGATATGGAGGTAGCCAACATGATTTCCTGGTAAATACAGAGTATGGACATGTTTGGGTAGATGCCCTTAGGGGAGATGTATTTCTGGTTCAAGGAGGACAGCTGCAAAATATTGCAAATGATGGAGTTAAGATGTTCTTAACTGACAACCTACCTTTTCAGATGCTTGAAGCTTTCCCAGACTATGATGTTGATAATAACTTTAAAGGTGTAGGTCTACATGGAGTATATGATAACAAGTATGATAGAGTAATTATTACCAAGCTTGATTATAAGCCTCTTGATAGTAATATCAAATATAATAGTACTACAGATACCTTCTCCTTAAATGGGCAGACAATTAAGCTTGGAGATCCTGCATACTTCTGTAATGTTTCCTTTACTATCTCATATTCTTTCCTATCAAAGTCATGGGTTTCATTCCATAGCTACCTACCTAATTATTATGTTGGAGCAATTAGTAAATTCTATACAGGAAGAAATGATCTCTCAACAGGATGGGTTCATAATACTCTACTGAACACATATAATCAGTTCTATGGAGATGTAGAGCCATATGTGATAGAAGTTCCATTTGCCTACAAGTATCAGGATGAGATCCTGCAGTCTGTAAAAGACTACAGTAAGGTGAATCTGATGACTAATGCTTCTACCTTTGTACAAACTGATAACATTTTCTTTAACAAGGCTATTGTATATAATGATCAACAGTGTTCTGGGATTCTTAACCTTGTTCCTAAACCTGTGAATAACCTTGCTACTTATCTCCAGTATCCTAAATATAATATAGATAGTAGAGACATCTTATTTAAGAAGTCAGATAACTTCTATAATTACAATGGATTCTGGGATATAGTAAAAGACTACTCTCAACCTATCTGGCTCCCAGATTGCTCTTCAGGTAGTGAGAATAAAGTACTGAATACCAATAACTTGAACTACACAAGCAGATCATTCAAGAAGTATCAAATGCGAGCTAAAGATTGCAGAATAAGACAAATACTTGACAATAGAAGTGATGTAAGGATAACCTCACAGTTCATTGCCACAGAAACTCAAATCTCTTACAAATAATGAAAGTTAAGCCAAAATATCTATCCTACGAAAATCTACCATGCAAAGGATGTAAGAAGAAATTGATGGCAGATTATGGTATGAACATGGGGCCTGGGCCTACGATGCCTAATTTATATCAGAGTATTCAGGATTACTATGAAGGGGATTCACCAGTTCAAATGAACCCTTCCATGCCAAGGATATCCACTGATCCCAGAGGGGCAGTATCGACATCTCAGCTACCTGCTATTGACACTGGTAAAGTTAAACCTGGAAAGTTCCTTGGCCCAAAGGATCTACAGCCACCTAATAGTAAACAAGCTGGGATGAATTGGGGTAATGCTGCTCTGATAGGCATGACAGCTTTTGATGCAGGATTACCTAATCCTTATAAAAGACACTATCCTGTACAGCCTCAGATGGTATATAATCCTACCCCATATGGTACTGGATCTCAGGCCATTATGGAATATGGAGGGTACATGGAAGATGGAGGAACTGATCCTATGCCACTCTATAAGCCAAAAGATACAAGTCTTCCTAACGCTAGTATAAGACTGGGGGATAGAAATGTTGATAGATCCACTATTGAAAAGATAATAAGTTCTTCAAGGAGAAACAAAATTGATCCTTACGAAGCTTTGGCCATAGCTTACCAGGAATCAGGAATAGATAAAACCTCTCCATATCACTTGAATCCAGATTATTTCGGAACAAATCTAGCTGGCCCAGAAGCAGGTGTTGAGAATATAGCTGCACAAATGAAGTATGCCAAATCTATGCAGGATAAGGGAATAGTTCCTAATACTGATGTATATAGATTGCAAGGTTATAATGGATATGGAAAGATAGGAAGAGGTCATGCTGACTTAGAAGGAGCAAATAAGATATATGGTCAAGAAATCCCTAAGGGTGGAATAGATTTTAAAAAGAATCCACTTTACGGACAAAGGATTATGGATATAATGACAAATACTCTAAAGCCTAATTCTGAAATAAGGGCTCTTATGGACAAAGGGAATTATGGTTATTATATAGGAGAAGATGAAAATAATTCACCCTCAGCAAAAAATGGTATGGTTATAAAATCAACACTTGCAGATAAGCTCATAGAAGCTAAAGATGGTCACTGGATTCAGAAGGCTGTAAATCCTAAACATAAAGGATATTGCACTCCTATGACTAAATCCACATGTACTCCAAGGAGAAAAGCTCTTGCTAAAACCTTTAAGAAACATCATGGGTTTCATAAAAATGGTGGAAAGCTTGCACCTGGTGACTGGAGTGAAACTGAGCGCAATGATGCTATGAGCATGATAACTGCTGATATGGATATGGGTGGATTCATTCAACCTGGATATGATAAGTATAAGAAGGGTGGAATAATCCCTGACAATATGAGTGTATTCAGTCCTCATCAATATGCTAATGGAGGTTCTGCAAGAGGAGGATCAGATACAACTGATCTGCTTGAACAGTGGGTGGCATGGAGAACAGGTACTTATAAGAATGGTGGTACTGCCAGAGGTGGTAGTGATACTACTGATCTACTGGAGCAATGGATCCCCTGGATGACAGGAGAATACAAAAATGGTGGATTGGCGAGAGGAGGATCTGACACTACAGATCTTATCGAACAATGGATTCCATGGATGACTGGTGAGTATGCCCAAGGGGGAACCCTAAGCTCAGATAAGGCTAAAGAGATGCTGAAAGATGGTACAGCTCATGGAAAGAAGCTTACCAAGAAACAGAAGCAATACTTTGGTATGGTAGCAGCTGGTAAAGCTGCATTTGGTGATCTTCTATCAGGAGACCCTACGAAACCTTCGCTTGTGAAGCCTCAACCTTATGATCCAAGGCATGGTAGTATAGCCGGAACTAATGCTTTTGGAGCACTTGCTGCTATGGACAGACCTCAAATGGAAACAGCCAAAGGAATAGATCTTGTAAATGAATCCATTAGATCAGGAGTCTTGCCTCACATGATGGATAAGAACAGGGCAAAGAGCTATAGAGATCTACTTGACCCGAAGATGTATAATTATTTATATGAGTTTAATAATAGATCTGATCTGAAAGGGATGACTCCAGATCAGAGGATGCAAACATTTTATAATATACAGTCTAATGACCCAGCTATACAGTCCATGAAAGACAACATAAAGAGGTATGGATATGGTACTAGTGAGTTCCAGAGAAATGCTCCTGTTGCTATGCCCACTCCTGGTACAATAGCAGGTATGGCTAACGGAGGAGTTATGTATGACGATGGTGGACAAATAAATACTATGTGGGGAGGAAATGCAAACCTGGAGAGTTATAATCCTTATGATGGAGGAACTGTAGAGTTCAATGGTGACTCACATGCCCAAGGGGGTATAGGGATGCAATACAATGGAAACCCTGTTGAAGTAGAGGGGGGTGAATATGCAGCAAGAGATAACAGTGGAAATCTTACTATTTATGGTAATATGTATGTTCCTGGAACAAAAACAAAGTTTAAACAAGCAGCAAAAGCTATAGCTGATAAAGAGAAGAGGTATGATATGCTGAATACTAAAGGTGCAGATCTTGTCAATGATGCCAACCCAGCAAGTAAGTTCGAGCAACTGAAATTCAATGCAGGAAGGGTAATGATGCAGGGAGGAAAGATGGGTATGGAAGATCTAGCTTCTAAAAAAGAGAGACTGGCTTCTCTTCAGAAGTCTATGCTTGATATGGCTGAAGCTCATGGTCTTGACCCTCATGCAATGTCACAGGGTAAAATGAAGAAGGCCAAGGGAGGTGCCTCAATCCCTTTTTACGAGGATGGGGGAACAGACCCAGGAAATGATCCCACTCGTGCAGATAGGAACAATAATCCTGGAAACATAAAATATGGAAAATTAGCACAGAAATATGGTGCTAAGACAGATAAGGATGGATTTGCTGTGTTTCCTGATAGGAAAACTGGTGAGAAAGCAATGAGAGACCTTCTCACTAGTAAGGGATATAGAGATATGTCAGCAAAAGATGCTATAAACAAATGGACAGGTGGACATCCTTACAGATATGATCTTGGCCCACTTACTGATAAAAAAATCAGTGAAATGGATCCTGATGAATTGAGTATCGTGATGGGTACTATGACTAAAGGAGAAGGGACAAGATATGGGGTAAGGCCAAGCACACCAAGACCTACTCCTAATACTCCTAAGCCTGAGGTGCCTAATCCTGGCCCATTCACTCCATACACTTTACCTGATATACCACTTACATCGGAAACCCCAGGGACTAAGCCTGGAAAGGTAAAAACTCCTTATGATGAGCTGCAGATCCCTGAAAGAGGAAAGCTTCCAAGTAATGTAGAACCTTTACATCTCAATCAGATTCTGCCTGAGTTATATGGAATAGCTACTAATAAAGTCGAGCCAGTACCTTCACAAAGGTTTGAGCCTCAATTATATAGCCCTTATCAAGTTAGCTTCCAGGATAGACTGAATCAGAACCAGGCGACTCTGAATGCTGGTATGAGAGCTGTTGGAACTGGAGCTAATAATCCAGCAGCAATAGGAACTCTCGCAGCACAGAAATATCAGGCAGATCAGGCAACTTTGGGAGATGAATTCAGAACAAATCAGGCTATTAGAGATGATATCACTAATAAGAATGTTGCATTAGTAAATGATGCCAATATGAAGAATCTTGGAATAGCTGATACCCAAATGGTTAGACAATCTGAAGCAAGATCTAAGACAAGACAATTTAATCAAATGATTCTCAATAGCTTATCTGACAAATATGCTAAGAATGAGTTTGAGAACAAGAGACTTGCAGCTTATGAGAATCTGTATGACTACAGATTTGTTCCTCAAACAGATGGTGGTATGTCTGCTACTTACTTTGGGCCTAATGCAATGTTCAACTATAGTGGAGCAAGCCACAATGACTTTGCAAGCCCTTCGAGGACTATAACAAGGTATGATGCAGCAGGTAACCTGACAGGATCATCTCAATACGATGATTCAGAACTGAGAGATTACCAGAAGATGCTCCAGGTAATGAAGCTTCAGAGATCTTTACCTCTAATGCCTCTTCAACCACTTAAATAAACCCATCTGGTTTAACTATACACGTAAACCGTTGGAACATAATTAGAAAGAACATAACTTTGTAGATTAATGGCAAGTTTTACCGACCAGCTCGTAGCCTTTAACCCTTATGTGTCCCAGATCCCTGTGGACGACTATGTGAGAGTGGGGATGATCAAGCAACAGCAGTATGATCAGGGAGTACAAAAGGTACAAGGATATATAGATTCAGTAGCCGGACTTGAGGTAGTTAAGCCGGAGCAGAAGGACTATCTTCATCAAAGAGTAAGCAACATACAGCAAGAGGTTGGGAAAGTAGTACAGAAAGACTTTTCCAACCAACAGCTGGTTAATTCTGTTGGAGCTCTTACTAATAAGATAGCTAGTGATCCTATTATACAGAACTCTGTAGCTTCTACTCAGACATATAAGACAGGACTTGCTGCTATTAGAGAAGCAAGAGAGAAAGGGAAGTCTTCAATCTCAAATGAGTGGGATTTCCATGACCAATTCCAGAAATGGTATAGTGACGGTGATGTATCATCAAGATTCTCAGGAAGTTATACACCTTATACAGACGTCACAGGTAAGGTTAGTAAGATAATTAAAGACCTAGATCCAAATTCTCAGATAGAAGATAATCCTTTCAAAAGAGGCCCCAATGGGCAGATACAGTTGGACAAAGATGGGCTCCCTGAGATTGATCTTGCTATGATAAGAAAGGGTTCTAAGACTCTAACTCCTGAGAGGATAAGAGAGGCTATTCAGGCTAATATGACTGCAGATGATGTAAATCAGTTGAGAATAGATGGAAGGTATAGTTACAGAGGGCAAGATGCTGCTGGAATGAAAGCTATTACTGACCAGAGCTATAAATACAAGCTGGGTCAAATGAATGATGTCATTCAAGGTCTTATAGTAGAAAGAGCCGCATCTAATAATGATCCTGCTCGTGCTGCCCAAATAGATCAACAGATCCAAGCTTATAAAGATAGAGTAGAATCTTACCAAAATTCATATAGACAGGACATAGGGGCTATAAATACTAATCTGGAAGGTTATAAGGCTAATATGTATACCCAGAACTGGTTAAGCAGATTTGGTGATGGTTATGCCTATGCTCAAAATTCTCTCACTTATGAGCAGAATCCATATTTTATGGCTGCTGAAACGAAGAGGCAAAATGATATTAAGTTCCAGGAGTTCATGGTAAATAAATATTACCAGGCAGCTAATCTTGGTATAGAACAAGCCAAACTTGGAGTTGAGAGAGAAAAGTTAGAGGTATACAAGTTATCTCTTTCTGCCAAAGCAGCCAAGACTGCAAAGGGAGCTCTTTCAGACATACCTCTTTCTGATGCCGTGCTTGAACCTATACCCCAGGGAGGATTAGAAGATGTGAACGTATCTAGTTTCTTTAAGGAAACAGGTGATATTAGTAATGAAATAGACCAGGAGAAAATGGCCTTATTAGGGAACACAGGACTAGTCACAGTTAAAAGAGATCCTACTGGTAAGAATCCAAGATACGAGTATAATGTAGCAGGAAAAGACCCCTCTACTGTAATAAATGCAGCTAATGCTGCTGTAGCTAAACTGAAAGATGCTTATGATAAAGACCCTGAGAGTGTAGATGATGGCACAAGGGCATACTTTGATAAACTGGCAAATACAGACAAAGTAATTGGTGATAGGAAATTTGCTATTGCTAAGGTTGGTGAGATGGCTGATCGTGATGGATGGGGCACTGAACAAATCACTCGCAAGATACCACCGTTAAAAGTAACTGCCCCTGAGGGGACAAGTACATTAACAGGTCAGCAGCAGTATGATCTGCAGATGAAAATGGCACAAATAATTAGAAATGAGCCATATGTGAGAGGGACTGTATTCGATGATCAGCTTGCAGGTAAATTACTAAATACACCAGCAGAGAGGCAGATATACCAAGTTTTAAAGAAGAATAACCAAGGAGTACCATTAAGTCCTGAGGAAAAGGATATTGTAAGTAAAATGGCTAATGTAATGCGCACGGCTGTTATTCCTTCTATTCATGTAGCCAAAGGAAGAGATAACTATATGGACAATGCTGTTAAGGAAGTTGTCGGTGTTCCTCAACCTGTCTCATTCACCCTTCAAGCATTTGAGGCACCTGATAGAAAAAGAGCTCAAGCTGTGGCAAGTAGACTGGTAAATACTATCATAGCTGAAGACAAGGAAAGCCCTAATCCGAGATATAATAAGAGTGATATAGAAAGTATGTTAGGTAAGAAATCTGAAAACACTACCTATTCACTTGTGTCAAAAGGTAGAGGAAAATATGCCCTAGCTTTAAGTAACACTGAAGTAACAGGACAACCTGTGGAAATGGATATATCAAGACAACAGGCAGAGGAGCTATTTGGGCAGGGTAAATTCCTTGATGATTTCTACAATATCAGGGAAAGTATGCAGCTCACAAAAGGTACAGCTAAATGGACAACAGATGTACAGGGATTAGGTAAAGATGGAGCATTTAACCTTAAAAGCGGACTTCTTAATAAATATAGTGTAAAATATCATGTGGAAGATCCTCTTAAAAATGGTGGATTGCAGGTAAGGATGTATATTTATGATAAAAATGCCAAGACCTGGCTACCTGACATGACAGCAAACTTTGGACAAACTTTAAATGAAGCTCAGGTTACAAAGTTCTTATCACAAGTTGGAGATCAATATATAGACGCAGCTTTAGAAGCTAAAAAGAATAAAACAGAATAAATAATGCCACTACCAGAACAAGATGTACTACAACAAGGTGATGTACTGGCCGCACAGAGAAATCCAGGATTTGAAACAGAAGGACTTCCTTCACCTGCAGGATTTGATGCTCCTGCTGTGGCCCCTATTCCAATTCCAGGAACAGGGCTTACAGAGGGTCAGGATAGTAGTCAATCTTATCTGAATAAATTTAATCAATCTATCCTTGGGACTAAGGATAAAGTAACCCCTGGAAAACTGCCCGAGTATTCAGTATCAGATGTTTATAATCCAAGATACCGCTCTATTCTCCCTGGGGAAGATAGTGAAGAAGCTTTTGGAAAGGCTCAGCCATGGTACAAACAATGGGGAAATGCCCTTGTAAAGACAGTAGCAACTGCAGGTGGTACATTTGTTAATGGGCTGGCAGCTATTCCTTCTACCATAGCAGGAAATCCATATGATAATTCTATGGGTAATTCCATAGATACATGGTTGAAGAATATGGAAGATAGTTTCCCGAACTACTATACAAAGTGGCAAAGGGATCACCCTTTCATGTCAGCAGTCCCTTTCTCTGGAGGATTCTCTAACTTCTGGGGAGATAAGTTCATTAAGAACCTTGGATTCACAGTTGGTGCTATTGGATCAGCAGTAGCACAAGATGCTATTATAGGAGCAGCTACAGAAGGTATTGGGGAAATTCCTGGTGTTGCCTCTCAGATTGGAAAAGCATCTTTGTGGCTTAATAAAGTATTTACTGGAACAAATAGAGCTGATGAGCTTCTACAATTAGGTAGAGCTGCAGGTAGAACTGAAGAGCAACTTGTTAATCTTAAAAATCTTGCACAGGCTGCTGCTGCTACCAAGGTATCTAATGGAGCAAGGTATGCTATGAACCTTTATGGTGCATCTGCCTCTGAGGCAGGAATGGAAGCCAGAGATGGATATAATACTGTAAGAGAAGATCTACTGAAAAGCTATCAAAGAGAGAAAGGATACTCTGCGACAGGAGAGGATCTTGATCAAATAGAGAAATATGCAAGAGCTGCTGGTAACCTAAGATTTGGTATAAACATGGCTCTGCTAAGTGTTTCTAATGCAATCCAGTTTGATTCCATCTTAAAGCCATTTAGTGCAGCAAAGGCAGGGTTCAGATCTAGTGTCGAGAAAGAATTGACTGAAGGTGCAGCTATTGGTATGAAGAAAGGCACCATGGATACTTTTGAGAGAGTAGTCCCTAAGGGAATATGGGGGAAGATTAAACCTACGATACCTGCTATTTTATCTGAGGGGGTATTTGAAGAGGGTGGTCAGTATGCCACTCAAATAGGAGTAGAAAACTTCTATGAGAGAAAGTATTTATATGATAAAGGGCTTGCTAAGTCAAATTACTCTAAAGATGAAACTCCATGGGATTCGAGGGATCAGATAAAGAATATTGTACACTCTGTTGTTAAAGGCTTAAATGATGAGTTCTCTACTGATGAAGGTCTGGAAAATGTGGTTCTTGGAGCTCTCACAGGAGTTGTGTTTGGGGGAGTAAAGCAGTTCCTCGATAGAGAAAAGAATACTCAGCTTGTTTCTGCAACTTTAAATCTTCTAAACTCCCAAGGGGTAACAGGGGTTCTGCAAAACCATTATGACACAGCTGCTACGGCTCAGAGAATCTCTGAGGACATGAAAGAGGCTGTTAGAACTAATGATATATTCAAATTTAAGAACTTTCAACATGAGCAGTTTGTAAACTTCATCTTATCTGGAGCCAAAGCTGGCAGATTTGATGTAAGAATGGAGCAGTTGAAGATGCTCAAGGAGATGGATAATGATGAGTTCAAGAAGGCATTTGGTCTAGACAAAACTACTGAGAATGTGAAAACTGCCTCAGAGTATGTAGATGCATTGATGGATAAGGCTCAACAGATTAAGAAATCTTATGATCTGATCAATGATACCTTCAACAATCCTTTCCAGAAAGCTGGCAAGAATGCTACCCCTGAGGCTGCACTGGAGGATCAAAAACATAAGACATTTGAAGATTGGAAAGATAGTCTGACATTCCTTGCATCTATTACAACAGATGTAGATTCAAGAATCAAGTCTATTAGTAGCAACTTAAGAACTATAAATCCAAATCTGGATCAATATCATGTAGCTAATTTCACTGATAAGAAGTATCTACAGAACTATGCTAAGAATCTTGAGCAAGAAGCCAAAGGGTTACAAGGTCTTGTGGATATGAAAGTCTCTGGAGATCCAGAAACTGACAGAAATAGAATTAAGTCTCTGCAAACTAAAGTGCAACTGATAAATAATTATCTATCAGATCCTAATTTCTCCGATAAGAGATTTGAGGGTACTTTCAAAAATCTTCTGACCTTCCATTTAAATGGACAACAAGATACTGGTAATGTGAATATTCCTCAGGAAGCTTTGCCAAAGCTAATCCAATATGGTAGAGATATACACAGATTAAGAAAGTACAGAGATGATGCCTATAAAGCATTTGATAAGCTTTCTACCGAAGAAGGTTTCAATAAGTACTTTAGGGAAGCTAATATTGCTCAAGATAGATACTCAGATAAGACTCCTCCTACACCTACGCCAGAATCTAACATTCCTCCAGAGGAGACTACTGTGGTAACTCCTCCTAAATCTGTTGTAGTTAAAGATAAAGCAGGAGCAGTTAAGGAGTTCGATCCTAACAAAGAATACTATGTAAATGTAGAGGTAGGAAAAGATCCTATTAAAGGTTTTGTAATTGAACAAAAGCCTGATGGTAAAGTAGTTGTGCAAACTGCTGATGGTACTTCTGTTGAGGTTCCTCAGGAAACTTTCTTTGCTAAGGACAAGAATGCAGAGGAGGTTAAAGAGGAAGTAGATAAGAATACTTCTACAGAAGATGTTCCACCTCCTCCTCCCGTAGAAGGAGGAGAGAGGAGTGAAGAAGGGGCAATGAAAAAAGATTTGAAAACTGCCCTATTCTCAACTACTGATCCTCTTTATTCAAGACAAGATTCTCCTTTCAATAACTTTCATAGAAGACATCAGAACTTCCTATTTGATATGGGATCTTCTGATCCAGATGTATTTAACCAGGATAATAAACCTAAGCTGAGAATTATTCCAGTCACAGCCAACACATATAAGGCTTTAGGTTTCCCTGAGGGCTTCATAGAAGATGATGGTAAAAATCCAGATGAGTCTACAATTAGGGCAGTTTATGTAGTGGATGATACAGTAGATCCTGTCAAGAGAAAAAGACAGAGAACTGCTATTTTAAGTGCTATCACTAAAAGTAAAACACTACCTGATCATATTAAAGAAGTGGCTAAAACTATGCCTGATCAGGCAATTCAAGATCTTTATGAACAAGCCAAGAGTGCTGCTGGAGCTGATGATCAGATAGGAGAAAAGCTGGTAGATAAACTTATTGAATATGGTGATCAGGGTATCTTCTTTGTAAGTCCAAAAGGGGATAAAATGGGAAGGGTTGGATCTAGAGTAGATCCAAATGAGGCTATTTTCACCACACTTGCTACTACAGAGCTTACTCGTCAAAACTCTTCTGGTGAAACAGAAAATAGATATACAAATAAAGATAGAATTGATGAAGAAGCTGCTAAAAACTGGTGGAGAGGAACCAGAGAGAACATTCTATCTATTAATACCCCTGAGGGGGCTATGCAGAGAACTTACCAGTTCGCAGTTAGCAGAGGGATTCCTCATATTATAAATAAGGGTTCAAGAAATAATGTTATTACAACTGGTCTCATAAGAGAAAGAGATCTGGATAAGCCTGTTATCACTCTGCCAACCTTGGGGGATGTAGCGGTTATGGGGGCTTTCAATGAGGAAGGTCAGGGTATTGCTTCGAGCAAACAGGGTGTAGCAATGCCACTGGGAACTCCACTACTAAACTATGGAGGTAATTTAACCTATCTGAATGCCAGAAAGTTCACAAAAGATGAAGCTAAGAACATCTTTGAGATGTTAAAGATTATCTCAGATAGAAACAGAACTGTTGAATCTGGGCCACTCTTTAAATACCTACATAAGGTAATCTATATGGCTAACCCGGAGAAAAATATTGCTCCTACAGCCAGTTCTATTACTATTGACAATTTTGGTAACCTATATCTTGGTACAAATAAAGAAGCTATTCAGCTAATTCCTCAAGCCCTGGAGGACAACAAGGATAGAATTATGACCTTCCTTGAAGGGGCATACCATAATATTAAGAATAGTGAACTGCTAAGAATTGCCAGAGATCCCAAGGCAAATGACCTTGAATTTCAAGAACTTAAAGCAGATGATGGTAAAGTGGAAGTTGTTAATAGATGGAAGAATTATAACTATTACCTCTTATCAAATAGAACTCCTGATGGTAAGGCTAGGGCTAATGAACCACTAGTTACTAATATAGCAGTCCCTCAGGGGAATGAAAGACCTATTATTCAGAAGTATTCTGAAATCCTAAGCTTTGATTTTGACCCTTCAAAATTCACGAAACCAAAGACTGCAGAGGAAAAAAGAGTAGAAGAGAATCCTGCCATTACAGCTACTGATGCTAAAGCTGCCTTAGCCAAAGTTATTGCTGATGGAAAGAAAGTTGGCATGTCCATAGATAATTTGCTTTCCCTGAGGGAAGCTTATCTAAGTGATACTAATTTATCTGATGCTCAGAAATCTCAACTTGCAGGAGCAGTAGATGCTCTCATAGAGCATATAGAGAAAAAAAATAAGGAACAAGGTGTTCAGGAGCAGGAAGTTAAACCGATGGCTCCTCCAGAAGTAGTAGCTGAACAGGAAGCAAAAGCAGAGGCTGAGGCTGCTCCTCAAGAAGAACCACTTCAGTATATCGAGCATAACTTTGGTGGTGATATGGGTATTAAGAAATTGGGATTCAAGGTATTAACAAGAGATGCTCAAGGTAATATCACTGACATTGAGCCTATAGGAACTGTAAATGATGATAATAGTATAACTCCTTATAAAAGCCCAGAAGTTGCTAAGAGGATTTTGATGAATAAATTCGCTCAAAATCAGATCAAGCAGGATGATACGAATTCTAATAAGACCCAGGACGTAAAGGACAAGTTCAAAGGTAGAGATTTCAAACGTGGAACAGATAGATATAGAAGAGCTGAATCTCTAAGGAAGGGTTATGTTAAGGCCGATCTGAATGCTGAATTTGCTGAGGTGAGATCAATTCTGCCTGACTTCTTCAAGTTTAAAATACTTGATGGTATGTTGAAAACTACTGAAGGAGGTCTTGCATGGGGAGCTCTTAGAGATAATATGATCTATATCTATAAGAATGCTGAAATTGGTACAACTTACCACGAGGCATTTGAAGCTGTGTGGTATCATTTTCTTACAGGTAAGGAGCAGCAGGACTTATACGATGAGTTTACAGGAAGAAAGGGCGATTTCACTACATATAATAGAGAGAAGAAAGCTTATTCTGATGCAACTGTAAAAGAAGCAAAAGAACAACTGGCTGAAGAGTTCAGAAACTATAAGATGAATGAAGAGCTACCTGAGCAACCTAAACAAAGAAGCTTCTTTAAGAGGCTATTAGACTTTATTAAATGGGTTCTCGGAATAGATCCATCTAAGAGAAATGAGCTCTTCAAAAAGATGAATAATGGGTATTACAGAAAATATTCATCTTCCCTGAGGGGGCCTATGGAAAGACCAGAGTTTAGTTATTATCGCGAACCAGGACTTGAGAACTTCTCAGAAAGAATAGTTCAGGACATGCTTCAAGGTATGACTGCTGAACTATTGGGAGAAATCTTCGGTGAGAATGCAGCTATTATAGATCAGCTGGAGGATGACTTTGAGACAACAGCAAAGAGTATATACGACAGGCTAAAGGATAAATTCACTGATTACTTTGAAGATGAAGCAAAGGATGAAGGGACTCTATTTGCTGAGATAGGGAGAGATTATATGGAGGCTACTAGTGATGCTGAGAGAGAAGCTATAGCTGGAGAGCTGGAACCAATCAGAGAGATCTGGGGAAGAATAAAAGATAACTGGGGATCTTTTGTAAAAGAGCATGAAAGGTATCTGAAGATATTCAACGTGGAGTTTGTAACAGATGATGAAGGTAACACAGAGATAGCAGATGAGGATGATTTTGATGATGATAATAAGAATCAAAGTGAGTATGATAGGGATATCTTCACATATGATGCAAAGAACAATGCATCAAATAGATGGAAGCTGCTGATAGCTAGTATAGCTGATTCTGAATGGGTTAAAGAGGCTACAAGAGCAGGAATGACTGCTGCTGACTCTGTAAGATCCAAGAGAGAATCTTCTTCTATGAGGCTCCCTAAGCTGGTTCAATATGCTAAGCTATTTAACTATCTGTTACACAACGTATCAGGTATTAATGGTATTTATGATATATGGGCTAAGCTGACTAACATGACTGAGGATCCACTTACCAGAAAGCTCATTGATGCTAATGTAAGAAAGCTGATGAGCAGGTTGAAGTTTGATAGTGGATTTGAAGGGAAAACTCAGGCTGATGTTAGGCTAGTCCTTTCAGGGGAGAATGCTTTAACAAAGCAAAAACCATCATTTTTCAGACAATTCACTGACTATCAAAGGAATACATACTTTGATACTACAGTGTTAAACTCAAAGGTCGATCAGGTTATTACAACTTGGGTAGCTGGAGTGAAGGGTTCTTCTGCAGTAAGACCATCTGCAGAGAATAGATTCTTGTTCTCAAAATCAATAGTAAATGTTAAGGATAATATAGACTTTCTTAACAGACTTGGTATTGATATAACTCGTGATGATTATAGGAAGCTCACAGGATCTAAACTAACGAACTTTAATGATGAAGTAAATAGCATACGAGCACTAGTTAATAGATCCGCTAATAACAACATTTCTGTTCCTATAATATCTTCTAAGCAGCTGGACTTTAGCACAAGACTTAAGAAGTTAGCTAATATGTATATCCATGATATGGTAGGAGAAGATACTCAATCTCAACACCCTAACCTGGATAATCAGCCAACAACTAACTTCGTGCTGAACAATTTTGTGTCAACAATGGTTAATGATGCAAACAATGCTGATGACAGAGATGACTTCATCAGTAGACAAGATAATGGCTACTTTGATGATATCTTCCATAAAGATTCCTTACTACTTACCAAGATTATCTTTGACCCCCAAGGGAATAGGAATAAAGAGGTACAGGTAGGTGTGGTTGAAGGTAGGGAAACTTGGGATGGAAATAACACCTCAACCTCAAAACTGACTCAAGCAGAAAGACTGCTATATGAGATAAACAATAACTTGAATGGAGTATTTTATACCTTACTTCCTGCTGATGCTAAGACTGAATGGGCTCTCCGCCTCGGCACTTATCTTTCTGCTGATGGTTTCTTTGGAGATGACTCTACAAGATCTAATGAAGTTACTGCATTTGGGTCACAAATGTATAAATGGCTTCAAACAGAAGTAGATCTGGCTAGAGACTATGAAAATAGAAAGTTCATAGATGCTCTTAATAGAAAACCCAAAGGAGAAGATAGAGTGGTAGGTAAGTCTCTAAGATTTTTCAAAGATATCTTCCAAAGCATTGGTAGACAAGATATTGTAGATGATATCAATAGAAGAGTGATTGATGGAAATGAACCTCTGGGTAATGTTGTAAGTTCAGATCAGATGAGAGCTTACATGAGAGAATATGCTGAAATGAAAGTTCAGGATACTATCAATGAACTTATCGACTGGAGAGTTATACACCCAACTGCAGAGAACAGATTTATTCTATTTGGATTTGATAAGACAGTAGTAAACAATACTTTAGGTAAGAGCTATGACTATTCAAGAACTGAGCTGGAGAGATTACTTCTTTTCAGAGAGATGAACTATGTGATGAACAATATTGAAATGCATAAATTCTTCTTTGGAGACCCTGCTCAGTACAAAGATGAATTAAAGCGTATCAAATCCTTCCTATCAGGAAGGGAATATACCCATGTGGACACTTTAGGAACCTCAGAAGGGTTCAATCAGTGGGCTAATAGTGAGCTTAATAAAGCTGGTAATATTCAACTTTCCCTTGGGGATCCTGGATATCAGTCTCATAAGAATCATTTCAATACAATAACTGCATATGATGTAATTTATGAGAGTAATGAAATAGATGCTCTTAGAGAAGTACTAGGAGATAGAGCTACTCCATACACCGAAGGTAATGAGGATGATGCTGGTGCCTATATGAGCATCCAGGCATATAGAGAAATGATGTGGAAATCTGGAGGTAGATGGACAAAGGCTCAGGAAAAGCAGTTCCAGTGGGAAATGGCATGGGAAAGAAATGATAAAGCCAGAGAAGGTAAGTATACTTACAGTTCAGAAGAGTTAAGAAGACATGACGAGGCTTTATTAAAGGAAGAGCCAAATACTGATGTAGCTTTCCCTATTCTGAAGCTAATGCACTCAGGTATTCAGACTAAGGATGATGTAGCTATTGTATCTCTGGATAAAGCCTCGTGGGCACCTTTATTCTATCGCTGGTATAAGGGATCGAACCTTGGAAAGCTCTATGATGCAATGCAGAAAAGAGGTATTGACTACGTGAGAATGGAATCTGCTCATAAAGTAGGTATACAGAAAGCTTCTTCATTTAGTCTTTATGCAGAAAATGGTGATCTGAATAGTACTGCTTTTGATACTATGGAACCTGAAATGATCCCCCTTAAGCAGATCGGAGTTCAGGTAGAGCAATCAAAGAAGGATAAAGGTCAGACTGAAGGGTCTCAGCTGAGAAAAATAGCTATTGGTGACCTTATGGAAAATGGGGTTCCTATAGACTTTGGAAAAGCTTATGGATCAGCAGAAGATGCTTTTGCGGCATGGAACAGTCTGGATAAAGAGCAAAAGATGGCTGCTTCTCCTATCTATAGCAAGGTACAGAGACATAATGATGCTCTGGTAAATCTTACAACTGTGAGAACTACTATGGCAATGAGAAGATTGGGTATGGAATCTGGAGATGAAGGTGTTACAATACCTGACAAGAAGATGATTTCTGACTTCATTCTTTCTGAACTTGAAAGAAGAGAGCTGCCAAGAAATATAGCTAGTGCTATTCAGATCTCTCCAGAAACCAGAGACTTCTCAAATCCTATCGAAGCTAACCCTCAGTATACTAAGATCCGTGCTATTATCTACTCTATTCTAGAGAAGACAATTACCAGACCTAAAGTAAATGGAGGTCAAAAGACGATGCTTTCAGTAACAGGGATGGAAACTGCCCCAAGGGTGGTAAAAAGAACTGTTAATGGAAAACCTGTGTATACTTCAGATCGTCTGAAATTCTATACTCATGGGGAAAATGGGACTCAGGCTTGTGAGATAATGCTTCCTTACTGGTTTGGTAAGAAGATTATGGAAGCTGGATCTGGTAAAACTAAAGAAGAAGTAATTAAGTACCTGAACTCTACTGAAGAAGGAAAGAAACTCCTTTCTGGTATAGGTTTCCGTATTCCTACACAAGGTCTGAACTCAGTAGATTTCTTTGTTGTGAAAGATTTTCTTCCTGAGCAAATGGGAGACGTGGTAGTTCTACCATCAGAAATTACTGCAAAAGCAGGTTCTGACTTTGACATTGACAAATTAAACGTTTATCTACGTAACTATTATATTGATGGCAAGACTGGACTTCCAAAAATACTAAACTATCAGGGTTCTGAGCAGGCTACTAAAGAATATCTGACAGGGCTTATCCAGGAAAGAAGCATTCCAGCCACTTCTATAAGAAAGGATCTGGAAAGGTATATATCAGAGGAATCAGAGAATCTTGAGGAGGGTGGATTATTTGACAGTGTTCCAGGAGTAGGAGAAGAGTTTGAAAATGAGAGACTTATACAAGACTTCCTGGCTAACAGGCAGGATAATGTACTTGATATGTATTACCAGAAAACTCTGGAAAATGAGTATTTTGACTCTATCCAGGACTTACTGGCTCTTCCCGAAAACTATTCAAGACTAATAGCACCTAATGATGCCTCTGAGCTAAAAGGTTACAGAAATGAAATGTTGAAGCTGAAAGGTACATCTACATCACCCCTAGGGGATTACGGAAAGCTGCTAAGCTCTACATTCATGATGAAGGAAAGACAAGCCTACATGGCCTCAAAACAGGTTGTAGGTATCTCTGCAGTATCTCAGACTGCTCATGCTATAGGCCAGAACCTTGAGGGGGGTTTGGTTGTTGAAGATCCAGATATAGTAGCACGTTTTCCTCATAATACCATAGATGGTAAGATTTCCTTAAGTGGAATGAGCACAAATAAAGAGAATGGAGGATTAATTTCCAACATCAACTCTCAGACAACTGATGGAGGGGTGGACGTGGCTAAGGATAAATTCCTTGCAGAAATGGGTATTAATAAGGACACTCTTTCTACCTTCTTGACACTGGTAAGAATGGGTGCTGATCCATGGTGGGCAATTCTTTACCTGAACCAACCATCTATTCAAGAGTTCTTGAAGACAAAGGCCATCTCTAGTTCAGTATCTCAAATTAATCCTAAAGTGAGAAATGAGTCTGATTCCAAGCTTCTTAACAAAACACATAAGCTATTTGGAGGAATAGGTAAGAATGGTAGAAACATTGCAAATAAGCCTAGATATTATACAAAAGCTGCAATGGAAGAAATGATTAGGAAATATGCACAGGATCCTACCTCCTTAAATGCAGATGAGAAGAAGTTGCAGATGATGATCCTGGATGACTTCTCACGCTATGATAGAACTAAAGGGAAGTATACTGGATACAGTGGACTTGCCTGGGACTTATTCCACTTCTACCAGGGGTATAACTGGGACACAGCCAGAATGAATGATCCTAATTTAGTGAGACTCAAGAACTTAAAGTTCGAGAAAGCAAATGATTTGAGTATTACCCCAGTGAGTAAGGTGATGAGAGATACCTTTATAGGAGTAATGAGAGACAAGATTCTGGATCTTGATGAAGGTTTGAGGTCTATTATCAACGTACAAACAGGGGCTGCTGGGCAAGTTCTGAATGCTATTACAAGAGACGTATTTAAAATGAGAGGAGGGGAAGCAGTTAAGCAGCAAGTAATGCTTACAGCTGAGCTTTCTCTGGTAGACTATGCCGTGCAGACTAATGCTCTGGTAGAAGGAAGACCACTAAATACATACATTCAACCTCTTCTGTTATCTAATAAAGCAACAGCTTTCTATCTTGATGCTTTAAAAAGACATGTAGCAGTAGTGGGAGATAAAGTTTTATCTGAAAATCCTTTGGTAAAAGCATTATTGCCAACTTTAGATAGAAGACAGGGATTTCCTTCTACTATCCAAATGCTTGAGAGAGACTATGATACTTATACCTCAAACGTTCTTACAGACTCTTTCAGGGAGTTGAGGGATGATGCTGGAGTAATAGTGTCTATAAATGACAGGGCTGAGGATAATAGATCTGTGGCACAAATCTATAGAAGATTGGTTCTTACTGCATTAATTCAGGGAGGAGCTAGATCAGGAAGAGGTTCATTTAGCCATCTTATTCCTAGTGAAACATATTCTGAGATTGTGAGAGATGCTCTCAGAAGTATGAGATTAGATAATTTCTATGATAATCTGGCTCTATATAGAGGAAACTGGAGCAATTCAACCTTGGTTCCTGCAGCAGTTATGGTGCAGCCTGAACTTGGAGAGAGTATGCAAATAGAAGATCTGAATGCTGAACCATACTACCCATGGTTCTATAATGAAGCAGTATCAGGACATCTGGCCAAAGCAATGAGTGTTGAGACAGGAAGAGCCCCAGCGCTACTTGAACAACCTGCTGCTCAATATAGAAGAGCAAAAGTGATTAAGGTAATACAAGTAGACAGAGATAAGGCTACCAGCAATATTCTTAGCAGAAGTGTGAGACTTTTCAGAAGAGTAGATGTATATGGTGTAAATGGTTTAGTACCTTTACAGTATAGAAGAGATATGGTGCTATTTACTGAAATTAACCCCTGGGGAGATAGTGGAATCAGAGAGTTCTATAGTGATCAAAGTCAATCAGTTCTGCCAGATAATGGTAAGGTAATTGAGGCTACAGATGATCAGATACTCTATGCATTAGTAAAAGATGATATAAGAACTAATGCTGCAGAGCAAGTAGTGGCTGATGTAGTAAATAGATTTGATGGTGAACCAGGGCAATCTGACATAGATGAAGATGATGATGGTAACCCACCAGATCTTCCTCAAGCACCTTTCTTGCAGATAGATAGCTTTGAGGAGTTTAAAAATAGTTTACAAAAGAAAAACTGCGACTAATGGCATGTCAATACCTATATAAAGGTAAATGGTACACAGAAGATGAGCTTAGAGAACTGTTTTCTCAGAGAGGAAAGACCTCAAGAACTATGGCTTTTCTAAGACACGGAATTACTCAAGAGGATAATGAAGGCAAAAATAGTGGTCAGAATGGTGAAACCATTACCCCCGAGGGGTATAGAGAAACCAAAGAAGCTCTGGAAAGAGATTTAAGACCTGAAGGTGTGGAAGTGGTATACACCTCTCCCACTAAAAGGGCTTTACAGACATCTCAGATCATTAGTAAAGATCTCAAAATCCCTATTATTGAGCATAAAGGGTTGGAAGCCTGGGACTTAGGCAAGTTCTCATCTCGCCCTGAGGGTGAATTTGATGAAAGATACTACTTAAGTAATCCTGATATCAAAGTCCCTGGGGGGGAATCATTCAATCAATTCAAGAGCAGGCTATTGCAGGCCATGGATGAGATTCAGAAGTCGGATAAAAAGCCAGCTGTACTTACTCACTCTAAATCCCTGAAGGTCATAGAAGCTCTTCAAAAGAATGGCGGAGCATGGAACCAGGAAGCTATTGATAACTACTTTGATGAGTCAGATCAGTCAAATGATCAGATGAAGAAAATGGACTATTATACTTCAGATGAGCCTGTAAGAAAGAATATAAATCCTTCTCAGGCTTCTCCTGCCACCATGAAGAAGGTTAGGGAGTTTCTCGATAGGATAGGAGTTGAAGTTCAATCACTTGCAAAAATTACCTATGATGGGCAATCCCTTGGGGTTAATGGTTTGGCTGATCCTCTTAATGGTCTTATTCAGGTTGTTCAGGGGAAGGAAGATGTAGCTCTTCCTGAAGAAGCTATGCACATGGCTGTAGAGCTTATTGAGCAAAAGAATCCTGCTCTGTTCAAGCAAATGATGGATAGAATAGGAAGATACAATCTTACAGACCAGGTGTTCTCTGAGTATCAGAATAATCCTTTCTATCAGACAAAAGAAGGGAAGCCTGATATAGCAAAAATCAAGAAAGAAGCCATTGGTAAGGTTCTTGCTCAAACCGTGATTAATAAAAATGAAGGTATTAATGAGAAGCCAGAGCTATTAGACCAGACAAGAAACTGGTGGCAGAAGATTATTGACTTCCTAAAGGGACTATTCTTAAAAGCTCAATTCAACCCGTTTGAACAGGTAGCTGAAAAGGTACTCAAAGGAGATGATTTTGGAACAGTAGAAGAACTTGAGGGTAGCCCATTTGCTCAACTTGGAGAAGAGAATATTGCTCAGAAGATAACTGACAAAAACACTAATATTACAAAAAAAGGTGATGAGTTTGAGATTAATGGAAATAAGATCAGAAAAACTGTACAGAAAGAGATACTAGAGTTCCTGAAAAGAAGAGTTGGAGCTGAAAGAGCTGATAAAGCTATGAGAGGATTCAAGCAAGAGACTGAGAGTAAGATACAAGTAGATATTAAAGATATCCTTAATAGATACATTGATGATGATCACAAAGTAAGAGTAAATCCTTTAAATCAAGTCAATCCTTCAGCAGTAGATCCTTCTGATAATAGCTTCTATTTGACCCTTGAGTCTAACATAAAAGATAGGCTAAATAGCTATGAGCCAGGAACTGAGTTTGTTCATTCAGTAAACCTGTATGATGGAATAAATACTGCAGGTAGAGCTGACCTGATCGCTATTACCCCTCAGGGAAGAGTAGATCTGTTTCAGTTCAAAGTGCCTCAGCTGGCAAAGACCACATCTGATATACCTGTTTATACACAAGAAGCCTATAACCTTGAAATAGAAGCACTTAGAAAGATTTTACAAACAGGATATGGTGTATCAAGAGGTGATTTCAGACAAACAAGAGCTATCCCTATCAAAGCTGAATACCAAAGAGTAGCTCCAGGTATTTCAGATATGAAGTTAAGCAAGCTGAGCATAGGTAATGTGAATGTGGCATTAATCCAGGATGAATCTCTTATACCAATCTCTTCAGAATCAGAAGTGACTGAAAATGAGCAATTTGATGAGCTTATTCGAAAACTGAGAGCTCTATCCCAAAGGATTGCTTCAGAAAGAGTCCCACCAGATCAAAGACAAGATAGGGCTGCAAGGGTAGCTGAGTTAGTAGGAGCTATAAGAAAGTTGCAGATAAAGAAGGATGGTAAGGGTATTGTATCTTCTGCCAAGACTATCATCAAAAGAGCTAAGGAAAGGAGTATTTCACTAAAGGAAAAGATAGCTAACACTGACCCAGAGAAGGCTACCATAGCTGAGCTTAATAAGATTGCAGATGAGATAATGTCTGACAAAGATGAGATTGAAATCTATAAAGATCTCTATGATATCTATAAGGCTACCTTTGATGACGGAACTGTTGATTCTCAGGACATTATAAAGGAAGCCAGAGATATCTCAGACGATGCATCTGATCTTATCAAAGATTACTGGAAGACTGCTGTTCAATTCAGAACTAAGAAGTTTGCTGCCAAAGTGGGCATTAAGGACGAATTTACCCCAGAGAAGAAACTCACTTGGTACAGAAGAATGGTGCGTTCCCTTTCACAATCTTCTATTAAGGCAGGAGCTGAGCTATGGGCACTTGTGAAGAGAATAAATAATGGTTTCAAGCTTGAGTTTCTTGATAGACTTGATGAGCTGCAGAAGATTGAAAAGAAAGTGGACGAATGGAGAGCAGGTAGACCAGTAGAAGAATTATATAAGAAAGTCTTCCAATATGATAGTAAGGGGAGATGGACAGGAAAGATGATCCAGGAGATTGACAGAAAGTTCTATGATGACTTAAAAAAGGCCCAAGAGAACAGAGATCAGAAGTGGGTTAAGGCAAATATTGATATAGATGAGTATAATAAATGGTTTGCTGCAGAACACCAAAGAAGAATTGATGATGCTAAAACTGCCAGAATAGTAGCAGATGATGCTGAAAATAAGATACTTGTACAGCAGAACCTGCAGAACTTTGTAGATACTTTCCATATAGACTTTAAGAAAGGTGTAGGAAGTTATAACTGGGCATTGCAGAATTTCCCTTTAAAAGATAAGTGGAAATCTGCTGCGTATCAGGAAATTGAGAAGGTAGAAGCTCTACGTGAGTTCTATAAGTATTATAGAGACAGATTGAAGGAATCATGGAATCTTGGAATGCTCCATGAACATAATGGATGGAGTTGGTTTCCTAATGTAAGAAGAAGCTTATTGGAAAAGCTTTCATCTGCCCCTGCAGGGAATAAATTTAGAGCTTTGTTTGGAGGTATTAGAATAGAGGCTGAGGATCAGGAGTTTGGAAAGATAGACCCAATTACAGGTAAACCATTGGATGAAATCCATGCAAACTATGTGACTGACTTGGGCGAATGGGTACAAGATGCTGATGGTAATTACTTTAAGGATTACTCCGAGAAGTCCATGGATGTATTCAAAGTACTTGCCCTTTGGGATGCAGAGATCCTGAAATATAAACTTAGAACTGAGTCAGAAGGTCTTGCCAGAATGCTCTACTATACAGAACTTGGTAGAAAAGCCTATGAGAGCACTACTACAGGTAAGTTAAAGAAAGAACGCTCTACAAACAAGCCTATTCTCATCTCAAATGAAGTTAACGCTGACTATATAAAGCAGCACTTGGATGCTGTATATTATGGAAAAGCTAAGTCGGATGAGTTTGATGTAGTGCTTACTATTCCCTATAAGTCTGCAGTTGAGAAAATAAACAAGCTCTTTGGCTCAGAGATAATCACTGTGCCTGAGAAAGAGGATATTAAGATCTCTGGAATAAAGGCTGTTGGGGCAATGAATAGATACTTTGTTACTAAAACCCTTGGGGTGAATGTGATGACATCTTTAGCACAGCTATTTGGTGGTACTGCCAATGCTGCTATAAACCAGGGTCTGTATTTTAACAAGAAAGATCTTCTGGAGGCTGAGCTGAAGTACGTTTCAGGTAAGTTCTATGGATCGAATGAGGACAAGAAACTTGCAGGGTTAATTTCCTTCATACATCCCTATCTGGAAGATAGAACTGGGCATATGATAAGAAAGATGTCAGTATCTAAGGCTGTAGAATACCTATCATCTGACCATCTCTTTTATCTACAGAGAGGTTCAGATAACTGGGTAAACAGTATCATAGCTCTTAGTATGATCAAAAATACAATAGTTCAGGATGGTAAACTGGTGAATATCAGGGATGTAGCAAGAAAGGAACTTGGGCATGCTAATAAGTTTGCTGGAACATATGCTGATTCAAAAGCCTTTGAGGAAAGACTGGAAAAGAGAGTTGAAGAACTGCAGAAGTCCCCCCAGGCCCTTATAAACTATGCTCAGGTAGTAAATGATCAGATAGAGCTACCTAATATTGACAGAAATGGAGATGCCGTCATTAATCTGAGACAACAGATCTTAGAGATCATTAAGGATGCTCTGGGTAATACTTCACATGAGGATTTATCTTTATATAAGAGGTATATTACATGGCAGTCTTTCTTTATGTTTAAGAACTGGATTCCCAGAATGTTTGACGTAAGATTTGGGTCTCTGAAGTATGCACCTGGAACTGATAAGTATGAATATGGAAGAATTAGGATGCTCTTTAATGGAGTTAGGCATATGGGACTTAGTAGCATAACAAATCTAACTAAGCTTCTGGGTAATAACTCGGAGCCCCTGATAGAGGTAGCAAAGAAGGAATATGCCAAGAAAAGAGAAGCTTTTGCTGAAGAAATGCAGGATCTGGAGATGAATGAGGCTGAATTTGTGGACATGTATATTAAAGGTGTAAGATCTGAGATGAAGGAGCTTATGCTGGCTGCTGGATTAATGGGTCTCCTAATAGCTATGAGGCTAAGTGCTCCAGATAAAGATGATGATGATGAGCAAAAAGGTGCCTATAGATGGGCTCTAAGGGGGCTAGATAAGCTGACAGATGAGTTGACTTTCATGTACACACCCTCATCTTTTACCAATATCCTGAATGGATCAGTATTCCCTGCAGTAGGTATATTAGTGGAAGCGGAAAGATTCTTCACCTCAGTCATCAAAAAGCTCTTCTATGAAGTAACTGGAAATGATGAGCAAGCTGCAAGGCAACATCCACTCAAATATGTAGCAAGAGGTCTGCCTTTCTTCAAAGAGTTAATCACTTATCTGGCAATCTTTAATAATGATATAGCCAAGGAATATGGGATCAGAATGAATACTAACTACGGATCGGTGAGATAAATGCTATATTAAGCAGTATATTTCATATGTAAAACCTTATGTACCAGATTAATAAGTAAATTTGTGGGCCATGTCAATGTCCGTTCCAGGAAATAGCTGCAGACCCTGCAGTGTCTCTACATCTACCACAGGGTGTCAGTTTAGGCTCCCTGGGGGGTGTGTATACTACTCAGGTAGCAGCATTAACCCTCCGGGAATAAACCCTGGAGATACTCTTAATACATTAGTAACCAAGCTAGTAGGTTATATAAATAGCTCGGTGAAGTTCCCCCCTTCTGTAATTCCTATCATAAGTTCTAATTTCTCAGGGGATGGTGTTACATGTAATATTCCTTCTATGATAGGAGTGAACTTCGAAGTCTTCTTTAATGATCTTAACAGGTTCATCTACAATGAGGTAGGTAACCAGGAATGGGATTATGTATCTGGAGGAGGGTTTAAGATCCTTATGCCAGGGTTTAATGCTAACACAGCAGACTATCATTTATATTTATTTCCAAAAGTTTAGAAATGAAGCTCCTAAAATTTATACTAGCATCTATACTTCTCATTTCCCTAGGGGCTAGTGGGCAGACATTCTTGCCAAGAACTAATGGCACATTTACACCTACTGATCCAAGGTTAAATGTACCCTGGAATCTATATATCCCAAGGGTGAGTGATACAACGAATGCTCTAAATGGAGGTAAAGATACATTAGGTGCACTTGTTTACGATTGGTTCAATAATAAAGTTTGGATAAGAGATACAATTCCAGGAGGGCATAGATGGTTAGAGATGATAACCTCTGTTCATGATATCCACCCTGTAAACTGGTGTAATATTAAAGAAGCTGGTGCAGATACTACTGGAATCATAGATGCAAGTGCTATTGTTCAATCCAAGATAAACAGCGGGTGTAAAGTTATCTACTTCCCTAAGGGGAAATACTTGCTTAATAATACTGTTCAGCTGACGGATAGTATCACCATAATTGGTGATGGTAAATCAAGTGTTATTCAGATAAACAAAAATATCAAGGGGTTTAGATCTGGCTCTACAGCAGGCCAATGGGCCACATTTTTAAACTTTACAATATCAGGTGTAAAAGATTCTGCTTCTCAGGAGGGTATACGATTAGATACCTGCAGAGGGGCTTATTTGAACAATGTTTATTTTTTCAAGATTGGTGGATATGGGGTTCACGCTTTTAGAGATAAGGTATCAACTGAAGCAAGCACTATCTTAGGATGTTATGCTGATAGTTGTAAAGTTGCATTTTACGCTGATATTGCAGAATTTAATAAAATAACAGGCAACACAATTGCCTATTGTGATACTGGACTGAAAATCAATTCAGGAAATGTTATTGCACATAATAATAATATAACAAAAGGATCAGTGGGGGTGTATTTATCTGGTTATGCTGCTGTACCTCCTGGTGACTTTAATGATGCCCATACTGAAATGACTGATAACCTGATAGCCCACAACTTTTTCGCAGGTCTAATTTGTGATGGGGTTACAAACGGACAGCAGATTGGGCATAACATTATAAGAAACAATACGGTATATGATGTATATGCACAAAATTCAGACAATCTCTGGTTTGATAATAATGACCTAGGTGTCGATAGTCTCGTTTTTATCAACTGTACAAACACAAATTTATATAACAACAAAATATGGAATGTAAATACAGGTAGACCTGGGCCACCAGATCAGTTTCCCCGATGGAGGACAGTTGGGCAAGCTCCAACTATAACTGGATCAGGATATGTACAAAATGGGTTTTCGATATATGATGTTATCAACAATAAAACGTTTAGTATTGCTCATACTAATAATATTGTCGATTTAACTACTACCAACTTAGGATTAGTACGTATTCCAGATACCCTCATCACACCAGTTTTATACGGAAGTCAGACAGCAGGAGCCAGTCTTAAGTTAGGGGCTACAACAAATAGCAACAAAACGGGAAGTTACATATATCTCAGTGATAGTACAGTTTATGATGTGGCTAATATGCGACTTGGTATCAATAACAGGGCCCCTGTTTATCCAATAGACATTATTAAACAAAGCGGCACTTTATTAGCACCTAACGCCCTTAACAGAGGTGCAACATCTCTGAGCGGATTCAGATTTACTAATGATGCGGGAGCAGTTTTTCAAGCATTTATAGGAGGATCAGGTTCAGCTCCATTTGCACCCAATGGTGGTGTTATGATTGATGGTCAGAACTATTTAGGAATAGTCTCTGAGCTGGGACAAATTAGTTTTGGTAAATCAACTACACTAAATGGCTCGAACGAACATGGAAGAATTACCAATAGTGGCCATTGGCTCTTTGGATCCACTGCAGATAATGGTCATAAAATACAGATCACAGGAGCGGTGACACAGGCTAAGGACAGCTTGCCATGGCTAACATCACTAAGAGCTGGGCAAAATTTACTGGTACATGATTCATCTGATTTATTGTATAAAAAAATACCCTTTGGTATATTAGGGCCAGCAGCAAGTTGGTGTACAGTAACAGGAGTCGATACTACTGGAACCACTGATGTTAGTAGTACAGTCCAGGGATTGATTAATAGTGGTTGTAAAACAATATATTTCCCGCATGGTAATTATTTGTTAAATTCCACTATTCAGTTGAAGGACAGCATTATGATAATTGGTGATGGTAATGCGACTGTTTTAAAGACTACACAGAATCAACCTGTTTTACAGGGATTGTGGTCTTTAGGGGGTAGTTATTGTTCATTTTTAAATTTCTCAATCAAGGGTAATTATAATCAGGATACAACAGCAGGAGCTACAGCTCAAGATGGTATATTATTAGATTCATGTTTAGGTAATTATATTAATAATATACATATATATGGGGTGTCTGGTTATGGGGTACATTTTAAACATACTGGATATGCGTATGCTGCCATAGCAAATGAGGCTACTAGTAATTTTATTGATAGTTCGTATGGTGGCATAATGGCAGATGTAAGAGCTGAGTTTAATGATATCAACCATAATACATGTCACTCGGTACATATAGCTTATTATAAGGCAGGTGGGAATAATACGATACAATCAAACAAGGTAACAGAGGCAGACTATGGAATTATGATTGTTGGAGGAACTAATAACGGTCATAATGTAATATCTGGTAACACTGTTGCCCATAGTAGAGTCACGGGATTATTTTTAAGTGGTGTTTCAAACGGGGAAAATATAATAGGAAATATTATTCGCAATAATATAAAGAGTGAAGTATACATGGAGAGTTGCGATAATATTCATCTTACAGGTAATGATATAGGCGGTAATTCCGATTCGATAATAGTGGTTAATTGCACAAATACCGTATTCCAGCAAAATAATTATTGGGGTTATACAGGTAGTACAAAGAGCCCGGAATACATGTACTGGCGCATAGTAGGCGATTCTGTAACTGTTACAGGGTCAGGATATACTAAAAATGCATTCTCTGTTTATGACGCAATTGATAATAAAAAATTCGACATTAAACATGTTAATAATATAGTTGATTTAATTACCACAAATTTAGGCAAAATAAGAACACCTGATACCCTTGTTTCACCAGTGATTATTGGATCAGAAACATACAATGGGGCACTCAAGATTGCTGGTTCTTCGATAACTACTATTAAAAATGCGGGGGCAATATTAATAGGAAATCAATTTGCGTTAAGAGACTCTATTAATACTGCTAATGATCCATTCTTTGGAATCGGGACTACAGTATATAATGGATTTCACCTTGATATGCGAATGAAATATAAGGGAGCCGTGGCTTTGAACATACAGAATGATAGTTCGTCCACTTCATCATCTGCGCAACTCAGATTTGGTACTACAGTACATACATCTTTTATAATGCATACTGATGCAGCATTTACATTATTTGGACAAAAAGCAGATTGTTTTCATATATGGAGTAATGGTGGCACTGGTGGTATGCGATTAACTGCCACAGCTGGTGATATCGAATTTGGTGGTAGTGTGATAAACAATACCCCTACCTACGGAACCTTCAAATTAACAAGTGGAAACTTCATACTTAGACCTGGTACAGATAATGGACATACACTACAGGTAGGTGGGGCTATGACTATTAATAAAGATAGTGTACCTATAATTACTAGTACATCCAGTCAGTTTAACCTAGTTATTGATACAGCATCCGCAAATCCCGGTTTAGTAGAAAGAGTGCCTATAACCACTGCAAGTGCTACGCTTGATTTTCCAAGCACAAGTGCTCAAAGTAGTAGCGACCTTACTATTACACTTACAGGAGCAGTGGATGGAGATTTAATAGTGCTTGGGGTTCCCAATGGTTCAACCCTTGCTAATAGTTCATTTAGTGCATGGGTAAGCAGTGCAAACACTGTCACTGTAAGGTTTAATAATTATTCCTCAGGGGCACAAGACCCTGCCTCTGGGACATTTAAAGTACGTGCAATTAAGTAGATATGGCAATCAATGATAATATGAATAAACCTGCTCCTTTATGGTTCAGGAGACTTGAGACAGCATTAATTTTCCTTTTTATGGGAGCAATACCTCTTGTAACCCTAATGAAGGGTATATCTCCTGATCTAAAAAATGATATTAGCCTTGTCATTCTTCCTGGCCTTACACTCTTTGTGAAGGCTATTGGTATATTTTTTATGGGGGAAGTTCCTCCAGCAGATGATAAAAAACCTTAATTTTACAAAAAACTATAATTTATGTCAATTTTTTCTAAAGAGTACTTGAAAGACTGGCTCTATGTAGCTACTGCACTAGTTGGTATCTTCGGAGCTGTAATATTCCCTGGGCTTAGTGACTATGCAAACCACTCTTTCTGGTGGAAGTTCTGGGATGTTGCTGCAGTAGTATGTGGATTAGGTGTAGTTGGTGGATGGATATACTTCTGGACTCGTAAAGGGGGACAATAATGATAAGTCTGTTTTTCTTCTTTTTGGCAGGACTCTGTAATGCCTTCATGGATAGTGTAGATGAAGGGCACTTTTCTAATTCTATATTCAGAAACTGGAATCCAAGATTCTGGTATAGATGGGAAAGCTGGAAGTATGCCAAGAGGATATTTAGCTATCCTGTAGATGCATGGCATTTGGCTAAGAGTCTTATGTGGACTTCTATATCCCTCGGGGCAATAGCTTATCATAAATATGGCCCAATGTTCAACTCGTACCTTGATTTTCTAATCATTGGACTTATTATTATGCTGACATTCAATGTATTCTATAATCACATATTCAAAAAACCATAATGAAAGTATGTGCAATTGCTGCTACCTGTGGTAGACATAAGCTAATGGAGAGAAGCATAAGATTGTTCCTCGAACAAGACTATGAAGGTATACATGAGCTTCTTATCTATAATAACTCACCTGTTTCTCAAAGTCTATTCAACTTCTCAACAGAGAAACCAAATAAGTTAGTTACTCTTATAAATCAGTCTAATTGTAATAGGACTAATGAGCCCTATAATAACCTGGGAGATATATATAATGATGCTTTGAAATATGTTTCTCCTGATACACAGGTAATTATACATTGGGATGATGATGATATTTTCCTTCCCAATCATATATCAGAGGGGATAAAAGGTCTCCGTAGAGGAATTGATGAAGGGAAAGTCGCATATAAACCTTCAAAGTCTTATTACAGACACCCTGGAGGGATAGAGTTAATGAGTAACACTTTGGAACCATCAATCTTTGTTGCAGCAGAACACATACAAAAATATGGGTACAGCCAAGGTACTACGGATCAACACCTCCAATGGGTTAATCCTCTTGTATATGAGCAAAAGATACGTGTGGATGACTCTGGTGCTCCTACATTGATTTATAACTGGGGCGATACAGACATTCCTACCTTCAAGACCTCAGGGAATGCGGGGCATCCAAACAACTTTAGTAACTATAGGAACTTTTCAAGAGATCATGGAGACCAGATTCTAACACCATGGAAGAAAGAAGAAGTTCAAAAATATTATGATTTAGTCTATGTCAACAAGTAACATCTGCCAATATGAGCCTCTAAGCACTATGTCCAGACAGGAAATAGATAGACGCTTTAGGATAATACATAGATTCCTGTGTTATGTTGGAGCAGTGCTTCCAACCCTAACTACTTCTACTACTACCACAACAACTACAACATAGTGAGTGATATACCAATTATAATAAATAATTTTAATAGGTTAAGCACGACTAAAAAACTGGCAGACGATCTTTCAAAGCTGGGCTATAGCAACATTCACATCCTTGACAATAACTCAACCTACCCTCCTTTGCTGGAATGGTACAATAGTTGCCCTTACAAAGTTGAACTATTAGGTAGAAACCTTGGACAACTTGCTATCTATAACAGTGACTACATCAATAAATTCCAAGGGTGGGTAGCTTATTCCGATGCTGATATTGAGCTTAACCCTAACACCCCTAGGGGGTTTGTAGAAAAGATGTGCTCTACGGCTGAGAAATACCAAAAAGTAAAAGCTGGACTAGCACTCAGGATAGATGATCTTCCTTCAACTATATATGGATCTTATGTAAAGGGAGAAGAGCAGAAGTTCTGGAGACAAGAGCTTGAGCCTGAGGTGTTTAAGGCAGATGTTGATACAACTTACTCTACTATAATAGTCGGTCAGTGCTTTACTTATGAGG